>Ga0187894_10000192_pt1 | contig 81391 bp, 77 predicted proteins | sample GBC1701081metaG_FD_136650 | JGI IMG/M metagenome (GOLD analysis project Ga0187894, IMG submission 136650) | White microbial mat communities from a lava cave in the Kipuka Kanohina Cave System on the Island of Hawaii, USA - GBC170108-1 metaG ...
CACGCACCGTCAATGTCACGCTACCGGACAAGCGGGAATTCTCTGGCAAGATCGTCGGGGCAGATCCGAAAACGGATCTCGCCGTCGTGAAGATCGACGGACAGAACCTTCCCACTGTCTCCTGGGGCGATGCCACCAAATTGCAAGTCGGGGAATATGTGCTGGCGGTTGGAAATCCCTTTGGTCTGAACTCCACCGTCACACTCGGCATCGTAAGCGCATTGGGCCGGGGCCATATGGGCATCACGCAGTACGAGGACTTCATTCAAACCGACGCGGCGATCAATCCTGGAAATTCCGGTGGTGCCCTGGTCAATACAAATGGCGAACTGGTAGGGATCAATACGGCGATTTTCTCCCAAACCGGTGGCTATCAAGGCGTGGGCTTCGCCGTCCCCACCAGTATGGGCAAGACGATCTATGAAAGCCTGGTCAAGAGCGGGAAGGTCGTGCGTGGGTTTCTTGGAGTCTCGATTCAGGACCTCAACCAGGATCTGGCCAAATCGTTCGGTATCAAAGGCGCAAAAGGTGCTCTCGTCAGCGACGTACGGGACGATAGCCCTGCGGGCCAAGCAAGCCTCAAGCAGGGGGATATCATCACGATCTATCAAGGCGCACCCGTCGAAGACGCCGTCGCACTTCAGCGGCTGGTGACGAAGACGGCGGTGGGCACGAGAGTAACCATCAGGGTGATCCGTGATGGTCAAGAGAAGGACTTCACTGTGAAAATTGGCGAACAACCAGACACCACAAAGATTTCCAAGGCAGCGACCGATGAGTCGGACTATGCCTTCGCAGGTGTGGCCGTCCAGGATCTCGATCGGGACACAGCGAAGGAACTCGGGGTCAAGGGGAAGGCGCATGGCGTAGTGGTCACGGCAGTCGAACCGGACAGCGGCGCAGAGAAGGCCGGGGTGATGCGGGGCGATGTGATCCGAGAGATCAACCGGCAGCCGGTGAAGTCGGTGAAGGATTTCGAGAAGGTGTCGTCCGGGCTCAGGAAGGGCGAGAATGTGCTGATCTTGATTGAGCGGCGAGGTAACGCATTGTTCATCAGCGCAAAAGTTTGATGATCACCATAACGTAGCTGGGGCAGTTGGATGCTGCCCCAGCTACCACGCCCACTTTTTCAGCGTCCTGCTAATCAAACACCACGGTTTTTCTGCCATACACCAACACCCGTCGTTCGACATGGCGACGCACGGCACGGGCCAGCACAATCTCCTCCAGATCCCGTCCCTTCCTCACTAGATCATCGACGGTATCCCGGTGGCCCACGCGCATGACGTCCTGCTCGATGATAGGACCTTCATCCAAATCGTCCGTGGCATAGTGCGCCGTGGCTCCGATGATTTTCACGCCTCTCTCATAGGCTTGCCGATAGGGATTGGCGCCCATGAAAGCCGGTAGGAAGGAGTGATGAATATTAATGACCGGACAGCCGACCTGCGAAAGAAAGCTGGCGCTGAGGATTTGCATGTACCGAGCCATGACCACGAGTTCGACACGATGATCCTTCAGCAAGGAGAGGACTTGCTGTTCCTGCTGCGGCTTGGTCTCCTTGGTCACGGGACAAACGGAGAAGGGGATATTGAACAATTCTGCCCAGCCGGCGCAGGCATCGTGATTGGAAATAATCACGGGGATATCGATGTGCAACTCGTCGCGTTTGTGCCGTTGAAGCAGATCCGCCAGGCAGTGATCCTGTTTCGAGACCAACATCGCGACCCTTGTTCGGCAGCTTGAAGGGCGAACTTCATAGCGCATCTCGAAGGTCTTCGCGACCGGAGCGAAGGCGGTTGCGATCTCATCGGGCGGAATCTGCAAACCTTCGGCGGCAAACTCCATGCGCATGAGAAACTCGTTCGTCTCTTCATCTGTATGATGATCCGAATCGAGAATGTTTCCGCCGAAGTCGTGAATGAAACCCGAAACACGGGCCACAATACCCCTGCGATCCTTACAATGGATCAGGAGGACGACAGATTCTTTTCGGTGTGCCATCGTGGGCCTGTCTTCCCGATGAGAGTGGTTAGTTTAAGTGTAGCAGGCGAGCAACGATATCGGTGGGAAATGGCACTAGCAAGTTGTTGAAACATTGTTGTGGCACGCAGGCAACCCAATAGCCCGCAGGATGCTCAAAAAGGCCTGACTTCTCACCCGCCCAACCCTGGCGGTTATTTCACCCTCCCGCCCTGAGTCTGCCAAGACAGACTCTTCGCCCTGGGACGCGCCTAGTCTCAGGCAAGGCCGCAGCGAGTGAAGGCCCGAGGAGGTACATACCGCACTTCGTGTGGGCCGTTCGTCCTTATAATGGGTCTTGGCGAACGGAAAAGCCCCTCCAACATTTCCTACTTCCGAGAAACACCTCCTCCACGGTGAGGGTCTGAACGATGCGAGAACGCCGCTGGTGGACTTTTTCAGCATCCTGTTAAGAGACGATGTGGCCGACAAGATCGTACAAGGCCGCATCGGTGATCTCGACCTTGACGAGTTCCCCTGCTGTGGCTGATCCATCATTGATATACACGACGCCGTCGATCTCTGGAGCCAACCCTTCATGGCGTCCCTCAAATAGTAACTCTGTCTCTTCGGCGATCCCTTCGACCAAGACCTCCATCACAGAGCCGATATGAGCCTGGCCTCGTGCCGCCGCAATCTCTTCTTGCACAGCTAAGATTTCATTCCGTCGTTCGTCCATGACCGATCGCTCGACCTTGTCATCAAGGCCGACGGCCGACGTGTCTTCCTCGGCCGAATACAAAAACACCGCCACCCGATCAAACTCGGCATCTTCCACGTAGCCTCTCAGTTCGTCAAACGCCTGCTCCGTCTCTCCTGGGAACCCCACGATGAAGGCCGTGCGAAACGTGACGCCGGGAATGCGCGTCCGGATCCGATCGACGAGGGAGGTGATGGCAGCTCGATCACCCAGCCGGTGCATCCGCCTGAGCATCCGGTCGTTGATGTGTTGCAGCGGCATATCGATATACTTGGTAATTTTTTCTTCTCCTGCGTAGAGATCCAACAACTCATCCGATACCTGTTGCGGGTAGAGATAGAACGGCCTGATCCAGCGCAAGTCTTTCACCTTCACCAACTCGCGAAGCAGCGTGACGAGGCCTTGGCGCACACCAAGATCGACGCCATAATTCACCGTATCCTGGGAAATGAGGTTAACCTCTTTCACACCTTCAGCGGCCAGGCGCGTGGCTTCGGCTACGATCGATTCCACTGGGCGGCTTCGCTGCTTGCCCCGCATCAAGGGGATCGCGCAGAAGGCGCAATTCCGGTTACAGCCTTCGGCGATTTTCACATACGCACTATGGGCCTTCCCGAGACGCAGACGCGGCGCGTCTGCGTCGTACAGATAGGGAGGCTCGCTGATCCAGAGCCGTTGTTGCCGCTTCTTCGGCGCCAGGAGATTCCGGCAAATCTCCGCGATCTTTCCGAACTCACCGGTCCCTACCACGCCGTCGAGTTCCGGCAATTGCTCGAGGAGATCTCCTTGATACCGTTGCGCCAGACAGCCTGCGGCAATCAACACACGACAGGATCCTGCTTCTTTTAGCTTGCCGTGCGCAATGATCGTAGCAATCGACTCCTGCTTGGCCTCTTCGATGAAACCGCACGTATTGATGATGACCACCTCGGCTTTCTTCGGATCATCGGTCAAGGCAAAGCCGTCCGCCACCAACATGCCCAACATGACTTCGGAGTCGACCTGGTTTTTCGAACAACCCAGGTTGACGAAGCCAATGGTGGTCTTCTTGTTGCTTGGGCGATACGGGGTGATCAATCGTGATGGCATAGGAAGCAGTCTACGGGACGGGTGAAAAGTCTGTCAATCAACAGCCCCGTGCAGGTCGCGGGCCGATTCCACTACAGTGGAGGCTAGCTCCCTGACTGCGCGCAACTTTCTCACCCGCCCAACCACTGGCACGCCGAGACGTGCCATTAGCCCGAGCGAGGCCCTTCTGATTTTTGTACCTCTCTTTAGGGGAGTGGCCAAGGCTGCCCTTTACTGTGCGCATCGAACGAGCACCGTTTTATCGTGCGCGTTCTGCGAGCAAGAAGGACGCCTGGCCGCTCCACTCTATCCTTCTGAGGGCGCGCGTTGCGCGAGCAAGTGGAGCAACCTCCTTGCCCTCCCATTCCCTCTTATGGCATCATGCCCCCCTCTTGGAGGCGCGCATGGAGCATTTGCTCGAATACGCCGGTTCCGTGCATATCTATCTTGGACCGTACCGCGGGAATCCGATTGCCTTGTATTTGAAGCGGACGGAGACCGGGTGCCAGATCGGCCCGAAGGTCTACCCGTGGAATGATGTCGTGGGGATTGGTGAGACGCCAAATAAGGCGGCCGCGGATTTCGAAGAGAAATGGAAAACTAAGGGTCTCTCGGTGGATATGTACTCCGGTCCCTCGTGGGAAGGAGGCATCAAGCCGGAGAAACCTGCTCCTCCCAAGCCGCCCGCTGCTCCCAAACCAGCGGTTTCCGACGCTGCATCAGCACCAGCGGGCCAGCCTGGCGCGCCGGCAGCCTCTCCGATTGACACCACACTGGCTCCTGCTCCAGCCCTGGTGACTCAGCCTGCCGACAAATCCGACTAGCTCGCTCTATTTCTGGCAAACATATTGGAAGGTGGCCTTCACAGGTGGCCTTCAGAAGAAGGGCCGGCCAGTTTGCTGTGCTTCAGGCCGTATCCCATGTAGACCACAATGCCGATGACAGTCCACACGACGAATCGAATCCAGGTCACCCATGGGAGAAAACTCATGAGGCCGAGGCAGGCCAGCATGCCCAGAATGGGAACGACCGGCATAAACGGAAGCCGGAATGGGCGGAGATGGTTGGGTTTCGTGTAGCGCAGGATCACGACACCGATACAGACCAGAACAAAGGCAAAGAGAGTGCCGATGTTTGTCATGTCCGCCGCATCGCCGATGGGAATCAGGGCAGCGAGTGTAGCCACACCGATGCCGGTGAGAATGGTGGCATAGTGAGGTGTGCCATAGCGCGGATGCACGGTTGACAACCAGGGGCTCAAGAGGTGGTCCCGTGACATGGCAAAGAATACCCGGATCTGCCCCAGCATCATCACGACGAGTACGCTGGTAATTCCGGCTACGGCCCCGAACGCCACAATCGCCGCTCCCCACTTAAAGCCCACCATACTCAGCGCTGCGGCCACCGGCGCATGGATGTCGATCTGCGCTACGGGGACCAAGCCGGTCAGGACAGCGGCCACGGCAATGTAGAGGACGGTGCAGATGCTGAGTGAGGCAATGATCCCGATCGGCAGATCCCGCTGAGGGTTCTTGGCTTCCTCGGCGGTCGTCGAAATGGCGTCGAACCCGATATAGGCGAAGAACACGATCGCTGCTGCGGCGCCGACGCCGGCGAATCCTTGCGGCAGGAAGGGCGTCCAGTTGTCGATAGTCACAGCCGGTGTCCCCACGGCAATGAAGAAGAGGATGACCGCGAGCTTCAAGCACACAATGATGCCGGTTGCGCGGGCGCTTTCTTTGATCCCAATGACGAGGATGACAGTGACGAGTAACACGATAATGGCGGCGGGGAAGTTTGCCACGCCCCCGTCAGGTCCTCCAGGTGGATGCGTAGCCCAGTGCGGCAATTCAATCCCGGCCAACCTGAGCAGATTGTTGAAATAGCCGGACCACCCGATGGCGACGGCGACACAGGCCACACCGTATTCGAGAATCAAGTTCCAGCCGGTGATCCAGGCCAGGAATTCTCCTAACGTTGCATACGAGTAGGTATAGGCAGAGCCGGCCACGGGAATCATGGTGGAAAACTCTGCATAGCAGAGTGCCGCGAAGGCGCAGGTCAGGCCGGAGAGCACGAAGGACAGAATGATTCCAGGTCCTGCTCCGGGCCGGTGGGCATCGCCGACGATAGCAGTGCCGATCAGGACGAAGATGCCGGTGCCGATAATCGCGCCGATGCCGAGCGCGGTCAAATCCCAGGCCGTAAGGGTTTTTTTCAAACGATGATCGGGATGATCTGCGTCTGTGAGAATTTGCTCAATGGACTTGGTTCGGAAGAGTCGGCTGATCACCGTACCTCCTCTGGTCACGTGGCTGGCGAAAGGCGCTGTAGGGTCAACGAGCTTCTGTTCCATATGGGGTCAAGTATAGCAGGCCTTCTCCATAGGATAGCCAAGCGAGACTGGCGAGACGTGTTGATCTGGTCTATCTCGTTCAACTAAACAAACCATTCAGACCAAATAAACAAGAGAGACCAGTCGGATCTCGCGTTTCACGGTTCGACGGGCTCACCGTCCCGAGCCATGTCGAGGGGACGCGCCACGATCTGTGGCGCGGGCGGCGCGTAAAAAGACCTCGAACAATCGCCGGTGGAGGGGGTGCCGGTCGAAAAGAAATTCCGGGTGCCACTGGATGCCGAGAAAAAAGCGGTGGTCCGGAGATTCGATTGCCTCGACGATACCATCGGAGGCCAATGCGCTGGCGATCAATGACGGCGCGACGGCTTTGACCGACTGATGGTGGGAGCTATTCACCCGCATCGACACCGATCGTACGATTCGACGGAGTAGGCTGCCGGGTGTGACTGTGACGGTGTGACTGAGATTCGTCGCAGAGGTCCGTTGCCGATGTTGGAGCGCGGTCGAGATTTGGGATGAGATATCCTGAAACAGACTGCCGCCGCAGGCGACGTTCATCGTCTGCATGCCTCCGCAGATGGCGAGCAGCGGGACATCAGCCTGTCTTGCCAAGTGGACGATGTCCAGTTCAAAACTCGCGCGACGTTCGCTCACGATTCCGAACGGATACCGCTGACGTTCGCCGTACAAAGACGGTGGAAGATCCGGCCCGCTTCCGGTGAGGAGTAGTCCGTCGATCTGCCGCAGGAGACGCCGTCTCGAGGCCCGGTCTGCGAAGAGTGGAAGAACCAGCGGGACGCCGCCGAGTTCTTCGATGGCACGTATGTAGCGTGCGCGCAAAAAGTAGGTGGGCTCGCGTCCACCCCATTCCTTCCGATCACCGGCGTTGAAGTCTGGTGTGACGCCAATGATCGGTTTCATCGGCTAGCAGGGTGTGGAAAAACCATGTTGACACGCAGGTATTTCATTGGTCAGTAAGTTTGGAATAACAGGTACGCCACACGCGGGATGCTCAAAAAGACTGTTTAGCAAGGCCGCAGCGAGCGAAGTGGCGAGGAGGTACAAACCACACTTCGTGTGGGCCGTTCGCCCTGAGAATAGATCTTGGTGAACGGAAAATCCTCTCTAGGCTTTCGACCTCCGAGAAACTCCTCCTCAACGTTGAGCCCTGAGCGATACGAGAACGACGCTAGCAGATTTTTCAGCATCCTGCTAACGGATAGGCTACGGAGCAGGGGCTGGCGCCTGTGCATCATTCAAATCAGCGACACCCAGAAAGCGGATGGGCCGATTGCCTTGTAAGTGGTCTGGAGTAATGACGTAGGTGCCGTAGAGACTGGTGTCCCAGATGCTTTTGGCCACTTGTTCATTCGCGCCGGAAAACACATAGGCAAGTCCTCCGACAATCCCTCCACTGATGGCAAATACTGCTTTCAGTGGAAAGTATAACAGTGTGGAGAGGCCGGACATAGCTAGCATGCCCGCACCTGACGGGGTTCCGCCCTCGGTACTCTCGCTCGACCGAGGGGCCGCGCTTTCTTGACTCCACGCCGATGGCACCATTGTGAGAGTGCACAGGGCCAGGAGCAGGAAGACTGCCACTAGTTTGAAGCTGGAAGTCACACAGGGGCGATGGGATGAAGACGAGTAGGTGTTCACAGATAATCCTCCTTCTACGACAGAGCGAGCTGATCGACAATGGTTGACTCTGGGCGCCTACCCACGATTCAGTGGTAGTGGGGTTATAACAAATTCAACACTGATTGCAAACCCCCTGCCGCACCCGTGTGGAGTGTCTTCGTGGAATGCCTTATGGAGTGGTAACGTCTCTCAGCACGAGGTCCAGTTCAGATGCAATGTACGACGTGATGAAGTTCGTCCGCTTGATCATGGTGTCTCTGACTTCAGGGATCCATGTGTCGTCTGCAAGACATTGGTTCTCTTGAGTGATACCGGATTGCAACGCCAGGTCCAGCTTGCACCAACAGACTGCTTGGATAAACAGCTCATGGGCTCGCTTCTGATGAGATAGCCGATCTTCAACTGCGAGATCGGCTAGGGCCAGGGCCAACCACCGGGAGAAATCAACATCAGCGCTGAGTATATCAATCTGATTCTGGGTGATAACGACGGCGACCTGGATTCCGCCCTTCCAACTCCGTTTCTTGACGTTGAAGACACAGGAGACAGTGAAGGGTTTTCCCTCCACTGGCTGCGGACCGACAAACAGGTTCACGCGGAACTGGGAAGGCTCTGGTGCAGGCTCAACTGCCATGGCGTGCATTGTAGCATGACCACCGATCTCAACGGCCATCTCATTGACGGCTTGAGAGCGCGACGATAAGATGCCTTCTACCATGACCATGGCCATATATCAGCGTATCAGTGAGATGCAGCAGGCACTGCGTGATGCCGAGATCGACGGCTGGCTCTTCTATGATTTCCGCGGGAGCGACCCCCTCGCCTATCGTATACTCCAGCTCGATCCTACCGTCCATGTGACGAGGCGATGGTACTACTGGATTCCGGCGCAGGGAGTTCCTGTCAAGCTGCTGCATCGCATCGAGCCACACGTGCTGGATACATTGCCGGGACAAGCCGACTGCTATGTGTCGTGGGAGCAGCAACGGCAGATCCTTGCGCGCCTGCTGGCTGGTGGCCTCCGTGTCGCCATGCAGTATTCTCCGCTGAACGCGGTTCCCTACGTGTCGCGCGTGGATGCCGGTACGATCGAGTTGATCAGAAGCTACGACGTCGAGGTGGTCAGTTCAGCGGATTTAATTCAGACGTTTGAAGCGCGCTGGACGGACCGTCAACTCGAATCGCATCAGTTTGCCGCGACGGCGCTGCGGCGCATCGTTGATCAGACGTTTAATCATGTGCATGAGGCGATTACGCAAGGGCGGGGTCTCACTGAATATGGAGTGCAGCAGTTTATTCTGGGTCGTATACGCGAGGCCGGGATGGTCACGTCGAGTGCACCGATCGCTGCCGTCAATGCCCACAGCGCTGATCCCCATTATGGTCCGACAGAGACGGGGTCAGCCGAGGTCACACGCGATACGTTGCTCTTGATCGATCTCTGGGCCAAACGAGCGGAGGCCGGTTCGGTCTACGCCGATATCACCTGGACCGGCTATGTCGGCCAGACCGTCCCGGTGAAACACCGTGAGATTTTCGACTTGGTCCGGCAGGGGCGGGATGCGGCCCTGACCTTCGTCCAGACAGAAATAGCTGCCGACCATCGACCATTCGGCTGGGAAGTCGACGATGCCTGCCGGCAGATCATCCAACGAAGCGGCTATGGCGATCAATTCGTCCATCGCACGGGCCATTCGATCGGCGAAGAGGTTCATGGCAACGGAGCCAACATCGATGGCTTGGAGACGCAGGACACCCGCCGTCTGATGCCGAGGACCTGTTTTTCTATTGAGCCAGGGATCTACTTGCCCGGCGAGTTCGGGATCAGGAGTGAACTGGACGTGTACCTCGCTGAGCGCGAGGCGTTGGTATTCGGTTTGCCGTTGCAGAGCGAGATCGTCCCGCTCTTCTAGCCCTCCGTCCCTTCCTTGACAGTGCCTCCTAATGGCCTATAAAGTTGATTCGGTTCTCAACAAGGCCAGGCCGACGGCGATTTGTTATAGGAAAAAGGAATCACGCCATGTTTGGTACCATGGGGATCTCGGAACTCATCATTATCCTCGTCATTGTCCTCATCATTTTTGGGGCGGGAAAGCTCCCACAAATCGGTGAAGGAGTCGGCAAAGCGCTCAGAGGGTTCAAGAAAGAAGTCAACGATATTCCCCCGCCGGATGCGGCATCGCCCGAAGCGCATCAACTGGCACCCACGCAGGTCCAATCAACGATCCAGGCGGCACCGGCACCGACGATTACGCCGGGACAGACTCTCGCTGCTCCGAAGCCCACGGCACCCTATACACCTGGGCCGGAACTGACTCCCGGGACCACTGCCGCCCTGATGTACAACATGGCGACTCCGTCACAGCAGGCTCGGCCAATGACATCAACTGCAGCTCAGTCGGTCTCGGCCCAATCGACAGGGCAGGGCCAGCAGCCTCCCACAATGGAGGAACGCGCGGCTGCTCCCACGCCGATGATGCGGGCGCAGTACCCGCCTCTTCCAGCGGGCGCCCAGGCAAAACCAGTAGTTAAACGCCCGTCGGCCATTGTCAACAAGGATGCCGTGGCCCGCGTGCAGGCGCAGCAGGCGGCGATGAAGGCGAAGGCCGCGCAGCCGGCCGGCATTTCCCCAGGGGATATGGAGAGTCTGGGAGAAGGACTTGGGGATGTGTTGCGGACGTTCAAGCAGGCCGTTACCGATGTCCGCAATTCGGTCGATCCTGAGATGCGGACAATCCAAGCCGAGATGGATTCTGCCCAGAAGGAGTTCCAGCAATCCATCGAAGCGGCCAAAGAACTTCCCGCCCTGCACGAAGAGCCTCCTAAACAAGCGTGAGTTGGGGTGCGGTCTTCATCAGCCTGCCCGTTGCTTGCCCCCTGCTCCGTCGCACCTCCTCTCGCACCATCGGGTATTCAGTCGTCCTGGCAGTCCTCTGTTTCGCCGGTTGTGTCCAGGATTCTCCGCCTTCATCGAGGGAGCGCACGGTCTCGCTATTGCTGGAGTTGCTCCGCGATGAGATGCCAGAAATGCGGCGGACGGCTGCAGAATCTCTGGGCAAGATCGGCGACCCACGAACCGCAGATTCTATTCTCCCCCTTAAGCACGATCCGGCAGCAATTGTCCGCGAAGCCTCGGTGCTGGCCATGGGACGATTGAAACCCGCAGCCACTGATGGAGTGGTTGCCCTGTTGACACAGGCGCTGGAGGACCCTGTCGAATCGGTCCGGCAGGCGGCGGTTGTGGCGATCGGTGAGATCGAACCAGGTTCTCGATTGCTGCAGCCTGTCGTAGGGTTACTGCGATCTTCGGATGCAACGATTAGGAAAGCGGCGGTGCGGGCATTGCTACAAATCGACTCAAGCCAATCGGTTCCCGCGCTCGTCGCAGCAGGACGTGACTCCGATGCGGAGGTTCGTCAGGGCATTGTGGCGGCGGTGGGTGAATGGGGAGGGCCGGCGGTCTCCCCTTGGCTCAGAGAACGTTTGGCCCATGATCTCTCGCCTGGGGTGCGAGCAGAAGCGGCCTATCGTCTGGGAATGCTCAGCGATTCTGATACGAGGGCAGCGCTCAACACGACGATTGCGAAGGATCCAGACATTGGGGTGCGTCGCTGGGCAAACCGAGGGAATTAGGTCGCTAGGCGGGAACGATTCAACGCATCGACGAGATCGATAAGCTCTTTGCGGGCTTTTTCATCGATGTTGGTAAATTGGATGCCCATCCCGGGGAAGAGCAGATGCCGTTCAGGCTTGTTGCGGATCCAGGCGACCTTCGCTGTGGCCTTGTATTTTTCCCAAGGACGATCGGGCAGTGCAAACTCGACGGAAAGCTCGGTCCCAGGAGCCAGCGGGGTGCTGCTTTCTATGAACAACCCGCCTGCACCGATGCCGCCGGTTAAGGTGTCGAACTGTTTGCCTTCCGGGGTCGTGTAGCGAACTTTCACGGCGAGCGGGGCTCTCGGATGAGAGCGCGCATGGGAGAATCGCATGTCGTCGTCGCCGGCAAGAATCTGTTCAATGATCGTTCCCCACGGCAGGGCGCCGAGCAGTTCTCCCGTGGCACTATGAAGCATGATCACTTCCCGGTCGGCATTCATCTCAAGGACTTTGCCCTGATGCCCTTCCGCCGTGATCACAGTAAGCCTCATGGTCAGGTCCTTGTATTGGTATTGAACGCCGGACGATTCGGTCGCAGATGCATGGTCGCTAGGCTGGCTGCCCTACGGGCTGGAGCGATTTCACCAGTTCGAGCACGCGGTTACGGATATCGGGGTTAATCTCCGTAAAGCGCACCCCCATGCCAGGGCTAAACGTATATTGGTCTGCTTTAGGGCATACCCACGCGACGAGACCCTTCGCCGGCAACCATTCTGACGGCTGCTCTGGCAGCGAAAATTCAAGCGCAAGCTTGGTGCCGACCGGTAGAGTGCTCAGGCTTTCGATAAAGAGCCCGCCTCCGCCGATGCCGCCTGCGCGACTTTCAAACTGCTGACCTTCCGGGGTTGTGTATTTGACACGGAAGGTGAGTGCCACGCGCGGCTCATTCCTGGTTTCTCGGCTCGCCTGGGGTTTACGATAGGCCAAAATCTGATCAATGACAAAGTCCCAGGACAGGTTGCCCATGAGTTCGCCGTTGATCCCCAGAAGAGTGATCACTTCACGGGCTGCGTCAAGGTCGAGAGTTTTCCCTTTGTGTCGAAGGCTTGAAGACACGGGATATTTCACACGTCCTCCACGTTCAATCTGTAACGCAAGTATAGCGCAGCATTTCATCTTGTCGAGGAAAAGCATAGAGTCATGAGCGTCGCCACAGGTTAGGTATCAAAAAAGGAGCAGAGAGTATTCGAGAAGGGTCGTAGTATAGGGGTAACCAGGCCTGGAGGATTTTGAGTAGACCTCCTGTGGGGCGGGCAAAAAAATCTACAGTTATAACGACTTAGGCGGTCTTCACATCCTTGTCTTGCTCGAAGATTCGGATGGGAGCGTACTTGCCGAGGATGGCATCCTCGGTGATGAGGACTTCCTTAATCTGCTTCTGAGAAGGGGCATCATACATCACGTCTAGCATCACGTCTTCAAGGATGGCACGCAATCCTCGAGCGCCGGTTTTTTGGAGAAACGCTTTCCGCGCAATCGCCCCGAGCGCGCCTTCCGTGAACTTGAGCTTCACTTTCTCAAAGGAGAGCAATTTCTCATACTGCTTCGTGAGCGCGTTTCTCGGCTCGGTCAAGATTCGAATGAGGGCGCGTTCATCCAGCTCATCCAAGGTGGCTACAACCGGCAGCCGACCGACGAACTCCGGAATCAAGCCGTACTTGAGGAAGTCTTCCGGCTGAACTTTCGCGAACAGTTCGCCAAGTCGCACCTCGCTCCGTCCGCGAACTTCGGCTCCGAATCCCATCGCCTTCTGATTCAGCCGCTGTTCGATAATTTGTTCAAGCCCGACGAACGCTCCACCGCAGATGAACAGGATATTGCTCGTATTGACCTGAATAAACTCTTGGTGCGGATGCTTGCGCCCGCCTTGAGGCGGCACGTTGGCGATGGTCCCCTCGATGAGCTTGAGCAGCGCCTGTTGCACCCCTTCACCCGAGACGTCGCGGGTGATGGACGGGCTGTCGCTCTTGCGGCTGATCTTGTCGATTTCATCGATGTAGACGATGCCCCGCTCGGCCCGTTCCACATCGTAGTCCGCTGCTTGCAGGAGCTTGAGGATGATGTTTTCTACGTCTTCGCCGACGTACCCTGCCTCTGTGAGCGTGGTCGCATCGGCCAGCGTGAAGGGGACGTCCAAGTACTTTGCGAGGGTCTGGGCCAACAGCGTTTTCCCTGTGCCTGTGGGCCCCAGCATGAGAATGTTGCCCTTCTGGAGTTGCACGTCGTCAACGTCTTTATCCTTGGCCGAGATTCGCTTGTAGTGGTTATGAACGGCCACCGCGAGAATTCTTTTGGCCCGCTCCTGTCCCACGACGTATTGATCCAAGTGGTGTTTGATTTCCACCGGTTTTTTGAGTTTTGACGAAATCTCTTCTTTAGCTTCTTCCCAATCCTCGGCAATGATGTCGTTACAGAGGTTGACGCATTCATCGCAGATGTAGACGGTGGGCCCGGCAATCAATTTGCGGACTTCGTCGCGGCTCTTTCCACAGAACGAACAGCGGAGATGTCGATCCATCTTATCCGGCCTCGCCATGCGCCCTCCCTGTTACTTGTCCTTGGTCGCGTCTTTTCCTGTGTCGCCACTGACGGCCTTGAGGAGCTTCGGTGGCCGCGTGATGACTTCGTCGATGAGACCGTACCGCTTGGCTTCTTCTGCCGCCATGAAGTAGTCCCGTTCGGTGTCCTGGGATATCCTCTCCAGCGGCTGGCCTGTATGTTTGGCCATGATCTCATTGAGTCGTTCGCGGATTTTCAAGATCTCTCTGGCATGAATGTCGATTTCTGTGGCTTGTCCCTGAAACCCGCCCATGGGCTGGTGAATCATGACTCTCGCATTCGGCAGAGCAAAGCGCTTGCCTTTGGTTCCAGCGGTAAGCAATAAAGCCCCCATGCTGGCGGCCTGGCCGAGGCAGATGGTATTGATCGGGGGTTTCACATACTGCATGGTGTCATAAATGCCCAATCCTGCCGTGACGCTTCCACCGGGGGTGTTGATGTAGAGATTGATGTCCTTTTCAGGGTCCTCTGCTTCGAGGAACAAGAGTTGGGCAATAACCAGGTTGGCAAAAATGTCGTCGATTGGCGCACCGAGGAAGATGATCCGGTCTTTCAGGAGCCGAGAATAAATGTCGTAGGCGCGTTCGCCTCGGTTAGTCGTTTCGATAACGATGGGAACAAGCATGCACGTCGTTCCTTTCCGTTTAGCAGGATGCTGAAAAAGTCGCCCTTCTCACCCGCCCAACCCTGGTGCGCCAAGACGCACCTTTCGCCAAGCTTCGTTCTCGTTTCTCTGGACGGTCTTTTTCAGCATCCCGCGTTGTGTGCTCCTGTTAATCCAAACTTACTGACCAATGAAATCAGGCGTGCCCACAGAGTTTTTCCGCAGCCTGTTGAAGCCGAGGTGCAAGGTGCCTGCACCGTTCGGCATTACCCCTGAATCACCGCATTGCGGTATACGAAATCCAAGGCTTTATCCGCCAAAATCCTGGTGCGTAACTCATCGATGGACTCTTGTCCGCCGGCTTTGACCATCTTGACGAGATCGGTCGCCGGCACTTTGAGTTCCGACGCCAGCCGCATAATTTCGGCGTTGAAATCGTCCTGCGTGACCGCCAGTCCTTCTTTCTCGGCAATCGCTTCTAAAACTAGGCCGAGCTTCACGCGGCGTGCTGCTTCGTTCCGATGCTCCTGGCGAAGGCTTGTAAGATCCTCCGTGCCAGGCGATTCCTGGGCGCCAGTCTTCCGCTGTTGCTGCTGCACGTGCTGGCGGATGATGGTTTCCAGTTCACGCTCCACCAGTGTTTCCGGGAGGTCGAAGTGGTGAGTCTCCACGAGCCGTTTAATAATCGTATCCTTATGAGTGTCTTCGATCTCTCGTTTCAGCGCCCGTTCCATCCCGTCCCTCAGTTTGTCTTTGATATCCTGGAGCGAGTTGTAGGGGCCACAGTCTTTGGCAAATTCATCGTCGAGGGCCGGCAGCTTCTTTTCCTTGACGGATCTGATCGTCAGCGTGAATATGACCGTCTTGCCGGCAACGCGAGGATCGGGATGGCTGGCTGGGTACGGCTGGGAAATTTCGAGCTCGTCACCTTCTTTCTTCCCCCCGACATGCGAATCAATTTCCAAGCCCAAGACGGACGCGTGGGATCCGACCTTGTGGAGTTGACCCTCTTTCTTTGTTCCTTCCAGCGGTGCTCCATCGAGAGCGCCTTGCACGTCCAACACGATAAAGTCTCCATCCACGATGGTATGGCCGGCCGGTGCGGCTTCCAGGCGTGCCTGTTGTTCGCGCAAGATCTCAAGTCCTCGGTCAAGCTGTTCGTCGGTGACGGCGCGTTTATCGGGTTTGAGCGAGATCGGACTCGGTGATTTATAGTCCCGCAACTCGATTGTCGGCTTGATCTCGACGGTCGCAGTAAATGTAAAGGGTTCGTCCTTCTTAATCTTGACCCGGTCCAGCGGGGGAATTTCGACGAGGACCGGCACAATCCCCGCTTGACGGACGGCCTTGTCGTAGAAGTCCGGCACGAGGCTTCGGATTACGTCCTCTTCCACGGTTTTGGCATAGCGTTTTTCCAGCAAGGCCAAGGGTGCCTTGCCAGGGCGAAATCCTGGGATGTTGACTTGGCGGTTCAGCTCAACGTAGGCTCGGGCAAACCGTTGAGTGACCTCATCGGCCGGCACCTCAATTTTGAGGGCGCGTTTCATCGGTCCTAGTTCAGTCACTTCCATTTTCATAGCTGGCGCGCGTGCCTTTTTCTTTAAAAGAAGCCTTGCGCGGGCTGCCGAGCCGTTGCCGGCTGCCCGGTCGTGGTCTGGTGCGAGAGGGGGGACTTGAACCCCCACGGTTACCCACGAGATCCTAAGTCTCGCGCGTCTGCCAGTTCCGCCACTCTCGCATGGTGGGATCTGCAGGAGCCGACTCCAGGATGATGAGCAAACAACCAAAAGTACACGTTCCTGCGGGTATTTTGTACCGTTGGAAGTAGCCCACTGTCAACCCATACTCCTGCGGGGTGAAAGGGTGTTCACTTGCGTGCGCGGCCTAAGTTGCGGGCTAAGGTAGTCCCAGCCTTCAATGACGGGTATAATCAGGTAGCATACGTAATTCATCGTCAGCATAGTGGTTAGAGGTTCACGATGCGCGTTGCGCTATTGCTCTCAACTTTGGCTTGCACGGTTGTGGTACTTCCCTCTCCTCCCTCATGGGCCTACCGGGACTATTTCACCCCGGAGCAGAAAGCGCTGCTGGATAAGATTCAAACCGTGCGTATCGAGGCGATTGCGCTCACAGACAAGGGAACAGTTGATGCTGCGCCGATTGCCGAGCTTGTAGCCCGCCGGATCGGTGAATTGGGATACACGGTGGTACAAGAGGCTGGTAAACCTCATGACGTGGTGTTTAAAGTAAAATGCGAACAGCGAAAAACGTGGGAAGGCACAACGACTACGGGAGGGGATGCGGATTTGCCCGATGCCCCGTCTCGGCTGTGGAAAGGTCCTGCCTGCCAGATGACCTATCTCCTCGGTGACATGAAGGTCAAATGGCAGAAAGAGGTCCGAACCGAGTTTGAAGATGCGGGACAAGCCGCGCAATCGGCCAACGCGGGAGATCCGGGAACCTATGCCCTGGGCAAATTGAGAGATGTGCTCGAAAAATACGAATTTCCCTTGTTGCTGGCCGCTGAATGGGGTCAGCCGGAGCGCCTTCTAAAGTTGCTCGATCGATCCGATACGCCGCAGGCCAGAAGGGTTAAGATTATTTCTCTCTTAGGCGAGATGCAAGCCGACGAGGCTCTGCCAAAGCTGAAAGAGGTGCTTAAGGATCGTGACCTGGCGAAGCAATCGATTGGGGCGATGGGCAATCTCGGCAAGGAGGGTATTCCACTACTTGTCGACATCATGAACACGTCTCCGCAGATTGAATTGCAGGCGGCGGCGGCCAAGGGCTTAGGACAATTGGGCGGGATACATGGCGACGCATCAGTCGTGCCGCCGTTGCTCGTCAAGCTGGAGGATCCCAAGACAGACTGGTCCGTGCTCACGGAAGTGGCCTGGTCGCTGGGCAAGATTCCTGATAAACGATCGATCCAGCCGCTCTACGATCTCGACAAGAAACTACAAGCCATGCGCGATCCAGAGAACGTGCCATTGAAGAAACTCAAAGAGGCGGTGTTCTGGGCGATCAAACAGTGCGATACGTGGGATCAGTTCAGCTAAGGAGAGGCGGGCAGCCTGGTCGTCCTCCTGCTCGCGGAACGCGCACGATAAGAATGTGCTCGTTCGACGCGCGCAATCGAGGATCGACCAGGCTGCCCTTGAAATAAAAATAGGGGATTGGGATGACGCTCGCAGAAGAGGGAGTGAGCCTGATGATCTTCTGTGCTCGTGCAACGCGCGGTCGCAGACTCCCCTCGCGCGGGTTAATGGCACGTCCCGGCGTGCCAGTGGGTGGGCGGGTGAGAAGGTTGCGCGCAGTGGAAGATCGACCAGCCCCCATCCCTGAAGAAATAACGAGCGAGCTTGGAGGAACATTTATATCGTTCGACGCGCGCAGTCGAGAGCAACCTTGGCCACTCCCTATCCCCTCCTCAGCTGAAATCCCCGGCTTGCGGTCCAATATTTCCTGGTCGAGCGCCTAGCTTCTCGTTCACACTGTTGGAATATTCCGTTTCCTATGGTAGTGGGCAGCCACTTTTTTTCGATTGCCACACAGTTGCATGCTGCACCAATTGCGTGTGTGATTTTTGGTCGTATCGTAAAAATATAAAATGCAGGCCGCATTTCCGCATTTCTTGATCAGAGACCACTTACCAGAACAGAGCAAGTCGCTCGCAGCCTCGGCGAGCGGGGCGAGCAAACCGTCCTTCTGTGCTGCCTGCGACTGAAATTGTCGCGTATAGCCTCCCTTTTTACGAACAAGTTGTGGGTAGCCAGGGCATCGGGACAGCATGTGGTTGATGGATGCGATGGCCGAGTCAGGAATGGACTTACGGGCGGCGATTCTGGCGACCATGTCCCTCAACGTTCTACGAAGTGTTATCCCCTGCTCGAACAGCTGTTCCTGATCTTCGTGACCCCACTGTGTCATGACAGCCACAGCGAGGGCCTTGTACGCCATATGCGCTTGAACCAGCCAGGCGACAAGATCCTCGCATCCACCTAACAAGTCTGTCGGATTTCCCCGCACGATCATCTGTGTATTGATAAAGTCCATGCACGGATGGTTACCCACAAACAGGAATGGTTGCTGTAATCGTGCTCGGCCCGTTGTCATGGATTCTTCCTCCTCAGTCTTACTCCGGCAAAATGACGCTTGACAGGTTAGTCCTTGGAGAGTATAACTGTCAAAAGTATGTTTAGAGGGTTATACATTCAGATGCCAAGAATAATGGTGCTGAGCCGGAGACGGCGTGTAGTTCAAGCACCAACAACCCCATCCAAGGAGAACTCATGAAAACTGCCATCATCATTATGTCCGATCCGAAGAGTGGTTCCGAGGAAGCGCTCGGAAGGGTCTTTAACGCCCTTGCCCTCGCATCCGAATGTAAGCAGAAGGGCGAAGAGGTCGCTGTGGCCTTCAGCGGGACCGGCACGCGGTGGCCTGGCGAGCTGACCAAGCTCTCGCATCCGGCCAATGGGCTCTACAATGCGGTTCTCGATGTGGTGCAAGGCGCCTCCTGCGGCTGTGCAAAGGTGTTCGGGGCGACGGAAAGTGTCAAGTCATGTGGGGTGCCGATGGTCAGAGACCATGCGCTGGCCGGAACTGCGGGACTCTTAAGCCTGCGTCGCTACATCACGGAGGGATGGAATACAGTCGTGTTCTGAGCTGAAGGTATAAGGGGAGACACAATGGCCACAAAGTATCTCGATCTGACGATTACGGATGCAGTGTGCCGTGCACAGACACAATATTATGGGAGAGCGGGCAAGATCTCAGGCGCTCCCGAACGAGATCTCCTGGGTCAGGAAGAGGCCGAATTCATTGCCGCCCGGGATAGTTTCTACTTGGGTTCAGTCAGCGAGAGCGGCTGGCCTTACATTCAGCATCGCGGCGGACCCACGGGTTTTTTGCGGGTGATCAATGAGACAATGCTGGCCTTCGCTGACTATAAGGGGAATCGACAGCTGCTCACGACCGGCAACGTTTCAGTGAACGACCGTGTGGCGCTGTTTCTCATGGACTATAAGAACCGTGAAAGGTTGAAGATTCTTGGCCATGCCCGCGTCGAGGATACCCGCGCTCATCCTGAGGTCATTGCGCAGATCACCGATCCCAAGATCCGGTCGAATACGGAGCGGCTGGTCTTTATCGACGTCGTGTCGTTCGATTGGAACTGTCCGAAGTACATCACACCACGGTACTCGGCAGAAGAGGTCGAAGAGTATGTGGGGCCATTGAAGAGGCGAATCGCCGAGCTTGAGGCCAGACATCATTCGGCAAAATCCTGAAGACTTTCTTTCAATGAAAACATCCCCCCGTCGAAGCTCCCCTGCAGATAAGTATGAGTGGGGCTGTGCCTGAAACGGCCCTGCAATCACTCGTACTCGCTTGCGCCGTGGCCGGCGACGCTGAATACATCGTCACGGGCGATCATGACCTTCTCGACTTGCACTCCTTCGAAGGAGTGCGGATCGTGCGGCCTTCCCTGTTTCTTCAACTTCTTCATTCACCGTCATAAGCCGCGCGTTTACAGGAACTGTTCGTCAAGATAAAGGGGCTCTTCCCATTTGGGAAGAGCCCCTTATTTGCTGCAGACATAGAAAAACTAAACCGTCTCTGCCGTTACTTGACGATCACCTCAACACGGCGGTTCTTGGCACGCCCCGCTTCCGTGTTGTTGCTGGCGATCGGGTTGCTGTCCCCGTGGCCTGCGGCCGATAAATTGTTGCTAACCCCGCCGTCCCGCAGGGCCTGAGCGGCGCTCTCGGCACGAGCGTCCGAGAGCTCCTTGTTGGACGGGTATTTCTTCCGCAACGGACCCTTAATCGCAACGTTGTCGGTGTATCCCGCCACATGCACCTGCTTTTCCGGGAAATCTTTGAGGACGCCGCCCACACGCTTCAACGTATCGGTTCCGCCGGTCTTCAGCTGGTCCTGCCCTGAATCAAACAGCAGGTTGGAGGCCAGATTGATCGTGAGCGCATCACCGGATTGACTCACTGAAACCGTCCCCTTGGAAATTTCAGGTTGCAGAGCCTTCAGGAGGTCCTTCTCGGCCGTGGCCAGACTGCCCTTGCTCTGATCCAGCTGGCTTCGGAGATCGGCACTGCGAGCCTCACAATCCGCCAACCGCTTTTCGAGATCCGCGATCCGTTGTCTCGCAGCAGCCAGCTCGGCAGCGAGTTTGTTCTTGTCACCAGCAGCATCGCCCATGGCGGCCAACCGTGCTTCGAGATCCGCGGTGCGTTGCTTCTCGGCAGTGAGCTGCCGTTCCAGATCGCTCACACGGCTGCTGAGGGAGTCATTCTGTTTCCGTGCTGCATCCAGCTCGTCAGCCAGCCGTTGACGCTCTTGTTCGAGAGCCGCGAGAGGGGCTGCTGCATCCTTCAATGCAGCAGGGGCAGGGCATTGATCATATGGCGCATAGCCGTACCACCGGTCAATACACACGGCAGGCTGTTTTATGTACGAAGAACAGCCTGCCAGGGCAATCAAGCTTGTCGCGAAGATGGCGGTTTTGAATGTCTGCATGATGATCTCCTCCTTCTGAATTGCGCGGGCCATGTATCGTGTGAGTCTCCCCACCCCCGCATCTTGAGACATCTCGCTGCAACGGTGGTACTTAGTGGCGGCCTTTCAGAGCATCGCGGATCTCCATCAATAATTTCTCTTCGTTGGTCGGCCCTGCCGGTGGGGCCGGAGGTGCTTCCTTCTTAAATCGGTTGATCTGCTTGACCAACATGAAGATCACGAACGCAATGATGATGAAGTCGAACACGCTTTGCAGAAACACCCCGTAATTAAGTGTCGGGGCTCCCGCGGCTTTCGCGGCCGCAAGAGACGGCTGTGGCGTTCCTGACAGAGTGAGGAAGAGACTTGAGAAATCGACTTTGCCCATCAGCAAACCGATCGGGGGCATCAGCACGTCGCTGACCAGCGAGGAGACGATTTTCCCGAATGCGCCGCCAACAATGACACCGATCGCCATGTCGAGCACGTTGCCCTTCATGGCAAACTCTCTAAATTCTTTCAGCATAGTTCCTCCTCACGAGGATTAGGGTGTACTGCATTGGCTGCTGTCGGGACTATCGTTTCCTAGTTGTATCGAAGTTGTATCCAAGGGTCGCGAGGTACAAGTTGTCCGTATCCCCGGTGCCACGAGCCGGATTGTTGTTATATCGCGTGGTCACTTGAAAGCCGCTCGCGAATCCGTCCCAAATCTTGAATCGAACGCCGTTATCCATCGTGAGGAAGAAGTCCGATGTATTCTGGAGAGAGGGAAAAATTTCGTTGTAATGGTACAGTGTCACGCGGTCGTCCCAGAGCGGCCAGTTCCACTTCATGGACACGCGTGCGCGAAGACTTGATTTGTCGTCTGCAGTGCGGAAATCTTCATTGAAGTAGGCGACGCCTGCTTCTGTGTAGAACGTCATATCTTTGAGAATGCCGGAGAAGTCTCCCCGATCGATGAATTGATAGCCGGGACCGCTGGCGAGGGCGGTTCGCATCTTCAGGTCTTGAAAACGATCGTTTTCGAAGTAGGCCGAGGCAAACCAGTAAAACCGTTTGGTCAGAAAGAAGTCAAGCTTGATCGTCCCTCGCGCGTTTCGAGCCACAAGGGTATTGTCGTTCTCACCGTAGACGTAACGACCGTTAATCGTGAGCCGGAGCTGTTCGCTCCGCGCCACGAAATCTCCCAGCAAGCTGGCCGTGCGCAAGTGGCTGTTTCCGGTTGTTTGGGAGTAGGCACCCACGACACTGCCTGAGTAAATGACCGGGGGTTGAATAATGGGATTCATGGAGACCACGGAGTCCATCGGGACCTCAATCATGCCTTTCAAGGGTTCCGCCTGCACATTCAACATCCCATTTGGTCCGGCCGTGGCGGTCCCCATAATCACGGACCCTTCCTTCAGGTGAAAGGGGATTGGGTGATTGACCGACAGTTTGGATACGTCGCCCCACTTCACTTTCAACAAATTGTCGGGGCTGACAGGCGTCTTGATTTGCAACACGCCGCCGACCATTTCGATGACTTCTCCGTAAATAATGCTGCCATCTTTCAGCGTGATAACATCGGGAGTGGTCTGTGTGGCGGGTACGGACGGAGGGATAACCTGGGCATTGATTTCCGAGGACAACCCTTCTCCCATCACACACCCAACCATTGCGAGTGCGAATCCACAGATAACTTTTCTCATCGATTCTCTTCCTTCGATACATGAATGCCCATGATTTCATCCCCCCGTTTTTTATACGTCGTGAGTCGTAGGGCTATCAGCCCTATTAAGTACATGACTCTATGTCTTAATTATTTATGGCATGACAAGCATAAACAATAGGATACATGCTGATGCGAACGACGCGAGGCGAGAGGGAAGGTCGCGGATGAACAGCGCGCGGAAGCTCGACGACCTTCTTCTATGCACGCGTGCGAGTCAGGAGTGTCTGCGTGATGGTCCGATCGAGAATTGACTGCCCTGCGCGACGGCATGAATGGCTCGCAACAACCTTTCAACGTTTACGCGTGAGTCCATCAAGGCCACATCAGGCTTTAGATGACAGCATTTAACTGCGCCCTTGACGCCCCGCTTCACCGACCAGGCTGATACCGTCCTGTCGTCTGCACGTTACTCAAAACTTCGGCACCATATCTTTCAATGAATCACCACCTTTTTTCAGCTTGTCTCCTCCTGGGATTCCCCCGCCTTGTGGTGACAGGTTGGTCAGTTGATCCTTGACCTGTTTGATTGTCCCCATATTCTTCTGAAGGTCGTCGACATTCTTTTGCATTTCCACCAACGCACTACCGAGCTGGCTCACCGATGTCGAGAGCCCAAACATTCCTTGGGCGGAGGCATAGTGCAGAGACAGGCCGCCCACCCCAAATCCCATTAAGAATGCCGTACCTGTCATGATGGATGTTCGAGAGCTGTTTTTCATATTCTCTTCCTCCCTGTTCAGTGAACGCACTGGTGGACAAGAAATGCGGGACACCTTATTTCTCGTAGTTGCCGCTTCCGCCTGCCACGACTCAAGCAAAGTCGATGCCGCTGACATGAAAGAACTAATTCTATTGATGATACTAACACGAGGAGGGTTGGGCAGATATGTGAGATGCAGACGAAGCTTCGCAACTGTGTGGCAGATTTGCGAGTGAGAGGGCTATTCCGCCTCAAGAAGATGGCGAAAGAATCAGAACGAGTTTGAGTTCGTAGAGCACGTGGATGTGAAGAGCAGGGTGGCTCATCCTTCCGGTAAACAGCGTTCACTGTCATGGCGATGAGCGCCGCCGGTCAACTTGCCGGTCATCAGACTGCGTGTTAAGATGCCGCCTCTCGAAAATCGGTGTGGAGAGGTGCGAGAGTGGACGAATCGACATGCTTGGAAAGCATGCGTCCCAGCAATGGGACCGTGGGTTCGAATCCCACCCTCTCCGCCATAAACGCAGTGCGGAGCGATGAGTACTGAGTGCTGAGACTCAGAGAACAGGATAAGCCAGTCTTTCACTTGCTCAGCACTCAGTTCTCAGCACTTTGAACTTGAGATAAGGGGCTGGGCCCTGTGCAACAGAACCCTGTGAACCCCGCCAGGTCCGGAAGGAAGCAACGGTAAGCGGTTCGTTCTGTGTGCCGCAGGATCACCTGGCCCCGCTCTTCCTCGAAGCGAGGAATGGTGAATGTGTAATGTTGAATTGTGCAGGCGCTTCTCATCAAAAATTTACCATTCATAACTCAACATTCGGAGTGTAACGACGTTGGATTATCAAGTCTCTGCCCGCAAATACCGTCCTGGGACGTTCGATGATGTGATCGGACAGCCTCACGTTGTTCAGACGCTGGTCAATTCCATTACCACAAAACGCATTGCCCAAGCCTACCTATTTTCAGGGACCCGCGGGGTGGGAAAAACCACGGTGGCGAGGATTCTCGCCAAGGCGCTCAATTGCGAACGTGGGCCGACTGGTACACCGTGCAACGCGTGTTCCAACTGCCTCGAAATTGCACAGGGGACTTCCGTCGATGTCATGGAGATCGATGGAGCGTCCAATACAAGCGTAGATCATGTGCGCGAGATCCGCGAGAACGTCAAGTTCGCCGCATTTCGCGGAAAGTACCGGGTGTATATCATCGACGAAGTCCACATGTTGTCGAACTCGGCCTTCAACGCGCTGTTGAAGACGCTGGAAGAGCCGCCGCCGCATGTGGTGTTTATTTTTGCCACCACGGAGATTCACAAAATTCCAGCGACGATTCTCTCACGCTGCCAGCATTACAACTTCAGGCGGATTGCACGAACCGAGATTGTCGAACGGCTTCGCCATGTGGTCGAGCAGGATCGAATCGTGATCGAGGAACGGAGCCTGATGGCGCTTGCCAGGGCCAGCGAGGGCAGCATGCGCGATGGGTTGAGCCTGCTCGACCAGGCGGTCGCATTCGGCGGAAAAACGATCGCGCACACGGATCTTGAGGCCTTGCTGGGGGCGGTCCCACAAGAACTCGTTCGTGCCATGATTCAGGCGATCACGGCTCAGGAAAGCGCTGCGGCGCTTCGTGTGCTGACCCAACTGTTGGATCAAGGACATGATCTAAGGGCCTATTGTGCGGAGGTTGTCGAGTATCTGCGCAACATGCTGGTGGTGTCGGTGGTGACTTCACCACAAGAGTGGCAGGGGTTGATCGAGGCCTCAGCGGAAGACCTGACACAGACGGCCGCCGATGCACGCTCATTCTCGCCTGAGGTGCTTCAGGAATTGTTTGCGATCTTCACACAAGCGGAGGATTCGCTCAGGCTCAGTGCCCATCCTCGGTTCGTGCTCGAAACAGCGGCCGTGCGTGCGACGCGGTTGCTGCGTCGAGCGGATGGGAAGGCACCCCAAACGGTGCAGCCAACCCAGACAACACGCCCACCTCAGGCTGCTCCAGTGCGCACGGGCCAGCCGGTTTCCCAGGCGCGTTCCGCAGATTCAACGCCCTCCTTGCCACCGCGGCCTCCTCAATCGACAGCTACTATAGCAACCGCTCCGATGCCATCGAGGTCTTCTGTTGTCGAGAATACGGCGTCTCCGCAAGGCCTCTCGGCCAACTCTGCAACCGTCCGGCCTCCTGACACAGCCGGTGAGGTGAAGGCTGCGATGCCTGTGGCATCGTCCCCAACTGATGACGGACGCCTTGTGGTGACGCTCAATTGGGAACAGGTCCAAGAGGAAGTGGCCAATGCCTCTTCCCAGATTGCCGCCTTCCTGGAAAGAGGGCGATTTGTGGGTGTGGATGGCCATGTTGTGACAATTGGATTTGCCAAGCAGGAGACGGCGGCCCGAGGGATGATCGAGAACCCTGATAATATGGCGGTGCTCACATCGATATGTGCACGATTGAGCGGTCAGACGGTTCGGCTGCAGATAGTCGAATTGACAGAGTTGGATTCTCCAGGACCGACGATGGCGCAGCTCAAGGCGGCGAAGGAAAAAGAACAACGGCTAGTCCTCTTCGAGCAAGCGCGGGCGCATCCGGTCGTCAAGCAGGTGCTGGAGATCTTTGGCGCAGAGCTCGCAGAGGTCAGACCGGTGTTGAGACAGAAGGAGGTCGAGGAATGAAGAACCCGTTCGGCAATATGGGAAATATGCTGAAGCAAGCGCAGGCGATGCAGGCGCAAATGGCGAAGGTACAGGAACAGGCCGCGTCTAAGAGCGTGACCGGGACGGCCGGCGGTGGCAGTGTGACGGTCACCGCCAATGGGGCTATGCAGCTTATCGGCATCGTCATCGATCCCGAAGTGGTGAAAGGTGGCGACGTGGAGATGGTGCAAGATTTGGTCATGGCCGCGTCGAACGATGCCCTCAGGAAGGCTCGCGAGATGATGGCAGATGAGATGAAAACGGTCACCGGTGGGATGAACCTCCCCGGACTGCTCTAGCTGGCTATCACGTCATGGCGGTTGATCAACAGGGCTTACTCGCACGGTTGGTGCGCGAGTTAGTCCGTCTTCCAGGCATCGGTCAAAAAACGGCGCAGCGATTGGCGTTCCATGTCTTGAAAGCCGAGCGCGAAGACGCACTTCGTCTGGCCGAGGCGATTCGTGCCGTCAAAGATGGGCTCTCATTTTGTCGACAATGCCGGAACATCGCCGAGGGAGAACTCTGCGAATATTGTCTTGATCCGAAACGGGACCAGACGAAAATCCTGGTGGTGGAAGAACCGAGCACGACCTATGCCATTGAGCGAGCGGGAGCCTACCACGGCCTGTATCATGTGTTACTCGGTGCCTTGTCTCCGTTGGACGGCGTTGGACCGTCCGATATCAGGGCCGAGGAGTTGGTCGATCGGGTGAAGCTCGGGGGAATAGAGGAAGTGATCCTCGCGACAAGTCCGACGATCGAAGGCGAGGCAACCGCCATCTATTTAACAAACCAACTGAAACCTCTCGGGGCCCGTGTCTCGCGAATCGCCTACGGCATTCCGGTCGGGATGGATATCGAGTATGCCGACGAAGTGACGTTGCTGAAGTCGATCGAAGGCCGTCGGGATCTTTAGCAGGATGCTGACAAAGCCCGCCAGAGTCGTTCTCGCATCGCTCAGAGGCTCAACATTGAGGAGGAGTTTCTCGGAGGTCGAAAGCGCTAGAGGGGATTTTCCGTTCGCCAAGATCTATTCTCAGGGAAAACGGCCCACACGAAGTGTGGTTACCTCCTCGCCTTTTCGCTCGCTGCGGCCTTGCTGTACGGACTTTTTGAGCATCCTGCGTGAGTTTTTCCACACACTGCTAACGAAAGCCGGTCAGGCAAGATTGATGGGCCCACGCTGCCCATTGACCCCCTTCCAGGCCCCTGTTATAGTTTCGCTCGTTTCAGACGGTTTTATTCCCCAGACAGGTTACTGTATGAAAGCAGGCCCTTCCGCCAAGCGCATTTCGCCCACTCCACCAATGGCGCAATCTGTCACGGCCAAGCGCAGAGCCAAGACATCGTCCCAGGGGAAAAAGTATGCGGCTATTCGTCGAGACCTTGAGCGGCAGCGCAAGTCCATGTTGGATGAGGTGGTCGAGGGCCTTGCCAATCCAAATGGTCAGGAGGCGTTCCCGGATGTCAGCGATCAGGCGTCTGCGGAGGCCGAGCAGAATTTTTCGATGCGGATCCGTGAGCGCGAGCAACGGTTAATTAAGAAGATCGACGAGGCGCTTGAGCGAATGGACCAGAACACCTATGGCATCTGTGAGCGTTGCGAAGAAGAGATTCCCTATCCGCGACTGAAAGCCCGCCCAGTCACCACCCTCTGCATCAACTGCAAGACGCTCCAAGAACAGGAAGAGAAAGCCCGCCGGTAATATGCTCCCAAGGGCAATGAGCTTTGGTGTAACTTCCGACTAGTGTTTCAACTCCTTAACGCGTTGTTGGGCGAGGGCGATGCGACCGGCTTCATCGGGGATGCCTTCGACCAGAGCGAGATAGGTCTCGTACTCCAAGAGGGCCCGTTTAGGATTCGTGGGCTCGTAGGCCTCAGCCAAGTTGTAGCGGGCAATGGCATAGTTAGGGCGGAGGGTGACGGCTTTTTCTAATGAGGTGAGCGCGTTCTCCTTGTCTCCCAGCTTGCGGTACACCGTACCGAGATTGTTCAGAACTTCCGGAGTGTTGGGCCTGATGGCCAACGATTGAAGCATCTCCGTCTTGGCCTGCTCGTGCTGTCCCTTCCCTTCCCATGACAGGCCCAATTTGTGGTGAGCTTCTGCCAGCCACACTTTATTCGTAAAACCGCTTGCGATTGCTTTCTGGTAGGCAATGGCTGCCGTATCGTAGTTCTGGATCCCGCAGTAGGAGAGCTGCGCGGTTTGGCCGCGCGCGAATTGCTGGAGCGAGAGGAAGGGTTCCTTGTCCTCCGCGCCTTGACTGTCGAGCTGTCGCCCGGGCTTCTGGCCTCTTGGATTGCGCAACCGCTCCAAGAACTCGCGTCGATAGGGTGAGAACAGCCGTACATAAGGGTCGATCGTCACAGAAGCCTGGAGCAACGCCGGCTGCTCGTGCGCGCCAAGGACCAAGTACTGTGTCGTCGTTTTCTCGTCGCCGGTTTCGTACAGGGCGCTGGAATCCATGCTCGTCTTTGAGGTCAGATTCGCCACGTTGAGATAGAACTCCAATGTTGGCTTCAGCAGCGTTAAAGTGTGGCGGAGGACCGGGTAGGGCTTCAAGTCAAGCACGGACGGAAAGGTAAAAACGGTTCCGACCAGCATACCATCTTCATCGAAAAAGTAGGATTCGTCGCCATGTGATGGGCTTCGGTCGGCAGGGAGAACCAACTCATGTCCGGCGCCCCAGTCTTGTGTATTGAGGGTAGAGGCAGGATGTGTCTTGAGGAAGTCGGATTTCGAAGTGCAGAGGGCCGTGGACTTCAGGAGGACCAGATCGCTTTCAGACGGTGGGAGGATAGGTTTTCGAGTCGGAGTTTCGCAGGCGTTCAGCAAGAGGCTTAGTCCTAGCCCGCAGACCACCCACAGTCGAAAGGGCACAGCACGAGGCTCTTGCGTGTCACGTGGATTCCGACTCACGAAGGGAGCATACACGAAACGTAAAAGGGTTTGCCAACGGGGTGACAAGGCAACGCCTGCTCTCGTGAGGAAAGCGGGCGTTGAATCTGAGAACGGTATGCACGAAGAATTATCGCCGTTGGCTATCCAGCATCGAATCCTCGGACGTGTACCCGAAAAGGTACGGCATCTGGCTGGTGAACATGTACATCGGTCGGTTCACGCCGTAATCTATCACAAGCCCGATAGGGTGCAAGAGAAAACCGGTCCAGCGCCAGGGGTTATCGTTAGGGGCTGCTCCGGCCGCCACATCGGTGTAGACCAAAGATGTGGGGTCCATCACACTGTAAATGCTGGCTGGGGCATTATAGCCTCCAACTGCATCGTCTGAGGCCTGCTGTTGCTGGTTTCCGGCACAACCGACTGCGGTGGCCAGGAGGAGTATTCCCACGGCAAGAGCTGTAGTCCGCATAGATAACCTCACTTGTCTTGTACGGTTCAGGGTCTTTGGTCTCTCGTAGACTGAAGTGTAGCCGACCGATAGGATTCTGTCCAGAAGTGGAACAGTTCAGGCAATTGCATGAAAACCGCCAGTTTAGGACAAGGGGTAGGGATCGAAAAGAAGGAGGTGAAGAAGGGTGGTAGGCGATACTGGTATCGAACCAGTGGCCTCTTCCGTGTGAAGGAAGCGCTCTACCCCTGAGCTAATCGCCTACACAAGGCAAAGTCTAGCACGGGGTCATAAATCGGATCAACCGTGACGTCATGCGTCATGCGTAGCGAAGTCGCCTTGACATCCCCAAAACGCAGTTCCTACAATGCCACCGCTCTCAGTCTTTCTTCGCGGAGTTTCACTCGCATGCGCGACGACATTGTCATTATCGGGGGTGGTCTGGCCGGGTCTGAAGCGGCGTGGCAGGCGGCCAATCGTGGAGCGAGAGTGACGCTCTATGAAATGCGCCCAAAAGAGATGACACAAGCGCACAGGACCGGTGGTTTGGCAGAGCTGGTCTGTTCGAATTCGCTCGGCTCCGCGGATCTGCTGAATGCCCCAGGCATCTTGAAAGAGGAAATGCGCCGTCTCAACTCGCTCATTATTCGAGTGGCGGATGAGGTACGGGTACCGGCAGGATCGGCCCTAGCTGTCGATCGCGAGCAGTTTTCACTCAAAATTACTCAGGTGCTGGAAGGGCATCCGAACATTCGCATTCTGCATGAAGAGATCACCGAGATTCCAACGGACTGTCTCTGTATTCTGGCAACTGGCCCGCTGACATCCGACAAACTATCTCAGGCGATTGCGCAATTGACCCACACGAAACATTTGTATTTTTACGATGCAATTTCTCCGATCGTGGATGCCGATTCCATCAATATGGAGGTCGTATTTCTCGCGTCCCGATACGACAAGGGCGGGGATGACTATCTCAACTGTCCGATGGACGAGCCGGTCTACAACGCCTTCTATGACGCGTTGCTCACGGCGGAGAAAGTCCAACCTAAAGAGTTTGAAATGACGTCCTACTTCGAAGGTTGTATCCCCATCGAAGTGATGGCCGAACGAGGCCGCCAGACCATGCAGTTCGGTCCGTTGAAGCCGGTGGGTCTTGAGAATCCGAAGACTGGTGCGCGAGCTTATGCTGTGGTACAGCTTCGGACGGAAAACGCCCATCGCTCCTGTTACAACCTCGTGGGATTCCAGACTAAATTGACCTACGGGGAGCAGAAGCGGGTGTTTCGGATGATTCCCGGTCTTGAGCAGGCGGAGTTTCTGCGCTACGGCAGCCTGCATCGCAACACCTTTATCAATTCTCCCCAACTGCTGCGCGATACTCTTCAGTTTAAGGCGAGGGGCACCCTCTTCTTTGCGGGTCAGTTGGTCGGCGTCGAGGGCTATACGGATTCCGCCGCGATGGGAGGGTTGGCAGGAATCAACGCTGCCCGTGGCCTGGCGGGGTTGCCGTTGGTTACGCCGCCACCCACCACGGCGCATGGCTGTCTTGTGTCGTACATTACGACCACTGACCCTCGTCATTTTCAGCCGATGAATACGAATTTCGGGCTCTTCCCTCCCCTTGCCACACCGACGAAAGACAAGGAGCGCAAACGACGGCTTACGGGACAACGGGCGCTTGAGGACCTGACGGCATGGATGACGCAATTCGAGCTTTCATGACGTTCCTTGATCTGGAACGTCATGCGTCGCATGAAACAGTGCGCAACTATGTTTCGGATCTCCGACAGTTCCAGGCCTTCATGAGGGAGGAGCACCCCGGCGTGCCCACGCTCGACCCTGTTACGGTGAAGACGGAGTCCATTCGGGCCTACCTTCACTGGTTGGACCGCAAGCGTGAGAAAAGTACCTCGATGGCCCGGAAGCTCGCCTCCCTCCGCAGCTTCTATCGCTATCTGCAACGAGAGGGCATGGTCGGCCTCAATCCTGCCGAGGCCATCAGGACGCCGAAACAGCAGAAACATCTTCCGCGTGTCTTGACCAAGGACGACGCGGCAGCGCTGATGGAGTTTCCTGCCGATCAGACAGGAGGGTCGCACCGCGACCGAGCCTTGCTGGAGACGCTCTATTCGACAGGGGCTCGCGTGAGTGAACTCGTGGGGATCAATCTCGATGATCTCCGTGCGTCCGAGGGGCTGGTCCATTTGCGAGGAAAAGGTCGGAAGGAGCGCATCGTGCCGATCGGAGATGTGGCTCTACGGGCCATTCAGGCGTATCTGGATCAACGGCATCTGGTGGACTCTCGAGATCTGACGACGAAGATGAAGCGCGTCTCGTCACCGGTCTTTCGAAATAGCCGAGGGGGGCGTTTAACGACTCGGAGCGTCGCTCGCATCGTGGCCCGCTATTCGAACCGGCTTGCCGGTGGCTCCGTGAGTCCCCATACGTTGCGTCACTCCTTTGCCACCCATCTCCTCGATGAAGGAGCCGACCTGCGATCGATTCAAGAGATGCTGGGACATGTCTCATTGAGCACGACGCAAAAGTATACGCACCTGGCCACAGACCAGCTCCTGGCCGTCTATGATAAGACGCATCCGCGAGCCGGCCGCTCGACCAGGGTCTGTGTCGTGAAGGACGAGAAGCCATGATTATGATACGGTTGCCGACGTTCCTCTGTGTCAAACGAGAGTTGCGAGGCGTGCGAGAAGCGAACTCGCCCGTCCCGTGTTTCCCGCCTTTCGCGCTTTTTTCGCCATGGGAGCCTGGATATGAACAGACTAATTAAGAAAGCAAACGTCCTGATCGAAGCCTTGCCATACATTCGCACGTTCAAGGGCAAGACGATTGTCATCAAATATGGCGGTCATGCGATGACCGATGCGCCGTTGAAAGAGCGGTTCGCCCAGGATGTCGTGCTCCTGAAATATGTGGGTCTCAACCCGGTCATCGTGCACGGCGGGGGACCCCAGATCGACAAGATGCTCCAGCGCTTGGGTATCGAGGCCAAGTTTCGTCATGGAGTGCGGGTCACAGATGCGGCCACGATGGAAATCGTGGAGATGGTCTTGGCCGGCAAGATCAACATGGAAATCGTCGATCTTTTGAATCGCCATGGCGGCCTTGCGGTCGGCTTGAGTGGAAAGGATGGCGGGCTCATGCTCTCTCGACCGCTCACGGCCAAAGCCTGGGCGGCCAGCCTGGAAAAAGATCTCGATGACGGCGAGGGGGACGAGGATTTTGGCTTGGTCGGGGAGGTCCAGTCCATCGATCCCACGTTGGTGCGAAAACTTCAGCAGGATCATTACATTCCCGTCATCGCACCGATCGGCACCAACCGGGAAGGGAATACATACAATATCAACGCCGACCTGGTGGCCGGGGCAATGGCTGCCGCGCTGGGTGCGGAAAAGTTGCTGGTGATGACCGACGTGAAAGGCATTCGCGATGCGAATGGGCGCCATCTTTCGACGGTCTCACGCAAAGACGTGCAACGGATGGTGAAGAAGAGCACGATCAGCGAAGGGATGTTGCCCAAGGTACATGCCTGCTTGGATGCGCTCGGCGGCGGCGTCGGCAAAGCCCATATCATCGACGGTCGAATACCCCATGCCATTCTTCTCGAAGTGTTCACGCATAAAGGTATCGGGACGGAGATCGCATCCTAATCGGTTAATCCGATCAGTCTCTTTTCGTGGTGACCCAGCGTCTTCGAATCAACCGCCATCTTGAGGCCCTCGTCGGCGAGCGTCATCCTGAGACGAGCCCTCGCGCGTTTCGGAGGGCGGCGCACTATCTGGCGACGCAGTTTGCCAAGTCTGGGTGGGCCACCGGCGGCCAGCTCGTGAGTGCGTGGGGTAAAGACTATCGCAATGTGGTGGCGATCAGGAGCCCGGACCGGCCCCGACAAGGAGAGCAGTTGCCCCCACTCCTGATCGGGGCCCACTACGACACCGTGTCCGGGTCACCAGGCGCGGATGATAACGCAAGTGGGCTCGTGGTCCTCCTCGAAGTGGCTTCTCGCCTCAGCGCGCGACCTCTCGCGCGACCAATCTGGCTCGTGGCATTTTGTCTTGAGGAGCAGGATCGGCTAGGGAGTCAGGCGTTCGCGTCCCGCTTGAAAGCCGAACGCCGTGAATTGGCCGGTGCAATTATTTTGGAATGTGTCGGGTTCACCAGGAGCGAGGCTGACACGCAGCAGGCTCCACCCGATATACCCATTGCGGTGCCGACCCAGGGAGACTTTCTCGCCATTGTGGGCAACGAGGTATCCCGGTCTTTGGTGCTCCAGCTTGAACAGGAGGCCCAGAGGCATGCGGGCCAGCTCAAACCCCTGTCATTGGTGGTGCCAGGTCGAGGGGAGGTTATGCCTCATACCCGTCGCAGCGACCATGCCTCGTTCTGGGATGTAGGCTATCCAGCCGTGATGTTGACCGATACGGCGAACTTCAGGAATCCACATTACCATCGTGAGACTGATACCGTGGACACACTGAATCTCGAATTTCTCTCCAAAGTGGAAGCGACGGTGACCGCAACCGCGATTCAGATCGCTGGTGTACGACCATGAAGACAAGTCGCACGAAGCTGGCCCCCGCAACCCGTCGTCGCGTGACGGAGGTCTATGGCCGTCTCAACTATGGCGCACTGGGACGCGTCTATTGCTATGAAGGAGGCGATGAGTTCTGGCGAGCGAAGCGGGGGCTCTGTAACCGTCTCGGGAGTCGGATTGCCGTACGGTTGAGGCGGAAACTAGGACGGGGCGGCCGAAGTCTCTACGTCGGTGCCGGGGTAGCGGAACTTCCTGCATTGATGATGGAGACGATGGAGCTGGGTCGGATGGTGGAACCCTATAATCTCCGGAGAGCCGAAGTCGCAGCCCTCAACCGTGCCTGCCATTTGATTCCCCTCACGTTCCACGCGGCTGATGCGGCCAGCGCGAAGGGCCGATTCGATCATCTCTGGATGGCCAGCGTGTTGAATGATCCTGAGCGGTTTCCGCATCTGTCGCCGCTGTCTTATGGACGAGGCAATCCTCTCACACTCGACCCTCTGAAGTTTGATACAGAGCGCCGCATCGTGCGTGCATTAGTTGCACGTTGCATGGGAAAGCTCGCGAGGCCTGGATTCGTCACGACCACCACAGAAGAAGTCATATGGATTGCAGAATGGTGCCACCGGCATCGAGTGCCCTACCGGGTTGGGAAACGTTACTATCCGACGGCACTGGTGAGCGACCCGATCTGTTTTATTCAAATCGGCAAGGGAGATAAGGGGTCTGGGCGAGGCGTTTGACAATCTAGATTTGGAAGCCGGGTTTGGCCTTTGATGGGCCAGACAAGTACTGGCCTGCGTACTTCACGTAGTTCTCTGCCGACTCCTTAATCCACGCGAGCTCTTCAGCCGTGACGGATCGCTTCACCTTCGCGGGTGAGCCAAGGATCAGGCTGTTGGGTGGGATGATTGTCTGCTCCGTGATCAGGGCCCCGGCTCCCACGACGGAGTCTTCCCCGATTACGGCTCCATCCATCACTATGGCGCCCATGCCGATCAGCACACGATCCTTAATCGTGCAGCCGTGGAGTATCACCGCGTGGCCGATGGTCACCTGATTGCCGATGATCAGCGGATGGGCATCGTGGGCGACATGGAGCATACAGAGATCCTGCACGTTAGTCCGGTCACCGATCCTGATATAGTGCACGTCTCCGCGAATGACAGCGTGAAACCAGACGCTGCAGTGCTCGCCCATCACGACATCGCCGATGACAACGCCGGTCTCTTCGATAAAACAGGATGTGGGAATGGTGGGTTTAATACCTTGAAATGTGCGGATCATGCAGCGCACTGTAGGGGAATCGGCCGACAACCTGCAAGGGGGAAGGAAGCGCTCAAGAATACTTTGGATTAGATAACCGCGCCCGAACCTGTTCGATCATGTGCAACAACGCCTGATGGGTTCGGCATCCTGCAACGAGTTTCGCATCGGAAACAGTCACAGGCATATAGGGCGACACAAACCGGTCTTTCAATCGGGCGATACGAAACGCAGAAATTTCTAACCGCTCTACGGAAATCGTGCCTGTCGCCACCGCCTGCTCCACGGCTCCGAAGGCGGAGACTTCCCGATCCCGATCTTTACAAATCAACAAAACATCGCATCCCGCCAGCACCGCGAGAACCGCAGCGTCTTCCACGCCATAATGGTCAATGATCGCGTGCATTTCTAAGTCATCCGTCAACACCACTCCGTCGTATCGCAGTTTCTGGCGCAAAAAATCGTTGATGATGGTTGGCGAGAGCGTGGCCGGCAATTCGGGATCGAGGGTCCGGTAGAGCACGTGCGCGGTCATCATCGACGCGATACCCTGCTCAACGGCACGGCGGAAGGGGGGCAACTCGATGGTCTCCAATCGCTCTCGTGATGCCTCGACCACCGGCAGTTCTTTGTGGGAGTCGGCATTTGTATCGCCGTGACCGGGAAAGTGCTTGCCGCAGGCCACGACCTTGTTGTCTTGCAGCCCCGCCGCTGTCGCCAACCCCAGTTCACAGACCACTTCCGGCGTCGTGCTGAACGCCCGGTCGCCGATGACTGGATTGTCAGGATTGCTGTTTACGTCGAGCACGGGCGCCATATTCATGTTCACGCCCACCGCCCTCAACTCTCTGGCAATGGTAGCCGAAGCTGCGTACGCCAATTCGGTTGAGTTGCAGCGGCCCAACAGGCCGCAGGGAGGAAAAATCGTAAAGCCCTTCGGAAGACGGGAGACCCGACCACCTTCTTGATCGATCGAAATCAACAGCGGTGAATGGGGGCTGCAGGCTTGCAGGCCGTTGGTCAGGTCGACCATCTGCTCGACGGATTCAAGATTTTGCGAGAAGAGAATCACACCGCCCGGCTTGTACTCTTTGATGAACGAGGCCAGATCGGGCGTCACCGTTGTGCCCAGAAACCCGACCATGAAGAGCTGCCCGATCTTTTCGCGCGAGGTCATACGAAATCGTTCCAATGCCAGCAAGCTACGGGGAAAACCATATTGGTTGGCTAGTGCTTCGATGGTTCACATGTATGGCACAGCGGGAGTACACGCCAGCAGGATGCTCAAACAGGCCAGATTTCTCACCCGCCCAACCCTGGCGGTTTTTTCACCCTCCCGCCTGAGCCTGCCAAGACAGACTCGTCGCCCTGGGACACGCCTTGTCCCAAGCAAGGCCGCAACTCCTCGGCTGACCCTCGTTTCACGCCTCACGTTTCACGGTTCCTGGGGCGAAGCGAGAACGCTGCTGGCGGATTTTTTCAGCATCCTTTTAGAGACTTCGATCAATCAGGTACTGCACCAATAACCTGGTTCCAATCGCGGTGGGACCCTTCGGAATGTAAGCCCGTTCACGCTCGCTCCAATCCGTACTGGCAATATCGAGATGCACCCACGGGCAGTCTCCCACGAACTTGCTCAGAAAGAGCGCCGCGGTAATCATGCCGCCGCCACGGCCACCGATGTTGCGCATATCGGCGACGTCGCTCTTGAGCTGTTCGAAATATTCCTCCCACAAGGGCATCTCCCATACACGCTCGCCGGCCTTCTGTCCCGACTGCCTGACTTGTTCTTTGAGTGGCTGGTCACTCCCGAACATCCCGATCGCAAATTGGCCGAGCGCCACCATACAGGCCCCTGTGAGTGTCGCAATGTCGATCAAGGCCGCCGGCTTATAGCGCATCGCATAGGCGAGGCCGTCGGCCAGGATGAGCCGGCCTTCCGCATCCGTGTTCTGCACTTCGACGGTCTTCCCCGACAGCGTCGTCACGATATCGCCCGGCTTCATCGCTCGGCCGCCCGGCATGTTTTCCGCCACGGGCAGGATACTGATAAGATGCAGCGGAAGCTTGAGTCTGGCCGCCGCTCTGATCGAAGCCAGGACTTCGGCTCCCCCCGTCATATCGGCCTTCATGTGCTCCATATTTTCGGCAGGCTTCAGCGAGATCCCTCCCGTATCGAAGGTGATCGTTTTCCCGACCAGAACGACCGGACGCACATCTTTTTTCTTGGCCCCATTGTATTCAAGGATGATGAACTTAGGCGGCTCCTGGCTCCCGCGTGCCACGCCGAGCAGCGCGCCCATCCCCAAACGCTCCATCTCCTTCTGCTCGAGAATCTTGATCGTGATCCCTTCAGCCTTGGCGATGGCCTTCGCTTCGTTGGCGACCCTGGTGGGGGTCAGGACGTTGGAGGGATGATTACAGAGGTCGCGGACAAAGACGGTGGCCTCTGCCGTGGCGCCGCCGCGCCGAATCCCCTCGGTCACCTGCCGCAATTGACCCTTCCTCAGAATGAGAATATTCATCCCCGCGACGTCATGCCCAGATACAGCCTCGCTCCGATAAACGGTGAATTGATAACTGCCCAGGATCGCCCCTTCAACCATCGCTTGCGCCATCTCGATCCATGACATCCCGGCTGGTTTCACGGTTGGCAGCGCCACCGAAAAGGACTCGACCTTCGCCTGACGGATGCGCTTCGCCGCTGAGCCCATCGCTTGCCGGATCGTTTCAAGCGTCACCTCGTTCTTCTTGCCCAAACCGACCAGCACCAGCCGCTTCGCGGGCACCGTACCTTGCGTGTGATACAGCAATACTTCATTGGCCTTGCCTTCGAATTCCTTGGATTGCACCAGCTTGCTCAACGAACCCCCGAGGGCCCGATCGAGCAGGGCCGCATCCTGTTTGGCCAATGGCTCTCCTTCACAGTGCGTGAGCACCAACACCTCTGTCGCTATGGTCTCCACTCGTCCAACCTGTACTGTAACCTGCATGATCTTCATTTCCCAAACTCCTCGTCGTTGGTCAATCGTCACTGGTCAATGGGTACAGAGGGTTCCCCACCAATAACCCCTGACCAATGACATCTCTCATACCCCTCGCATGTCGGGCGTCCATATATATTTATGCAACTGCATCTGGAACCGCACCGGAAGCCTATCGGCCAGGATCCATTCGGCCAGCTCACGCACGTCGAGCGAGCCGAAGACCGGACTGAAGAGCACCGTGCAGCGGCTTGCTATGTCATACTGGGTAAGAATCTCACGGGCCCAGTCGTAGTCAGCTCGGTCGGCCAACACAAACTTTGCCTCGTCTTTGGCTGCCAGCTGAGAAAGATTCGACCAGCGCATCCGATCCGTCATGCCGCTCCCCGGACATTTCACATCCATGATGACATGGACACGCGAATCGACCGGCGCAATATCGACAGCGCCGCTGGTCTCAAGGAGGACCGTATACCCGGCATCGCACAGTCTGGTCATGAACGGGAGACTCTCAGTCTGGACAAGCGGTTCCCCTCCGGTGACCTCCACGAGGCGGCACCCATAGGTGTGCACCTTCGCCAGAGCCTCGTCGATCGAGCACTCTTGCCCCCCATAAAAGGCATAGTCGGTATCGCACCAGGTGCAGCGGAGCGGGCATCCGGTCAGTCGTACAAACACACAGGGCTGTCCAGCGAAGCTCGACTCACCTTGAATGCTATGGAAGATCTCGGTCACTCGCATGCAACGCTCGTGTCACAAAGTCTGAACATCTGAGGTCGAAAGTCTGAAGGTCGAAGGTCAAAAGTCCGGGACCTGATGACTTGAAGACATTTCGACTTGATGACCTCAGGCAATCTTGCTCACTTCCATCTCGCGACAGGCCAACCGAGGCGGCGTGCCGTGCGAGCCATGCCCCGGATCGGGTTGACCACCAGGGGATGCCCGACCAGTTCAAGAATGTCGCGATCGCCGGGGCTGTCGCCATAGGCGTAGGAGCCGGCCAGATCGAGGCCCATCCCCTGAGCGTGGGCGAGGATCAGTTCACGCTTGCCCCTGCCATAGGGCAACGGGGGAATCAACGCACCGGTATAGACGGAATCCCGTTGCTCCAGCTTCGCCGCGAAGACCGTTGGCACGCCTAAAAACTCTGCAAGGGGCGCGATCAAAAAATCAGGCGCGCCAGTCACAAGAATCAGCTGGTGACCGGCCTGTCGATGCGCGTCCAACTTTGTGCGACCCTGCACGGATAGCCTGCCGATCATCTTGGCTTGACAGAATTCCCGTGCATACGATTCAATGTCCGCGGGGCGCTTGCCCGTCAGATACACTTTTCGTTCTCGGAGCGGATGCAGCGAGAAGGGGGGAACGTGCCCCGCCAGCCACTTCGCACTTCGCCTCAACTCGCCCCATCCCACCAGACCACGTCGCCACAGAAACCCGAAGAATAGTACTTCGCTGGCCTCTCCCGGCAGGAGGGTATTGTCGACGTCGAAAAACGCAGCGACGGACCCCTGCGCCCGTCGTTCAACGACATCATCGAGGGTGGAAGTGAGTCTGTGGTGAGTTTGCACAACTTTGGAGGACCCGGTGAGCATGAGCCGCCCGATTCTACCGGAGCCTCCATTGATTGACAAGGATTTTGGGCCACTTCTATAATGCGGCTCCCTCATGAGCGTCGTTCGTAAAGGCATCTCGTTGAGGATAAGATTGCCGAAGTGGTGAAATGGCAGACACGCACGTTTGAGGGGCGTGTGGCGCAAGCCGTGCGGGTTCAAGTCCCGCCTTCGGCACCAAATTAAATATCCTCATTCCCGCTCCCTGTTGAACAAACCCGCACGCCATGGCGCGGGAATCATGCTATTCGGCCCACTTTGTATCCCTGATTCTCACCGCCCCTCATTGAACCGTCCACAGCCTGCTAGAAGGCACAGTGCGCGGGAAACCGAGGTCCTGAGTCATTCACCGAAGCCGAGGAACACGATGCCATCTATTCTTATCGTCGATGAAGAAGACCAAGTCCGCCAATTGATTCACCAAACATAGGAGCAGGCCGGCTATCACGTCAAGGAAGCGTGTAATGGGAAGGAGGCCCTCCAGTGGTATCGGCTGGCCCCGGCCGACTTGGTTATTATGGACATTCTCATGCCCGATCAGGATGGTCTGGAGACCACCGCCACGTTGCGACGAGAATTCCCGAACGTGAAAGTCATCGCGATCACCGGCGGCAGTGACATGAATGGTATTCTCAACTTTCTAGACGTTGCCAAAATGTTGGGCGCCCACAGCACGCTTCAGAAACCCTTAGAGATGAAGGTCCTCCTCGACATGGTCCGAGCCGAACTGCAGGACTAGCTTGCCCGCGGCGTGCGAGCTTGACCATCAGTCAGAGAATCGCTAAGGTGCGGGTAATAGCCATGAGCCAGAGAGCCGTGGGAGAAGGGCCCGCGCGAATATGCCTCGTCTTAGCAGAGGACCACAATCACGGCGGCGAAGAACGGATCGTCCGCATCCCTTGGTCGGGGTGTTGGGTGGAAGCAAATCCGATTTCCCGATCTTAGAAAAGGCCGTTGCGATTCTGACGGATCTCAGGATTCCACACGAATTGATAGTCGTCTCCGCGCACCGGACTCCGGATCACTTGTTCACCTATGCAGAACAGGCTTCAGGACGGGGGATCGAAGTCATTATTGCCGGTGCCGGCGGGGCGGCCCATCTTCCCGGGATGCTGGCTGCGAAGACGCATCTGCCAGTCATTGGGGTCCCGATCCCGACGGAGAATCTTCGCGGACTTGATTCGCTCCTCTCCATCGTGCAAATGCCAAGAGGGATTCCCGTCGCCACGGTGGCTATCGGAGGGGCGGAGAATGCCGGTTTGCTTGCGGCGCAAATCCTGGCGGGCCGGTATCCAGCGATTGACGCTCGCGTGAAATTGTTCCGTCGGACACAGACGGACAGCGTGCTCCAGTCTCCTGAAGCGAAGGGTCTGGTGACCGGAACGAAAGGTCCCAGCCATCCGAGTCGCCGGTCGTGAAGTCCATGGTCCTCGAGACAGGATCTGTCCTGGGCGTTCTGGGTGGCGGACAATTGGGCGCCATGTTCACCATGGCGGCATGCCGTCTCGGGTATCATGTCGCAGTCTGGGATCCAGATCCAGAGGCACCGGCTCATCGTGTTGCCACGCACAGCTTTCCCGCTCCGTTCACCGACCAACACATTCTTGCGCGCTTTGCCGACCTGGTCAGCGTCGTGACCTATGAGTGGGAAAATATTCCGGCGGAGCTCTGTCGAGCGTTGGAGAAGCGGAGGCCGGTTCGTCCTTCGAGTGCTGTCCTGAGCGTGATTCAGGATCGCCTCGAACAAAAGGGGTTCTTGGCCTCCAATGGATTTCCCGTTCCCCTCTTCGTCGGCTTGACCGCTCCCGATCAATTGGCGACGAGCGTTCGACAGGTCGGGTATCCCGCCCTCTGTAAGACGGCTACGGCCGGTTATGACGGCAAGGGGCAGTGGAGAATTCCCCGAGAGTCCGATGTTCGGGAGGTGGAACGAGCATTATCGGAATCCGCTCGCCCTGGTATGCGATGGATCGTGGAGTCCTTGGTGCCGTTTGAACGGGAACTCTCGATCCTGGTGGTCCGTGGAGCTGACGGACAGAGTTGCACCTACCCCTTGGCTGAGAATGAACATGAAGAGGGGATCCTTCGAACCACCATGGTTCCGGCCCCAGGATCTTCAAGTGTGGCCGAACGAGCGGCCGCTCTTGCGCGTCAGGTCGTGGATCGTTTGGAGGGGGTCGGGGTATTTTGTCTCGAATTGTTTCAGCTGCCCAGCGGGGAACTTCTCATCAATGAGATTGCCCCGCGGCCTCATAACTCAGGCCATTACACACTCGATGCCTGCAGCGTATCCCAGTTTGAGCAACAGGTTCGTACTACCAGTGGCATGCCGCTTGGTGAAGTGCGTCTGCTGAGCCCGGCCGTCATGGTGAATCTCATTGGGGACGATGCCACGATTCTAACGAAGGGCACAGGCTGTCGAACCCTGCTGGATCTTCCTGGTGCGGTACTCCATCTCTATGGCAAGCGTGCGATTCGTCCCCGTCGCAAAATGGGACATGTCACGTTCCTCGGAGAGACGCTCAGTCTCGCTCTCGATCATGCGAAGCAGTTTCGTAACAGCTTGGCGAAAGGTCCTACCCTGTCGGCCTAACCCAGTCTGTGGGCCGTTTTTTGGCTATCCCGCGTCGTTCTATTTTGTGATTTTCTGTAGGGAGATGGATCAAACGGTTCAGCTCCTCAGGGCCTAGCCTACTGGAAAAACATGGTTCCGCCCTGTTTGGGTATCGGTACAGGACTTGCTCTCTCCTAGCCTTCGGTCGCCCGAACGCGAGATCATACCGATGAGCAGTCTTGCCCTCCCCTCTGAGAATCTTGTCGAGCCTACGGCGGATTCGTGTCACGACAGTACGATTTCCCGCCCACGATATGTTGTGCTTCAGTCGCTGGTCGGCGTTATGTTGGCCTACCAGTTATTGTCTGGAGCGGAGCTGATCGCAAGCCGCCCAACGAGCGGGGTGATCGTCGGTGGGTTGGTGGCGATGGTCCTCTGCCTGTGGTATGTGCCGGTCTCAATCCTGCGGGCCGCGTGGTTTAGCGGGACCGTAATCGGGATCGATACGGTTCTCGTGACCGCGACAATTTATCTTTCGGGCAATGCCCGGTCGGATCTCTATTTGTCGTATTTCATTCTCATGCTCATTGCCGCCTCGGTGCGCAGGCTGTCCCATGTCATTGGGTTATCTCTGTTGCTCTGTGCCGGGTATGGCGTCATCCTCTATCAAGGGGTTGTACAAACCGGCTCTTTGTCGCCCGGGCATCTGCTGGGAGTTCCGGTTTTGTTGGTGATGGCGACATTCTACGGGCTCGCGCTGCAAACGATCGGGGCCGAACGGCAACAAAAAACATTATTGCTTGGGAGTATCGAGGCTCTGAAAGAGACCGAACAGGCCTTGCAAGCGTCGCGCGATCAGTTGGAGGTCCGTATCAAGAGTCTCAAGAGCGATCTCTCACGGGCGAATGAGCATGTCCGCCAGGAGAAGAAGGAACGAGAAGGTATCGAGCAGCAATTGCATGAGGCACAGAAGATGGAAGCGATCGGTCGGATCGCCGGGGGGATTGCCAACGAACTCAGCCATCTCGTTTCAGTGATCGGAAGGCAGACGGGTGTGGTCCTATCTCGTCTCAAGCCGGACGACCCACTCTATGGGCCGGTCGAAGACATATTTCGAAGCGGGGGGCAAGCCGCAGCCGTGACCGCTCAATTGGCTGGGTTGGGTCTCTACGACGGTCACGTCCAACAGGTGCTTTCGGTTAAGGCCGTGCTGGAGGAGATTCGTGGAGTGATGAGAGGAATGCTGCCGGCATCCATCGATCTAAGCATAGTCATTGAAGATGCGCCGATGGATGTCGAGGCCGATCGCGAAGGACTCGAACAAGTCCTGCTTCATCTTGCGGTGAATGCGCGGGATTCCATGCCAAATGGTGGTCGGCTCCTCATTGAAGCGAAGCAGGCGTTCCCTGGGCATCTACCCAAGGTGCTGATTCAAGTGACCGATACCGGAAGCGGGATGAGTCTAGAAACCCAGTCACACATGTTCGAACCCTTCTTTTCCACAAAGGAAATGAATGTGGGACTCGGTCTCACCGCAGTCTATGGCATTGTGAAACATAGTGCAGGCCAAGTCGATGTTGTCAGCCGGCCTGGCGAAGGCACTGTGGTGCGGGTGGCGCTTCCCCTTGTACGACAGGGCCGACCACCTGCCCCATCAATCCTGGCACACGTTGCAGCCAAAGGCCAGGAAACAGTTTTGTTGGTGGAACCGTATGAAATCGATCGTAAACTTGCGCTCTCCACGTTGTTGCGGCATCGCTATCAAGTCTTGGAAGCGCGCTCGTCCGTTGAAGCGTTGCTGCTCACGCAGCAACATCCTGGAGCCGTCCATGTGGCCGTGAGCGATCTCATGATGCCGGAGATCGGTGGGCGTGACTTAGCCAGACGGCTGTTGAAGCATCACCCGATGATGCAGCCGCTCTTTGTTTCTGGGTATGACGACGAAACGATGGTGTCTCATCGCCTCAACCCGCGGTATCTCTTGAGGCGTCCCTATCGACAAGCCGAGCTGGTGGAAAAAGTGCGTGAGCTGCTGGATGCGTGAAGCATTGCCTTGGAGTGTTTCTGGTGAGCCCTAGTCATCCCATCGGTTTCCGCGGCTTGGTGCAAAGAAGGGCACGTCCGGGCGTTTGAACAGACCAATCAGTGCCATCCCTGCGAGAAACCCGCCGATATGGGCGAAGAATGCTACGCCTCCGCCCGTATTGCCGATACTCATCCCCCCGTTCAACAGTTGCATCACGATCCACATGCCGAGGACGAAACCCGCTGCCACCCTCGTTGTGCCAAGGCCGGGCATTATAACCAGCACGCTGGCTCGTGGAAATAACAGCACATAGGCGCCTAAGACACCGGAAATGGCGCCGCTTGCTCCGACCATGGGAACAGGTGAGGACGGATCGGTCAGGGCGTGGCTCAAGGCGGCCAGAATTCCGCATGTGAGGTAGAACACGACGTATTTCGAATGCCCCATGACGTCTTCGATGTTATTCCCAAAGACCCAGAGGTACAGCATATTCCCGATGAGGTGCATCCAGCCGCCGTGGAGGAACATGCTCGTGATCAACGTGGCGTAGGCGGGAATGGCGACGCCCATCTCAGGGAGATCGGCCTCCCCGAACACGAGGGCCGGGATTGCCCCGTACTGAAAGACGAAGGTCTCTCCTGAGCCGGCAGGAAGGCTTGCCTGGTAGAAAAAGACCAGGACGCAGGCCACGATAAAAGCAATCGTGACGATCGGCGTCCGCTCGGTTGGGTTGTCGTCATGCAGAGGGATCATGGTGCCCTCATTAGCAGGATGCTGAAAAAGTCCGCCAGCGGGGTTTTCGCTTCGCTCAGAAGCTCAACGTACCGAATGATATTCTCGGAGGTCGGAATCTCTAGAGGGGGCTTTTCCGTTCGCCAAGATTCATTGCAAGGGCGAACGGCCCACACGAAGTGTGGTTTATACCTCCTCGCTTCTTTGCTTGTTGCGGCCTTGCCCGCGGAACGGCGCGTCTTGACGCGCCGGGGTTGGGCGGGTGAGAAGTCTGGCCTTTTTGAGCTTCCTGCACGCGGATTTCCGGTTGCCCTAGACGTACGGACCATTGAATTTTCACCACGCCATAATAGTTTTTCCGCAGCCTGTTAGGAGGGAGAGCGGCGACGATCGATGACCGATCGAGGAAGTGCCGGGTTATCCGGCAAGGAGCCATCAGGTCCAAGGGAGACTGAAAACCCCGCGGCGTGCGTATGGCCTCCACCGCCGAACGACGCGGCGATGGCTCCCACGTCGACCCCATCCTCTTGCGAGCGCATGCTGTAATAGCGGCGCCCATCGCGATCGTGCCAAATTACGCAAAACGGATGCTCCACGGAGAGGCGTTCACCGATCTGACTCGTCAAGACCGCGCTTTGGACCGACGGAACGACGGCTCCGTGAAAGTCGACCATCATCGCTTGCGCCGCAAGTTTACTCACGAGCTCGCTTTCATAACGCAGGATGGCCCGGCCTTCCTCTTCCAACTCCTTCTGCTTGAAGTGACTCCAGAGGTGGTAATCGAATGGATATGAGGCAATGGCCGCATTAATTTCCCGACTGGAGGGAAGCGCCCAAGTCCAGAGGTCTTTGTCTTGGATATAGTCCAGAAGCCACGGCGTCGGCTGATCGTTTGCCCATTCCCAGGCCATGACCGCTCCGGACTTCTTCATGTCGAAGTAGGCATAGGGAAGGCCGGCGAGGGATTTTTCTGCGGTGATGTGATGATCGAGCACGAGGAGCGCCTGTGTCTGAGCAGCCATGGTTTCCAGCGTCTCACGGGTATAGCTGAAATCCACGATGACGACTCGTTGATCTTGTAGCCCTTCAGGAGGAGGATTTCCGTGTTTGACGGGAATGAACCGAGCTGCTGGAAATTGATTCCAGATCGCCCAAGCGGCGCCGAACCCATCGGCACATTCGGCATGATAGAGCACGACGGTGGGAGGCTCAGAGAATGGGTGCTGTGTGCGGGAACCAGCCATCGTCGCGGAGCATATCATGATGCTGCTCCGAGACTAAAGCGTCTTTGTGAGGAGAGATCAGAGGGTGTTGAGATGGTTGATCAGCTGCCTCAACCGGCCCGCGCTCCGGCGGTTGGAGGTAAAGACCAACCGAGGCAAGTCCCTCAGTTCCGGCTCGTCGAGTTCTTCTGGGAGAGGCCCGCGCAATTCGAAGGTGCCCTCGGATAACAGATCGCCAAAAATTTTATGAAGGTCGGCCACCTGTTCTGGGGATATGCGGGTTTTCAGCCGCATGGCTAAGAGCCGGCCCACATATCGAATGGAATGGAATCGGTGGTAAAAGCCCCTGATCTCATCGATTGCGTCGCCCACGGACGTGGTGATTTTGAACAGGCAGAGATCTTCAGGGTTGATCAGTTGACGAGCCAAGAGTTGGCGTGTGACGAAGGCGTGCCAGTCGTCCCAATAGTCGCAACCGGGAGCCTGGAGACACACGATCGGCTGGGGATCGCTTTTACCGGTTTGGGCGAGGGTCAAAATTTCAAAACCTTCATCATGCGTCCCGAAACCGCCCGGGAATAATGCAATGGCGTTGGCCTCTTTCTGAAAGATGAGTTTGCGGGTAAAGAAGTATTTGAACGTGACGAGTTTGGGGTCATCGGCGATCGTGGCATTCGGGCCTTGCTCGAAGGGCAGCATGATATTGACTCCGAAGCTGTTCTCGCGACCGGCGCCCTCCTGGCACGCGCGCATGATTCCATCGGCTCCCCCGGTAATGACCATGAACCCTTCCTCGACGATCTGACGGGAAAACTGGTAGGCCAGTTGGTAATTCGGATCTTCCGAGGCGGTACGGGCCGAACCGAAGATGCTGACCTTGCGTCGATCGCGATAGGCATGAAAGACGCGGAAGGCGTGACGCAGTTCTTTTACGGCGCGGTTGACGATCTTGAGGTCGAGGACGTCTAGATGAGAATCATGGAGCCGAAGCGTCCCAGCCAGGAGTTCTTTCATGATCGCGGCTTGCAGGTCGTCTTCAGGACTGTCAAGCAGGAGGCGAATTTGACTGAGCAACTCCTCGTTCGAAGGGAGGGGACGGGAACGGGTCTGGGAAGTTCTCATTGGGTTATCCATATGGAGTCAAGGTTTATCCTAGGGAGAGAAGAAATTCTATCAGCTGATCGCCAGTTGGTCAAAAGAACGGAGAACATGTGTGAGGTTAAGAGCGATTGGGTGAGGCAGACATTGTTTGAAGCGCCCAGGCCCTGATACGTGCGAGATCGGCCGATGAGAGATCAGTGAACTGAATATCGACATGCCAGGTGCGGATCCCGCTTGATGGCTCACCGCGCTCTACCCTTGGAACTCCGCTGGTCAGGACTGTTCCACGAATGGTTAAAGGAGTGTTTTGGCCAGGAATGGAAAACGCCAGTACAACGTTCGTTCCTGTCAGGATCTTCGCGGTTGATTCGACCAACGCTCCGACATGGCTCAGTTGGGTAATGATGGCGTTATAGTTGAGCCTCTGCGCCGAGGCTCGTCCGACCACACTCACGACGACGGGGATCTTCGTGCCACATCGGAGCGGCGTGAGCATCAGGTCTTGTGCACTGAGCACCCCAACCGGTTGGTTTTCTTTGGTGACAATCAAGAGAGAGGCACCTGTCGCCATCATGAGTGTCGAGGCTTCTGCCAAGGCCTCATCGTACTCGATGAACTGCACCGGGCGTGTCATGATCGTCCGGACTTCGATGTCGTGCGGTTCGAGTCCCTGAGCAACGACTTTCTTCACAATGTCGGTCGGCGTCATGAGGCCGAACCGCGTATCGGTATCCTTCACGAGCAGGCAGGGGGTCTGTTCTCGTTCGAACAGCAGTGCCGCCTCACTGACCGATACGTCTCCCGGAACTTGCACGACCCCTGGTGTCATCATATGGGCAACCATAGTGGGTATGAGTTGTGTCGTCTTGTAGGGCTTGTCATCGCCGTTCGGCATGGGTTCGAGACCTCCCCCGATTCGCGCCTGCACGACTCGTGAGGGTTCCGCCTCCGGCGACGTAAGCCAAGTATAGCAGACGGGGCCCCCTGGTCCGTGACCGGGGCTTCCCTTGTCAAACAAGGGGTTGGGCGAATAGACTAGGCCAATTGCTAGCGCAGTACAAGGGGTGATCGATGGTTGATCCCGATTTCGTTCAACAGGACTTTCAACGTCGGCTCGGGGCAATTCCTCCACAGGGGATGGGGCTGTCAGTCGACGTCTATTCTCCCAATCTGTTCGAGCTGGTGAACAAGCTTAGGGAGCGAGGACTCCAGCCTGGCTATCTCGAAGTCTTTAAGGCAACGACGACCGCACTGACAACGGTTCGACAGGCTGTGCCGGATATACCGCTTGCGTATCACGGGGAAGGCCTGTGGATCACTCAGCCGGACGTTCAAGAATCTCCGTTCTTTCAGCAGGATGTCGGCGAAATGGTTACGCAGCTCAATCGTATACAGAGTCTCTGGCTGAATCATGAATGTGCGATGAAGCAGATGGCGGGCTACTCGTTTGGCACGTATATCCCGCCATTATTTACGCGGCTTAGCGCCGAGGTGGTAGCGGCAAACATTGCGACGGTTCAGCAGGCGATGGATCAGCAGGGCTGTCGAGCGGACGGGGCCGCGCCGCTCTTTCTCTTGGAGATGCCGCCGCTCACATATTTTTCCGCCGGTACGATATCGATTCCCCATTTTTTCCGACTCGTCACAGCATTGGTGCCCTGCGGTCTCGTGCTGGACATCGGACACCTCTGGACGGTCTATCGCTATACCGCCGCCTGCCGACGGATATCTCTTGAACGATTCGTCGGGGAATTCCTCGACGATTTTCCCCTGGAGCGGGTCGTAGAAATCCACGTAGCGGGGTTGGCCTGCCACGAGTCGGTTGGTGAGCTAAAGGGGGGAGAGGGACTTCCTGAATGGATCGATGCCCATGCCGCCCCGATTCCGTCGATCCTCTTCGCCATGCTCGAACAGGTTCTGGTCCATTCGAACCTCGTCAGCCTCCGGGCGGTGGCGCTTGAAGTGGACACCAAACCGATCGAGTTGATTGTGGAGGAGTATACAGAAGCCGTCCGGTGTTTCTCCCTCCTCGTTCAGCAGACGATGGCCAGAGGAACGGCTGTAGAACCGTTGATGGGACTGACGCCTCGTCCAGCATCAGTCCAGGAGCCTGTGCGCCAGTCTGATCGACAGCAGTTGCGCGACGACTATGCGCGCTACTCACGAACCATCTTGGGACAAGCCCCCATGACAGGCCCGGAGTGGCAGGAAACGGCTGCGGAGGTGACCGGTTTAACACGGTACCGCGCGTCCTACGTTCCGCACGAGATTCTCCATTGGGGAGGAGACCTTGCAGAGATGTTTCCGCAAACCTGCCGGACTTTAGCGGAGCGGGGCCTCTGCCTGACAGAGTTCGTGGCTTTCTGGTTTCGGTCACCACGACCGCTCACGCACTCGTATGATTTCTTCCTACTCAAGATCGAACGGTTTCTCGAATTTGTGACGGAGCGTGCGCCAGACATACGTGTCTGCGTACAACTGGAATGCGACAGCTTGCGCCTGGCCTATGCCCAGGCGAATGAAGTGGGGGAACCGGTGATGGAGCTGGAGCGCACCCGATGAGTTTCTGGCAGTCACTCACCAGACCGATCATCGGGATGGCGCCGATGGATGGGGTCACCGACGCGACGTTTCGCCATACCGTGGCGATGCACGGGAAGCCGGATGTTTCCTTCACGGAGTTCACACATGTGCATGACGTTTGCCGGGGACCGGAGTTCTTGTTGAACTCCCTCATCTATCATGAGCCTGAACGACCGATTGTTGCGCAGCTCTATGGGAAAGAACCGGACCTCTTCTATCAGGCCGCTCATGCCGTGTGTGAGTTGGGGTTTGATGGATTGGATATCAACATGGGCTGTCCCTCGCGGAGTGTGGCCTCATCCGGATCAGGAGCGGGGCTGATCCGAACGCCGGATGTGGCTCAGGCCATCATGCAGGCCGCTCGTCAGGGGATCGCCGATTGGGCGGCCGGTCAGACCCTTGAGGAAGCAGGCCTCAAGCCTGGCAGAGTGGCGGCGATCTGGAGGATGAACGAGCAGCGGCAGGATGCCCGCCCGCTCGTCCGACACACGATTCCCCTGTCCGTCAAGACACGCCTCGGCTACGACGTGGTGGTTATCGATCAATGGATCGAACATCTCCTCATGGAACAGCCGGCAGTGATTTCCCTGCATGGCCGCACCTTGCAACAAATGTATCGAGGGGAAGCGGATTGGAACGCCATTGCCCGGGCGGCGGAGATCGCGCAGGGGAGCGGGACTTTGCTGTTTGGCAATGGGGACGTGCACAGTTATCACGACGTCGTCCGTCGCGTGCGGGACACCGGAGTCGATGGCGTGTTGGTCGGACGAGCCGCGCTCGGAGCCCCCTGGTTCTTTCGGCAGAAAGAGGCGGCGCGACTCGTTCTGCAGCAGCATCGGCCTGAGGAGGAGCTCGAACCGTGGGTGCCGCCACTCGACGTTCGCTTCGAGATGCTGCTCGATCATGCCCGGCGGTTTGAAGCGGCCTGTGGGCAGGGCCAATTTCGGCGGATGCGCAAACATCTGGGCTGGTACTGCAAAGGGTTTTCTCATGCCGCCTCGCTTCGAGCCGCTATGTTCCGAGTCTCTTCAGTCGCCGACCTGGAGCAGGTGCTCGCAGATTATCGCATGCACTGCGCGAGTCTCACCGATGTCTCTGACCAGATGCTGTTCGAATCACTTGTCTCCGCTGAACCCTCTCCGACGTTGTAGATGTCACTCATTCTGGCTTCAACTTCTCCGCGCCGTCGCGAGTTGCTCGCCCTACTGGGTATCCCATTCGACGTCAAACACCCATCCTTCGAGGAGCGGCTGGTAGCGGATCTTCCTGCGATCGAACAGGTGCAGTCCTTCGCGCAGGGCAAGGCCCAGTCGGTTGCGAGGCAAGAGCCGGAGGCGATCGTGCTGGGGAGCGATACGGTGATTGAGTTGGATCATGACGTACTCGGGAAACCGGCCGATCTGGCGGAGGCCCGCGCGATGCTTCGGTGCCTGGCCGGCCGTGATCATCACGTACACACGGCGGTCGCGCTCGTCTGTTCAACACGCGCGATAAACGTCGTCGCCCTGTCCACGGCCGTCGTTAGAATGAAGCCGTTCGATGAACACGCGCACGAACAGTATCTCGCGAAGGGAGATAGTCTCGGCAAGGCCGGTGCGTATTCGATCCAAGGAGAGACCGGTGACCTGATCGATTCCATAGGCGGAGATTTTCCGACCGTGGTCGGCCTACCGCTCCGCCTAGTCTCTCAGTTGCTTGCGCAAGCCGGGGTGAGAGTGCCGGTCGATCTCGACGAACTCTATGTCATCAAGCCCTATGCCAACTGGCCCCGCTTCCCAGGCTGATTGCAAAGGGGTACGGAGTTTCCGTACAATGCCGCCCCATCATTCGCTTTCTTGGTTACGGAGGGTGTAATGAGGGTGCGATGCCTGACATCAGTGGCGCGAGTCAGTGGCGTCGCCACCTGTGCATTCATGGGCCTGTTGACGATCGTCTGGCTCCAGCCGGTTTTGGCGATCGATGTGAAGCTCTCAGCGGAAGAGGCGCAGAAGGCCTTGGAAACCGGGCGGGCGCCGTTGGAGAAGGCCAACACCCCGGAAGACGTTAAGAAGGTCCTTCAACAGGCCTCCATGGTCACGCGCGTGGGAGCCGACCCTGAGAAAGATCCTTGCGGAGCCAGTGCCATCCTCCGGACCAAGCGCTATCGACTTGAGGCCTTTGGCAGGCAGGAAGCGGCAGAGTCCAAGAAGCGGAAGACGGATGTGCGCATGCCTGAGGAGTTCATCAAGAAAGTCGTGGATATGCCCAATATGGAAATTGAAGTTCAGCTCTGTGGCGATGACGAATACTTTGCAGAAGGTGCATTGATCGAGTTGCAACAGGGCTCAAAGAAGATCAAGCCCATCGATATCGGAAAAGCCGAACGAGGCCGAAAGAATGAGGGAAGCGGGCCGATCTACCGCTCACGATTTACCGCATTGTTTGCCTATGAAAAATTTGATCCCACTGCGGCGTCCGTTTTCGTCGTGAATCTTCAGGACGGAAGTGAGGCGAGAATCGTTGCCGATTTCTCCAAGGTGAAGTAGGCACACTCCTTCGATCCTGGCCCCTGCCAATCTGCGGCGTTTGCTCCCGTGGGCTCCTTGAGCTTCCCCGGCAGTCTATAGGTGTCGTGTTCGCCCTCCTGATACGTTTCGTCTCTGCGCGCTTCCAACTCTGACGGGATCTTGGCATGGGTGGACATGTGATGGCGCACATTCCTTGGCTAACTTCTTATGAGGCTGGTGAGGAGGGTATGCGTTCGAGCAGCGCCTCCTCGGCCAGATTGAGGTACTCCACGACGTCGCGGTCCTCGACTTGCGTGAAGTCCACGAAGAAATTCCCTACGGCTTCGAACGGCTCCGGGGTCAGGAGCACCACCAACTCGTCCACCTGGGCTCGGACTTCACGGATCGTGGCCGGGGGGCCGACCGGAATCACTCCCACCAGACGGCGAGACTGCAAGCCTCGGATGGCGAGCGCCGAGGCCAGGAACGTCGAGCCTGTGGCGATGCCGTCGTCCACCAAGAACACGGTGCGGCCCGTGAGGTGCGGGAGCAGGCGTCCCTGCCGGTACAGGTCCTTGCGCCTGGCGATCTCGTGCTCTTGGACGTGGATCAACCGGTCCAGCTCATGCCGGGATACGCCAAAGGCGCGGACCGCCTCTTGATTCAGATAGCGCGATCCCGTCTCGGCCACTGCCCCTATCGCATACTCAGGATTGCCCGGTGCACCGATCTTGCGCGTCATAAACACATCGAGCGGGACATGGAGGGCGAGGCTGAGTTGATAGCCCACCGCCACCCCGCCGCGTGGAAGAGCCAGAATCAACGCCGTCGGATCGTTGCGGTAGTGACTCAGCTCATCGGCCAGCATCCGGCCTGCTTCTTCGCGATTGCGGAACATCACGCGGCGGCCTCCTCGGATCTAGCAGGTTGCGGGAAAACACTCCCGCAGGATAGCCGAGCGAGACTGGCAGGATGGGCGAGACGAGCTTGAATCCAATCTGGCCACCCATAATATGAGAAGCGTGCAAGCTTGGGGGAAGAATCATAAGCAGCCACGGCAGCCAGCGCGCACAGAACGGGTTGTGCGTCTCTTCGTGGCACTGTGCTCAATCCCCTTTGTTGATCAGGACCGGACGTGGTGGGGCGCGGATCCCTTCTTGTGCTCCGGCAGCCGGATCATGTAGCGACCTCCAGCGCGGAATGTCACCAGCACCTGTCCCTCCCGGCTCAGCCGATCGACTTCAAGAAAGACCTGGCTCCAGGACAGGTCGGAGAGACTGTTCGTTAGCGTATCCAGATCGCACCCATGCGTTCGTTGGACTGCGCCGAGAATGCGATCAGTGACAGGTGTATGCGAAGCCATGATCAGATCCTTCCCCTGATGTTCGGACATTCACTGCAATCTCCGGCGCGATCTCCTTCCATTGGCGGCTCGGTTTCCAATCCGGGATAGACAATGCCGAACTCCTCGTCCGGCATGATTCGTTGCGAAAACACGGCCAATTCCTCGGCTGCATCGTCCCCCAGACCATAGGCACGACTCGCCAGCATTGTGAGAAACACGCCCATCTCCCGCTTGGCGCTCCACCGATTCCCAAGGCTGACCGCACCACGGATTCGATCCAGTTCCTGCGCGTACGGTGAGAAATCGTATGCGGGATATTTCTTCGTGAAGTACGTCGTCAGCCTGTGCTCAATCTCGTCCAGCCAGGTGATCGACGGAGAAAGACGTTCGGTAGGCGCAGCGGCAGCCGGCAGAAAGGACGGAGCCTCACCGACCTGAATGGAATTCGGTGCGAGCACGTAGAAGACAGCTGGCACAAGGATCGGTGCCAAGGAGGGAAGGAGGACTCGGCGGCCGACAGTCACCATGAGGACCCTCGTTCCAAAGGATCCGCATCCGGACGTGGATGCTCTACGACAATGAATCTGGCGTAGGAGTGAGGGAGACTGTGCAAAATCCGGCGCGCAGAATGACGGGCCGGAGCGTGCAAATGAGGCAGCAGCCACCGTCACTGGAACGTCAGGGCAATATGTTACGCCGATCGAGATGCTCGGTCAACCCTCCCTTGATGGGTGAAGGGAGCCAGGTTGAGGGGATAGGGAGCCACCAGACCATCCTTCTTGCTCGCAGAACGCGCACGATGAAAAGGATTGGAAGGACACCCACGTTGGTCCTGTGCTCCCGGAACGCGCGCCCTGAGAAGGGCCTCGTTCGACGGCCGCAGTGGAACCAACATGGGTGCCCTTCCAAGAGAGCAAAAGCAAGCCAGTTTGGAAGGAGAATGAGAAGGCAGACTAGATGATCTCCGGTGCTCGTGCAACGCGCGGTCTCAGAAGACCCTCGTTGGACAGGTGCAGTGGGAGACCATCTAGCCCGCCCTCAAGGGAGAAGACAATAGAAGAGCAGTGTCACTCGATGCGCGCAGTGAAGAACAGTCCGGCGACTCCCTTAGGAAAGAAAGCGTGATGTTACAGAAACGGCAGCACCACTGTTACGACAATGCGCCGGTGGAAAGCTTCTTCAAGTCGCTGAAGAACGAGCTGGTGCGGCATCGGCAGTTTCAGAATCAGGCCGAGGCCCAGGCGGCCATTAATGACTATATCGATCGGTTCTATAACCGACAGCGCCTACACCAGGCGCTCGGCTATCGCAGTCCAGAGGAGTTTGAGCGGCAGGAGAGTCGTACTTAATTCACGTGTCTGTTTTTCTGGGGCCACCTCAGGTCTTGTAATTCAACATCGTGGAGTCTGTCTATGCGTGGCCTTGGGGGAAAAGCCATGAACAAATTTCATTAAGTCACTCAGTTGGGTTTCATGCTCTGCTCATGCGAATGCTTTAGATGCTAGCCCCGTTGCTGCGGAGCGAGGTCAAAACGGCTGCCGACTGCCAGCAGGAATACTTGCAAAATACGATTGACCCAACCGTGAAACGGTACGATCTCATAGGACCCTATTTCGAGATACCCGTTGCCGGTCTGTACAAGGATTTTCCCCGATTGCTTTGCCATGATTTCTCCCGGAACTCTCCCTGACGGAGGACCCTCTTGAGGTCGCGCATCGTAAATCCTGATAGTCGTACCATTTAGACATGCTGTGAGAGGTTCAAATGGTTGTATCGCGCGCAACAGATTTGCAATTTGTCTCGCAGACCCGTTCCAATCAAGAATGGTGTCCGCTGCTTTCTTCTTTCCAAAATAGCTACGTTCCTCGATATTTTGTGGCCTGAGGTCCATTGTTCCTTGCGCCATGGCATTGACGGATTTTGTCAGGAGCGCAGCAGATGCATGGTATTGTCGCTGCAACAATTGCCCAGCATTCTCGTTCTCTCCGATAAGCAGTTCTTGTTGGGCCACAATATCTCCTGCATCAATTTTCTCTGTCATCATATGAACGGTGATCCCTGCAACCGATTCCCCATTCTTGAGCATCCAAAATGCCGGATGTGGTCCTCCATAACGAGGGAGCAGCGAGGGGTGACAGTTTAAGATTCCTAGCCGAGGAGTTTGGAGAATTGCCGCCTTTAAAATCTGAGAGAAGAAACAGACCACGATAGAATCGATGTTCAAGCCCTTCACATATTCGATGAACTGGGGAGCATTAACGCTAGGACAGGGAATGCGCGGGATCTTTTCCTTATCAAGCCATGACCAGGTATCGAACCTGGGTTTAATTGTCCGTGTCGGTTTGGATAGAGACAATATAGTTGTGACGGTGGTCCTGACCGCCTGACAAAGTCCGCCACACTTTGGATCTCGCCCCCACGTAGGTCGAACCCAGGCTACAATCTCATGCCCGCAAGCTTTCAATTGTGGGCCAAAATCCCAGTCGTCAATCTCCGAAAGGACCAAGAGACGTAAAGTGGATACTTTTGAGACCGCTTCCCTGCGGAGGTGTGGGCTCACAGCCTTTTACGCCGACGTAAAGGTGGATAATCTTCCTTACCACTGGTGGGTTTAGGTAATTCTGACAATGCTTCAACAAACTTTGGCACCATAATAACACGGGAACTTTTCGCTACAATGGGAAATCACTCCTCGGAACTCGCCGTTACCCCAATTCAGTAAACCACAGAAGCTTTTATTACTTGTTCCAGCATCTCATCCGGTAAGCCTGCGACCGCAGTTCGTTGCAGTGTCCCATTAAATATAGAGTTTCTTCAACATTTGAAAGGCTGATCCGAGACCCAGACGAACCGAGGCCGAAAAAACGGGGACATGCTTCTATTCTGACCGCCTCGTCCGCGCGGCCTTGGGAAGAGAGCCTTGAAGGGATTTCACATCGCACTGGGCGTCACGGATGTGGAGTCGTCGGCAGAAGACTACTCACAACGCGTCGGATGGTGGCCGGACCTGCTCATTCCTGGAAAGGATACCTTGGGCGCATGGATGCGGTCAACCTGTCGATTCGGAAAGCGGGCCACGAAGAGGATGGGGCTCGCCCCTCGGACCCTCACCGTACTGCAAGAGTACGCATCGGGGCCTCAGGGCTCCGCGCGCCGGTCTCGCGATGCGGTTCAGAGATTTCGCGACGAACCGTCATGAATAATGCGGGCGAGCAGTGCTTACTTGGACGGAGTCCTCGGCAGACTCAACTTGTTGTTCCTATGCGCATCCGAATCGATCTGTTTCAGGGCGCTGAGCTGATCCGTCAATTCCGCGATCCGCTTATCGCGAGTACGTATCCGCCGCCGAAGAGTGTGTACTGCTACGTCCGGGCTTTTGGCAATTTCCGCACGCTGTTGTCCCAACCATGCGCGCACCAGCCCTTTCATCACCCCTAACGCCTCATTGGGCTTGTCAGCGGAAGCAAGGTGGGAAGCTCGGTTGGCAAGAAACCGAATCCAGAGTGCGCTTGAATCCGCGAATGGACCGTTCGGCGCGACGGCAATCGCCTGCTGAAAAGAGGCCGCTGCCACCTCTCCATTCTGGAATAACGCGGCCATCGCACGTGTGAAATGTACCTGATCACAGGACTGGTGCTGGGTGCATGTTTTCAGCAGCGTTTCTTGCTCTCGATGTACGGTTTGCAAGATTACTGTATCGGTCGCATCGGCTTGAAATAATGGCGCAGAACCAGGCGGCGCGGTACCATTTACCATGGCACATCCCCAAAGCATCCCCATTACCAATAGCCCGGATCCACGACGAAGCCACATCGCAATGTCCCTTTTTGCGCCAAGATCTCAGTGCCTTTGCTAAGACAAGTTTAGCAGATGGTACGGATCTTGACGGCTCAGAGGTAGAGACAAAAAAACCGGGACATGCTACTTTTCTGACCGCCTCCTCCGCGCTCGATCTTGAGAGGGGGGAGCCGTGAAGAGGTCTTATCTCACCTGGGCGTCTCGGAGGTGGAGCCGTCCGCGTAGGACTACTCGCAACGCCTCGGCTGCTGGCCGGGCGAACGTGCGGATGGTGGATTTCACAGCGCAGTCGTACTCGATAGCGCGCCAATACATGATTTGGCTGTCTGAGGAGGAGACTTCAACGATCCGGTGGCGCTGGGCCGCTGCGTGGCCCTCGCGGGGCTGTCGCCGAGGCATTTCACAGCCGGTTTCAGCCTGTCGGTTCGAACGTGATGGGAGCTCAATCGAAAGGATGCCCACCATGAATGTGCTCGTGGCGACGGATGGATCAAAGTATGGGCGATGGGGGCTGAACTGGGTGGCCAAGCTGCCGTTCATGGAACCGCCACGGGTAACAGCGCTGCATGTGCTAGATGTCGGCGCGCTCCGCGCTCCGTTTCTTGTGCAGCCGATGATGGTCGGCAACGAGCGGTGCATCCAGGAAGAAATTCAGCGCATGGAAATGCGCTCGGCTAAAACCCTCACGGAGGCCACACAGCAGTTGGCTTTACTGAAGCTCAAGGGCACGGCCCGCAAGGAGCAAGGGGCGGTTGCACCGGTGATTTTGAACCACGCGCCAAAACGGGATGGGCTCCTGGTGGTGGGCAGTAAGGGCCTCGACGCCCTCGACCGCTTCATGCTCGGCAGCGTATCGACGAATCTCATCCATCATGCAGTCTGTTCTGTGCTTGTCGTCAAGGACGAGGCGGCGCCATTGCGACGGATCATCATGGCGACTGATGGATCGGACGCATCAGCCAAAGCACTGGCGTTTGTGCTGACCAAGTTTCATCCGGATTGTTCAACCGGCCTGGGCAAGCGAGTGCCGATTCACGTGAGCGTGATCCATGTGATGCCCTTTATCAAGTACCCGGGGTTGAGAGTGGCAGGCCGCAGGCTGGTCGAACAGAGCGTGCGGAAGCTGGTCAAGACGGGATTTACGGCCGAGCCCACGTGCCAGCTTGGGAAACCTGCTGAAGAGATCATGAAGGTGGCCTCCAAACAGCATGCCGATCTGATCGTAATGGGGGCCAAAGGGTTGGGCGCCATCGCTCGGTTTCTCCTCGGAAGCGTGTCGACGCGGGTGGTGCAGCACGCGAACTGTTCCGTGCTCGTCGTTCGATGACAGAGCATAACCACCGAGGGGTTCCGGACGGTTGTTCTTGTAACCGAGGCTGAGAGAGGCGTACTATGGCGTTGAGTGTTTCAGCTGTGTCAGGACTGCCATGGGAGCCGCTCAGAATATTTCAACGAATTTATTGACAACCTCGTATTGTCGTATTGATATATCGGTGTTGTGGCAACGATCCGTTTATTTATCTCCGTCCTCGTCTTCGGGCTGCTTCTATGCACCGTATTCCCGTTCGCGCAGATCAGGTGGTCTGTCGATATCATCTGGGGTTCGACCGGCGATACTGGGGTTGAGCAATCCGGAGATTTCAGTGACACGGGGGTGGCGACCGATTCCGAGGACGAGTCGTCGCAAGAGACACCGGACGACTATGTCGCTTCTCGAGTGAGTGTGTCAGATTGCGAATCAAGCCGCTCGCTTGCCTCGATGAACGAGATTTCTCCGTCCACCCTTCTGGTCTCCCTACTGTTTCATCCTCCGACCGCACAGAGTTAGCGCGGCGTCGACGGTCTGTTTCGTCTTTGATTTCGATCGAACAGCCTAATCGTGACTCCGAAGGAGGCAGCACATGCCGGCTCGGTTTTGGATTTGTGTCGTATTGATGACCCTGATGGTGGCGGGGATGAGTGGGACGCTGATACCGTCCTACGCCCAGGAGAAGGAACAGATGCGCACGTTCGACCTCGACCGCATCATCGATTTGGCGCTGGAACGGAACCCTGCGATCCTGAGCGCCCAAAGCGTGATCGAACAGAATGAGGGCATGCGGACCCAAGCCGGCGCCTATCCCAACCCTACGATCGGTGGCAATACGGGGAGTGGCACGCTTCGAGACCCCAGCACCGGGCCACGTGTGACCGAGTATGGCATGACGCTGCAACAAACGGTGGAATGGCCAGGCATGCGGGCAGCCCGTCAGGACGCGGCAGACGCCGGTCTGGCCAGCGCGACGGTCGGCCTCGCAGAAGCCAAGCTCAATCTCGTTGCGGAGGTGAAGCAGGCATTCTACGAACTGCTCCTGGCGGAAAGGACGGTAGATCTTCATCAGCAGAATTTGGAGATTGTTCAGGAAGTGGCGCGCATTGTAAGAGCCCGCGTCCGATCCGGCGAAGGCCCTCAATTCGAAGCGGTGAAGGCGGAGGTGGAGGTGCTCAAAGCCAAGCAAGAAATAACGAAAGCCAAAAATGTCGTGCGCGTGAAACTCGTCGGGTTGGACACCTTGACTGCGGGGGCCTTGGGGCCTCGGTATAAGGTGCAAGGAGATTTCCGGTTACTCCGGGATCGTCTGGATCCGGAGCAGATGGCGACGAGGGACCTGTCGCAACATCCCATCCTCAAACGCCAGGGGAAACTGGTGGAGCAGGCTGAATCTACCGTCACCAAAGAGCGGCAGGGCCGTGTGCCGAACGTGACCCTGTTTGGCGCGTATGCCAGAGAAACAGGCCGCGAGGGGGTGGTGGCGGGCGTGAGTCTGCCGACGCCCTTATGGTATCGACAGCAAGGGCACATTGCGGCAGCGCTCGGTACTCAACGAAAAGAAGAGGCAGAGCTGATTCGTGCCAGGAATGACCTTGCCCGTGCCATCAACCAACACGCTCGCGAGGCGGAAACGGCGCAAGAACAAATCCTCGTATACGAGGAAGGGCTCTTAAAACAAGCGCAAGAAGCGCTTCGCATTGCCCAATTGAGCTTCAGACAGGGCGCCTCCAGCCTCCTGGATGTCCTCGATGCCCAACGGGTCCAACGCCAGATCACCGTGGATTACAATCTGGCGCGTTTCGAACTCTCCCTGGCGCTCACGCGGTTTGAGCGAGCCGTGGGCGGTCCACTCTAAGTGCGAAAAGAACAGATGAGCAGCATGATCATTTCTCCTGGTCGATATACGAATCGATGCGAGCGTCATGCGCATCCGCGAAGCCGTCTGAGTGCGACGTGCAGGGTCTTCTTCGGCATGCTTCTGTTGGCGTCCTCCACGGGCTGTGACCGTGCGCCGGCCCCGGCGGAGGAGAGCGGTGTGAAACAACGTTCGTCGGACGAGACACGTCTTGTTCGGCTCCAGACAGAAGAAGTCACCCGCTCCGGTGTGACGGTGGAGACGATCGGACGAACGGCATTTCGAACCTACCGTACCTTTCCCGGCGTCATACGGCCGAACGAACATGCGTTGGCAAATATTACGACCCTCGTGCGTGGGCGGGTGGCCGAGGTGCATGCCGAATTGGGACAAGCGGTCACGCCCAATAAGCTGTTGGCGGTGCTCCATAGCAGTGATCTCGGACTAGCCCAGTCTGCTTACCTGAAAGCCCGGGCACGACGACATGTCGCAGAGCAGTCCTATCAGCGGGCGCAGTTTCTTTTTAAAGAGAAAGTCATCGGCCAGGCGGAGGCGCAGCGCCGCGAAGGAGAGATGATCAGTATCCGTGCCGAGGCCCAAGAGGCGCGCGAAGGACTCCGGTTGTTAGGCATGGACGACAAAGAAATCAGCACCCTGGAGCGGACTCAAACGATCCGCTCGCATGTTCCCATTGTGGCGCCCTTCGCTGGCCGGGTGATCGCCAGGAATCTCACCAAAGGCGAGGTAGTCGAAACCACCCGAAAACTGTTTGTGGTTGCCGATCTCTCGACGGTCTGGGTGGTGGGCAATGTCTCGGAAAAAGATATCTCCTATGTGAACAGCGCGACCGCCGTTCCGAATCAGCCGGTCGAGATCCGTGTCGCTGCGTATCCTGACGAAGTGTTCCAGGGGATCGTTTCGTATGTCGGCGATGTCCTAGACACCGCTACGCGGACCATGCAGGTGCGACTCACTGTGGCGAATCCCACTGGTCGTCTAAAGCCGGAAATGTTCGCAACGATCCGCGTTTCGTCCGAACCTGCCTCGGATGTTCTGGTCATTCCCGAAGCAGCCGTTCAGCATGATCGGAATCGCAGCTTCGTGTTTGTGCAGAAGGAAACCGGCGTCTATGAAGCGCGGACGATCAGGTTGGGCGACAGGAACGGTACCTTCGCTGCGGTCATTGACGGGGTGGTGGAAGGGGAAGCGGTCGTCACGGAGGGCGCCTTTATCTTGAAATCCGAGCTGTTGAAGCCCAAAGACTGAGCTATGGTCGACAAACTCCTTGATTTTTCTCTTCGTCGACCCTTGCTGATCCTCACATTCGCCGGCCTTCTTGCACTTGTGGGACTCTATTCCTTCCGTACGATCCCGATCGACGCGTTTCCAGATGTTACGAGTGTGCTCGTTCAAATCGTCACGAAAGCGCCCGGCTTGTCCCCCGAAGAGGTCGAACGGCTGGTGACGTTTCCCATCGAGCAACAAGTCACCGGGGTTCCGCATCTGACGGAACTACGCTCGCTCACCAAAGTAGGATTGTCGCTGATTACGGTGGTGTTCGACGATCAGATGGACATCAACCTTGCCCGCCAACTCGTGCTTGAACGACTTATCGAAGTGCGGGAGCACTTGCCGCCCGGGTCTGAACCGATGATGACGCCGAACAGCACCGGACTGGGAGAGGTGTATCAGTATTACCTGGAAGGCCCTTCGCATGCCGGTCTGGACGCCGCCGCGGTGGAACAAGAATTGATTGAACAACGAACTGTGGTGGACTGGGTCATCCGGCCGTTACTCAAGGGCGTCCCTGGAGTGATCGACGTCAACTCGCTCGGCGGGTATGTCAAACAGTACCAGGTGCTCGTCGAGCCTGAACTGTTGCGCAAATACGATCTCTCGTTGAGCGAGGTGTTTGCTTCCGTGGCGAACAACAATGCGAATGCCGCAGGCAACGTGCTGGAGAAACGTGCCGAAAAGTACATTGTCCGCGGCGTGGGGATGATCCGGAGACTGAGCGACATCGAGGACATCGTCGTCAAGGAAGCGGGCGGCACTCCCGTGCACATCCATAACGTCGCCCAAGTACAGATCGGCCATGCCATTCGTCATGGCGCCGCCGTCCTGAACGGTGAGCGCGAGGTAGTGGCAGGGATCGTGCTCATGTTGCGCGGCGGAAACGCCCGTGACGTTGTGGAGGGCCTCAAAGGCAAGATTGCCGAGATCCAGGACAAGGGGCTGCTGCCGGCAGGATGGCGGATCGTGCCCTTTTATGATCGTATCGAATTGATCTCCGCCGCGTTGACGACCGTCTATAAGGCGCTGGGCGAGGGTATTCTCTTGGTGGTGATCGTGCTGTTCGTGTTTTTGGGCGATACCAGGAGCGCCTTAATTGTGGCGGCGACGCTCATCGTGACGCCGCTCGTGACGTTCTTCGTGATGGATCGACTCGATCTTACTGCTAATCTGATGTCCTTGGGCGGCCTGGCCATCGCCATCGGCATGATGGTCGACGCCTCTGTGGTGGTGGTGGAAAACATCCACCGGCATCTGTCGGACCCCCGTCACCAGGGCCTGCCTCGACAGGCCCTCATCCTCAATGCCGCTCGGGAGGTCGCCCGCCCTGTGGTCTTCGGCATTCTGATCATCATCATCGTTTTCATGCCCATCCTCTCTTTCCAAGGCATGGAAGGCAAAATGTTCAAACCGATGGCCTATACCATCATGATTGCCATGATGGTGTCGCTCATTCTGTCGGTCACGCTGTCGCCGGTCTTATGTAATCTGACTCTGCGGGCAGGGCACAACGACCCCGATCCCTTAGTGCTCCGATGGGCCAAGCGTTCCTATCTTCCCGTGTTGCGCTGGGCGTTAGGAAATCGGAGCGTGGTACTGACAGCCACCGGGCTCATGCTGGCAGGAAGTATTGCGCTCGTTCCATTCTTGGGGTCGGAGTTTGTTCCCATTCTGAATGAAGGCACGATGGCCCCCCTCACGATCCGTTTGCCGAGCATTTCTTTGGAGCAATCGATCAAGATCGAACGCGAGGTACAGCAAGCGGTGATGGAGTTTCCCGAAGTGAAGATGATGGTGTCCAAGATCGGACGTACGGAATTGGGGAACGACCCGCAGGAGCCGAACGAAAGCGATTCCGTCGCTTCGTTGCGTCCGATCCAGGAGTGGACGACGGCTTCTACCATGCCGGAGTTGAAAGAACGAATCCGCGAGCGGCTGGCACGGGTGCCCGGCGCCAGCTTTCTGCTCAGCCAGCCGATCCAGCAACGGGTGGACGAATTGGTTTCGGGGGTGCGCACGGAGGCGACCGTCAAGCTGTTCGGACCAGACCTGGATGAGCTGCGTCACACGGCGGAGGAGATCGCCGGTGTCCTCGGCACGGTTCGGGGCGTCGTAGATTTAAAAGTAGAGCAACTCTTCGGGCAGCCGTACATCACAATCGATATCGATCGGGGCAAGATCGCCCGACACGGAATCAACGTCTCGGATGTGCGCGAGGTCATCGCGATCGCGATCGGAGGAGAAGCTGCAACCCGGGTATACGAAGAGAATCGACGGTTCAGTTTGGTCGTGCGGTTTCCGGAACAGGATCGGAACAGCATCGAGACCATCGGGAACATTCGACTGACGGCTGCCGGTGGGGCCTTCATTCCACTCAGCGATCTCGGCACTATCCGGATGCACGAGGGACCGGGTCGGATCAACCGCGATCAACTTCAGCGGTACCTGCCAGTCAGCTTCAATACCCAAGGACGGGACATCGGGAGTATTGTGGATGAGGCGCAGCAGCGGATTGCCCGGGAGGTCCGGCTCCCGGACGGGTACACGATCGTCTGGGGCGGATCGTTCGAGAATATGGAGCGGGCGATGGCTCGCATCCAGATCATTGTTCCGATCACCATTGTCGTGATCTTCATGCTCCTGTTCTCGTCGTTCTCTTCGCTCAAGCAGGCTGCACTGATCATTCTCAATCTCCCGTTTGCCCTCATCGGCGGAATTGTCGCCTTATGGGTGACGGGAGAATATCTGAGCGTGCCGGCCTCGGTCGGATTCATCAATCTCTTCGGCGTGGCCGTGTTGAACGGCATCGTGTTAGTGTCCTATATAAATGCACTTCGCCAGCAGGAGGGGAAGGACGTTCAACAGGCGGTGCTGACCGGCTGTGTGATGCGTCTGCGGCCGGTCTTGATGACGGCATCGGTCGCGTTGCTAGGATTGGTGCCCCTCGCCTTCGCCCATGGCATTGGATCGGAAGTTCAACGGCCTCTGGCCGTCGTCGTGATCGGCGGACTCGTCAGTTCGACGTTCCTGACGCTTATTGTACTGCCGGTGGTCTACAAGTGGATGGAAGAGCGAGCCGTTGTTCCGCGTCCTTCAGCGAGCGTCATAAGCGGGCATTGACCAAAAGGACTGAACGGCGCGAACAGTCTGTCCTCGCGCGTATGAAACACGACGAAGCGCGACTGCAGGGACAGGGATCACACGTCACGCGAGTCTCGCTCCTCGAGTTTGTCGTGCGCCACTCCGCCGTATCGTGACGAACCGCTCATGAATAATGCGGGCTAAGGGACGGATGACCATTCACACGGAGAACCCTGGGGATGTCGGAACATCAGGTTGAGCCCCACGTTTTTGTTATCATCGGTGCGACCGGCGATCTGACGCGTCGGAAGCTCCTGCCCGCGCTGTATCATTTGCGGGACCAGGGAATCCTGGAAACTCGCAACACGCTGATCGTCGGCGCCGCCTTGCCCGAGATGGGTGAAGAGGGGTTTCGGCTCTGGGCCTTCGAAGGTCTGCAGCAAGCCGGCTGGCGCAATGAAACAGAGTTGCGCGTCTGGTGCGACGAGTGTCTTCACTACCGGACCGTGCATGAAGGGGGAGCACAAGATTATGAGGCGTTGGCCTGTTACATTCGAGGGTTGGAGCGTACGCACAACATGCCGGAGAACCGGGTGTTTTACCTGGCCTTGCCACCGGACACCGTGCCTATCGCGATGGAACGGCTGGACCAGACGGGACTGCTCAAGAGCCACGGGTGGGTCCGTGTCGTGTTCGAAAAACCATTTGGCCATGATTTTCAGTCAGCCCGGCACCTGAACACGAACCTGCATCGCTATATTGAGGAATCCCAGATCTACCGCATCGATCATTACCTCGGCAAAGAGACAGTGCAGAATCTTCTGGCGTTCCGCTTCGCGAACCCGATATTTGAATCGCTCTGGAATCGCGACACCATCGAGAACATTCAGATTACCGTTGCCGAAGATCTCGGCGTCGAGCATCGCGGAGCCTACTACCAGCAGGCCGGGGCACTCCGCGATATGGTCCAAAACCATCTGACCCAACTGATGACGGTCGTTGCGATGGAAGTGCCGGCGTCCTTCGATGCCGGTGCGATCCAGAATGAAAAACTCAAAGTGCTGCATTCCATTGCGCCGATCACGCCTCAGGATATTGTCTTTGGCCAGTACACGTCCTGGCAGATCGCCGGCCGGACGATTCATGGCTATTGCGAGGAACATGGAGTCCCGAAGGATTCAACTACGGAGACGTATGTCGCTCTGAAAGCGGGGATTCACAATTGGCGATGGAAGGGCGTGCCCTTCTATCTCAGGACAGGCAAACGCTTCCCGCGTAAACTGACCCAGATTGCGGTGACCTTTCGTGAGGCTCCCACCCAAGTGTTTCGGTCCCTCGAGCCTGGCAGCATTCCGTCCAATAAGCTGCTGATTACGCTCCAGCCCAGTGAAGGGTTCTCGCTCTGTTTTTCTGTGAAGAGTCCGGGGAGGCCGTTCCAACTGAGCGACCGCGCGCTGCAGTTCGACTATGAACAGGCCTTTGGCCAGCTCCCTGAAGCATACGAAACTCTACTCCGCGACGTGATGATCGGCGATCAGACTCTCTTCGTCAGCGCGGATTTCACTGAAACGGCTTGGCGCCTCTATGATCCGCTGTTGACCGGCGAGAAACCCGTTCACTTCTACACCGCTGGGAGCTGGGGACCAAGCGAAGCGGATGTGCTGCTGGAAAAGAATGGGCACCGTTGGGTGTTGGGCTGGTAAGAGCAAGGGTCTGAGGAGCTTTCTTTGCTCCCGGAGCGCGCGCCCTCAGAAGGGCCTCGCTCGACGGCCGCAGTCGAAAGCTCCTCACACCCTTACTTGGCTGGGCATTGAATTGGAGAAGGGAATTAGAATGGTCGCGCGAAGAGGGAGACCAATCAGGCCACCCTCCTAGGGGAAAGCGAGCAAACTTGGAAGGATCTTTAAAAAGGTGAGGGTATCTCGATGCGCTAAGTAAGGGCAGCCTTGGCCTCTCCCCTAAATAGAGGTTTAGCAAATTGGAAGGCCCTCCTCCGGGTTACTAGCACGTCTCGGCGTGCCAGTGGGTGGGCAGGTGAGAAAGCCGCGTGCAGTGAAGGACAGTCTCGCTGCCCCCTCTTATAAAGAAACGAGCGAGCTTGGAGGGAGTATTGCTGGCGGCTATCGTTTAGTGGCCGAGAACCATTGCAAGAAGATCTTCGCGCGCAGCTTTCAATAAGGGTGGCCATTTGGTCGGAGAATCGGATAACCAAGGAGGATGTATGAATCGGATACTTGTGGGAACTGCGCTCATGGTGGCAGCATTCGTACCGCTTGTCGGCTGCTCGTCCTATCATACGGGTAAGCATGAGAAGGCCTTGCATGCGAAGGCGGTCATCGCTGGTCCCGGTATTACGGGAGAGGCGTATCTCTACGAGGAGTATGAAGGGCGCGTCAGGATCAAGTTGAAGCTCGACGGCACTCCGGAAAGCAAGTTGAAGCCAGGACGCCATGCGATCCACATTCACGAGACCGGCAACTGTGAGCCCTTCTCGGCAGCCAAGGGGCACTATGACGGGAATATGGATGCGGCAATGAATCCTGAGGCAAACGTCACGCCCGGGTTAGGGAATCATCCCTACCATCTCGGCGATCTCCAGAACCTCTCTGTGAGCGACGATCGGAAAGGGACGCTGTATACGATCACGAGCCGGGTGACCCTGTCCGAAGGGCTCAACACCCTGTTCGATAAGGACGGGAGCGCCTTCATCATACATGAGTTGGACGATAAGTATCTGCCGGACCCTCCGACAAAGGATGCGCCTGGTGGGCCCCGCATCGCGTGCGGTGTGATTGTAAAAGAATGAAAGTTCGTCCCGAATGACAGGAAAGTCTCCTTCGTCAACGGGAACGGTCATGAACGTGCCAGCTGCAATCGCCAATCCGATTATCCTGCGCGTGAAGCATAGGACAGAATGAGTGTGTCTGTATCGTCGCATACGAGATACGAGATTCGCTTCACGAGGAACAAGCTTTCGGACGATTTAGCGACGAACAGCCATGAATCGTCCGGGCTAAGCCCGGGCTCGGTTTTTCTGATTTCCATATGCCAGCCATGCACCGAATATTGCGCCAAAGATGATGCTCAGCATTTCCAGAATATTTCTGTACCAGATACCCAGATCGACGTTTAGATCAGCACTCATAACTTGAAACGATAAGATTACGACGGCAACGGCGGATAAAAGTGAGGCAACAACGATCGCCACCTGTTTGTGATAGCGCGGTACGATATAGATAGTCACACCCACAAGGGAAGCAGCTGCAATAGTCCTCGTTACAAACATAATGTATGTGCCAATAATTGGCATCCCATCCATATCCGGCGCTTCCCAAAAAGAGTCAACAATTTCAAACCCATGGATAATGCCGAATGCCCTTCCAACAGAAAAGTTAGCTGCGAACCAAAGCATGAGACCTGCCGGAACCGCGACGATCCATCGAAGTATATTAATTGCTAGGTTGTTGCGCATAGGTTGAAGCGGACATCTGAATTATTCATTGGTTCTCCTCACGGAGGCGACTCTAGCTAGGTGCTTATCATATAGCTGGTAAAAACTGAGAACGCAATCAGAACCATGCACCTCGTTGGCTTAACCTGTGGGGCTGGACAGTTGAGGGTTTGAGGTCCGAAGTTCGAGGGTTTCGGAACGTCGAACCCCGAACTTCTGATCGCGCTTTTCCCGCACGTCTCGCGAAGGACTCCTCACACTTTTGCTATGAGCGCTTTTCTTCTGGCCGCCTATCCGGTGTCTCCAAGCCGGTGCGGCCGAGTGTGTCGTTGCGGTAGTCCGACAAGAGGACCTTCGCCGCTTTGTCTCGGTCTAACCCGCCGCCGTTTCTGGTCAGCAGGCAGCCGCGCTTTCTGGCGACGGCGTCGATCACACCCGCACTATTTCAGTCTGTCCACCGAAAAACCGTAGCGGGCCGTAATCCTCGCAGGATAGCGCGAAAGCAGAATGGTGGCGAGAAATTCGGCGACCTCTTCATCATCGACGACAGAGTGGCCTTGGCCGCTTCTTTGCGTGCCGCATTCATGTGACCGGGAAACCACTGGATGGACATGGAGGGACAGGCTTTCTGACAGAATGAATTGTACTCTACCAGGATGCTGAAAGGGCCGCCAGGGTTGCTCTGGCTCATCTTGTCTATCTCGTTTGTTTGGTTAAACCAGAAAGACCAGATCAACGAGAAGAACCAGACAAACCAGAGGAACCAGTCTGCTCGTTATCGCAGGCGTTCGCGGCCATGGGGGGTGGTGAGATCTTGGTCGGGACCAAGGGGGACGATACAGGTCGGATTGATGTCGTCGTGGGTAATGTAGTAATGCCGCTTGATGTGGTCGAAGTTCACGGTGTCGGCGATGCCGTCGGTCTGATAGAGGTCTTTGAGGTAGCTGAAGAGGTTCGGGTAGTCGATGATCCGCCGGAGGTTGCACTTGAAATGGCCGTGGTAGACGGCGTCGAAGCGCACGAGGGTGACGAACAAACGCCAATCGGTTTCGACGAATTGTGAGCCGAAGAGGTAGCGTTGGCGCGCCAGCCGGTCCTCGAGTTGATCGAAGGCGTCGAAGAGGCGCCGCACGGCTCGTTCATAGGCCTGCTGCGATGTGGCGAATCCCGCGCGATAGACCCCGTCGTTCACGTTTTCGTAGATGAAGGTATTGAGGTCGTCGATCTCCTTCCTGATTCCGTCCTGATACAGGTCGATTGTGATCTCAGTGAAGCGATTAAACTCGCCGTTGAACATACGCATGAGGTCGTCGTCAGAATTGGTAACGATGCGTTTCGTCACCGTATCCCATAACACAGGGACGGTGAACCGTCCCCGATAGTTCGGATCGGTGGCCTTGTAGGCCTGGCTGAGGAACTGGAATCCGTTGATGGGATCGAGCGAATGGCCCGGCCCTTCGCGGAACGCCCAGCCCCGCTCGTCGCGGATCGGGTCCACGACCGTCATGCCGATCACGTTCTCGAGCTTCTTGAGTTTCCGCGCAATGATCGTCCGATGCGCCCAGGGGCAGGCCCATGAGACATAGAGATGGTAGCGTCCGCTCTCCGCCGGGTAACCGGAATTACCATTCGCGGTCACCCAGTCCCGAAAGGCATCCGGTTGCCTGGTGAAGGCGCCTTCGACGCTCTGCTCGTCTGGAAATTGTGCCTGAATAGTCATCCTCGGGCTCCTGCTTTCCTCTACCGTAGCATATTGCGGACTAATAGGGGGTAGAAGGGAGCGGCACCCGTGCTGATCCCTTGCTCCCGGAGCGCGCGCCCTGGGAAGGGTCTCGCTCGACGGCCGCAGTAGGACCAACAGGAGTGTCGTTCCCGGGAGAGTGAAACGAGCGAGCTTGGAGGGGCATGAGAGGGCAGACTAGAGGGTCTCCAATGCTCGTGCAACGCGCGGTCTCGGAAGACCCTCATTGGACACGCGCAGTGGGAGACCCTCTAGCCCGCCCTCAAAGGAGAAGATAGAAGATCGGTGCTCGCTCGATGCGCGTAGGTGCGGATTGACTGGGACAATCCTGAAAAGTAGAATACCCCACTATTTTCCACCGGAGAACGGATGGTAATCAGACGGGAGGAAATCCCGCAGGAGAAGGTAACAACAGTGTCCATTCAGCTGGTTCAAACAAGGAGGTCGCGATGCATGTGATGGGACGTATCGGGATTATGGGATTAGGGGTCGCGTTTGTGAGCTGTTTCAGTGGAGCACCAGTCTTCGCAGGTGATAACCCAGATAAAGTACCAATAGAGGATGGGTCGAAGGTTGTGATTACGTCTCCCAAAGACGGGGAAGAGGTCGACGACAGCTTTGAGCTGAAGTACGAGTTGACCAAGGGTTCCCAAGCCACGCATGTCCATGCATACGTGGACGATCAGTATCAGAAGGGTTTTAATGGGGAGATCAAGGGCCTGAGCAAGGGCGACCACAAGATCACTCTGAAAGGTGCCACGAAGGACCACGATCTTGTCACGGCCACCCATACCATTACAGTCGAAGTGGAATAGTGCTGCAACCAGCCATCCTAACGGCCACCAGTGTCTCTAGTGAAAGAGGCCCTGGTGCGCAGGATTTTCACAAACTATTTCCAACCCTCCGCAAGTAGCCGGCCCGTTCAAATAGCAGAATTTTCTTCCCCCGACACGCCAGTAGAGGATGGGATCGAGCCTGATAATCTTCTGTGCTCGCGCAACGCGCGGTCTCAGAAGGATGGAGAGGGAGTGGCCAGGTGCCCTTCTTGCTCGCAGAGCCCCCGCGATAAAGCAGCGGTCGCTCGATGCGCGCAGTAAAGGGCAGCCTTGGCCACTCCCCTTAAGAGAGATTTAGGAAGTAGAAGGGCCTCGCTCGACAGCCGCACTTAGACCAACATGGTGCCCTTCCCGGGAAAGTGAACGAGCAAGCTTGGTGGGATTATTTGTGTTTATGCGCTTCGATGCGTGTATGTGTGGATTGACTGAAACAATTATGAAAAGTAGAATGTTCAAATATTCTCTACCGGGGAACGACTGGTAATCAGACAAGAGGAATCCGGTAGGGGAGGGCAAACAGCAGTGTCCATTCAGCTGGTTCAAACAAGGAGGTCGCGATGCATGTGATGGGACGTATGGGGTTCATGGGATTAGGGGTCGCGTTAGTGGGCTGTCTCAGCGGAGCACCAGTCTTCGCAGGGGATAAACCAGATAAAGCACCAATAGAGGATGGGTCGAAGGTTATGATTACCTCTCCCAAGGACGGGGACAAGGTCAGCGACAGCTTTGAGCTGAAGTACGAGTTGACCAAGGGCTCCCAAGCTGCGCATGTCCATGCGTATGTGGATGATCTGTATCAGAAGGGTTTTAAGGGGGAGATTAAGGGCCTGAGCAAGGGGAAGCACAAGGTCACCGTGAAAGGTGCCACGAAGGACCACGATCTTGTCACGGCCGCCGATACCATCACTGTCGACGTGCAATAGGGCTACGCCCCGCCATCTTCAAGGCCACCAGGGTCTCTAGTAAAAGAGGCCCTGGTGCGCCGGGTTTCACAAACCGTATCAGGAAAGATTGAAGGTCAGGTCTTGAATCCAACATCACGCGGCGAAGAGATGCCTTAGCCGAGTTTCGCGGCGCGCGGCGTTTCACCGGTTGTTTTCTGCCCTGCCCGCGGGTGATGTCAAGCCGGGTCGTCGGGAAAGTCTCATCCGTTGCACCTTCCTATCATCCTCGGTAAGCTGCTATCCGATGAATCCCTCGAAACGGCAAGGAGCCTTCTTCGGGCTTGCAGCGGCCCTGTTGTTCGGCATCAGTCCTCCCTTTGCCAAGCTGTTGCTGCCGGAGAGCGGTCCGATGGTGATCGCGGGCTTGCTCTATCTCGGCGCGGGCCTGGGATTGCTCCTCTTTGAGATGACCAGTCGCCCGTTGAATCTCGGCGTAACAGAGGCCCCTGTTCGCCGAGCCGATGCCGGGTTGTTGGCGGGTGTGATTCTCACGGGAGGGATGCTCGGTCCATTTCTGATGTTGTGGGGGCTGGAACGCCTGTCAGGCGTCCTGACCTCATTGCTCTTGAATCTGGAAGCGCCCTTCACCGTGCTGGTTGCGATACTGGTCTTTCGCGAGCATTTGGTCCGACTCGAACTGGCCGGCGTCCTCGTGATTGTGGTTGGTGCAGGGGTACTCACGTATCGGCCTGGCGCGATCCACGGGGACTTCGTTGGGATTCTTGCCGTGACGGGAGCCTGTCTCTGCTGGGCGATCGACAACAATCTGAGTCAGCGTCTCTCTCTTCGTGATCCGCTCGTGGTCACGCGCATGAAGACCCTCGGCGCCGGTATCGGGATGCTCGGCCTTGCGGCGCTCACAAGTCAGCAGTGGCCATCGTTCACGATTCTGCTGGCGACCCTTCTTCTGGGACTCGTCAGTTATGGGGTGAGTTTAGTGCTGGACATGCGCGGGCTCCGGCTGCTCGGCGCGGCGCGTGAGGCGGGGTTCTTTGCCACGGCTCCCTTCATCGGCGCGGTGGTTGCCGTACCAGTCTTAGGCGAGCGATGGGATCTCCAGGATGCCACCGCCACCGTCTTGATGATGGCCGGGGTCTCGTTACTCCTCCGCGGGCGCCATGCGCATACACACCGTCATGAGGAAGTCGAACATGACCACAGCCATCAGCACGAAGAGCATCACGACCACGTGCACGACGGAGGCCCTGTCCCTCAAGAACCGCACGCTCACATGCACTGGCACCTCCCCCTCACCCATGATCACCCGCACCTGTCGGAACTGCATCACCGGCATGATCATTAGGAGTCGGGAAGAACAGGGTGTCGAGCCCCCATTTCGCGGCGCGCGGCGTCTGACTTCTTGAGACTAAGTTGAGGAATCCACTTCCATTTTCCTGCTCACAGATGACTGAATATTGCTGACGAGCGTTTGCTTCTCGCCCCGGCGCCTGTCCTCGACTCATTTCAGGTTTGGTTTTCAAATACCAGTATCTGGGTCAATCATATGCTTTTCTCACACAGGCGCAGGCAGGAGGGTGTCCTGAACCGCTATCATGTATTCATCATGTTCCTGGTTGTCCTTGCTCTATCCGGCTGTGTCTCTCATCCGCAAACCGCCGAGGAGTTTCGCAAAGCTGTTCCCAGGACGTTTTCGGCCAAAGTCGAGACGATCGAGATCAATCGTCCCTTCAGTCAGGTGACCCGCACCTTCCAAAAGATGGGGCCGAATTGTTTGGCGAAGACGATCACGACGACGTCTCAAACCAACATGAGCTACCAGGTCATCGTGACCACCTACAAACCCACGATGCTGGTGACTGGGAAGAAAGCCGAGCTGCACGTGCAAATGCACCATGAGCAGGATGTGCTCAATGTCAGCAAGGAGCCTGAGGGAGGCTAGTATCTTCTGGTCGCCGATGCCCAGCCCGTTACTCAAACGAAAATCCGCATCGATCTCTATCGCCCGTCAATGGGCCACGGCGTTCTGATCCAGGCGGTGAAGAATTGGGCAACCGGCGAGAATATCGGGTGCCCTGATCTCACGAAGTGACGCGCTTGCCATGAACCGAGCAATGGGGAACCCTCTCGACATCGGCGGGATCACCTTCATCGTGCTCTTGATCTCTACCGCGAACCTCCTTGCCGGCTGTTTCGGAAGCAAGACATACCCGAACACGCTCGACAAGAACCTGCACGTGCATACCGTCACTGATTCGGGGTCGTGGTTCTCGCGCGTCCGTGCGGCCGTTGACATCCATCGCGTGGGTGAGGATTGTGCTCTCGACTATGAAGGCACGGTCCAGCTGGCTGATGCCAAGATTGATATCGGAATCCCACCTCACCGATGGAGTCATCTGGTATTCGTCTTTGACAGCGCATCCTTTTTTGCCAACCGGAGCGGCACCATCACGTATGAGACGCTGCTGAAGGCACGATTAAATTATCACTATGAGGTCGCGGTGCGTTACAGGGATGACATGTATGACGTGAGAATTCGAGAAACTCTTCCGAATCAGTCCACCGGCCGTGAAATTGAACCGCTGGAACTAAGCGCCTGTCGATCATCCTCTGGCCGGAAGTAGGCATGCAGTGTCAGCCCCCGTTTCGCGGCGCGCGGCTGATATGCCTAGGCTTTTCCGACTATTTCTAAACAGCGCTTTTCCGTGCAAAACGAATCTACCGTGGTACAGTTTCACGGAAACACTCTGCGCTCCAACGTATGCAGGATTTCATGTTATGAAAGACCCCACACTGCGACAACTTCAGGAAATCAGCGCCCTGCTGAATTCGAGTCTGGATCACGCGACTATCCGCAAGCGCGCCATTGAAGCGGCCACTCTCTTGATGAATGCCGAAGCCGGCTCGCTCCTCTTGTTGGAGGAAGCCACCGGCGAATTGTATTTCGATGTGGCTCATGGCGAGAAGGGCGAGGCTGTTCGCCAGGCTCGTCTCCGGCACGGGCAAGGTATTGCGGGACATGTCGCTCGAACCGGAGAACCTATTATCGTCAACGATGTTCAGCGCGATGTCCGTTTCTTCCGCCATGTGGATCAAGCCAGCGGATTCGTCACGCGCAATATGGTCTGTGTGCCCGTCACGGCGCATGGCCGCCTTCTGGGGGTGCTCCAAGCCATCAACCACAAAAATGGGGATCTGTTCGGCGAAGACGATCTCCAGAATTTCGTCGCGCTCGGCCATCAGGTCGGCATCGCCATCGAAAATGCCAATCTCTACGAGGAAATTCATCTCTTGTTCGAAGGGTTTATCTCCGCCAGTGTGCAAGCCATTGAAAGTCGGGATCCCACCACCAGCGGGCACAGCCAACGCGTGGCCACCCTCACTTGTCGGCTGGCAGAAGCTGTCACCCAGGCCGACTCGGGCCTCTACGCGGGCGTCCGATTCAACGCAGAACAACTCAAAGAACTCCGCTATGCCGCCGTGCTGCATGACTTCGGCAAGGTCGGCGTTCGTGAGCACATCCTCCTCAAAGCACGGAAGCTGTATCAGCTCCAGCAGGAACTCATCAAAGCACGGTTCGACTTCATCAAGAGGACTCTGGAGGTCGACGCATTACACCGAAAGCTGGAGGTGCATGAAGCGAAAATGGGTGGGAAAAAGCAGGCCTTGTTGGCACAACTGGATCGACAACTGGGCGAGCGGATGAAAGAGGTGGACGAGATGTTTTCGTTCATCCTGAAATGCAATCAGCCGGGTTCCCAATCCCCTGCCCAAGTCGTGAAGTTGAAGGAAATCGCGCATCTGGAATACCGGTCATACGATGGGCCCCGTCCTTTTCTGACGGAGGAGGAAGTCGGCGCGCTATCGGTTCTTCAGGGCACTCTCACCCCGTCCGAACGAAAAGAGATCGAGGGGCACGTCGCTCACACATTTGAATTTCTGTCAAAAATCCCCTGGTCGAGATCGCTCAAAAACGTGCCGTCGATCGCGTGGAGCCACCATGAAAAGTTGGATGGCAGCGGCTATCCCCGTGGGCTCTTACACAATCAGATTCCACTACAGGCTCGCATGATGACAATTTGCGATATCTTCGACGCCTTAACAGCGTCGGACCGGCCATACAAAATGGCCATCTCCTCTGACACTGCGCTCAGGTATCTCGAGAGCCAGAGCAAGGATGGAAAAGTAGACTCGGAACTCGTGGACGTGTTTAGGAAAGAAAGAGTCTACCAAGTCACTCAGCCTCGTTCGACGACCCGCAAGATCGCCTAAACCGCGCACTCCTCTTCAGCCCACGCTGGCTTCGCGTTCCTCAAACTCGGTGCCCTCAGACCGAATCGCCACTGTATAGGCTGCCACCGGCTCTTGCCGGCCTTTGACGGTGACCACTTGAAGCTTTCTGAGCTGGATCTGATCGAGCCACAGCCGTCGCGCGTCCGGCTTTCCTCGATCCAGGCCTGATGCGAGCTTTGATGCCGTGAACTCGGTCAGCAAAATCGGATGGCCCAGTGTTCTGGTCAGTCCCTGGAAGCGCGCGGCCAGGTTCACCTGATCGCCGATCATGGTGTAATCCATTTTTTTGCCCTCTGCGCCGATGTTACCCACCAAGGCCACACCCGTGTTGATGCCGATCCCGTTCTCGAGCATCGGCTTTCCTTGCCTTTCCCACTGGATCTGCAATTCAACCAGCCGGGCCTGCATCTCCAACGCGCATTGTACGGCTAGTTCGGCATGGTCCGGCTGATCCAGCGGCGCCCCCCAGAAGACGACAATCTCGTCTCCGACGAATTTGTCCAACGTCCCGTTCCACCGGAAAATCACGTCGGTCATTGCGCTAAGATATTCATTGAGCTGATCGACCACTGCTTCTGCCGGACGATGTTCACTGAACGTGGTGAATCCGACCAGATCGGCAAACAGCATGGTCAGTTCTTTACGCTGTCCTCCTAACGTCGCTTTCGAGGGAGATTTCATGAGTTCCTGCACGATTCGAGGGCTGACGTAACTGGAAAACATGGAATGAATGTCTCGAGCCTGGCGCTCCTTGAACACATAGTTGAGGACTGTGGTCACGACGAAGACCGATCCGATGGTCATGGTCGGCATCACGACGGGCAGACAGATTCCCTTCACAACAAATAACGCCTGCACGGCACCCGCGTACCCAATCCAAGTCACTGCTGCCAGACATGCTCCATGTACGGCACGCACGCGTGGCAGGATATAGGTCAACATGAATCCGAAGAGCAGGACCAGGCCGAATTCGACGGGGCCGGCCCAGAGTCCGGCGGTCAGAAACCGTTCGTGGAGAATATTCTCGATCACGGTGGCATTCTTCTCGACTCCAGAAAAATTGGCGGAAAAGGGTGTACTGAGCTGATCGTATGTTCCCAACGCAGCGGTTCCGACTAGGACGGCCTTCCCTCGGAAGAGATCAGATGGGATTCGATGGTGGATCACATCGGTCGCGGACACCCAGGGAAACCGCAGTTCCCGACCCGCGTAATTAATGAGCATTCGGAGCTTCTGATCCGTCGGTACGACCGTCGCGCCAACCTGCACTCCGTCCCCAAGCAAGAGCGCCACATGTTCTCTGGTCCGGCCGAGATAGAGCCTCGCGACTTCCAGGGCAAAAGAGGGATAGTAGGCATCTCCGTGGCGGAGGGCGAGCACCTCACGACGGGTGACGCCATCGTGATCGGGCAATCGATAGACATGTCCGAGGCCCTTTGCCTGTTGTGCAAATGTGTCGAGCGGAGCAAGCAAGGCCGTCGCCTCGTATGGGTGAGACTCTTGGGCAGACTTCGTCTGCTTGACGAGCATGAACTCACTTCGCCTGAGGAGTTCGGGAACCGTAAGGGTTGTGTCAGTCAATGAGTCGGTCGCCTGACTCTCCGGCACGAAAAATGGCATGGCCAGCACGACCTTGCCTGCTCGCGCCAAGCTCTGGGCAAATTGCTGATCCGTGTCTAAGGCGTGGAGGCGGGCTTCCAACAGCCCGAGCACCTTGTTGGATAACGGTTCCTTCTGTTGTGCTGCGGCCAACCATGACTTGATCTCACGGATCGCGTCGGATTCTTCCGGTTCGGCGTAGATGATATCGAGACCGAGCACAGCAGGTTCGCCCGCGTGAATCTGATCGACGAGACGCGCTTGTTTGTCGCGAGGCCAAGGCCATCGTCCAATCTCTTTGAGGCTTTTCTCGTCGACCAACACGAGCACGACGTCCTGGCCCGGACTTCGTTCACCCCGCAGGCGGAACTGAAAATCCAAGGCGGTATTGTCCAGACGCACGACGACGTTGGAGGCCAGCCACGTCAGGAATGCCAACCCAATCGTGACCGCTACAGCCAACCCGATTCCGAGTGGAAATCCGGATCCTGAGTTGTTGTCTGCTGTGAATTTCACGAGAGGTTATTTACCATTCAAGGCTTTTGATCGGTTTCGCCGCACACCGGATACTATTGTGCCTGGTTGTATTGGAGGGACAAGACAATTTGCACAGTACGCACCGTTCTCTAGCGGTCACCAACCAAAATAACTGCGGCCCTTGGCTGACTTGAGCCAAGGGCCGCAGAAACCATATCGGGCATCGAAGAACGTTAGGGCTTCAGCAAGTTCAAAGCACCATTGATGACTGCAGGAGGAGTTGCGAGTATCGTAGTAACAATCGGAGTCACCGGGGCCACAACCGGTGAGATGATTGGCGCGACCGGGGCCACAACAGTTGTGATAATGGGTGCCACCGGAGCCACAACAGCCGAGATCACGGGAGCTAAGGGAGCCACAACCGTAGATCCGACAGATACGGACCCCACGGAAAGAGACCCTACGGAAACAGTTCCTCCAGAAGGCGACGTCGTTCCCACAGAGCCGGATCCTACAGTTAGAGTCCCGGTCGTGAGCGTTCCCGTCGTCACAGCCGTCGTTCCTCCACTGCTTCCAACAAGAGACCCGGTGGGCCGACTGGCCAAGGTTGTCAACGCCTTCATCAAGTGCGCATCAAGGTTCAGCGCCTGGAGCACTTGGGCCGGCAATTCAACGAGAGGCGCTTCGCGCAGTGTCGTAAGCTCAACGGCCACCAATGCCCGAGTAAGTCCAACCGGAGAGGATGCCAGAGGCACTTGGGTTTTCTCGATCAGGCGAATAACATTCGGCCCTTGATCGTGAATCGTCACGTGTGTTGAGGCAGTCTTCTCAGTACTTTTCACCGTCGCTTCCGGCTGGTCATGGCCTTTCAGACCAAGCTGATGAGGCAGGGGGGCTGACGGAGCGTGACCTTCATAGGCAATCGAGAAGTAACCGGGATCAACGGCAACCGTCATTCCCCCCGACGTAAAATCAACGCGTCCCTTCTCACCAATGTTGATAATGCCCGACTGTCCATTCTCGACCCATACGGTGAAATAGGTTCCCCGCGCCGCCGCGACAGCCGAGGGAGTATGGATCTCGAATCTTGATCCATTCGCCTTGAACACTTTGCTCACCAGAGCCCGCACCTGGCCTTGCATGAGCTTCACAATCGCCTGCCGGACATTTTTTTCCGGGTTGTAAATATACTCGTCGATCTCCACCCGGCTGTTTTCTCCCACCGTCAGCATGCTGTCATCTTGAAACAACGCTTTTGTGCGCGATTCGTCTTGGGTCTGAATTACATCCTTGAACAATACCTCGTCATGGAGCTTGACCGGAAGGACTCGATCCTCACCGGGATGCGTGACAATGGCTGGGCCCAACACTGCCGTGTAGAATCCGATTCCGTCCTGGCCTCTCTCCGCCCCCGTAGCAGAGGACGATGCAAAGGCCAAGGGGATTGCGATGAGGATTAACAGTAGTCGTTGAGCTGTCATTATTACCCCTCCCAGTTGACAAGAGAGAGCAGTCGCCTAAGAGTTCACTCTGGCCCTCGTATGGGCACGAACTGTACCGAGACAGGCGATTTTTGAACGAGATCAGCCCTCTTGCCAAGCCATTGATAAGACAGATTTTCGCAGAGACCGACTTTTGAGGGCCCCGCTCGAAAGTGTTAGTTCTTTCGTAGTGTTATCAATAAATTGAGTGACGATTTCCGTCACGTAGTATGACAATTTGCGTCATGGGACATGGAGGCGGCGGTTGGAAAGGCTTAGAAACGGCTGCTCAAGGTGAGCGAGAAAATATTGCGGGCGTAGTTGAACACCGGGAGCTTGGACTCATCTCTCGTGTAGTTGTATTCCGCTGCAATCGAGAGCCAATCGGTGAGCGGCCGACCGATTGTGGCCGTGAAGAACATGATGTTATCGCGACGTTTCGTTGTGCCGCCGGCAGAAAAAGAATTCGGGTTATCGTAATCCATGAGGTAGTAGTCGAATGCAAAGTTCGATTTCAACGTCCAGAAGTCCGGCACACCCAAGCCGACTGATAGGCGATGCGCGTTATAATCCCAATCGGCATTTGTTTGTACCCCCGGCGTTGCCACCGCAGGATTTCCACCACCGGTACGATCGGTGTCGAACGTATAGCCCAGCCGTACATGTCCTGTTCCATTGGCGAAGTAGGCGTACTGCGTGACGCCGGCCAACCAGTTTTTCCCGTCCCTGAAGGAATTTCCAGCAAAGCGATCATCCTGGAAGTCCTTGTTCTGATACCGGAACTGTAGCTGGGTGAACAGACTGTTGCTCTCGGCGATCGTGATGATCGGTTGCACGGCATGGGAGAGCAGAAACGGATCTTGACCGACACGCACATAGTCGAAGGCATATTGGAGCCGTGCCGTCACTCTGCCTATTTGATGTTGAACAAATGCCGAGGGCGCATGGTCCTGGATGTCGAATGCCGTCAGTGTCTGATGCAAACTCTGATAAAAACCGTATGTGACCCCCGCCGTCCACCCAGCAGTTTGAATCGGTCGATATTCGCCGCGCGCGTAGAACGTGGTGCGGTAGTCGTCCTTCTTCGAGATACTCGACGTTCCACCTGGAGGTTGGGTTCCGATGGGAAGCAACACGACATTGGTATCGTACTGGCCGCTGACGCTCAGATTCAGATCCCACGGTCTGGGGCCCTTAGGAACCGCGGTTCGTTGCTGCAGAAC
>Ga0187894_10000193_pt1 | contig 81241 bp, 70 predicted proteins | sample GBC1701081metaG_FD_136650 | JGI IMG/M metagenome (GOLD analysis project Ga0187894, IMG submission 136650) | White microbial mat communities from a lava cave in the Kipuka Kanohina Cave System on the Island of Hawaii, USA - GBC170108-1 metaG ...
GCCCTGACCGGTCAGACCGTGGAGCTGCTCCAGCAGTTGATCAGGAACCAGTGCGTCAACGACGGCAGCGTCGCGTCGGGCCACGAGGTGCGTACGACCGACGTGCTGCGGACGTACCTGGCGGGGAGCGGCCTCGACCTCGAGGTGTACGAGCCGGCCTGGGCGCCCGGCCGCGCGAGCCTCGTCGCGCGCATCGAGGGCAGCGATCCGAAGGCGCCCACCTTGTGTCTGATGGGGCACACGGACGTCGTGCCGGTGACGCCGAAGAACTGGACGCGAGATCCGTTCGGGGGCGAGGTGGTGAACGGCGAGGTGTGGGGCCGTGGCGCGCTCGACATGCTGAACCTGACGGCGTCGCAGGCCGTGGCGTTCAAGTCTCTGGCGCGGCGTGGGTGGCGCCCGAAGGGCACGCTCGTCTATCTGGCGTGCGCGGACGAGGAGGCGGGCGGCACGCTCGGGGCAGGCTACGTGTGCGATCGACACTGGGACGCCCTCGACGCGGACTATCTCCTGACCGAGAACGGCGGCACGGTGAGCCAGGCTCCCCATGGGGGCCTGAACGTCACGGTGCACGTCGGGGAAAAGGGCGTCGCGTGGCGCCGGCTCCGCGTCCGCGGCACGCCCGGGCACGGGTCGATGCCTTACGGGGCGGACAACGCCCTGGTCAAGGCCGCCAAGGTCGTGAGCCGGCTGTCCGAGTACCGCCCATCGCCGTACGTCGACGAGCTGTGGACCGGCTTCGTGAACTCGCTCGACCTCGACCCGACCGTGAAGGCGGCGCTGACCGATCCGTCCAGGATCGACGATGGCATCGCGACGCTGGCCCAGGGGCTCGCCAAATACGCGTGGTCGGCGACGCACACGACGTTCTCGCCGAATCTGTGCCACGGCGGTGTCAAGACCAACGTGATCCCCGACGTCGTCGACGTCGAGGTCGACATCCGCACGATCCCGGGCGACGACGAGGAGGAGGTGCGCCGGCACCTCGACAAGGCGCTGGCCGATCTCTCCGAAGAGGTCGAGGTGGAGAAGCTCTTCTCGAAGCCGGCCTCCGTCTCCCCGACGGGCACGCCGCTCTGGGACGTGCTTGGTCGGGTCGTGGCCTCGCACTACCCGGGCGCGCGTCTCCTGCCCCGGCTCATCGTCGGCTTCACCGACGCGCCATACTTCCGCGAGCGGGGCGCCATCGCCTACGGCTTCGGGCTCTTCTCGCGCGCGCTGACCGCCGAGGCGATGGCCGGCCGGTTCCACGGCAACGACGAGCGTATCGACGTGGAGTCGCTCGCGCTCACCACGCAGGCCTGGATCGACGTGTGCGAGTTGCTGCTCGCGTGATTGACACGACGGTCCGGCGCCAGCTACTATCTGACCATGTCAGTGGTCAGGAAGAAATCACCGCGACCCCCGGCGATCGGCGCGACCGAGTTCAAGGCGCGGTGTCTCGAACTGATGGATCAGGTCGCGGCCACCGGCAATCCCGTGGTCATCACCAAGCGCGGAAAGCCGGTCGTCCGGCTCGTCCCCGTGCAAGAGCGGCCGCGGTCCATCGTCGGCGCGCTCAAGGGGCACGCGCGCATCCAGGGCGACATCGTCTCTCCGATCAATGTCCGATGGGAGGCGTCACGCTGAGATGCTGCTGCTCGACACCCATGTCTTGATCTGGGTGGTCGAGGGCAACAAGCGGCTAGGGCGTCGCGTCGCACGATTGACAGATCAGGCGCTCGCAGGCGATCGCCTTGTCGTCGCGTCAATCAGCTTCTGGGAGATTGCAATGCTCGCCCACCGCGGGCGGCTCGTCGTCCAGCCGTCGGTGGAACAGTGGCGCCTTCGCGTGCTCAGTCTCGGCGTGAAGGAGATCCCGCTCACCGGCGACATGGCGATCGAAGCCGCCCACGTACCGGACCTGCATGGTGATCCGGCAGATCGGATCATCGTGGCGACGGCCGTGGCAACCGGAGCGACGGTCGTCACCGCCGACGATCGGATCCTCAGGTGGTCTGGCGCGCTCGAGCGCCACGACGCGCGGCGATAGCCGCGACCGACCATCAATACACGAGCGTCAAGTCGAGATGATCGCTGTTCCGGGGCCTATCCGACCGCGGGCAGGACCTTGCCGCCCGCCTCGACTGACTTCGCCGCGATCAGCACCACCGCGAGCACGCAGGGCGCCGTTCCGCGGTTGACCCAGTTGTGGATGGTGCCGCGCTGCACCATGACGTCGCCGGCGCGCAGGTGCACGACCGAGTCGTCCAGCTCCATGTCGATCTCGCCCGAGATGACGACGATGTAGTCGATCGAGTCCGTCCGGTGGTTGCGGGCGGCGACGCCGGGCGCGAACTCGATCACGCGGAAGATCGTGCCGTTGGCGAGCGTCGTCCCGACCTGCCGAGCGCCCGCGTCGGCCGCGGCGTCGTTGTTGGCGGGAAAACCCTCGGTCGTCCACACGTTGCACGCGGTGACGCCCGGCCGCCCGGTGAACACGTTCTTCGAGACGTCGTCGATCAGCACGTTCGCCTTGCCGTTTCCATCGTGACCGGTGATGACCCGTCGCACCTGGAGCGCCATGTCGCCCTCCCTCACGTCGATGTGCACTGCGCTCGTCCTGGCCTGCCATGCGCGGCAGCGCCGCCCGGCATCGAGTCGTCCATCGACTCGGCTTGCCTACGCGGGCGCGACCGCCCAGCGCCATCATGGTCGCCTCCGAGCGGGAGTCAAGATCGGGCGTCCTGCCCCGAGCAGCGCGCGAGCGGATGCCGTGCCCAGTGCCCTCCGGGTCTGGGCTCAATCCCGGCACATGGTTAGGAGTGGCATCGACCTTGCCCATCCCGAACCCAAGGCTGTCGAGATGTTCACCCTGGGCAGAGGGAGGGCAGCGATGCTGAGACGAGCGATCGCAACGGCGACGGCACTCCTCGCACTCACCGCTTCGATTGTCCCCGCGCAGAGCGCGGGCGGCACCTTCAGCGACCAACGGATGACCGTGCTGCGCGTCGACCCCGAGCGGGGCCGCATGATGTGCGCGGAGCATCATCGATGGCTGTCGGTCGCGAAGGGCGACCTCCAGGGCGTGAAGCCCGGAGACATCGTCCGGGTGGATCGCACCAACGGCGGCGCCGCACGCGTCCGCCTGCTCCGGACCGCAGCGGACGAGATCGCCAGCCCCGAGTAGCGGAGCCCGATCGCCGGCGTGACGCGCGGCGCCCTCGGGCGATCCCGCGCGTCGCGACGGGCAGCACGCGGTCGGCCAATCACCTGCCCCTGATTGGCGCCGCGTGTTGCCCGATTCGAGGCCCGCGTCGTTGTCGAGCAGGCGATGCGGAAGGCTCCCGGCTAGACCGCCGGGGAACTTCGGGCTAGACGTTCCGGGCGCCGGCAAACGCGCCCAGCCGGCTATGCCCGGTCGCCGATCACCGCGATGGCCTGGATCTCGATCTCGATGCCCGGGCGGGCGAAGTTCGCGACGGTGATGAGCGCGCTCCCCGGGTATCGGCCGTCGGGGAACTGCTCCTTGCGGATCTCGACGAACCGATCGCCGTAGCGCGACTCCTCGATGAAGACCGTCATCGTGACGAGATTCGCGAGGCTGCCGCCGGCGCGTCGCAGCGTCTCGTCCATGAGCCGGAACACGCGGTGCGTCTGGGCCTCGAAGTTGCCGGAGATGTCCTTGCCGTCCCCGTCGACGAGCGCGATCTGACCCGCCAGCCAGACGGTTCGCCCGCCTTCAGTGACGACGGCTGGCGAGTACGCGCGGTTCTTCTGCTGTTCCGTCCCTTCCAGGTACTGGGCCATCGCGTCTCCTTTCGCGCGGCAACATTGGGTGAACGGTCTCCGCCTTCCGCATCGGGCAGCTTCCCGCTATCATGTCGCGACAATCCCGAAAGGAGAACCTCGATGGCGACGTTCGTACTGGTTCACGGCGCGTGGCACGGCGGATGGTGCTGGAAGCGGGTTCGCCCGCTGCTCGAGGCGAAAGGCCACGACGTGTTCACTCCGACGCTGACGGGCGTGGGCGAGCGGAGCCACCTGCTCACCCGGGAGACGCGCCTCGAGACCCACATCACCGACATCGTCAACGTGATCCGGTGGGAGGAGCTGTCCGACGTCGTGCTCTGCGGCCACTCATACGGTGGCATGGTGATCTCGGGCGTGGCCGACCGCGTGCCCGCGCAGATCCGGTCGCTCGTCTACCTGGACGCGTTCGTCCCCGCCGACGGGCAGTCGACGCTCGATTTCATGCCGCCCGAACGCGTCCAGATGTTCCTCGACACGGCACGCGCCCAGGGCGATGGATGGCGCATGCCGCCGATCCCGGCTGCTATCTTCAAGGTGCGCGAGGAGAATCAAGCCTGGGTGGACCGGCAGTGCACGCCGCACCCTGTCGCGTGTTTCGAGGAGAAGATCCGCCTCACCAGCGCGCGAGACCGGGTCGCCCGGCGCACGTTCATCCTCGCCACCCAGTACAACCCGAGCGCATTCCAGGGCATCGCCGAGCGCCTGCGCCAGGATCCCTCCTGGACGGTCGTCGCGATGCCGTGCGGGCACGACGTGATGGTCGACCTGCCCGGCGAATTGGCCCACGCGCTGATCGCCGCTGCGTGAGAGGCGGCCCGCACCATGACGCTCGGCGTGATCTTTCCCCAGACCGAGTGCGGCGTCGACATCGCCGCCATCGGCCGGTTCGTCCGGACCGTCGAGGCGATGGGGTTCGACCATCTCTTCGTCGCCGACCACGTGCTCGGCGCCGATCCCCGAGTCCACTCCCACCCCTCCCTCGCCACCTACTCGCACGAGGCCGTGGTCCACGAGGCGCTGACGCTCCTCGCGTATCTCTCGGCCATCACGACCCGGATCACCCTGGCCACCGGCATCCTGATCCTGCCGCAGCGGCAGACGGCGCTCGTGGCGAAGCAGGCCGCCCAGATCGACGTCCTGTGCGGCGGCCGGCTGCGCCTCGGCATCGGCGTGGGCTGGAACGCGGTCGAGTTCGAGGCGCTGAACGAGCGCTTCGACGATCGCGGGCGACGCAGCGCCGAGCAGATCGCCGTCCTGCGCGCGCTCTGGACCGAGCCGGTCGTGGACTTCCGCGGCGAGTACCACCGCATCGACCACGCCGGCCTCAATCCGATGCCGATCCAGCGACCCATCCCGATCTGGTTCGGCGTGGGCAGCCGCGAGCAGCCGGTGCCACCCGACGCCGCCCTGCGCCGCATCGCCCGCCTCGCGGACGGCTGGAGCCCGAACTTCGCGCCAGACGCCCAGGGCCACGAGCTCGTCGCGCGCGTCCACCGCTACGCGCGCGAGGCAGGCCGCGACCCCGCGGCGATCCCGCTGGAAGGCCGAATCCGCCTCGCCGGTCAGGACCCCGACGGCTGGAGAAAGCAAGTCGAAGCGTGGAAGGCGCTCGGCGCGACCTCCTTCATCGCCGAGGCCCGAGGCGCACGCCTCGACTTCCCGGACGGACACCTGGAAGCGCTCCGCCGATTCGAAGAGACGGCGACCTGACGCAGGGCAGGCCTGGACTCGCGGCGCCGGGACGTTTCCCTCGAAGGCTAGCGCCGCTGCTGCGCGTACTGGATCGCTTGCCAGACACGCTCCGGGGTCGCCGGCATCTCCACGTGCTCGACGCCCAGCTCCGCGAGCGCGTCGACGATCGCGTTCACCACGGCGCCCAGCGCTGGCGTCGTGCCACCCTCCCCGCCGCCGCGCAGGCCGAGCGGATGAGAGGTCGAGGGCACCTCGCTGATCTCCGTCGTGAACGACGGCAGCATGTCCGCGCGCGGCAGCGCGTAGTCCATCAGCGTGGCGGACAGCAGCTGCCCGCTCTCGGCGTCGTAGGCGCAGGACTCCCAGAGCGCCTGGCCGACCCCTTGAGCGATGCCGCCGTGCGTCTGTCCATGGAGAATCATCGGGTTCACCGCGCGGCCGCAATCGTCGACGGTCGTGTAGCGGACGACGTCCACGGCTCCGGTGTCGGCGTCGACCTCCACCTCGCACACGGCAGTCCCGTAGGGGAACGACGGCTCGGGCATCGTCTCGTCGCTCGTGCCGTCGAGCGGTCCCTGGCAGGTCGGCGGCGCGTCCGAGCGGAGCGCCGCCGCGGCCACGTCGAAGAGATCGAGCGAGCGGTCGGTCCCCTTCACGCTGAACCGCCGGTCGGAGAACTCGATGTCGGCCTCCGCGGCTTCCAGCAACCACGCGGCGATCCGGCGCCCCTTCTCCACGATCTGGTCCGAGGCCTTCGCCATCACGACGGCGGCCAGCCGGAGCGCGCGGGCCGAGTGCGCCCCGCCACCCACCAGCGTCACGTCCGTGTCGCCGGTGATCAGGCGCACGCTCTCGAGATCCACGCCGAGCCACTCCACGATGAGCTGCGCGAAGCTCGTCGCGTGCCCCTGGCCCGACGACAGCGTGCCGAGCACCATGTCGACCGTGCCTTCGGGGCGCACGGTGACGTGCGCGCGCTCGCGCGGGAACCCGGTGTTCAGCTCGATGTAGTTCGCCACGCCGATCCCGCGGTAGCGTCCGCGGCGGCGCGCCTCTGCGCGCCGGCCCTCGAACCCCGCCCAGTCGGCGAGCGCCACCGCCCGGTCGAACGCGGCGAGGTAGTCGCCGCTGTCGTAGAGCGTGCCCATCGCGTTCCGGTACGGCATGGCGTCCGCGGGGACCAGGTTCCGCCGGCGAAGGTCGAGGCGGTCGAATCCGTGACGGCGGGCGGCCAGGTCGATCAGCCGCTCCATGACGAACATGATCTCCGGACGACCGGCGCTCCGGTACGGCGTGGTCGGCGACGTGTTGGTGACGACGGCGCGCCCGCGCATCGAGACCGCGGGGACGCGGTAGACCGTGGCCGTGAGCGCCATGCCCTTGTTGAGCGGATGGAACGACACGGCGTGGGCGCCGACGTTGCTGGTGTTGGCGCCGCGAAACGCGAGGAAGCGGCCGTCCGCGTCGAGCGCCAGCTCCGCCTCGACCGCGAGATCGCGCCCGTGATAGTCCGCGAGGAAGGCCTCGGTGCGTTCCCCTGTCCACTTCACGGCGCGACCGAGCCGCCGGGCTGCCCAGGCGACCAGCGCGAACTCCGGATAGCAGCTGTTGCGCGTGCCGAAGTTGCCCCCGACGTCGCGCGCCATGACCCGCACGGCGCTCTCCGGAACTCCGAGCGCGCCGGCCACCGCGGTCTGCGTCCGCCCGAGGCCCCCGGCGCCGGCGTGCACGGTGTAGCGGCCGGTCGACGGATCCCACGCGCCGACGGCCGCGCGCGGCTCCATCGGGACGCCGGTGACACGCTGGACCCACGTGTCGAGCCGCACGACGTGGGCCGCGCCGGCGAAGGCCGCGCGCGTCGTCTGCTCGTCGCCCGCCCGGACGTCGACCGACACGTTCGACGCCGTGTGGTCGTAGAGCGCGGACGCGCCGGGCGCCACGGCTGCGAGGCTCCGGGTCACGGCGGGCAGCGGGGTCCAGTCGACGGCCACGCGCAGGGCGCCGTCGCGCGCAGCGGCCGCGCTCTCGGCGACGACCATGGCCACGATCTCGCCGGCAAACCGCACCCGGTCCGCCGGCATCGCCGGATGCGGAGCGATGAAAGCCACGTCGCCGCTCTTCACGATCTCCTCGTACGGATTCCCTGGCATCGGGCTGTGCGTGAGCGGCCTCATGCCGTCGGCGGCCGCGTCCGCGCCGGTGAGGCCTGCGATCACCCCCGGCGTCGCGAGGGCGGCCGACGTGTCGATGCCGGCGATGCGCGCGTGCGCGTGCGGCGAGCGCACGAAGCACGCGTAGGCCTGGCCCGCAAGGTTGACGTCGTCGCTGTAGCATCCGCCGCCGACCAGGAGGCGCGCGTCCTCCTTGCGCAAGAGCGGCTTGCCGAAGCCCTCCCGCGCAGATCGCGTCCGGGACTGAAGGAAGGAGACGTGCGTTCCGGACACGGAGGTCTCGCGGGCGCTCGGCGAAGTCATGCGTGGGCTGGGTGCGGCCAGTATACGCGAGGTCGATCGAACCGCGGCGCCGAGTCTCGAGGCTCGCGTTGACCCGGCGCGCCGGCCCTGCTAGGCTCCGCGCATTCGAGCGAGGTCGTGACGAAGGAGGGCTCGCCGACATGCTCGCGGCTCCTGGCTTTCATCACCTGCATCTGAATTCCGTCGATCCGGATCGAGCGATCGATTTCTACACCCGGCGATTTCTGACGTCGTCGAAGACGCGCTGGGGCGGCTTCCTGGCGCTGGCCGCGGCCAACGACGTGCTGATCCTGTTCACGCGCGTCTCGACACCGCCGCCGACGTCGCCGCAGACCGCGATCTGGCATTTCGGGTGGCACGTGCCCGACACGCGCGCCACGCTCGACGCGTTCACGTACGAGCCGGACGTCGAGCTTCTGCCCCTCTACACCACGGACGAAGGCGGGTCCGTCTTCGTGAGCAGCGACACCTGGCCCAGTACGGGGCGCACGCCCGGATTGACCCGCGCCGAGATCGCGGACGCCAGGGCCAGGGGCGTGAAGCCGACGCGCGTCGGCGGGTTCGGATACCTTCGAGGTCCGGACGACGCCCTGGTGGAATATGCGGGCAACCACCCGGCCGAGCGCTTCAACCACGTCCACCTGTTCCAGGACGATCCCTACTGCGCGCAGCTCTGGTACCAGACGCACCTGAACGCCCCGGTGTTCGCCGGGCGCACCAGCCCCACGCCGATGACCGAGGAGACGTGCCGGGTGCCCCGCGGCCCCGAGCGCTCCTGGCCCGCGCTCGAGCGAGAGGGCATGTTCCGCACGCCGTCCGCCGCCGTGGTGTTCGGAGACGTCGCGCTGCCCTGGTACATGCGCCAGGGCGATCGGCCGCTCGAGCCCTCGCGCGGGCACGTCTACGACCACATCGCGCTCGGCGTCACCGACCTCGACGCCTGGGTCGCGAAGCTCAGAGGCGAGGGCGTGCGCTTCCTCGAGGAGGTCTACGCGCTCGGACACACGCGCGCGGTGATGATCGAGGGGCCGAGCCGCGAGGCCCTCGAGCTGGTCGAGGTCGGGGCTCGGTAATGACCCTCGCAGAACGTGCTCATCGGCATTGGCCTCGTGAAGTCCCACCGTTGGACGTTCGTCTGTTGCGCGGGGCTCGGTAGCGGCCGCGATGGCCCTCCTCGACGCCTGCGTCGTCGGAGCCGGCGCTGCCGGCCTCACCGCCGCACGGGAGCTCAAGCGAGCCGGGCTCGCCGCGCGCGTCCTCGAGGCCCGAAGCCGCGTCGGCGGTCGCGCCTGGGCAGAGGCCGAGACGTTCGGCGTCCCGATCGACCGCGGCTGCGCCTGGCTGCACTGCGCGGACCGCAATCCGTGGACCGCGTACGCCGCCGAGCACGGCTTCACCGTCGTCGAGCGATCCCCGGACTGGCGGGCGCGAGTCGGACGCGAGGCGCTGTCGCCGGAGCGCCGCGCCCGTTGGGACGCGGACTGGGAGCGCGCCGTCGGCGCGATCGAGTCGGCGGGCCGGGCCGGCCGCGACGTGGCCGCATCCTCGGTGGTTCCGACCGACCTCGCGTTCCCCAGACTGTTCGACGCCATCATGAGCTGGCAGATGGGCGTCGACACCGCGGACCTCTCCACGGCGGACTTCACGGCGTACGACGACACGGAGATCAACTGGGCCGTTCGCGAGGGCCTGGGCGCCGTCGTCGCCAGCGCCGCCTGCGACCTCGACGTCGTCCTCGATTGCCCCGTCCGCTCCATCGACTGGAGCGGCCCGCAGGTGAAGGTGACGACCGGGCACGGCACGCTCGAATGCCGCGCGGTCGTCGTCACGGTGCCGACGACGCTGCTCGCCCGGGGCGAGCCGACTTTTCGACCCGCGTTGCCCCCCGAGTACTCGGAGGCCTTCACCGGTCTCACGCTGGGCGTCGCGAACAAGGTCTTCGTCCAGCTCGGGCCGGGCGCCCTGCCATTCTCCGAGACCGTGCAGGTCCTCGGGAGCGATTCGACGACCCGGACGGCCAGCGTCACGGTGCGGCCGGCTGGGCACGAGCTACTCCTCGCCTTCTTCGGCGGCGCCTATGCGCGCGAGCTCGAGGTGGCCGGCGCCCTCGAGCCCGCCGCGCGGGACGAGCTGGGCCGCCTGTTCGGAAGCGACCTCGGCCGCAAGATCCGGCGGTCCACTGCCACCGCGTGGCTCGGCGACCCATGGGCGCGCGGGTCGTACTCGGCGGCGCGGCCGGGATTCGCGAGGACTCGCGCCGTGCTCGCCGAGCCCGTGGCCGGCCGCGTGTACTTCGCCGGCGAGGCCTGCACCGCGACCGCGTTCGGCTCCATCCACGGTGCCTGGGTGTCGGGAGCCGAGGCCGCACGCCGCATCGCGGCGACGAGTCGCGCAGCGCGCTAGCCCTGATCCGACATTCTCGACGCGCGCGATGCGGGGGCGGGACCCGGCGCGTCGCCTGGCCGACGCACTTCCGTTCCCTGGCGCGGCTCCGTCCTCCTGGCGCCGTGACGCATCAAATCCGTCGTTCGCCGAGCAGGCGGGACATCGCGTGATACGCGCGCTTCGCTCGCTCGGCCGCGGGGAGGTCGGCCGTTTGCCGGCACGGCGCCTCGATGGCCAGGGGTGCATCGCTCGGCAAAGCCGCCATCAGGTCTGCAAGCGGCAGGGCGCCCTCCCCGGGCAGGAGGCGACCGGTCCGGGCTTCCCGGATCAGCGCGGGCGCATCGTCGGGCCGTGGCACGTCCGGCGAGGCATCGCAGATCTGCGCGTATCGGAGCAGCGATGGCTCGACGGTCGCGACGTGGGCGGGCACGCCGCCGGACCGGCTGAAGTGCAGCGCGTCGATCAGGACCGACGCGTTCGTCCGCTTCGACCGGGCCACGACGTGGGCGGCATGCGCCAAGGTGCGAACTCCCGTGTAGATCGCGAACTCGAGGCAGACGTGAAGGCCGTACTGGGCCGCACGGTCGCACAGATCGCAGAAGCGATCGAGCGTGCGCGCCTCGTCCGGCTCGGCGCTCATGACGAGCACGTTTCGCGCGCCGAGCCTGGCCGACACCTCGAGGAAGCCCTCGGGAATGGCCACAGGATGCTCCGGCTCGAATCGCAGGAACTCGGTGTCGAGCACGGACACGCCCGTATCCGCGAGTCGGCGCAGCGTTTCTCGCAGGAGCGGTCCCTCCGTCAGCATGTCGTACGGCGGGACACCCACGCTCGGCGTCGCCGTCAACCGGATGCCGACGGTCCGGAAGCCCGCAGCCGCGGCCACGGTGACCAGTTCGGGAGGCGTCGTGTCCAGCACCGTCAAGTGGGCGAGGGACATCTGCCGAGTCGTGTCGATCATGCCTGGCTCCTTGGCGGTCGCGTGTGTACGGCACCGGCATCGAGAGCGATGCGAGGATGGTACTCGCTGCCGAGCCCCGACGCGACGAGCGGCCAAGCGCGCCAGGTGGGACGGCAGGTCGTGCGTCAGACACCATGGCGAACCGGATGCCCTCGGCGCTGCCGTTGACGTGTGGCGGGTGGGGCCCTAGGATGAGCCATCTCGAGCCGCCGTGAGCGGCCTCTACCCGTCAGCGCGAAGGAGACCGCATGAACATTCGACCGAATCGCTTGAAGCAGCGGCTCGCCGCCGGTCAGGTGGCGACCATTCTGGCCGGCACCAACGATCCGGACCTGATCGACCAGCTCGGCCCGCTCGGCGCCGACGGAATCTGGCTCGAGGGCGAGCACGGCGGCGTCGACTACGCGGATCTCGGGAACCTCACGCGCGCCTGCGATCTCTGGGGGCTGACGTCCGTCGTTCGCGTGATGGACAACGACTACGCCACGATCTACCGCACGCTCGACCGCGGGGCCCAGGCGATCGTCGTCCCCCACGTCAACTCGCGCGCCGAGGCGCAGGCCGTCGTCGACGCGGGCAAGTTCGCGCCGATCGGCAAGCGCGGCATGTTCACGAGCCGCCAGGGGTTCGGCGTCGGCGACTACCTCAAGACCGCGAACGACCAGAGCATGCTGCTCGTGCTGCTCGAGGACATCGTCGCGATCCGGAACCTCGACGACATCCTGAAGGTCGATCACATCGACGTCTTCTTCGTCGCCCCGAGCGATCTCGCCACCTCGATGGGCCACATCGGCAACCTCGGTCACCCCGAGGTCCAGAAGACGATCGACGGCGCGATCGCGAAGATCGTGGCGGCCGGCCGCACGGCCGGCACGCTGGTCACCGCCGAGAACGTGGAGCGGTACACGCGCATGGGCGTGCGCGCGCTCATGGCGAGCTTCTTCCCCTGGATCCAGGCCGGCGCCAAGGACCTGATCGACCGGGCCGCATCGGGCGCCCGCGGCTGACACGCGTGGTCGCTGCACGCGCGCGGCGGCCAGCGGAGAGAATTTCCGGGTGAAGTCTTCCAGTCTTGCCATGCAGGCATCAAGCGAATATAGTGCCTGCATGAGCGAGCAGGCACGCCGCCGTCGACCGGGCCAAACGGCCGGGCGCGTTAGACGCGCCCCCTCTTCGCCCGCGAGCGTTCAGTACACGGTTCGGAGCGTACCGCTTCACGTCGACCAGGCGCTGAGGCGCAAAGCCCGGCAGAGACGAACGAGCCTCAACGAAGTCCTGCGTGAGGCCCTGATCAGGGAAGCCGAGGGGACGGGGCCGGAGCGCGTCTACACGGACCTGGACGCGCTGGCCGGCTCCTGGGTCGAAGACCCCGTGTTCGACGACGCGATCAAGGCGCAGGATCGCATCGACGAGACGCTCTGGCGTTGAGAATCGCGATCGACACCAACCGCTACGTCGATTTCGCGAGAGGTCTTCCCGAGGCGGTGCAGCCGCTGCGACGCGCCGACGAGATCCTCGTGCCCTTTGTCGTGCTCGGCGAGCTGCGCGCGGGATTCGCGGCGGGTGCGCAGACAAGCGAGAACGAGGCCAACCTGGTTCGCTTCCTGGACAGCCGCCGGGTCGACGTGGTGTTTGCCGACGAGAGCACGACTCATCACTACGCACGGCTCTTCCACCAGTTGCGCCGGCAGGGAACCCCGATCCCGACGAACGACCTGTGGATCGCGGCCCTCGTGGTGCAGCACGAGCTGCGTCTGTTCGCCCGCGACGCCCACTTCGACCATCTGCCACAGATCCCTCGTCTCTGAACCTCCGGGAGGCGCTCTCGCGCATGAAGACCAGCTCGACTCGGATCCTCACCACGCACGTCGGCAGCTTGCCGCGTCCCCCCGAGGTCATCGAGCGGCTCCTCGAGTCGCAGGCGAACCCCGGCGCCGATCGCTCCGGGCTCGACGACGCCGTCCGCCGCGCCGTCGCCGACGTCGTCCAGCGTCAGGCCGAGACGGGGCTCGACGTGATCAACGACGGCGAGCAAGGCCGGGTCGACTACACCGTCTATCTGAAGGACCGGCTCACGGGGTTCGAGGGCGAGAGCTCGCCGCCCCTTGGCACGGGGGACGACGAGTTTCCCGAACTGGCGGCGATCCTTCGCCAGTTCGCCTCGCCGTTCCAGCATCGACCCGCCTGCACCGGGCCGGTGAGATGGAAGGACTGGCCGGCGGTCGAGGCGGACATCCGCGCGTTCCGCTCGGCCGTGGCCGCCGTGACGGCCGATGAGCCGTTCATGACGGCGCCCTCGCCGGGACAGATCGGCCGGTTCCTCCGCAACGAGCATTACCCGGATGACGAGACCTACCTCTACGCGCTCGCCGACGTGATGCAGGCGCAGTACGAGGCCGTCGTCGCGGCAGGCTTCGTGCTGCAGCTCGATTGTCCGGACCTCGCGCTGAGCCGCCACACCGTGTTCGCGCATCTGCCGCTCGACGCCTTCCGCAAGGTGATCGCGATGCACGTGGCCGTCCTCGACCACGCGGTGCGGAACCTGCCGCCCGAGCGCATGCGGATGCACATCTGCTGGGGCAGCACGCTCGGCCCGCATCACACGGACGTGCCGCTCGAGGACATCGTCGACGTGGTGCTTCGCGCGCGACCCGCCGCGCTCTCGTTCCCCGCCGCCAACCCGCGCCACGAGCACGAATGGAAGATCTGGAAGGACGCGAGGCTCCCAGCGGGCAAGATCATCATCCCGGGGGTCATCGACTCGACGTCGAACTTCGTCGAGCATCCCGAGCTGGTCGCCGAGCGCATCGTGCGGTACGCGTCGGTGGTCGGACGCGAGCGCGTCATGGCCGGCGTCGACTGCGGCTTCGGCACGTTCGCCGGCCGGCTCCAGGTCGACTCGAAGATCGTCTGGCTGAAGCTCCAGGCCCTCGTGGAGGGCGCGCGCCTCGCCTCCCGCCAGCTCTGGTGAGCGCACCGCGCCCGCGCTCGTCGCAGGGCGGCCGCGGGCGGCATCGACGAGGCGACGATGCCGTCCCGATGGTGTCGCGCGCGAGGCGCCGTCCTTGACAGCCCTCGCCCCGTGGACCAGTATGGCGTCGACGTCGGCGCGATCCGGTTCGGCAGGCTCTGCGTGCTCGAACGTTCCTGGATCCGCTCTGCTCAATACGGGCACTCCGGAGGGACGTCCAGGATGAAGTGCGCGCGCTGTCAGGAGCCGAGTCCGCCGGAGGCGCGCTTCTGCTCGGACTGCGGCGCCAGGCTCGTCGCGATCTGTGGCGCGTGCGGCGTCGAGCTGCCGGATGGCGCGCGGTTCTGCTTTTCGTGCGGTCAGCCCGTGACCGAGCCGTCCGCCGACGGGCCTGTCGCGCGCGCTCCGTCCGCGTACACGCCGAGACATCTCGCCGAGCGCATTCTCAGGTCGAGGGCCGTCCTCGAGGGCGAGCGCAAGCAGGTCACCGTTCTCTTCGCCGACGTCAAGGGGTCGATGGAGCTCCTGATCGACCGCGATCCGGAGGACGCGCGCGCGCTGCTCGATCCCATCCTCGCGTCGATGATGGAAGCGGTGCACCACTACGAAGGCACCGTGAACCAGATCATGGGCGACGGGATCATGGCCCTGTTCGGCGCGCCGATCGCCCACGAGGATCACGCCGTGCGGGGCTGCTACGCGGCGCTCCGCATGCAGGAGACCGTCTGGACGCATGCCGAGGCGATGCGACGAGCGTACGGCGTGGCCGTCCAGATCCGCATCGGGCTGAACTCGGGCGAGGTCGTCGTCCGGAGCATCAGCAACGACCTGCACATGGACTACACCGCGGTCGGGCAGACGATTCACCTGGCCGGGCGCATGGAGCAGCTCGCCCTTCCGGGGACGATCCTGGTCGCCGCGGACACCGCGCGCCTGGCCGAGGGCCACGCCGCGCTCCGATCGCTCGGCCCCATCGCCGTTCGAGGTCTGTCGGCGCCGGTCGAGGTGCACGAGCTCTTGGGCAAGACGCCGGGCCACTCCCGGCTGAGCGCGGCCGCCGCGCGCGGGCTCAGCCGGTTCGTGGGGCGCGATCTCGAGATCGCCGAGCTCCGGCGCGCGCTCGACCTGGCCGCCGCGGGCCGCGGTCAGGTGGTGGCCCTGATCGGCGAGCCCGGCGTGGGAAAGTCCCGCCTCTCGTACGAGTTCATGCAGACCGATCGCGCGCGGGGCTGGCGGTTGCTCGAATCGGCCGCCGTGTCATATGGCAAGGCGACGAGCTACCTGCCGCTCGTCGATCTCCTGAGGCGCCACTTCGACGTCGGGCCCCGCGACCAGCCGGCCGAGACTCGCGACAAGGTCGGCCAGCGAATCCGGGCCCTCGATCCCGCACTCGAGCCGCTGCTGCCCGCGCTCCTCGCGCTGCTCGACGTCCCCGACGCCCAGTGGGACCGACTCGATCCGGCCGAGCGTCGCCAGCGCACACACGAGGCGCTGAAGGTCCTGATCGTGCGCGAGAGCCACATGCGCCCGCTGATCCTCCTCGTCGAGGACCTGCACTGGCTCGACGGCGAGACGCAGGCATTCCTGGACGGCCTGGTCGAGCGCCTTCCGACGGCTCGCCTCCTGCTGCTCGTCACCTATCGCCCCGAGTACCGCCACGCCTGGAGCAGCAAGAGCTACTACTCTCAGGTGCGCCTCGACCTCTTGACGCCAGCGAGCGCGAGCGCATTGCTGGAGGGCCTCCTCGGCGCCGATCCATCGCTGGAGCAGGTCAAGACGCTGCTCACCGAGCGCGCCGGCGGGAATCCGCTGTTCCTGGAGGAGAGCGTCCGCACACTGATCGAGACCGGCGCGCTCGGCGGCGCCCGCGGCGCCCATCACCTCGCCCGTCCGCAGGGCTCCATCCAGGTGCCGCCGACCGTCCAGGCGATCCTCGCGTCGCGGATCGATCGCCTCGCGCCGGAGGACAAGGAAGTGCTGCAGGCCGCCTCGGTGATCGGCAGAGACGTGCCGTTCGAGCTGCTCGCCGCGATTGCGGCGGAGGCGGAGACCTGGCGAGCCGATGCCGCGCGCGAGGAGAGCGGATACGGCAATCCGGGCGAGCGTGAGCGATCCGTCTTGCGCGAGCGGCTCGGTCGCCTGCAGGCGGCAGAATTCCTCTACGAGACCGGGACGCTGCCCGATCTGCAGTACACGTTCCGGCACGCCCTGATGCACGAGGTGGCGTACGGCGGCCTCCTTCACGAGCGCCGGCGTGCACTCCACGCCCGCGTCGTGGACGCCATCGAGCGCCTCGACTCCGCCCGGGCGACGGTGGAGCTCGACCAGCTGGCCCTTCACGCGTATCGAGGGGAGATCTGGGACAAGGCCCTCGCCTACTGCCGCGCGGCGGCCGCGCGCGACTTCGCACGGTCGGCGAACGCCGCGGCGCTCGACCGGGTCGATCAAGCGCTGCACGCGCTGGACCGGCTCGGCGGGACCGGACGCGACACGCTGTCCGAGCTGCTGCTGGTCGCGCAGCGGGCGGCCGCGCTGCGCGCGCTCCGCGGCTACGCCTCGGCGGAGGTCGAAGCCGTCTACTGGCAGGCCCGGGAGCTGTGCGAAGCGGTCGGCGACACGCCGGAGCGCTTCGGGATCGAGTGGCAGCAGATGCAGTTCTTCCTCGTCCGCGGCGAGCTGGACCCGGCGGCCGACCTCGCCGCGCGGCTCCTCGACCACGCCGAGCGCCACCGGGACCGGTCGGAGCTGATGGACGCGCACCTCGCCATGGGCATGGCGCTCTTCCACCAGGGTCGGTTCGCGGCGGCGCGCGATCACCTCGAGCAGGGCGTCGCGCTCTACCGGCCCACGGACGATTCGCCGCATCTCGTCACGCACGGCCAGGACCCCGGCGCGTTCTGCCTGTCGTATCTGGCGTACACGCTCTGGTTCCTCGGGTATCCCGATCAGGCCAGCGCCCGGGCCGAGGCCGCGCTCGACGTGGCCGAGCGGAGCGCGCACGCCTTCAGCTACGTCTCCGCGCTCACGTTCGTCGCGCGCGTGTCCCAGTGCCGCCGGGACCTCTCTCGCACGATGGAGGTCGCGCGCCAGGTGATGCGGGCGTCGCGAGAGCACGGGTTCGCCTACTACGAGGCCCAGGGCGAGATCCAGCTGGGATGGGCGCTCGCCATGGCGGACGGCGACGAGAGCGGCTGCGCGCAGATCCTCGAGGGCTACGCGGCGCTCGAGAAGACCGGGACGGTGCTGGGGCTCCGCGGCGCCCTGGTGCAGCTCGCCGAGGCGTACCGTCGCGTGGGGCGCGGCGCGCAGGCGCTCGGGGCGCTCGACATGGCGCACGATCCCACGCGGGGGCGGGAGACCCGCTGCTGGGACGCCGAGTTCGCGCGGCTCCGGGCCGAGCTGGCCGCGCCCGAGTCGGGCGCGACGGCCGCTGCGTGCTACGAGCAGGCCCTGTTGATCGCACGCGAGCAGGGCGCACGGTCGCTCGAGCTTCGGGCCGCGCTCGGCTACACGAAGCTCTTGCGCGCCACGGGGAGGTTGAACGACGCGGATCGGATGCTCAGGCCAATCGCGGCGAGCTTCACGGAGGGCGACAGCACCGTCGAGCTCCGCGAGGCCCGCACGTTGCTCCGCGGAGACAGGACGACCTAGGGGCACGGCCGGCGCGACGGGCGTGCCGGCAGGGCTACCCAACAGCGCACGAGACCGAGGGGGACACGACATGGCGTTCGCCGGACCGAATGATTCCGTCGCCAAGGGACCCGTCACACTCTACCTGGACCAGATCTCGGTCCTGCCCGATGCGCGCCAGCGACTCGGGGCGCTCCGGGACGCGATCAGAGCGCTCGCGCCCGGCTACGGCGGCCTCGAAGGCGCCTTTGCGCGGCACCTCTTCGCGGGCTACCTCTCCGATGCGCAGATCGCCCAGATCACGCAGTATCTCGCCCGGTACTGGTTCAGCGAGGCGACCGGCTGGTGGCCCGCGTTCCAGCCGATCGCTCCCGTCTATGCGACGGGCCTGCTCCACACGCTCAACATCTCGCTCGCGGCCAAGGACACTCCCCTGCCCATCGACTCCTACTGGATCCTGAACCACCATCAGGTCGAGCTGATCAACCTGGTGAGCGCCCGGCAGGTGACGCTGTTGATCGCGACGCCGTCACCGGTCGAGGGAGTGCCGTCCGGCATCTGGAGCGAGGAGTCGGAGGCGTGGGTGACCGCCCGTCGGGCGGGCACCACACCGAACGAGGTCAATCCGCTGAGCGCCGAGCCCCTCACCGCGGGCGGCGCCGAGTCGCGGGTGAGAACGTACCGGATCCGCGTCCACAAGCCGAAGGGCGTCTGACCCCCGTGCGCGCGACGCCACCCGCGGCTCGGGTTCGGGGATCCTGACCCTTCGCTCATGGCCACCGCATCGCTCAGCCGGCAGCTCGCCCGATGGGTCGTCGGGCTGCGCTACGAAGATCTGCCGATCGACGTGGTCGACCGGGCCAAGGGCCTCACGCTCCACGCGCTCGCCTCCGTGCTCCTCGGGTCCCGATCGCCGGACGGGCGGCACGCGGTTGCGCTCGTCACCGAGGAGGAGGCGGGCGCATCGGGGCGAGCCACGATCATGGTCGACGGCGCCCGGGTGACCAGTGGCGGCGCCGCCTTCGCGAATTCGGAGATGGCGCTCGCCGGAGGCAAGTGGGACACGTTTCGCATGCTCACGCATCCCGGCACCAGCATCATCCCGGCCGCCTTCGTCGCGGCGGAGACCGCGCAGGCCTCGGGGCGAGCGTTCATCGCGGCGCTCGCGGCCGGCTACGAGGTGATGGAGCGCCTCGCCGCCGACTTCATCCCGACGGTGATGGCGCGCGGGTTCCATCCGAGCCCGGTATTCGGCATCTTCGGCGCCGCCGTGGCCGCAGCAAAGCTTGGGCGCCTCGACGAGGATCAGGTGAACAGCGCGATCGCGCTCTGCGCGAGCCTCGCGGCCGGCAATCCGGAGGGAGCCCGGAGCGGTGGCCGCGCGCTTCGCGAGGGGGCGGCGACGCGCAACGCCATGCTCGCGGTCGCCCTGGCGGCGCGTGGCCACGCCGGCGGCGAGACCGTCCTCGAGGGCGAGGCTGGCTTCTACCACGCCTATGCCGGCAACAACGACGGCCGGCTGACCTACAGCTTCACGGGCCAGACGCGGACCGACCTCGGCGCGATCGTCGCGGGGCTCGGCACCGACTGGCGTTTCCTCGAGACGCTCTACCGCATCTACTCGACGGCGGGATACAACATCGCGCACATCGACGTCACCGCCCGCCTCTGCGAGGAGCACGGCCTTCGCGCCGAGGACGTCGCCGGCATCGAGGCCGTCGTGAACTGGCTCGAGACCCAGTATCCGAGCCCGGCCTTCCCGAGCCGGAGAGAAGATCGGGAGCGGAGGCCCGGCAGCACCGCGTACCACTCCGCGTATGGCGTCGTCACTCGTGGCTTCCCCATGCTCCGGGACCCGTGGAACGACCCGCCGGGGGCGCACGATCCACCCGAGGTGCTGGAGCTGATGAAGCGCGTGACGATCATCCCGTCGCACGAGATGACGCTGTTCGGCCCCCGCATCACGATTCGCACGCGCGACGGGCGCACCTACACGCGGCAAGCCACGGGGCGCGAGTTCATCTGGGATTTCGAGGAAGAGGCACGGCGGATCCGCGACGTCGTCCCCGGGCTGCCGATCCCGGCGGCGCAGTTCGAGGATCTCATCGCGATCTGCCGCGACCTCGATCGACAGGAGCGCGCGGCAGATCTGATCGGGCTCACCCTCGCGCGCACGTAGGCCCACCATCGCCGGGCCGACCTCGGCCGGCCCGGACAAGGAGAATGCGCATGGCCGTTTCCGTCCATCACGTGCATCTGAAGACCCGCGACCCCAAGGGCACCATGCAGTTCTACGTCGACAACCTCGGTGCGACCCTGATCGCCGAGGTGGGATCCCGCGGCTATCGCGTGAATCTGCACGGGCTCACGATCAACATCAGCACGCTGATCGACACCCAGACGCGCGAGCAGCACTACGGCATCGAGCACCTGGCCGTCGACACCGACGACTATCCCGGGATGCTCGCCCGCCTGCGCGCCAATGGCGTCCGCATCCTCGAGGAATTGCCGCCGACCAACGGCCGGCGCGTCTGCTTCTTCGAGGCGCCCGACGGCGCGCAGGTCGAGGTGATCGAACGCGTGTAGCACCGGGCTGCCGCCGAGGATCGGCGCGGTCGCGGGAACGGCGCGTTCAGCTGCCGGCGGACACTGCTCTGAGGACTCGATCCACTTCGTTCTCGTCGTTGTAGTAGTGGACGCTCGCTCGCACCAGCGCGTCGAATCCTCGGGCGGGCAGGTCGAGGCGCGAGGAGCGGGCCTGGGTGTGCGTCACGTTGATGTCCATGGCGCGGAGCCGCCGGCGCGTCGCCTCCGGCGCCTCGCCCGCTTTCAGGAACGTGACGATCCCGCACTTCTCGGCGCCGAGGTCGTGCACGCTCACGCCGGAAAGCTTACCCAGCTCGCGTCGCAGCAGCGCGCCCAGACTCTTGACCCGCGCCTCGATCGCCTCGATGCCGACGTGGAGCGCGTAGCGCGCCGCGACTCCGAGTCCGATCTGGCCGGCGACGTATCGCTCCCAGTTCTCGAACCGGCGGGCATCCGGGCGAACCTCGTACGTGTCGGCGTCGATCCACGTCGCCGCCTCGAGGTCGATGAACGGCGGCTCGAGGTCGCCGATCACGTCGCGCCGCACGTAGAGGAAGCCAGTCCCGCGCGGCCCCCGCAGGTACTTGCGCCCCGTGGCCGACAGCATGTGGCACCCGAGCTGGCGCACGTCGACGTCGAGCTGGCCCACCGACTGGCAGGCGTCGAGGAGGTAGAGGACGCCGTGGCGAGCGGCGACGCGACCCACCTCGGCGGCCGGATTGACGAGACCGCCCTGCGTCGGCACGTGGGGAATCGCGATGAGCCGCGTGCGGGGCTGGATCGCCCGGTCCAGCGCTGCCACGTCCACCTGGCCCGAGGCGTCGTCGCCCACGACGTCGATCTCGACCCCGGCGCGCCGCTTCATCTGCAGGAACGCGAGATAGTTCGACGCGTACTCGGCTCGCGCCGTGACGATGCGGTCGCCGGGGCGGAACGCGATCGCATAGAACGCCATGTCCCACGCCCGCGTCGCGTTCTCGACGACCGCGATCTCGTCGCGGCTCGCGCCGATCAGCGCCGCGATCGCGTCGTAGGTGTCGGCCATCCGGTCCGCCGCCTCGGCCGCCGCCTCGTAGCCGCCGATGGCGGCCTCGCGCGCCAGGTGCCGGGTCACGGCGTCGACGACCGGCGCGGGCGGCAGCGCCGAGCCTGCGTTGTTGAAATGGACGACGTTGGCGACGCCGGGCGTGTCCGCGCGCAGGCGGGCGACGTCGAGCGTCACCGCGTGCAGACCTCGAGCACCGGATCCTCGCGGCGCAGCGCGGTGAGCACGACCGAATGGATGGCCGGCTCGCCGAGCAGGCGCTCGGCGGTCTCCCGCGCGGGAGCCGGATCGGCCAGACGTTCGACCTTGTTGATCAGCGCCACGACCCGCGCGCCGGCCGGCACGCCCTTGCGTCCGCCGTCCGGGTGCATCAGCACGCGCGCCACGATCTCCGGAGTGACCGGGACGCCCGCTGCCGCTCCGCTCAACGCGGACACCAGCTCCGGGCGGTGCACGTGCTCGTCGTCCAGCGGTTGACCGAACACGTCGGCGCCGACCACCATCGCGACAAGCGTCGTCTCCGGCGGAATCACGGGCTCGTGCTTCGCCGGCGCCTTGAAGGGGCGCATGCGCGAGCCGTCCGCCTCGTTCAGCAGGCACGCGTCCGGACACCACGCCCGCAGGCGCTCGAACAGCTCGAGGGAGACGCCGTCGGCCTTGCCGGTGCCGGCAACGGTCGGTCCGACCACGAGCGTCTGCCGGTGCGCGTCGAGCGCGGCCAGCACGCGCTCGCGCGTCGCCTCCGCGGCCGGGACGTGCACGGGCGAGAGCGCGATCTGCGCGCCGAAGATGCGCGTGGTCGTCGTCGTGATCGCCCGCCCGCCGCGCTCCACCACCTCGCGGGCGAGCCGGAACATGGCCGTGCTCTTGCCGCCCCCGCCGACGATCGCGACGACGTCGTTGTCCTTCAGGCCCAGCGCGTCCGCCAGCGTCATCATGTCCGAGCAAGCATACGCCGGTGGCCGTGAACTTGCGCGATCCCCCGCGTGTCGACTACGATCGAGGTCCATGTCGCGGCGCGCACACGTTCTCGCGATGGTCATGGGTCCGCCCGCCCGGAGGCCGGCGCCCTAGCCACGCGCCGCCGGCCACGGGTGGGCTCCCCTTCCCCGTGGCCGCCCGTGCTTTCTCAGCCGCTCGGCCGCGGGTCGAGCACAGGAGGAGGCACCGGATGAGCTCGTTCTACGTCACCACGGCCATTCCCTATGTCAACGCGGAGCCGCATCTCGGCTTCGCCCTCGAGCTGGTGCAGGCGGACGTCCTGGCCCGCTACCACCGGCTCCGGGGCGACGACACCTGGTTCCTGACCGGCACGGACGAGAACAGCCTCACGAACGTCCTCGCCGCCGAGCGCGAAGGGCTCGCCGCCCGCGCCCTCGTCGATCGGAACGCCGCCGTCTTCCGGGCGCTCACGGGCGCGCTCCGGATCGACAACGACGACTTCATCCGGACGGCCACGGATCCGCGCCATCTCGCGGGCGCGCGACACCTCTGGAAGGCCTGTGTCGACGCCGGCGACGTGTACCGGCGCCCGTACCGCGGCCTCTACTGCGTCCGCTGCGAGCGCTTCTACGCCGCCGAGGAGCTGGAGGACGGGCGGTGCCCCGAGCACGACGTCGTCCCGGAGCTGATCGAGGAGGACAACTACTTCTTCCGCCTCTCTCGCCACGAGACCCGGCTCGCCGAGCTGCTCGACTCGGGCGCGCTCAGGATCGTCCCCGAATCCCGCCACCGCGAGGTCCGGGCATTCATCGCCCGGGGCCTGACGGACTTCAGCATCTCCCGGTCCGACGCCCGCGCCCGCGGATGGGGCATTCCGGTGCCCGGCGATCCAGGCCAGGTGATGTACGTGTGGTTCGACGCGCTCGCGAACTACATCTCCGCGCTCGGCTATGGCGGCGGCGACCCACCCCGCTTCCGGCGGCACTGGATCGACAACCCGCACCGCGTCCACGTGATCGGCAAGGACATCGTCCGCTTTCACGCCGTGTACTGGCCCGCGATGCTCCTGTCCGCCGGGCTTCCGCTCCCCACGACGATCCTCGCCCACGGCTTTCTCACGCGCCACGGGCAGCGGATGAGCAAGACGCTCGGCACCGGCGTCGACCCGGTGGCGCTCGCGCAGTCGTGGGGCGTGGACGCCGTCCGCTACTGGCTGCTCCACGAGGTGCCGCCGACCGGTGACGCCGACTACACGGACGTGAGCCTCGCGCGCGCCTACACCGCGGACCTCGCCAACGACCTCGGCAACCTGCTCCAGCGCACGGTGAGCATGGTCCATCGCTACCGGAACGGGGCAGTCCCCGAGCAGCGTGGCGGCGAGCCGTCTCCGCTCGGAGCGCTCGCGGCGACGCTGCCCGCGACCATCCATCGCGCGCTGGGCGAGGAGTGGGATCCGCGCCTGGCGCTCGACGGCATCCTCGCCCTGGCGCGGGACGCCAATCGCTTCGTCGAGGACACGCGGCCCTGGGCGCTCGCGCGAGCGGAGCGCGAGGGTGAGGATGGCGCCCGCCGCCGCCTCGACGCGGTGCTTCGCGAGCTGCTGGAGGCCCTCCGCTTCATCGCGGAGGCCCTCCGGCCGTTCCTTCCGGACACGGCCGCCAGCATCGCGGCCCAGCTCGGCGCGGCGCCGGCGGAGCACTGGCTCAGCGCGCTCTGCTGGAACGGGCTCCGCGCCGGCGCACCGGTCGGCACGCCGGCGCCGCTCTTCCCGCGACGAGAGCCGATCCACTCGTGACCGGGTCTCGATGCTCCGTGTGCCCGCCGCTCCACCCGTCCTCGCGGCGGCACTGGGCCAAATTTGCTTCGCGCTACCTCGCTGCGGGCGCCCCGGGCGTTGGCTGTTTGACGGCTCGCGCGAGTGGCGTATCCTGTCGTGCCGGACATTGCACGGCACAAACCCCGTCGCGGGCCACGACGAGGATCCACCGCGGCCTCGGGCCCGCATGAAAAGGAGCGAGGTGATGTCGCCGAAGAGCGTGCTCATACCCCTAGCCAGCAGAGGCTTCGACCCCACCGAGACCGGGGCGCCATGGCAAGTCCTGACCGCGACCCAGGGCGTCAGAGTGACGTTCGCCACGCCTGACGGCCAGCCCGGCAAGGCGGATCCCTGGATGCTCTCCGCGGGGGCGACGGCGCTCGGGCTGTTCGGCCCGTTCCTGATCGCCGACGCGAACGGGCAGCGCGCATACGACAGGATGGCGGCGTCACCGGAGTTCCAGTCGCCCATCAAACACGCGGACATCGATCCGGCCGCGTTCCATGGCCTCCTGCCGCCGGGCGGGCATGCGAAGGAGACGAGAGACTACCTCGAATCTCCGGTCCTGCGGGACCGGATCGTGCCGTTCTTTGCCGTGAGGAAGCCGATCGCTGCCATCTCGTACATCAAGAAGTACGGGCCGCGGGTCGATGCCGGAAGGCGCGCGCGCCCGGAACCTCCTTCGCCCGCGCGGGTCGATCAGCACGCGTTGCGGGAAGAACGTGCCTCCCCGGAGGCGCTGACCGCCTTCGCGAGCGACGACGCCATCGCCCGCGACGTCTCGGACGCTCGGCCCGGCGCGTTGGTGGGCGCGACCGCGCCGCCGAGCGCCTTGCGCTGGGACCAGCGGCTCGTGACGGTCATGGCCATCGCACTCGAGCCCCCACCGGACCGCGAGCCGTTTCACCTGGCGCCGCTGCTCCAGCAGCTGCTCGCCACGGTGCGGGCCTTCGGCGGGCGCATCGACGAGCTGGCGCCCGCCGCCGTGGTCGCGGCATTCGCCGCGGACGCGGCGGACGATGGGCCTCGCCGCGCCGCGTACGCCGCCCTCGTGACGCGCGCTGCGCTCGGCCGTGATCCCCGCGATCGCCCAGTCGAGGGCCGCTGGGCCATCCACGTCCGCCGGAGCCTCGTCGCGACGGGCGCCGACGTCGTGGCGATCGACGCGCGACGTGCTCGACGCGCTGCTCGCCGGGGCGCCGACGGGGGGCATCGCGCTCTCGGCCGCGACGGCCCCCCATGTCGAGTGGCGCTTCGAGCTGGCGCCGGGCGAGAGCGACGCGGGTTTTCGCCTGATCGGACCGGAGCGCAGCGGATTCGACGCTGGCGGCAGCCCGCTGAGCCGCTTCATGGGCCGGAACCGCGATCTCGCGGTGCTCGGCGATCGCCTCGTGCGCGCCGAGAACGGGCACGGCCAGATCATCGGCATCGTGGGCGAGCCGGGCGTCGGGAAGTCGCGGCTGCTCCGCGAGTTCCGCCAGGGCCTCGGGCGCGAGCGCGTGCGATTCCTGACGGACCGCTGCCTGCCCTCCGCGACGGCCATCCCCTACTTGCCGGTCGTCGATCTCGTCAGGACCGCGTTCGGCATCTCCGACGTCGATCCCGTCGACAGCGTCGCCGACGCCCTCCACGCCGGCCTTCGGCGGCGTCCGGCTCGATGCTGACGCTCAAGCACGCCCTCACCCACGAGGTGACCTACCAGAGCGTGCCCGAGCTGCGCCGGCAGCGGCTCCACGCCGACGTCGCCTCCGCCATCCTGCGGCTCGCGCCCGACACGGCGGAGCGCCGGCCAGACGTGATGGCCCATCACTACACGGAGGCCGGCCAGGCGCCCGACGCCATTCCGTACTGGCATCAGGCCGGGCAGCGCGCGATCCAGGGATCGTACTTCACCGGCTGGGCGGCGTTCCTCGCCGGGGACCGGGCCCGCGGCGCAGCCGTGATGCGCGAGGGCGCGGAGGCCTACCGAGCCATGCACCATCGGGCCGGATTGCGCCTGCGCGCCGAGCTGGCGAGCGCGCTGCTCGACGTCGGCGATCCCGACGACGCGGCTCGGGCCATCGAGGAAGCGCTGGCCCAGGCGGACGAGGCGCGCGAGGGGGCGGGCGTGCCGGAGCTCCACCGGGTGCGCGCCCGGGTTCTCCTCCGGCGCGATCCACGAGATCCGCGCACCGTGGCGAGCTTGCAGGAAGCGCTCCGGATGGCCAGCGAGCAGGGAGCCTGGCTGCATGCGCTTCGCGCCGCCACCGAGCTTGTCCGCCTCGAGCGCCAGGGAGCGGCCGGAGCCGCGAGCGAGGCGGCGCTGCGCGACGTCTATGCGCGCTTCGGCGACGACCTCGACCTTCCCGATCTGTCCGCGGCTCGCGCGCTGCTCGAGCATCGTCCACTCCCCGATGGATAGCGCGTGGCCGCGGATGATCGCCGCGGTGCATGCCGCCGGCCATCAGGCCGTCATCGCCATCACCGGCGGGGGCACCGGCGCGATCGCGGAGCTCCTCCGCGTGCCCGGCGGCTCGCGATTCCTGCTGGAGGCGATCGTGCCCTACGATCCGCGCGCGCTCACGGCGTTCCTCGGTGCCGCGCCCGAGCAGGCCGCGAGCGACGACACGGCGATCGCGATGGCGGAGCGGGCTCGCGGGCGGGCGGCGGCGATGGCGCCGGAGGACGGCGTGCCGATCGGCCTCGGGGTGACGGCGAGCCTGGCGAGCGACCGCCCCAAGCGCGGCGACCATCGCTGCCACATCGCGGTGGCGACGGACGCGGGCGTCACGCTCACGTCGATCACGCTCGACAAGGGGGCGCGCGACCGGGCGGCCGAGGAGGACGTCGCGGCGCGCGTCATCCTGCTGGCGCTGGCCGGCGCCTGCGGCGTGAGCGCGCCGCCACCCGAGAGCGCGCTGGGCGCCGGGGACCATCTCGCCCGCGCGTCACTGCCGTCGCGATCGCCGATCGATCAGCTCCTCGCCGGCGACATCGCGCGCGTGACCGCCTGCCCGGACGGCCGGCTCACGCGCTCGGCACCCGTGCCGTCCGCGCTTCTGCCCGGCTCGTTCAATCCGCGCCACGACGGGCACCTCGGCCTCGCGCGGGCGGCTTCGGAGATGCTCGGCGCGCCGGTGCACTTCGAGCTGTCGGTGGAAAACGTCGACAAGCCGCCGCTCACCGCCGCGGAAGTCCGGCGGCGCATCGCGCAGTTCGCATCAGAGGCGACGGTTGAGCTGACGCGAGCGCCGACGTTCCTCGAAAAGTCGCGCCTGTTCCCCGGCGCCGCGTTCGTGATCGGCGCCGATACGGCGGAGCGGCTCGTGGCGTCCCGGTACTACGGGAACAGCGAGGCCCGGCTGGACGCGGCGCTCGAGGAGATGGCAAGCCGGGGGACGCGTGTTCTCGTCGCGGCGCGCCGCGATCCCGCCGGGCGCGTGCACACGCTGGCCGACGCCGCCGTCGCGCCGCGCTTCGCCGGTCTCTTCATCGAGATTCCGGAGAGCCGCTTCCGGCTCGACGTCTCCTCCACCGAGCTGCGCGCCCGTTCCTGATCCGGGTGCCGCACGCGCGCCCGAGCGGCGCGCGTGGTGCGCGGGCCTTCGCCGCGGCGAATCGAGGCGCGCGGACTACTCGGTGATGAAGGGCTGGTGACCGCGGACCTGGATTTCGCGGAGCTTCGAGGCGGCGGCCCGGCGGTCGGAGAATGGACCGACGCGGACGCGCGCGAGCGACGCGGCTCCGTTCCCGGGCGTCCCCGGCTCCACGGCGACCCCGGACGGGCTCGCGCTGCGCGGCTCCTCGACGAGGAGCGAGGCGGCGAGGTGCCAGGCCGTCTCGAGGCTCTTGAACGCTCCGACCTGCACCCAGTAGAGGCGCCCGGTCGCCTGGCGCGCGCCGGCGGCGCGGGTCAGGGTCGCCGGTTTCTGCGGCACCTCGGGCGCAGCGACGATACCCACGGCGGGGCCGCGCGTGTCCTCCGGCGTCGCGATTGCCACCGCCGTGCCGTCGCTCGCGCCGACGGCCGCGCCCTGGCTCGAGCCGGCGGCCGTACCCTCGATCGAACCGACGGCGGTCTCCTTCGACACGGTCGCCGGCTCGAACTCGCTCTTGGCGACCAGCGTGACGTCCAGCTCGAGGCTTCGGCGGCCTTCCGGAACTGCTTCAGCCTGGACGTCGGAAGACCCGACCCCGGACGGCGGTGTCGAGGACTCCTCCATCCGCGGCGGTTCGGCCGAGGCTTCTGACGCCGGCGTCACGTCTGCAGCGAGCGAGGCGAGCACGATGGGACGGGCGGACGGCGCGCTGTCGTGGGCAGCCGCTGCCACGGCGGACGACGCGGGCGCGTCCAGCAGGCGCGCCCGCATCTGCTGGACCAGCCCCTGATACGACGACGATCGGAGCACGCGGCTGAACTGCGCGCGGTAGTTCGCCGCTACGCTGACGCCGTCGATCACGACGTCGCGGATGGCCCATCGCCCGGCGCGCTCGACCATCCGATAGCTGAAGGGCAGCTCGAGCCCGCTGCGGGCCACGATCGTGGTCCAGACGGTGGCGGTGGCGCCCTCGACCGATTCGCCGAGAAATCTCACCTGCACGCCGTCGGACAGATGAACGCGGGCGGCGATCGCGGCGATCAGGGAGTGTTCGAGCAGGTCCGTGAACAGCGCGACGAACTCCTCGCGCTCGCCGGGGGTCCGCGCCTGCCACATCTGGCCCAGCGAGACCTGCGCCGCATCGCGGAAGTCGACGATGTCCCGGACCATGGTGCGGATGGCCCCCAGACGCTCGTCCGGCTCGAGCGCCGCCCTTGGATCGAGCGCTCGCGTTGCCGCGCCGAAGAACTCTCGAAGCCGCTCGGTGGGAGCGCCCGCGCGCGCCTCGGCACATAGGAGCAGGAGCATCGTCAGCGTGAGGGCAGGAGCTACGAGCCGTCGCATCGTCACCTCCGAGGGATGCGTCGCGTCGCTTCACTGACGCGGTCCGATCCCCCGGGTGCACGAAGGGCGCCAAGCCCCGGCCCGCGGCGTGAGCGCGGGCGACGCGATCAGCCGAGCGCTCAACGCGCGATCGCCGCGAGGGATTCTCCCGATCCGGCGCGGCGATCAGCCGAGCGTCGGCGCCGACGATCGCCCGCGATGGACGAGTCGGCGGTCATCCTGGTCCAGGACACGTCGGGCCCAAGCGGGCGAGATCAGCCCAGCACCCGGCAACTCTTGCCCAGCGCCGGGTGCGCGACGCCGCGCCCGGTCCGCAGCTCAGCGCTTCGACGCGCGGTCTCGGGGAGCTGGACGAAGCAGCTCCACGCGAAGCCGCGTTGCGCGCGGTCTCAGGCTCAGCGCACCGTGAACCACGGCGGGCCGTACAGCGCATACGCGGCCCATGCCGGCTCGCCCTCGCCGTGGGCGGCGACGACCGCCTCGCGGGCAAGCCGCGTCGCCGCGCCGATGGTGTCTCCCGCGAGCAGGGCCCGGTACAGCGCGATCGCGAACGTCTTCGCCGCGCGATCGTTCACCGGCCACTGCGCGCCGATGAACGCCCGCACGCCGGCCGAGAGCAGGCCGGTGACGAGGGCGGGGAGGGTCCCGACCAGCATCTCGGTCTCTCCGCCGGTCGCCCCCGAGTAGCACCCGTTCCCGAAGAAGAACCGCGGCAGGTACCGGCGCGTGGCGAGGTCCTCGGCCGTGATCAGCGTGTCGGCGAGCAGGAGCGCGGTTCCGCGAAGGGAATCGTGGGTCGCGTGGCCCGCGTAGTGCACCACGTCGAAGGGCGTCGTGTCGAGCGCGCGGGAGAGATCCGTGTAGCGGACCTTGCCCACGAGCGCCTGGACCTGGACGCCGGGCAGGCCGTGGAGCGCGCGCCGCACCGCCTCGGCCTCGGCCCGGGCTCCGCGAAGGTTGCCCGCCGGATCGCCGATCACGAGGACGTCGAGCGCCCCGTCGTCGTCGACCGCCGGCGCCGTGCGCCCCGGCACGCCGCCCTCGAGCTGGCGCGCCACGATGCGCGATCGGCTCACGAAGCGATCTTCCACGCGCAGCAGCTCCCACGGCATCTGGACCGTCGATCGATCGAGGCGCAGGACGAGCGGCACATCGGTCTCGGCGGACAGCAGCGGAACGACATCGAGCTGGGCCGGCGCGAGGAATGCCCGACGGAGCTGCTCGCCGATTCCCAGCATGGCGGCGCGGCGCGCTTCCGCGGCCTCCACGCCCAGCACCTCGTCCTGGACGCGCCCGAGGAGCTTCGTCGCCAACTCGGCCGGATAGTCGTGCTCCTGGCTCCAGTCGAGCGCGCCGTGGCCGATCACCGTGACCTTCAGCTCGCCGCCCGATCGCGTGATGCCGAGCCGGGTGTGGGGAGGAATCAGGATGGCCGCTGCCGTCGACGCGCGGGCCGACCCTCCGGCCGCCGGCGCACCTGGCCGAGCCGCGGGCGCTGATGATTGGACGAGACGGGTCGATCCGCCGGCCATCAGCCAGAACTCGGCCCCCGGCGGCCAGTGCGCCGACGCGAGCGCATCACGGACGATCTCGAGGCGCGTGGCGTCTCGCTCGACGAACGTCACGCTTCGGAGGCCCTCACCCCCGGGCACCCGGGCACGCGCCGCCAGCACGCCCTTCACGAGAGCGACGACCGCCTCGCGAGGATCCGCTCCCGCGAGTCCGGCGCCGTGCACGATGGTGGCCGCGTCGGGCAGCTGTGCGCTGGCCATGGCCTCGACCACGGCCGATCCAATCTCAGGGAGCCGCTGGGCGCTGAACCGCTCCGGCTCCCCGAGGCCGACCACGAGCACCACTTCGGCCGGCAAGGCGGCCCTCGCCGCCGGAAAGAACCGCGTAGAGGCGAACGAGGTCTGCAACATCCCCCGGGCGGCCGCGCGCGAGATCGCCCCCCTGAGCGCATCGTCGACGGCCTTCTCCGCGCCTGCGGGAGGCAGGCCGTTGAAGTGGTTCACGACGACGACGCTGGCGGTCGCGGCGGCGATGTCGCCCCGCTCGAGCTGCACGAGCAGGGGCGGCCCGGCGTTTCCCGCGGCCGTCTCGGGCGAGCGGCGCGGCCGACTCCCCTTGCCCGCGCCGCTCGACCTCGGCCGACGCGCTCGGCGTTTCATCGGACGCCGGCCGCGCGCGCCACCGACGGCCGGTTCAGCTCTTCACCGCGCGGAAGTAGTCCCGGAGGAACTCGTCCCACTTGTGCCGCTTGGCGAAGCCCAGGTCCTTGTAGTAGCGCGAGAGCGACGACGACGTCGGCGCCGGCAGATAGAGCGAGACGCCGCCGCATTCCTCCACCTTGGGACCGAGATGCCCTTCGGCCAGCACGTAGCCTCCGGGCGAGAGCGCGCGGACGACGTCCTGGGCGCGGTCCTTGAGCGAGCCGTCCGAGGTCACGGCGACGAGCGAGCGACAGAACGAGCGCAGGTCCAGCATCTCGAACTCGAAGCTCGTCGTCCTCGCCTGCGCCTTGAGAATGTCGCTCCACGACCCGGGCAGCCGCGCGCGCAGCGCGCCGACGAGCGCGTCCACCGGCTTGACGAAATCCTCGATCCGCGCCGTGTCGACCGCGCACTGCGTGATCGGCCACTCCGCCGGGCGCTGGCGGTACGAGTCGACGTACGTCCGGACGACAAGCTTGCCGAGCGCCGCGCCATCCATATCCGGTGTCGCGGCCAGTCCCTGGAGCAGGGCGTCGTACCGCCAGCCCGCTCCCGGCTCGAGCTCCTCCGAGCCGACGATGGCCTCGGCAGAGGCGCGGACCTCGTAAGCCACCTCGAGGGTGCTCATCAGGCAGGCGTCCATGCCGAGCAGATCGAGCGGCTTGCCGATCTCCTTCTGCGCCACCTTGAGGATACGGGCCACCTCGATGGTGTCGAGCGAGTGGCCGGTCACGTCGTCGCTGCAGATCGCGCGCTCGCTCGTGTCCGCGAGGGAGAGGACGGTCTTGATCGTGTTCGAGAACATCGCCCGCGACAGCTTGCGGGAGGACAACCGATTGCTCTCGTGGCGATCCCGGCCCCCGCGCGCCTGCTGGTAGAGCTGGTCGAAGTCGTCCGGCGACCATCCGCCGCCGTGGTTCCAGAGCACGAGCGCGTAGCGCTCGGCGGGCGCCTGCTTGATGGCCCACCGGACAAAGTCGACCACGGTCTGCGGCGCCCCGGAGTCGGTGCTCTCGGGAAGGGTCTCCGACCGCTCGTCGCCTCCCTTGCCGACGAGGACGTGTCGGGCGGACTTGTTGACCTGCTTGACGAACGCGGCGACCTTCACGCGCTCGCTCGAGCCCACCTTCTGCATCTCCCGGAGATCCCCGGCGGCCGCACCCGACAGACTGTTGTTCCCCGCCATGTAGACCATCAGCGTCCACTTCGCGCTCATGGAGACACCTCCCTCGGGCAGGATCGACTCGGTACCTCCAACCTTCGTTTCCCCGTTCGGGGCGAGTCAAGCGCGATGTGTCCTTACTCGGTGGCGTCCTCACCGCCGGCGCCCCTACTCGGTGGCCACCTGCGCCTTGACAGGGTGGCTGGCCGGCCGGAGACTCCAGCTACGCGAGAAAGCGCGGACCCTGACATGAACCGCCGAATCGTCGCCGTCGCCTTCGCCGCTCTCGTCGCGAGCGCGGCCCTCGGGCCCACCGTCGCTGCCGCACAGCAATTTCACGGGGGCATGGGCAAAGGCTCGGGATTCAAGGGCGGTCCTCCGCGCGCTCCCGGGGCCAAGCCCCACTCCTTCGGGTCGCGTCCGCTGACGACGCGACACTTCGGCTTCAATCCACCGGCCCAGCACCACTTCAACAAGCGTCACTTCAAGAGCTTCGGGTTCGGGTCCTTCGGGGGATGGGCCGGCGGCTCTTCCCTCGTGGTCTACGGCGCGCCCTATCCGTTCTACGGGGCCGCGACGTATGACCCCGGGCCGGTGTACTATCCCCCGCCGGCCTACTACCCGCCGCCGGCGTACTACCCGCCGCCCGTCTACTATCCCGAGCCGGCCGTGTCAGCGCCCCCGATGACTCGCGCGGCAATGGTCGTTCCGCCCGCGCCCACAGCGCCTCCCGCGCCCACCGTCGTCGAGTTCTCCACGGGCCGCTACGAGCTCCGGGGCGACGGGCTCCAGGTCCCGTACACGTGGGTGTGGATCCCGAATCCGCCGTCCGCTCCACCGTCCTCGAGCGTCGCGTCTGAGGCCCAGCCGTCGTCGGGACGCCGCTCGCAGCTCTACCGCTGGACGGACGAGCAGGGCGTCGTGCACCTGACGGACCGCCTCGACGCCGTGCCGGAGCAGTACCGCCCCCAGTCGAAGCGCCCTTCCTGATCTCGCGCCTCGACCTCGAGCCAGGCCGTCAGGCGGGCGGGTCGAGGGCCGACAGCGTCCTGATGATCGACACGCACGCGTCGGCCAGCTCCTCGCCCTTCGTCCGCATGTGCTGCCGGAAGAACTCCTCGTGGGTCGCGTGCTCGTGGTAGTGGTGCGGCGTCAGCACTGCGGAGAGGACGGGGACCTCGGTCTCGAGCGACACCTGGACGAGCCCCTGCAGGACCGCGTGCGCGACGAACTCGTGACGGTAGATGCCCCCGTCCACGACGAGGCCGCTCGCGCACACCGCCGCGTAGCGGCTGCTCTTCGCGAGCTTCTTGGCGATGAGCGGAATCTCGAGGCTGCCGGGCGCCCTGAACTGCTCGACCGTGTCGGGCTGATAGCCGTGCTTCGCGACCCTCGCCATGAAGGCCTGCTTGCAGTGGTCGGTGATCTCGGTGTGCCAGGACGACTGGATGTAGGCGATCGGCTTCAGATCCATGGCGTTCCTCCAGAGTGACGTCGACAGACCCGGGCGCGGGGCTCCCTCTGCCTCATGGGCCGACCCACGCGTCCAGCACGGCGCGCTTGGCCTTGCGCTTGTCGTCGACCGACAGCTTGAAATCGTGGGCGTACGGCGCGGACTCGAACGAACCGTAGGCGGGGTTCGCGATCATGATCCATTCGCGCCCCCAGCGGGACGCGTGCTGCTCCATCGCCTTCAAACGCTCCGCCTCGCTGCCTCGATACTCGTCGACGAAATCCCCGAAGTTGTCGCCGATGTTCAGCAGCACGCGGTACTGCTTCGCGACGTGCGCGCGCCGGGTCCCCTTGGCCGAGCCCCAGTCGGGCTGCTTCCTGGCCATCAGCATGGTGTCCACCGGGCCGCCCATCGGGAATCCGAGCTGCATCAGGTTCTTGCGCGTGGACGGCTCCTCCGCGGCCGTGCGGTTCGAGACGTAGAACACCTTCACGCCCTTGCCGTCGGCGTACTGCACGAACTCGAGCGCGCCCGGGATCGCGCGCGACGAGACGGTGTCGACGAATGCGCTCCACGTCTTCTCGCCGAACGAGGTGTCCTTGAGCGCCATCCACGCCTGGTAGCCCGAGTTGTCGAGGATGGTCTCGTCGACGTCCACGATCACCGCCGGCGGCAGCGACTGGTAGGCGCCGGTCTGCTCCCGGGGCGCGGCCGTCCAGTTCGGGTCGAGCAGCGCCTGGTCCAGCCGGATGCGGGCCAGCGCAAAGGCCGTCAGCGTCGAGGCCTTGTACTCGACCGAGCGCTGCATCCACAGGACGGCGTTCAGCAGATCGTTCGGTGGCGGCGCCTGGGCGAGCGCGGTCGAGGCCGACGCGACGACGGCGATGAACACGAGGCGAGCCAGGCAGCGGACACGAGCGCGGACGGCACCGATCATCGAGTTCCTCCTCCGGCGTGGGTCCGTGTTGGGGCAAGAGTCCGGCGTGTGCCGTGTGTCCGGGGCGCGGCGCTTCCCTCGGGCGCTCGACGTGGCGCCGACGCGTGGCGCCCGACCCCGGGCCGCGCCGAGCGCGACCGCCGGGGCGCAAGACCTCCGGGGAGGTCCTCGTAGCGGTGGACGATGGTGCCACCGCTCTCGCGGATGAAGTACTCGACCTGGAGATTGACGGCGCTGCCCTCGTTGTCGGCGCTCACGCGGTAGTCCCCCCGATAGCCGACGATGCGCTTGCCGCGCGCGAACGCGTAGCCGATCTCCGACGCGGTGCCGCTGTCGACGTCGGGTCCGTCGAGCACGGCCACGACCGCCTCGGCGCCATCGATCGCGGCCCGGTTGCCGGCGCCGATCTCGCGATTGATCCGCGCCCAGGCGCGCTCGCGCCTCGGCCCTGGGGACAGGCGGCGCACGGCCTCGATTGCCCGGGGTTCGGTCAGGCTCCACGGGTCCACGACGTGGTGCCCGAGCCGGCGCAGGAACGGCAACAGCACCGACGCACAGAAATGCCGCCCGGCTTCCGAGAAGCCGAGTGGGCCGGCCAGATAGATCCGCATTCGTTCGTCCACGCTCGCGACTGGAGGCGCCCAGCATAGCCGAATTGCGCGATCTAGGCGAACGAGGACCGGCCGGGTATCATCGGGGCGCCGCGGGCCCCGGCCCGTCGGCGAATTCGAATCCCGAGGACCTGTTCGCCCGAGCAGGAACCGCGCGGAGGCGCTCATCGAGGCCGCGACGCCGAGCCCCGTCGTCGAGCTCCACGGCATCGACAAGTGGTTCGGCGACGTCCACGCCAACCGGGACGTCTCGCTGATCGTCGAGGCCGGGACGATCCACGGGATCGTCGGCGAGAACGGCGCCGGCAAGTCGACGCTGATGGGCATCCTCTCCGGCTACCACCGGCCGGATGGCGGGCGCATCCTCGTTCGCGGCATCCCGGTGGCCTGGCGGGGCCCGCGCGATGCGCTGGCGCTCGGGATCGGCATGGTGCATCAGCACTTCATGCTCGTCGAGCCCTTCAGCGCGCTCGAAAACGTGGTGCTCGGCGCCGAGGGCGGGGTTCGCCTCGAGCGGGGTCTGGCGCGGGCCCGTACGGCGCTCGGCCGGCTCGCGCGCGACTTCCACCTCGAGGTCGATCCCGACGCGCGCGTCGCCGATCTCGGCGTGGGCGAGCGCCAGCGCGTGGAGATCTTGAAGGCGCTGTACCGCGGCGCGGACCTGTTGATCCTCGACGAGCCCACGGCCGTCCTCACGCCGCAAGAGGCCGATCACCTGTTCCGCATCCTGCGGGCGCTTTCCGATCAGGGCAAGAGCGTCGTCCTCGTCACCCACAAGCTGCGCGAGATTCTCGACGTCACGGACGTCGTCACGGTGATGCGTCAGGGGCGCGTGGTGACGACGGGCCGCACCGCGCAGACGACGGCGGAGCAGCTCGCCGAGCTGATGGTCGGCCGCCGCGTCCACTTGCGCGTCGACAAGGCGCCGGCGCGTCCGGGCGAGCCCGTGCTGGAAGTGGTGGACCTCGTCGTGGAGGACGCGCGCGGCGCCGAACGCGTCAAGGGCGTGAGCCTCGCGGTGCGCCGCGGAGAGATCGTCGGCGTGGCCGGCGTCGCCGGGAACGGGCAGTCCGAGCTGCTCGAGGCACTGGCCGGCGTCCGAGCTGTGAAGTCGGGACGGATCCGCTGGAAGGGGCGTGACCTGCCCGATCACGGCGCCGGCTCGCCGCACGAGGTCCGGCGCCTGGGCATCGCCCACGTGCCCGAGGATCGGCAGCGCATGGGGCTCATCGCGGACTTCGAGGCGCAAGAGAGCGCGATCCTGGGGCGCCACGACGAGCGGGCCTACAACGGGCTGATTCACTTGAGGCGCGCTGCCATTCGGTCGGGATTTCGCGCGCACGCGTCCCACTATGACATCCGCCCGGGCACCGGCGCGCTTCGAACGAGCGCCTTCTCCGGCGGCAACCAGCAGAAGATCGTCCTCGCGCGCGAGCTGGAGCGCCATCCCGAGCTGCTCCTGATCGGGCAGCCGACGCGCGGCGTCGACATCGGCGCGATCGAGTTCATCCACGGCCGGCTGGTGGCCCTGCGGGACGCCGGCGCCGCGGTGCTGCTCGTCTCGGTCGAGCTGGACGAGATCTTGACGCTCGCCGACCGCATCCTGGTCATGCACGACGGCCACATCGCGGGCGAGCTGTCGCCGGAGGGGGCCACCGAGCAGGCCATCGGCCTCCTCATGGCCGGCGTGCGGGAGCCGCCCGCGTGATGCCAGGCTCGGCGCGGCGTCGGCCGCTTGCCTATGCCAGGGAGAGCATATATGTGTACTGAATCGCCTGCGGCAACGTGAGACGCGTTCCGCCGACCCTGCGGGATGGACGACAGGAGGTCATAACGATGGCGAGCCGCCTCGCCTGGATGGGAATGTTCGGGATCGCGCTCCTCGCCGGCCTGGCGGCCCGAGGGCACGGCGCCGGCAACCGCGTGGTGATGCTCGCGAGCACCATCGGCCCCATCGACGCCGGGATCGTCGGCGCGCTGGAGGACGCGTTCCAGCGCCGCACCGGCATCGAGGTCCGGCACGCGGGCGCCGGCACCGGCGCGGCGCTCGAGATGGCCAAGACCGGCAGCTTCGATCAGCGGCGTCGTCGGCTGGATCGGCCTGCTGGTGCCGCACCTCGGCCGCCTCCTCGTGGGCCCCGAGTTCGGAAGGCTCCTGCCCGCCTCGGTCCTGCTCGGCGCCGGCTACCTGCTCGCGGTCGACACGCTCGCGCGGACGATGGCGCGCCTCGAGGTCCCGCTCGGAGTGCTCACGGCGCTCCTCGGCGCGCCGTTCTTCATCTGGGCGCTCGCGCGCTCGCGTCGGGGCTGGGCGTGAGCCGGCTGGAGGTCGCCGACCTCGCCTTCGGCTATCGCGGGCGGGCGGTCGGGCGCAACGTGAGCTTCGCGCTCGAGGGCGGCGAGGTCATGTGCCTGCTCGGGCCGAACGGAGGCGGCAAGACGACTCTGTTCAAGACCGTGCTCGGCCTGCTCCCCGCGCTCGGCGGCACGGTGGCCATCGATGGCGAATCGCTCGAGGGCTGGTCGCGTCCGCGCGTGGCGACAGCGCTCGGCTACGTCCCGCAGGCGCAGCTCGGCCTGTTCCCGTTCAGCGTCCGCGAGATCGTGCTGATGGGCCGGACCGCGCATCTCGGCGCGTTCGCCACGCCGTCGCCCCGCGACGCGGCCGTGGTCGAGGCGACGCTCCACGAGCTCGGCATCGCCCATCTGGCGGCGCGCCCCTACACCGAGGTCAGCGGCGGCGAGCGCCAGCTGGCGCTGGTCGCCCGGGCGCTCGTCCAGGAGGCCCGGGTGCTCGTCATGGACGAGCCCACGGCCAGCCTGGACTTCGGCAATCAGGTGCGCGTGCTCTCTCGCATCCGGGCGCTCGCCGGCATCGGCATCGCGGTGATCCTGTCGACGCACGACCCCGACCAGGCCTTCGCGTGTGCCGATCGCGTCGCGATGCTGCACGGCGGCACGCTGGCAGGGCTCGGTCCGCCCGACACGACGATCACGCGGGAGCGGCTGCGCGCTGTCTACGGCGTGGACGTCGACGTGGTCGAGCTGACGCTTTCCGACGGCCGCCGCACGAGGACGTGCGTGCCCGCGGTGAAAGGTCGCTAGCCGCCGCCACGGCGGTCCGAGGCGATCCCGGACTCACGGCGCTGGGGCTCGCTGCTCTTGGCGGGCAATGACGCGAGACGTCAGCGATCGAGGACCAGCGGCACGTCGCGATCCTGTCGGCCCTCGGCGAAGAGCTGCAGCGCGTCCGGACGCTCGTAGTAGATCTCGAGCGTGTTGCCGTCGGGATCGTCGAAGTAGATGCTCTTCTGGCTCACGTGGTCGATCGCGCGCGTGACCGTGACCCCGTGCGCGCCGAGCGCGGCGTACGCCTCCTTCAGTGCGGCCTCGCTCTCCACGCGAAACGCGATGTGGCCGAGCCCCCGCACGCCCGGCTCCTGCCGCCGCGCGGCCTCGGGATCCCGGACCGGGAAGAGGTCGATTGCATGGCTCTGCCCCTCGAGCGCCATGAACGTGCCGCCGTGTTCCGGATCCTCCTCGAGCACCCGGAAGCCCAGGACCTCCGAGTAGAACTTCTTCGAGCGCTCCAGGTCGAGCACGCGCAGCAGGACGTGGCCGATCTCCTTGAGCCGTATCATGGGCTCCTCCCCGGGTCCGAATCTCGCGGCGAGGCCGCGCTCGCCGGCGGCGGTCACAGTGTAGCGCCGGCGAGGATCGACGTGCCGCCAGTCCTTCGAGTCAGGACATGTGCCGACAGAGCGCCGGGCGGGGCGGCCACGGGCGGCCCGTCGTCACGCCGGACCGTTGCCGCCGGGTTCGAGAGCGCTCGCATCGGGCGTCAGGGCCTCGGACAGCACGCGGGCGATGAACCCGAGCAATTCGTCCAGGGTCTCGAAGTGGGCGGCGTGCGCGGACGCCACGTGCTCCACTCGCCCGAACAGGGCGCCGCGCGTCGGGTCGGCGCCAGCCGCGAGCTGCACCACGAACGCTCGATTGGTCGGAAACGATCGTCCCAGCGCCCGTCGGGGTCGTCATGACCCGGACGGCCCGGCGCTCCAAGTCCCGATGCGGGACCGCCCCGATCCCGTGCGGGCGGGATGGTTGACCGAGGACGACGTCGGACGCTATCTCGCGGTGCGCTTCCGGGGCACCGATCTGCCTCCCGGCCTCGTGCGCGCGATCCACAGCCAGACGGATGGCAACCCGCTGTTCATGGTGACCGTGGCGGACGCCCTCGTGCAAGATCGATGGATCGTTCCCGCTGGCGGTGGATGGAAGGTGAGCCCCGGCGCCGAGCAGGCCGCGGGCGCCGTGCCGCCCAGCCTGGCCCAGATGGTAGAGCAGCAGTTCGACGCGCTCGGCGCCGACGATCAGGTTGCACGTTCATTGGACTCGCGGCGCCGGGCGGGGCGGGGGCCCTCCCTGCGGGACCGTATCTTCTGGGGACCATCGACGCCGCACACGATGGATCTCGTGGCCCCGCTGAGTGCAGAAGACGCTCGTGCAACGCAGCGTGTCCCACGGGGAGGGCCCCCGCCCCGCCCGGCGCGTGGCCGGCACAGGGGACTCGGGGACCAGGACGCCTTGCTACTTCTCCCCGAGGTAGGTCTTCCGCACGAGGTCGGAGCGCAACAGCTCGGCCGCGGCGTCGTGGAGCACGATGCGCCCGGTCTGCAGGACGTAGCCGCGGTTCGCCACCCGCAGGGCCATCCGCGCGTTCTGCTCGACCAGGAGGATCGTCGTGCCCTGTGCGTTGATGTCGCGGATGATCGCGAAGATCGCGTCCACCAGGATCGGCGACAACCCCATCGATGGCTCGTCGAGCAGCAGGAGCGTCGGCCGCGCCATCAGCGCGCGGGCGATCGCGAGCATCTGCTGCTCGCCGCCCGAGAGCGTGCCGCCCTGCTGCGCCGCGCGCTCCCGCAGGCGCGGGAACAGCGTGAACACCCGCTCGAGATCGGGCGCGATCGCCTCGCGGTCCACCCGGACGAACGCGCCGAGCTCGAGGTTCTCGAGCACGCTCATGCGCGGGAAGATGCGGCGACCCTCGGGCGACTGCGCGATGCCGAGGCGCACGATCCGGTCCGTGGCGAGCGCGTGGAGCGGCTGTCCGTTGAAGCCGATCGCGCCGCGGCGCGGGCGCACGAGCCCGAGGATGGTGCGCAGCGTGGTCGTCTTGCCAGCCCCGTTGGCGCCGATCAGCGTGACGATCTCCCCTCGCTCGACGCCGAGGGAAATGCCGCGCAGCGCCCGGATGTTGCCGTAGTAGGTGTGGACGTCCGCCAGCTCGAGCATCATCGCGGTCGCCGGCTGGTCGGCTGCCGGCTCACGCTCCGCCCCCCGCGGCCAGCTCGGGCTCGTAGCCCGTGCCCAGATAGGCCTCGATCACCTTCGGGTGGCGCTGGATCTCGGCGGGCGTGCCCTCGGCGATGCGCACCCCGTAGTCGAGCACCGTGATCCGATCGGAGATGCCCATCACGACTTCCATGTGGTGCTCGATCAGCAGCACGGAGAGCCCGAGCTGACGCCGCAGGAGGCCGATCAGCTCGGTCAGGACGTCGGTCTCGCGCGGGTTCATCCCGGCCGACGGCTCGTCGAGCAGGAGCAGCCGCGGCTCGGTGGCGAGCGCGCGGGCGATCTCGAGCCGGCGCTGATCGCCGTACGAAAGGTTGCGCGCGATCTCGCCCGCCTTGTCGCCGAGGCCGATGAAATCGAGCAGCTCCCGAGCGCGCTCGCGGGCGCCCCGCTCCTCGGCCGTCACCGACGGCGGTCGAAACACCGCCCCCGGCACCGTGGCGCGGAGCCGGCAGTGACGGCCCACCAGCACGTTGTCGAGCGCCGTGAGCTGCTGGAAGAGGCGGATCGACTGGAACGTGCGGGCGATGCCGCGCGCGACGATGGCGTTCGGACGAAGCCCCGCGAGGCTCCGGCCCTCGAGCACGATGCGGCCCGCGTCGGGGGCGATCAGCCCGGTGACCATGTTGAAGAACGTGGTCTTGCCCGCGCCGTTCGGGCCGATCAGCCCGATGATCGCACCCCGGGGGATGGCGAGGTCCACCTGGCGCAGGGCGACCAGTCCACCGAAGCGCTTGCTCGCGCCCTGCACGTCGAGGAGCAGCGCCGATCCGCCGTCCGTGCTCCTGACGCGCTCCTCGAGCCACCGCGGCGCCGCCTCTGCGCGGGGCGGCGGCGCGCCGTCGGCGGCCCCGGACTCGTCGTCGTCGGGCGCCGCCGGACGGAGCCGACGTCCGGCGAGCCCCTCGGGCTTCAGCAGCATGATCAACGCCAGTCCGAGCCCGAAGAAGAACCATCGCCAGAGCGTGAGGTCGGCGGTCGCGAGCGCGGGGACGCCCACCGAGCGCCCGATCCATCGCACGAGGAACGTCGTCTGCGACAGCACGACGCGATCGAACAGCGTGATCAGCATCGCTCCCAGGATCACGCCCTTCATGCTGCCGACGCCGCCGAGCACGACCATGCACAGGAGCATGATCGACACCTGGAATTCGAAGGCGCCCGGCGTGATGGCCTGGAGCTTCGCCGCGTACACCGAGCCCGCGAAGCCCGAGAACCACGCGCCGAGGCCAAAGGCCAGGAGCTTCGCGGTGACCGGGTTCACGCCGGTGCAGTCCGCCGCCGTCTCGTCCTCGCGCACCGCCATCCACGCGCGTCCCACGCGCGAGTCGCGCAGACGCGCCATCATCCAGAGCGACAGCGCGCCGATGGCCAGGATCAGGAAGTACCACGGCACCGGGTCGGTCTCGAACGGCACGTCGGGCAGATACGGCCGCCCGATGGGATTCACGCCGTTCTCGCCGCCCGTCAGGTTGAGCCGCTCCACCGGCCGCCAGTCGCCGATCTGGATCGTGACGTCCCCGAGATTGCGGATCGCGACGGGAATGATCTCGCCGAAGCCCAGCGTGATGATCGCGAGGTAGTCGCCGCGCACGCGCAAGGTCGGCGCGCCGATCACCACGCCGAGCAGCGCGGACACCGCCGCCGCGATCCAGAGACACAGCCAGAAGCTCCACGCATGGCCATAGAGCGGCGAGCCGAGGACGGGCGAGTTGAGCAGGCCCATCGCGTAGGCGCCGATGGCGAAGAAGGCCGCGTAGCCCAGGTCGAGGAGCCCGGCATAGCCGACGACGATGTTCAATCCGAGGGCCAGCAGGACGTAGATCATGCCATCCGACACGGCGTGCACGGTGTGCAGGCCGAGCGCCTGATCGGCGAAGGGATAGCCGATCAGGGCGACCACGAGCGCCGTCCAGCCGAGCGCCCGCTGGCCGCGCGGCCCCACCGGCTCAGGCCCGGTCGGGCGTCCGCTCGCCGAGCAAGCCGTGCGGGCGGAAGACGAGGACGAGGATCAGGATCGCGAAGACCAGCGCGTTGGTCCAGCGCGCGGAGATGTACTGGTCGCTCCACGCCGACAGGAAGCCGATGAGGAAGCCTCCGAGCGCCGCGCCGGGCATGTTGCCGATGCCGCCGAGGACCGCGGCGGTGAACGCGCGCAGCCCCGCCTGGTACCCCATCCACCACTGGCCGATGTTGTAGTACATGCCCTGGATGAGCCCGGCCGCGCCGGCCAGCGCGCCGCCCAGCAGGAACGTGAGCAGGATCGTCCGCTCGACGTTGATGCCGAGCGCCGCCGCGGTCTCGCGGTCCTGCGCGGTCGCGCGCATGGCCTTGCCCCACGCCGTGCGCGTCACGAAGTAGTGGAGCCCGAGCATGAGCGGCACCGTGGCGCCCACGACCAGCAGATCCTTCGTCGTGAGGAAGATGGCCGAGTCGATGCCGAACCACTCGCGGAGGATGTCGACGGACGGGAACACGTCGGGATAGGCGATCGGCGCCGGCCCCTTCCACAAGAGCGCGATGTTCTCCAGCATGAACGACACGCCGATGGCCGTGATCAGCGGGGCGAGACGCGTCGAGCGCCGGAGCGGCCGATAGGCCACCCGGTCGATCAGCGCGTTGATGATCGCCGTGGACGCCATCGTCAGCAGGAACACCAGCGGCAGGATCGTGACGAGCTGCCAGCCCGTGAGCGTCTTCGTCACCCCGAGCAGCGCGAACCACGAGAGCGAGATGAAGAGCCCCAGCATGAACACGTCGCCGTGGGCGAAGTTGATCAGCTCGATGATGCCGTACACCATCGTGTAGCCGAGCGCGATCAGCGCGAAGACGGCGCCGCGCGTGAGGCCGTTGATGGCCTGCTGGACCAGAACCTCCCACCCAGTCATAGACGGCTCTGAGGCCTCGGCGCCGTCCTTCCGGGGGGGAGGCATCGGAAGGGGGGCGAAGCCCCCCTCCGAGTCATTCCAGGATCGACTCGAACTGGAACTTGCAGCCGATCGGCCCGTCCGCCTTCACGACCTTGAAGCCGGACATCGTGTCGTAGTCGACGTCGCCGTTCTCGTCGAAGCTCCACTTGCCGTTGATGCCTTCGTAGTTCTTCGTCGCGGCGATCGCCTTGCGCACCGCCTCGCGCTTGTCCTTCGCGTCCTTGGCCTTGTCGATCTCGGGCGCCGCGCGGCGAATGCCGTCGATGACCACTCGCCCGGCCTCGGCCGCGTAGAGCGCGTAGGCCGTCGGCTCCTTGCCGAACTTCGCCTTGTACGTCTCGTAGGTCTTGGCGCCGACGCCCCGCATCTTCTCGAACGGCAGCCCGGCGAACGTGACGCGCATCTCCGTCGCGAGCGCCGCGTCGCACGTGGCGCCCTTCAACAGCTCCTCCTCGAGCAGGCCGTCCGGCCCCACGAAGCGTGTGCGCGGGGCGGTCAGGCCGACCTCCTTCATCTGGCGGATGATGACCTGGGCGCCCGTCTCGATGACGCCGCCCATGTACACGAGGTCGGCGCCCGAGGCGCGAATCTTCGTCAGCACCGGCTTCTGGTCCGGCTGCTTCCAGTCGATGCCTTCGTTGGCCACGACCGGCAGCCCGATGTTCTTCGCCGTCGCCTCGAAGACGTCCGCGATGCCCTTGCCGTACAGCTCCTGGTCATTCAAGATGAACACCTTCTTCGCGCCCAGGCGCTTGGCCCACTTCGCACCCACCGCGCCCTGGATGTCGTCGGCCGGGACGGGACGGAAGTAGTTCACGAGGCCGGTCGGCCGATAGATTCCCGGTTCGCCGGGTGCGGCGCCGCGCTTCTTGGTGAGTCCGGGATAGGTATTCGCCGGGGTGACCTGCGCCATGTGCGCGCGGTTGGTGATCGGGATCGAGACCTTGGCAGCGCCCGAGTTGTAGGTGCCGATGTAGACGATCGCCAGCGGATCGGCCACCGCCCTGTTGGCGTTCTCCGCCTCGACCGCGCCGTCCCACTTGCCGGTCTGCGGCGATGCGTCGTCGAGATTGACGACCTCGAGGCAATAGCCGGCGACGGCGCCGCCGGCCTCCGACACGGCCAGGTCCACTCCGTTCTTCATGCCCGTGGCCTCGGGCAGCATCGCGCCCTGCATGGGCCACGACGTGTAGAGGCGCAGCTTGCCCTTTGGGCACTGCTGAGCATCGATGCCCGGGGCAAGGGCAATCACCGAGAGCAGGGCGAGCAGAACCGTCGCAACGCGCGCGTGTTTCATGGCGGGTCCCCCCTTGATCGAAGCTATGATGCAGTCCCTGGGCCAGGTTGGCCGGTATGAGACTATGCGGGTCGACGGTTGTCAACAGCGACGTGGCGAGGTGACGACGTGGCGCGACCGCGCGTGATCTACGAGGCGAAACCGGGTTCGCCGCTCGAGACGAATCGCCCGCTGTACGAGCGCCTCGCCCGGGAGGCGGGCCGCACGCTGGCGGACCGCTTCATCGTGCCGACGCGCTCGGGACGCGCCTGGCCGGTGCGCGCCGGCCAGCTCTTCCGCGTCGTGGCGGTGGACGGACCGCAGGTGGCGGACCTCAACGTCTGGAGCCTCGCCAATCCGCGCGAGCGCTTCTGGGCCTCGCGCACGCGCCAGCTGCACCAGGCGCATCTCACCACGTTCGACCGCCTCTGGTCGTGCCTGCCCTACCTCCGGCCCATGCTGACGATCACCGCCGATCGCATCGCGTACGGGCGCGACGAGGACGGCGCCGGCTGTCACGATCTGCTCGGCACGCGCTGCGATCCCTACGTGCACAAGCTCCTGAACGGCGAGGAGTTCGACCGCTGCTGTCACAGCAACCTCGTGCGGGCGGTCGCGCCCTATCACCTCGCCGAGTCGGACGTCCACGACGTGCTGAACGTCTTTCAGATCACGGGTCTCACCGCGGATGGCCGCTACTTCGTGAAGCCGAGCCCCGCGCGCCAGGGCGATTTCATCGAATTCTTCGCCGAGATCGACGTGCTCGCGGCGATCTCCGTATGCCCGCACGGCGACCTCTCGGTGCCGGTGTGGGGCCCGGACGCGCGCGACGCCAACGACGTGTGCCGCCCGCTCGGCGTGGAGATCTGGAATCCTCCTCCGGAAGCCCTGGCCGGCTGGACCTCGCCACCGCCGTCGGACTATCGCGGGCAGCACGGGATCCGCGGGCCCGAGGCCTCCGATCCGGACGTTCGATGACGGCGCAGCTCGTCGCGATCCCCGCTCGCCGCGGCAAGGCGGCTCGCGTGCGGGCCGGCCAGCGCGTCCGCGTCGTGAACACGCACGGCACGCAGGTCGTGGACACGTGGGCGTTCAACGCGGGTGACGTCTCCGAGTGGATGGCGATGGAGGCGTGCCGCGCCTGGTTCATGAAGCTGGCGGCCGCCGTCGGTGACAGCTTCGTGACGAACCGGCGGCGGCCGATCTTGACGCTGATCGAGGATACGTCCGGTTGCGCGCACGACACGCTGATCGCGCCCTGCGACCCGGACCGCTACGGATTGCTGGGCGTCCAGGGCCACCACGACAACTGCCGCGACAACCTGCACGCGGCGCTCGCCGAGCTGGGCGTCACGGTCGCCGCGACCCCGCCATCGCTCAACCTGTTCATGAACATCCCGTGGACGGCGGACGGCCGTCTCTCCTGGGGCGAGCCGGTGTCGGCGCCAGGAAGCTACGCGCTCTTCCGCGCGGAGATGGATCTCGTGATCGCGTTCTCCGCCTGCCCGCAGGACATCCTGCCGATCAACGGCCGGACCGGCCGGACGAGGGAGGCGCACTTCGCGATCGAGTGACGGCGGCGGACGGCGTTCACCTCGACGCCAGCCCCACGGGCGAGCCTTGGCGGCAGTGAAAGGCGGATGGTACAGTCGAATCGAGCGTGAGGGTGAGGGGACGCGCGCGACGGCGCGGCGAAGATCGAAGGAGCGCCATGGACAACCCAAGGTCGAGCCGCCTCGGACCATCCGCCAGGAAGCTCCAGCTGCGATCGACCGAGACGGATCGCGTGTCCAGCCTCGTGCAGGTCGCGCCGTCCATCGATCCGGACAGTTTCCGCCGCGAAGTGGCGGACCGCGGCGAGGTGATCCGGACCTGGCTCGACCACGCGAATCTGATCACGGTGGAGATTCCAGCGCGCCGTCTCTCCGAGCTCGCCGACCTTCCCGGGGTCGTCTACGTGGAAGCCGCGCAGGCCTATCGCCAGTAGCGCCATACTCGCCGGCCGCCGCCGGCGCCCGACGGGTTTCCGGCGCCTGACGGGTTTCCAGAAGGACGCTCACACGAGATCGACGGCGGCCCGCGCGTCGACCAGCCCGAACCCGAACTCGTTGCTGAACCCGGAGCCACCAGGAGCCGTCCGGGTCGACGCCGCGAGGACACCGGCAACTTGGGCCGACGTCAGCCGTCGGTTCCGTTCGAGCATCAACGCCACGATCCCGGCGACGTGGGGAAGCCTTGCCTGCCCTTACACGGTGTGCGGAGGATCGGGACACGCCATGGGCCGCACGGTTCGCGCCCTTCTCCCGGCGCGACGCGGGACGGGCTTCGATGGCAAGATGCCGGGGGACGCCGGTGATGGCGCCCGAGCGAGGAGGCACACATGAAGATCAGCGTGGATCGCATCCTCACCACCCACGTCGGCAGCATCCCCCGCCCCGAGACCGTCCGGGCGCTCCTCCGGGCTCGTCTCGCCGGCCAGACCATCGACGAGGCCGATCTGGCAGCGCGCGCTGCCGAAGCGGTCGCTGATGTCGTCCGGCGGCAGGCCGCGGTCGGCCTCGACGTCGTCTCCGACGGCGAGATGAGCAAGACCAGCTTCCTCGCCTACACCGACGAGCGCCTGACCGGCTTCGTGCCCGCGGCGGGAAGTGATCCGAGCGCGGCACAGACGGGCGCCGGCATCTGGGCGCGGCGGGTGGACAGCCGGCGGGAGTGGCGCGCCTTTCGCGACTACTACGCTGAGTACCTGCCGCGGGAAATGCCGCTCGCGTCGCCGCCGACCGTCTGCGAAGGCCCCATCGCGTACAAGGGGCAGGCGCTCCTCGAGAAGGACCTCGCCACGTTCAAGGCAGCGCTGAAGGGCGTTGACGTCGCGGAGGCCTTCGTGCCCGCCATCGCCCCGGCAATGGTCGGCCGGGGGCAGAATCGCTACTACCCGTCCGAGGAGGCCTACGTCTTCGCCATCGCCGAGGCCCTCAAGGTCGAGTACCGGGCCATCGTCGATGCCGGCTTCATCCTGCAGATCGACGATCCGGGCCTTGGCGAGACGTGGGACATGCTGATTCCCTCGCCGCCCCTCGAGGAATATCGCAAGGTCCAGGCCAGAAATATCGATGCGCTCAACCATGCGCTGTCGGGCATCCCGGAGGACCGCGTCCGCTACCACCTCTGCTGGGGGAGCTGGCAGGGTCCGCATCTGCACGACCTCGGTCTCTCCGATCTCGTCGACCTCGTGCTGCGAGTCCGCGCCCAGGCCTACTCGATCGAAGCCGCCACGCCCCGCCACTCGTACGAGTGGCGCGTCTGGAAGGACGTCCGCCTGCCCGAGGGCAAGGTGCTCGTTCCCGGAGTCATCGCCCACACCACCGCCGTCGTCGAGCATCCCGAGACGGTGGCCGAGCGCCTCATGAACTTTGCCAGCGTCGTCGGCCGCGAGCGGGTCATGGCCGGCGCCGACTGCGGCTTCGCGCAGGGCGCGCTGTTCCAGCGCCAGCATCCCACGGTCATGTGGGCCAAGTTCGAGGCGCTGGTCCAGGGCGCACGACTCGCCTCCGAACGTCTGTGGAAATGACGGCCCGGACATCGAGACGCGCCCGCCGCGCTTCGGCCGCGCCCGGCGCAGGAGGGTAGCGCCATGCTCCAGGGCCTGATCATGGACATGCCCCTGTTGATCTCCGCGGCGATCCAGCATGCCGCCACGTTTCACGGCACGACGGAGATCGTCGCCCGCGGGGTCGACGGCGTGATCCACCGCTACACCTACGCCGAGGCGCATCGGCGGGCGAAGCGGCTGGCCAATGCGCTCGCCCGCCTCGGCGTCCAGCCGGGCGACCGGATCGGCACGCTCGGCTGGAACACGCATCGCCATTTCGAGCTCTTCTACGGCGTCTCCGGCTCGGGCGCCGTCCTGCACCCCGTCAACCCGCGCCTCTACGCCGACCAGATCGTCTACATCGTCAACCATGCCGAGGACGCGTGGCTGTTCATCGACGCGGCCACGCTTCCGCTCGCCGAGCAGCTCGCGCCGCGGCTCAAGTCGGTGAAGGGTTTCGTGCTGATGGCCGAGCGCTCCGCGATGCCGGCCAGCGCCACGCTCGGCACGCTCCTGTGCTACGAGGATCTGCTCGCCGCCGAGACCGACGACTACGTCTGGCCCCAGTTCGACGAGAAGAACGCCTCGTCGATCTGCTACACGTCGGGCACGACCGGCGATCCCAAGGGCGTCGTGTACTCCCATCGCTCGAGCGTGCTGGTGTCGATGCTGTTCACGGAATGGGTGTATCGCGGCGGCCGGAACGGCGCGAGGGAGGTCCTGATGTCGCTGGCGCCGCTGTTCCACGCCAACGGCTGGTATTTCCCCTACGTGGCGCCGATGACGGGGTCCAAGCTGGTGCTGCCCGGCCGGAGCTACGAGCCCGCCCTGCTGTACGAGCTGCTGGAGGGCGAGCGCGTCACCATCACCTGCGGCGTCCCTACCATGTGGCTCACGCTGACCGACTGGATGGAGCGGGAGGGCAGCAGGCTGCCACATCTCCGCACGATCTACTCGGCCGGCACCGCCGCGCCGAAGAGCCTGTTCGACACGTTCGCGGCCCAGGGCATCGAGCTGAACCAGCTGTGGGGCATGACCGAGGCGCTCGGCATCACGAGCCCGAGCCTGCGCCCGGGGACGCTCGACCTGCCGCCGGAGCAGCAGCTCGCGCAGCGCATGAAGGCCGGTCGCATCGGCTTCGGCGCCCAGGTCAGAATCGTCGACGACGCGGAGCGTCCCGTGCCGCACGACGGCGTGGCGGTCGGCCATCTGCGGGTCAAGTCGCCATGGAACTCCTCCGGCTACTTCAAGGGCGCTGGCGACGCGCTCGACGGCGACGGCTGGCTCAAGACCGGCGACGTCGCATCGATCGACCCGGACGGCTACCTCTCGATCGTCGACCGGTCGAAGGACCTCATCAAGTCCGGGGGCGAGTGGATCAGCTCGATCGCGCTGGAGAATGCGGCCTGTGGCCATCCCGAGGTGATGCAGGCGGCGGTGATCGCCGCGTTCCATCCGAAATGGCAGGAGCGGCCGCTGCTGATCGTCACGAGGAAGGCGGGCAGCCAGCTCGACCGCGAGACGCTGCTCGACTTCCTGCGTCCGAGCGTCGCCAGCTGGTGGCTGCCGGACGACGTCGTGTTCCTGTCCGAGATGCCGATGACCGCAACCGGCAAGATCCACAAGCTCACGCTGCGCGAGCAGTTCCGTGACCACGTGCTGCCGACCGTTGCCCGCGCGGCGCCGGGCCCAGAGGTCGCCTGACGGCGGCACCCACCCATTCCAGACGAAAGGACACGACATGCCGACCCTGGAGCATCACGGAGCGTCCATCTACTACGAGGAGTTCGGACAGGGGTTTCCGATCCTGACGTTCGCCCCCGCGGGCTTGCAGTCCATCATCGACGTGTGGAACGGCCCCTCCGCGCCCGTGAACCCCACGATCGAGTTCGCGGCGAGCTATCGCGTGATCGCGATGGACCAGCGCAACGGCGGGGGCCAGTCCCGAGCGCCCATCACGGCCCAGGACGGCTGGCACACCTACGCCGCCGATCACATCGCGCTGCTCGATCACCTGCGGATCGACCGGTGTCACCTGTACGGCCAGTGCATCGGCGGGTCCTTCATCATGAGCCTGTTGAAAGCCGAACCCCAGCGCTTCGCGAGCGCCGTGCTCGCTCAGCCCATTGGGCGCGTCGGCGAGATGAAGCCCGGCCGCACCGCCAGGTTCGAGGCGTGGGCCAAGACGCTCGGCGACCACCCGGAGGCCACCGAAGCGGTGCTCGACGCGTTCTACCGGAACCTGTACGGGGCCGGCTTCGTCTACAGCGCGGATCGCGCGTTCGTGTCGAGCTGCCGGACGCCGTGCCTGGTCCTGGCCGGCAACGACGAGGCGCACCCGCTGCCGATCTCCGAGGAGGTCGCGCGGCTCCTCCCGAACGCCGAGTTCGTCGCCGAGTGGAAGACGGGCCCGGCGCTCGTGTCGGCCAAGGCCCGCATCAAGGAGTTCCTGGCGAAGCACGCGCCGGGCCGAGGGTGAGCCTGGTGGCCGGGACGACTCGCACTCCGTCGAACGGCGAGCCGTACGATGTCCTCGTCATCGGCGCCGGGCTCTCCGGCATGTACCAGCTCCACCGGCTGCGCGAGCTCGGCCTCTCCGTCCGCGTATTCGAAGCGGGCGACGACGTCGGCGGCACCTGGTACTGGAACCGCTACCCCGGCGCGAGGTTCGATTCCGAGAGCTGGACGTACGGCTACTCCTTCTCCAAGGACCTGCTGCGCGAGTGGACGTGGAGCGAGCACTTCGCGGCCCAGCCGGAGACCCTGCGCTACTGCAACTTCGTGGCCGACACGCTCGACCTCCGCCGCGACATCGAGTTCGGCAGCCGGATCACGGCCGCCGTCTACGACGACGCCGCGAACCAGTGGGAGATCGAGATCGCCGGCGGCCGGCGGGCGCGGGCCCGGATGCTGATCACCGCGATCGGACCGCTGTCGGCCCCGACCATGCCGACGATCGACGGCGTCGAGCGCTTCCGCGGCGAGTCCTACCACACCGGCTCGTGGCCGCACCACCCGGTGAGCTTCGCCGGCAAGCGCGTCGCGGTGATCGGCACGGGCGCCACCGGCGTGCAGGCGATCACCGAGATCGCGAAGACGGTCGGCCACCTCACGGTGTTCCAGCGGACGCCGAACTGGTGCGCGCCGCTCCACAACAGCCGGATCGACGCCGAGACGCAGGCCCGCATCCAGGCGACGTACCCCGAGATCTTCGCGACCTGTCGCGAGTCCTTCGGCTGCTTCATCCATCAGGCCGACCGCCGCAACGCGCTCGACGTGAGCGCGGAGGAGCGCGAGGCGTTCTACGAGAAGCTCTACGGCGAGCCCGGCTTCGGCATCTGGATGGGCAACTTCCGCGACATCCTGGTCGACCCGGAGGCCAACGGGACGATCACCGAGTTCATGCGCCGCAAGATCCGCGAACGCGTCCGGGACCGGAAGGTCGCGGAGACGCTCACGCCGACGAACCACGGCTTCGGCACGCGACGGGTGCCGCTCGAGAGCGGCTACTACGAGGTCTTCAACCAGGCGAACGTCCGTCTCGTCGATCTGCGCGCGACGCCGATCGAGCGGATCACGCCCGCCGGCATCAGGACCAGCGAGTCCGAGCACGAGTTCGACATGATCATCTACGCCACCGGATTCGACGCCATCACCGGGGCGTTCGACCGCATCGACATCAGCGGCGTGGGTGGCCGGCGGCTCAGGGAGAAGTGGGCCGACGGCCCGCGTACCTATCTCGGTCTGTTGATCGAGGGCTTCCCCAACCTCTTCACCCTGGTCGGTCCGCACAACGCCGCCACATTCTGCAACATCCCCCGCTGCATCGAGCAGAACGTCGAGTGGGTGACCGCGCTCGTCCGCCACATGCGCGACAGGGGTCACACGCGCGTTGAGTCGACCGCCGGGGCGGAACGGGCCTGGACGGAGCACGTGCACGAAACCGGCCGGCGCATGCTGTTCACGCAGGTCGACTCCTGGATGATGGGCATCAACTCCAACGTGGCGGGCAAGGACAAGCGCACGTTCATCGTCTACGCGGGCGGCGCGCCGAAATATCGAGAGAAGTGCGACGAGATCGCGGCCAGCGGTTACGTCGGGTTCACCTTCCGGTAGAGTGGAGGAGAGAGCCGTCGAAAGATTCTCCAGCTGCAGGGCCGCTTCGGCGTCGCTCCTCCTGGACACGGCGCTACAGACCTCGTCGTTCGGCGAGGACGAGGCCGGCGAGCCCTACGTGGTGGATCACGGCGGAGGCGTGCATCGACTCCTGACCACGCCGTGAACGGCTGCCACGCCTGATCATCCGCTCGACCTCCCGCGGCTGTCCAACGACATGACGTCGACGACCACACCCGGAGGCTCGACAACCGCGGCCGGCTCTCAGAACGACGCTCGAAGAACAACCTCGCCTCTCGTCATCCGATGTAACTTGTGCACGCCGTGTAAGAGTTGCGTGCAATCGCGGTCCACCCTCGGGCGCGATCGCGCACGTGCTCAGCCGCAATGCTCCACGAAACACCGAGATGCGCGCGCCAGCGCGAGGGTATGCCGCTTGCATTCTCCCGCGCGCGACATGCGCCCAGCTACCAGGATCGATCGCTCGATGAGCCCCCATCCCCGTTTCCCTGCTGCCGACTGACGTCGACGCCGTCACGATCGTGACGCACCTCCCTCACACACATCGTCACCGCTGACACCTATTGACCAGACAGCTCGTCGCCAACGTCTCCGGCCACGGTCGATTCGAGCTCACTTCCCTCGGATTCGCCACTCACTTCGCGTGGCAATCGCCTTGCAGGTACCGCGGCGCAAAGGCCGACCTCGCATTTTGGAGAAGAGCGGCAATGCCGCAACCCGCTCGATGACCTTCAAGCACGACTCGCCACGAAGGCGCGACCGCTCCGGGACGCATCTTCCAGCGGTCGTGGCATCCATGCTCCACTCGAGCGTCGTGTTTCGTGTCGAGATTGCGCCCGTCTAACCCCACGCACCTGTACGGCCCCTCGGTCGCTTCCCCGCAGCTCCTTTGTTTACGGAAGTGCTGTCACTTGCTACGTCGCGCGCGCGGGCCCCCTCCGATCGCCGCGCCATGGCCCTGTAAGGCGCCGCCACAGTTCACATCGCTCCGTCTATGTCCGAGCGTGAGTGTCAGGCCCGGGCCGCGCCGTTCTCGTGGCCCCACCTGGCCCTGACTCGCCACGTCCACACGTGACGTGTCGGATCGTCACTGTCGTGGGTCGGTGCTCAACCTGTTCGTCCGTGGCTCACGCTTCCTCACACCTCGACCGCGAGTGGTCACTCATCTCACAACACCCGCAGGAGAAAGGGGCACTGGAGGGCCCACACGTGAACCGTACCGTAATAGCAGTGGCATTTACCTTGAGCATGTTAGGACACGCAGGAGCTGCCCCAGCACAGGACAACAGCGACATCGCGCCCCGAAGCCAGCCCCTAGCACAGGTCCCTTCCGACACGGACGCAGCTCTCTTCACCCTTACCGCGCAACTCCTCGAACCGAGAGCGCCGCTGACCCAGCGACTAACTGTCGCGAAAGCTCGGTACGAGCGCCTTGCGCGCCTCATCGCCCACCGTCCGGATGTCGTGCTCCGACACAGACTCGCGCCAGGGGTGCGTAAAAGTCTTCCGGCGGCGGCTGAGCAGTACGTCGAGGAGGACGTCACCGCGGACGGCGAGCTCGAGGTGTCAATCGAGGATTCGCCGGACGGCACCAGCCGGACTCACTACTTCGTGAATCGCGCCGAAGGGCGCCTGGCGCTTCATTTCGCCGCCGACGAGCCCACCGGGCAGACCGGTGATCGTGTGCGCGTCACTGGCGTCCGCGTGAAACAAGCCATGGCGCTCGACTCTGGGACCGTGGCCATGACGCTGCAGGCGCCAGCGGTGCCGAACACGTTTGGTGCACAGAAGACGGCGGTGATCCTCGTCAGGTTTCAGGACAAGCCAACGCTCGCCGGAAAAACTCCGGCTCAGGTATATGAGGACGTCTTTGAAACCTCCAACCCGAGGTCGGCGACCAACTTCTTCAAAGAAGCCTCCTACGGACAGGCGTGGCTCGAAGGGGATGTCTACGGGATCTACACCATTCCCCTGCCCAGCAGCAACTGCAGCACGTCATCCATCGCCTCGTACGCGCGGCAAGCCGCTACCGTGGAGGCCGGCGCGGCAAAAATGGCGACATACCGCCGCTTCGTCTACTCGTTCTCCGGCGGGGCCTGTCCCTGGGCGGGGTACGCGACCATCGGCGGAAATCCATCCCACGCATGGATTCCTGGCGACCCGGCTGCCGGAGCTCTCTCCCATGAGATGGGACACAACTTCGGTCTGTACCACTCTCACGGCCTGTTGTGCGATGGGGGAAACGCTCGCATCTGCGCGAACGGCCACGAGCTCGAATATGGAGATAGCGTCGACTCCATGGGTGGCCAAGCTGCGGTTCACTTCAACGCGGTGCAGAAGGAGCGGCTGGGATGGCTCAACTACGGCGAATCACCGCCGATCACCACGATCAAGTCGAGCGGCGTGTACACACTCGACCCCTACCAAACCGTCGGCATCAATCCAAAAGCCATCAAGGTAAAGACGCCGTCGGGCGACTGGTACTACATTGAGTACCGCACGCCGCTCGGCTTCGATCGCTCGAGCCTCCTGTACAACGACAACGTGACGAACGGCGCCCTGGTGCATCGGTGGTTTGGCGAGAATCCAGACCGCATCAATCTCATCTACATGACGGTTGCGCCGCTGCGTTCGGCCTTCCCGGCCTTGGAGGTAGGCTCGACTTTCTCAGACCCGGCGTCGGGAATCACGATCACGCCTCTCTGGGCCGACGACACGCTTGGCGTCAATGTGTCCGTCGGCGGCGCCGGCTCGCCGTGTGTCCGCAAACACCCTACGGTGACGGTATCGCCGGCACGGCAGCAGGGCAAGGCAGGCACCGTGTCGAACTACACTGTCTCGCTCATCAACAATGACAGCGGCTGTCCACCGGCCACCTTCACACACCAGGCGACCGTCCCCGAACAATGGTCCGTGAGCTTCAGTGCGGCCACACTCAGCATCGCGGCGGGAGCGAGCGGCTCCAGCACCATGCAGGTGACCGCCTCCTCGACGGCCGCCGCCGGCAGCTACGCCATCACTCTGAAGTCGGCCAACGCTGCGGAGCCGGCGAATACCGCCTCCACGACAGCCACGTTCGAGGTCAGGAACGAGGGAACGCCGGCGACGTTCACCGACAACTTCAACCGGCCGGACTCGGGAGCGCTCGGCAACGGATGGACCCAGGTCTCCGGAAGTCTGGCGATCAGCGGCAACCGGGCCGCGAGCCCGGTCGGCTTCGCGCTGAACGTCGCGACGCAGCCCGACATCGTGGGCGCGACCCAGGCCGTCACCGCGCGCTTCGCTTCGAACGGCAACAACTCAGCTCCCCAGTTCGGCCTGCTGACGCGGTTCAAGGATGCGGCCAACTACTACACTTGCTACCGACGGACGGGCGGGACCAGCATCCTCCGGATCGCCAAGGTCGTCGGGGGCGCGGAGACGGTTCTGACACAGGCCTCCATTGCCAACCCGCGAAAGACCGCATCCTTCTCAATGGCCTGTCACGCCGAGGGCGACACGCTCACGCTGACGCTGAACGGGGTGATCAAGCTGACCGTGTCAGACTCGAGCTTCGCGAGCGGAAGCGTGGGGTTGACGATTGCCTATCGCTCAGCCACTGGCGCCTCGGCAGCCGCTTGGGCCGACGACTTCAGCACCAGCGTGCGGTAACCCCAGCGGCCGTGCCCGCCGCGCTCCGGTCGCGCGGCGCGCCAGGTGATCACTGCTCGGACGGCCGAGCGAGAGCCGGGACTTGCCCGGCTCTCGCCTCTCTCTGCCTAAGCCGATCGCCCTCCTGGCTACGGCAGCGACACGGTACCTGAGGTGCAGAAAAAGCCTCTCCCCTCGGACATGACGACAACGCGATACACTCCCGGTGGTATGGCCGGGTCGAAGCTCAACGACGCGTTCGTATCCGTGGCGCCGGCCAAGCGCGTCACCGCGGTGCAGCTGGGGCACGGGATGACGTTGGGATCGGTCGGGCAACCAACGGCCGCGGGGACAACGAAGAAGTTGAGGTTCGGGCCATCGAGGTGACAGCCCTGTGAAAGCAGGATCGTGTTCCCGCCGCCCTTCTCGACGAACCCGACGCATGCGCAGGGCGCAAATCCGTCCTTGATGTCGACCGGCTGCACTGTGATCAGAACTGCGATCGCCTCGAAACCGTTCGAGAACGTTCCGTCCAGTTTGAGATGCATCCGCGCACACGGTGCGTAGAGGATCGAACCCGTCACCGCAGCGCCAACCCCAGTGAAAATGCCGTCGGCTTGGACTCCGAGCCCATTGGCACCTGTGCAGCTGGGCGTCGGACTTGGAGTCGCGACCCCCAACACGCTGGTGACATTGGTGTTATTGATGATTGCTCCGGGCTCGGTTTTGAATGTGCTTCTCACGTTCAAGGTTGCACCGACCCCGCCATCCAACGTGGCGAGATTACCCACCAGCACATTTCGCGCAGCGACCACGCCCGAGATATTGCACACTGCGCCGTCAGGGACAGTGATGTCCCTGAACGGGCCTGCGCCAAGGGCACCCACGCATGTCACATCCGTCGCGCCCGCGACGACGGTCGGCACAGGAAGTGGGAACCACGATGCATCAGGAACGAACCCGGGAACGCCGGCCGAGCCGCCGTTGCACACAACGGCAGGGTTCCCTCCAGCGTTGATGTTGAACAGGCACGCGGGCGGCCCGCCGTTGACCTGTGCGCCCGTGGCAAAGGACATTCTGTTGGCACTCGCGACACCAGTAATGATGGTATCAGCACCGATCTGCAGAAAGCCGTTTGCCGACCCGCAGATCTGGGCCACTCTGACATTTCCGTCGATTGTTGTCCCGCCCTGTTCCAGCCCGATCTTGCATCGGCCGTACAGCCTGTAGTCCACACCGTTGACGACGACTGCCTGCGCAGGAACGACGAACACGAGCGTACAGAGCAACACGAGGCACCCGAGGATCACGTTGCGTCGCATGTTGACGCCTCCCCCGACCATTGTGGGCATTGAATGGTAGGACGAAAGGGCCGACGCGCTTTGCTGCTCATCCCTCCTTGGTGTCTTCGGCGCGTTGAGTCCAACGAACGGAGCCAAGATGGCGAGCCCAGCATCTCACTCGAATGTGATCACCTCCTTCACTGCCGGGCGGCGTCGGAACCGAGACCGAGGTCGCAGGCTTGGCGCGGGCGACGGCAGCCCGGCTGACGTTCCGGTGTTTCTGGACTTATGCGTGGCGGGACACGACGGGGCACTCCATACGGGGCTGCGCCAGCTGAGTGCTCAGTGGAGGGTCCTCCCTACCCCTGCCTGCGCATGGTCAAGGACTAGTCCTCGTCTGAAGCAGTGTCAATTGGACTTTCGTCCAAGGTGATCATCGGATCGCTACTGTGTAAGGGCACGTTCCGCACAGGCCTGACGCACGCCCTGGGTCGGTTCTCACCGTCATCGCAGGCTCCACGAGCGTGGCCCCTCCTTCCGGCGAGCAGCTAGAGACCGTGATCGCCAATCACAACAATCCGTCATCGGGGCTGGCGTGTCGTCGACACGATGCATCGCACGACTGCCGCACCTATGAGCTGGCGCATCATGTCGGCCGGCGGTGACGAGTCGTCACGTACTTCCGGACCCTCGAAATTCCCGAGATCTCCACCGGGAAGTGCGGCATGAGATTGAGCCCTAGCCCGTCGTCCTCCCCCTGAATGCGAGAGTTTCGGAGACGCCCCAACGCTGGCCTCGAGGGCACCGGGACGACCATGCGTTGTCCTTCGTCCAGAACCACCTCATTGTGCAGAGCATCCGCGCGGCGCCGTCCGGGGCCTCGACGACGCGCTGCGGGCGCTTGACTCCGTTTGGGCCGAGACGCATCCTGCCATGCAAGGAGGCCCCGTGAACCCGCGAGTCGAGGCGATCGATACCACGCTCGGCGCAGCCGCCACCGGCGCACGAGCCGTCCAGCTCGAATCACTCGGCTTCCGTCGAAGGCTGACGCGAGCGCCGGGGCGCGATAGCGACGTACCGATTACGTTCCTCGGATGACGACGTTTTCGCATCTCTTCGCACCGCTCCGCGTCGGCCATCTCACGCTCAAGAACCGCATCTTCTCGAGCGGCCACGCCGAGGCGATGGCGGAGGACGGAAAGCCCGGCCCGCGCCTTCGCGTCTATCACGAGGCCAAGGCGCGCGGGGGCGTGGCCCTCACGATCATCGGAGGCTCGACCAGCGTTCATCCCTCCTCGCCGGCGAGCGCCTGGAACATGATCGCCAACCACGACGACTCGGTCCTCGCCGGCTATCGGCGCATTGCGGAGGCGGTGCACGCGCACGACTGCCGCATCATGAGCCAGCTCACGCACGTGGGCCGTCGATCCCAGTCCGACGTCGAGAGCTGGCACGTGCTGCTCGCGCCCTCGCAGATTCCCGAGAGGGTCCACCGGGAGGTGCCGCACGAGATCGAGCCCGAGCAGATCGCCATGCTGGTGCGCGCGTTCGGGGACGCGGCCCGGCGGTGCCGTGAGGGCCTGTTCGACGGCGTCGAGCTCTCCTTCGCCCACAACCACCTGGTGGACCAGTTCTGGTCGCCGCTCTTCAACCAGCGGACCGATGACTACGGCGGCAGCCTCGACAACCGCATGCGCTTCGGGTTCGACGTGCTCCGTGAGGTCCGGCGCCAGGTCGGCCGCGACTGGGTCGTCGGGGTCCGGATCTCAGGAGACGAGATGACGGCCGGCGGCCTCACCGCGAGCGACATGGCGGAGATCGCCCGCCGCCTGGCCGCCTCGGGCCTGGTGGACTTCCTGTCGATCATCGGCGGCGGCACCCACACGCTCGCGCTGCAGGCCGCCGCTGTGCCGAACATGGCCTACCCGCACGGCGTCTTCCTTCCGATCGCCGCGGCCATCAAGGCGGCGGTGCCCGCGATGCCGGTGTTCCACGCCGGCCGCATCGTCGATCCGCGCCACGCCGAGCAGATCCTCGCGGACGGGGCCATCGACATGGTCGGCATGACGCGCGCGCTGATCGCCGATCCCGACCTGCCCAACAAAGTGCGGCAGGGACGGGTCGACGACGTGCGCCTCTGTGTCGGCGCCAACGAGGGCTGCATCGACCGGATCTACCAGGGGAAGCCGGTGACCTGCATCCAGAACCCCACCACGGGTCGCGAGACCGAGCTCGGCGAGCTGGTGCCGGCCGCGGTGCGCCGGCGCGTCGTCGTCGTGGGCGCCGGCGTCGCCGGCCTCGAGGCCGCCCGCGTGGCCGCGCTGCGCGGCCATCGCGTCGTCCTGTTCGAGCGCGAGAGTCAGGTCGGCGGGCAGGTGCTGATCGCCGCGCGGGCCCCCGAGCGCGCCGAGTACGGCGGCATCCTGCGCTTCCTGGCGCGCCAGGTCGACCAGCTCGCTGTTGACTGTCGCCTGCGTGTCGAGGCGAGCGTGGAGACGGTCCTGGCCGAATCGCCCGAGGTCGTGATCGTCGCGACCGGATCGCATCCCCACGTGCCGCCCCTTCGCGGCCTCGACGGCAAGCACGTCGTCACGGACCGCGACGTCCTGCTCGATCGCGTCGAGGTCGGCGAGCGCGTCGTCGTCGTGGACGACGTGCACACGCAGCAGGGCCTCTCCACCGCCGAGCACCTGCTCGATCGCGGGCGCCGCGTCGAGGTGATCTCGCGACTCTTCTACGCCGGCCAGGACGTGGGCGTCACGTCGATCGCCCCGCTCTATTCACGGCTGTTCGCCAAGGGCGTCACGTTCACGCCGCACACCGACCTCGTCGCGGTGGAGGGGTCGGCCGTCGTCGTCGCGAATGCCTACACGCGCGCGGAACGGCGGATCGAAGGCGTCGACACGGTGGTGCTGGCGATGGGCAGCCGCTCCGCCGATGCGCTCTACCGGGCGCTCAAGGGCGCGGTGCCTTCGCTCTACGCGATCGGCGATTGCGTGGCGCCGCGCGGAGTCCACCAGGCGATCCTCGAGGGCACCCGCGTCGCCCGCGCGGTGTAGGACGCCCGAGACTCAGGCTGCGATTCGATAGACGCGCGCCGCCGTGTCGTGGAACATCGCGGCGCGCTCCGAAGCCGAATAGCCGCTCGACAGTCGCTTGAAGGCGTTGTACATCACGCCGTACGAGTACGAGACCTTGTCGACGGGGAAGTTGCTCTCGAACATCGAGCGGTCGGGACCGAACTGCTCGATGCAGTAGGTCATGAACGACGCCATCGACGCCGCCAGCTCCTCCGATCCGATGGGTGTGTCTCGCGCATGCCAGTCGAACCCCGTGCGGGGCATGCCGACGCCACCGAGCTTGACGTAGACGTTCGGGCGCGCAGCCACCTCGGCAATTCCCTGCCGCCACGCGGCGAGCACCTCGTGGTCCCGGTTGGCGTACGGGCCGACGCGCAGCAGACCGCCGACGTGATTCAGGATGATCGGCAGGTCGGGCACCGCCGCGGCGAACGCCGCCAGCTCGGGGAGCTGCGGAAAGTAGAGCCACGCCTCGAAGGACAGCCCCATCCGCGCCAGCACGCGGGCGCCGGCGCGGAACGCGGGGCTCGCCAGCTGCCCCTCGATCTTGTGCGCGGCGGTGTTCTCCACCTGCGGATGCGGATCCCACGTCACCGAGTGGCGAATGCCCCGGAACCGGTTGGGGCTGGCCGCCTGCAACGCTTCGAGCACCGGCGCCACCCGCTCGCCGAGGTTCAGGTTGGCGTGGCCGACGATGGCGGCGGCGGCCCGGCCGGACCCGTAGAGACCGCTCGCGCTCGCCGCTGCCAGCCCCTGGACGAACTCGACCTCTCCCACGGGCCGCATCTCCTCGGGGCCCTCCGCGCGGTACATCGCGCGCGCCTCGATGAACACCGTGGAGCGGACGTTGTGACCGCTGTGGATGTCGTCGGCCAGCTCGTGGAGCAGATACCGCTGGTACGGAATCCGCGCGGTGCGGTGGTCCCAGAAGTGGTGGTGCGGATCGCAGATCGGCACTTCCGGCTCGAGCGCCGGCTCCCGGGTCAGCGCGAGCCAGTCATTGCCCCCGAATGGCATCGTGGTACCTCCGTGGCCCTAGAGCTTCCGTGACCGCCGACCACGAGTCAAACGCTATCGCGCGAAGCGCACGGTGAATCGGCTCCCCTGGCCCGGCTCCGACGCGACCTCGACGGCATCACCGTTGGCCTCGGTCAGGCGCTTGACCACCGCCAGACCCAGCCCGGACCCCGTCGTCCTGGTGCTGAAGAGCGGCTCGAAGATGCGCTCGCGATGCTCGGGAGGAATCCCGACGCCGCTGTCCGATACCGAGAGGCGGATGTCGCCCTGCGCGTCTCGCGCCGTTTCGATCCTCAACCGGCCGCCGGCGGGCATCGCCTGCCCGGCGTTGCGCACCAGATTGCCGAGGACCATGCCGAGGTGATGGGGATCGGCCTGGATGTCCGGCAGGTCGTCGGCCAGGTTCACGATCAGCTCCACGCCGTCGGGCGCGCCAACCCGGTCGAGGTAGTCCCGGACGACCGCGTTGACGCTGGTCTCGACCCGCTCGGGCTCGTGCCTGCGCGTGAAGTCGAGCAGCTCGGTGATGATGCGGTTCGACGTGGTCACCTCGCGCTCCAGGATGCGGAGGTGCTTGTCGATCTGCGGGTCGGCGAACGTCTTCGTCCGGAGGAAGTAGGTCGAGTTCGAGATGACCCGAGCGGATTGCGCAGCCGTGGGCCACGCTGCCGGCGATCTGGCCGAGCGTGGCGAGACGCTCCTTGCGGACGAGCTCCTCCCTGGCGACTTCCAGGGCGACCGTGCGCTCGCGGGCGCGGTCCTCGAGCTCGCCGGCGTGCCGCTCGACGCTCTCGTAGAGGCGCGCGTGATCGATGGCGATCGCGAGCTGGGTGGCGACTTCCTGGGCCACGCCGAGCTGTTCGGGCGAGAACGGCCCCGTCTCGACGCCGAGGCTCAGGCCGCCGATCAGCTCGCCGCCGACGATCATCGGGACGACGAGGTACGTCTCGATCCCGGATGCGAGCAGCGCGTCGCCCTCCGCGCTGCTCGGCAACGACCGAACGCAGAGCGGCTGAACGCAGTGATGGCCTGCGCGCCCTCCGCGGTCTCTGCGCTCGGCGTGCCTTCGGACACGGCCCTGGCCGCCTCGACGAAGCCGGCAGGGCCGGGCGCGCCGATGGATTGCGGCGTGCCAGAGCCACCTGCCATCCGATACTGGCGATCGAAGAGCGCCGCCGTCCAGTCGGACGGGCCCCGCAGGTTCGACGCCAGCGTGCCGAGGGCGTCCAGTTTCATGCCAGCGGAGATCACCCAGCGGACGGCGCCATCTCGCGCGATGGGCACGCCGACGCTGACTGCGTGGTGCTTGGTGAGCGGTGACTGGAACAGGTCCGACACCGCCGCCGTGCGACTCTCGACCACGCGGCGAAACGGCTCGGTCATGGCGGGCGGCGGCCCTGGGAGCGGCACCCCGTACGGCTCGGAGGTGATGAACAGGCGCCGGCCGACGGCATCGAAGAGGCTGATCGTGCGCCACTCGGCGCGGGCCTCGAGCGCGCGAAGACATTGAGCGTGGAACGCGGCCAGGTCGCCGGCGTCGAGGTATTGGGACGTGCCGAGGACCCGAAGCGCGGTGATCGTGGTCTCGAAGTGGTTGTCGAGCGCGAGCCGCAGCGCGCGCGCCGCGTCGAGCAGGGCCTGTTCCGCGGCTGCGCTCTGCTCGCGCCCGTACTGGTAGACGGCAACGGCCGAGAACGCGAGGATCGGAGCGACCGTGGCGACGACGATGAGGGCGAGCGATCGTCGAAAGCCCATCGGCCCGGCGACCCCACTATAGCCGGCGGGCGGCGTCAGACAAAAAACCAGCCGGCGAACGACCCGGCCACGCGGCCGGCGCCGTCGGGATCGTGCTACGCTGCTCCGCATCGCGCCGGGGCCGGAGCCCCCGGGAATCCGGGAGGACGTCAGCGTGGTGACGAAGGAGCGGTTCGCCGACGGCATGACGGGCCAGCAGTACATCGATCAGATGGGCGTGAACAAGGAGCGCTTCCTCGCGACCCTGGCGTCCACCGCCCTCACCGAGGCCGACCTCACGGTGCTCGACCGCTTCGCGGGGACGCGACGCATCCTCGTCATCACCGAGGACTGGTGCGGCGCCGCGATCGCCTCGGTGCCGTTCGTGCTGAAGCTCGCGGAGCGAGCGCCGGCGATCGAGACCCGGATCTTCCTGCGCGACGAGAATCCAGATCTGATGGACCAGTTCCTGAAACACGGCGTCTATCGCTCGATTCCCGTGTTTGTCTTCTTCGACGAGCACATGACGGAGATCGCCCGCTTCATCGAGCGCCGGCCCGGGTGACGGCGGGAGGCGGCCCTGGCGTCGCCGGCCCGGAGGTCCGTCTCGTCGAGATCGTTCAGTTTCACCGCGGCCCGACGGTATCGCGGCACCCTCTACCTGCTCCTCGCGCCGTACCTCATCGGCGTCGTCGTGCTGGTCGCCGTCCCGATGGCGCTCTCTGTCGGCCTGGCCTTCACTGCCTACGACGGCCTGTCCGCGCCCAGGTGGAACGGCCTCGACAACTTTCGCGAGCTCTCGGCTGACCCGCTCTTCCGGATCGCCGCCGTCAACTCGCTCGTGTTCGTGGCCCTGACCGTACCGTCACGCCTGGTGATCGCGCTGGGGCTCGCGCTGTTGCTCCAGCGGGCGCGCCGTGGCGTCGGCCTCTACCGGGTCGCCGTCTATGTCCCGACGATCGTGCCGGGCGTGGCCTATGCGCTGGTCTGGCTCTGGATTTTCAATCCGCGGTACGGGCCGCTCAACCTGCTGCTGGAGCGCCTGGGGCTGCCGGCGCCGGCCTGGCTGATCGACCACGCCACCGCGTTGCCGGCCATCGCGTTCATCGCGCTGTTCCAGATCGGCGAGGGATTCCTCGTGCTGCTCGCCGGTCTGCGCGAGATTCCGGAGAACTGCTATCACGCCTCCGCGCTGGACGGCGCGGGGCGCGCCGCCACGCTCCGCCACATCACGCTGCCGTTGCTCGCGCCGTGGCTCCTGCTGCTGACGATCCGCGACATCATCGTCAGCGCCCAGAACACGTTCACGCCCGCGCTCGTGATGACGGGCGGCGGTCCGTACTACGCCACGCTGTTCATCCCCTTGCTCATGTACGAAACCGCCTTCGATCGCTTTCGCTTCGGCCTCGGCGCCGCCATGATGCTGCTCGTCCTCGGCGTCGTGGGCGCGCTGATCTGGCTCGCCTACCGGGCCGCTGGAGGCTTCGGCTACGAGGATGAGGTCTAGGGCTCTCTGCCCGAGGCGCCCGCCGCGGCCATGGCGGCCTCTGTTCAACACGCTCGCCTTCCACACCGGGGCGGTCGGCGTCACGATCGTCTTCGCGGTGCCGGGACTCTGGGCGCTGACCGCCTCCCTCCGCGCACCGGGCCTTCCGCCGCCGGTCGGGGTCGATTGGCTCCTGCCCTCCCCGCTCGCGTGGTGGAACTATCTTCGCATCTTCGAGATCCTTCCCCTCGCCCGCTATCTCGGCAACTCGTTCCTGGTCGCCGGGCTGGCCATTCCGTTGACGGTCCTCGTCGCGTCGTGGGCGGGATTCGCCATGGCGCAGCTGCCGCCGCGACAGCGCCATGCCCTGCTCGCGCTGGCCATCGTCATCCGCATGATCCCGCTGACCGCGCTCTGGCTCACACGCTTCCTCGTGCTCAAGGAGCTGCGACTGATCGACACCCTGTGGGCGTTGCTCGCGCCCGTGTGGATGGGCTCGAGCCCGTTCTTCGTGCTGATCTTCTACTGGGCCTTCCGACGCCAGCCCGCGGCGCTGTACGAGGCCGCGCGCCTCGACGGCATGGGCGCGCTCGGCATCTGGGCGTCGATCGCGATGCCGCTGGCTCGGCCCGCCACCGCCGCCGTCTCTCTCCTGACGTTCGCGCAATACTGGAGCGATTTCATGAATCCGCTGCTGTATCTCAAGTCCGACGACCGCTACACGGTCGCGCTGGGCCTCCGCGTCCTGCAGCAGATGGACGCGACGAACTGGCCCCTCCTGATGGCGGGCGCCGTGGTGATGATGCTGCCCGTGCTGCTACTATTGCTCCTCGTTCAGCGCGCGTTCTCCCCGGCGGCCGAGCGCGGGCTCTCCTCGCCCGCGCAACGAGGACTCGGTTCCCCATGACACGGAGGCGATGGTGACGCGGTCAATCGCACGGACGCTCGCACTGTGTCTCCTGACGGCCACGACCCTCTGGCCATGGTCCGCGACGGCCCAGGCGCCGGCGGGCCGGATCTCGTTCATGGTGTTCGGCGACGCGGCCGAGAAGGCCGCATACGAGCACCTCGTCGCCGACTTCACGCGACTTCATCCTCAGATCCCGGTGACGCTGGTCCACATCCCGGGCCAGGGCGACTACCGGAAGCGGCTGGGGGTCGACTTCGCGGCGGGCACCCCGGCCGACGTCGTGCTCCTGAACTACCGTCGCTACGCCGCCTTCGCCGCCAAGGGTGTCCTGGAGCCGCTCGGCCCGGCGCTCGCGCGGAGCCGTGTCATCAAGGAGCAGGACTTCTTCCCGCAAGCGATGGAGCCGTTCCGCTGGCAGGGCACGCTCATGTGCCTCCCGCAGAACCTCTCGAGTCTCGTCGTCTACTACAACAAGGACCTGTTCGAGCGCGCGGGCCTGCCTCGGCCGGCCGACGACTGGACCTGGGACGACTTCCTGCACGCGGCCCGCGTGCTGACGCGCGACACCAGGGGCAGCGGGCGCATCGACCAGTACGGGCTCGGCACGGAAGTCTCGATCTTCCGTCTCGCGCCGTTCGTCTGGCAGAACGGCGGGGAGCTCGTGGACTCCACCGCGGCGCCGACCCGTCTCACCCTCGACGCGCCGGCCGCCCGTGAGGCCGTGCAGTGGTTCGTCGAGCTGCAGACGAAGCATCGCGTGGTCCCGGACGCCGTCGAGGAGAAGGCCGAGAGCAGCGAGAGCCGATTCCTGAACGGCCGGCTCGGCATGTTTCTCAACAGCCGGCGCGGGGTCCCGACCTACCGCACCATCACGAGCTTCGACTGGGACGTCGCGCCGCTGCCGCGCCGCCGCCACCGCGCCGGCATCCTGCACGCCGACGCCTACTGCATGCCCCGGGTCACGAAGAACAAGGCCGCCGCCTGGGCCTTCATCGAGTTCGCCAACTCGCTCGAGGGGCAGCGGGGCGTCGCGACGTCGGGGCGCACGGTGCCCTCGCTGCGCCTGCTGGCCGAGTCACCCGCGTTCCTCGGCACGGACGCCCGGCCCCGGAACAGCCGCGTGTTCCTGACCGAGATCCCCTTCATCCGGACGGTGCCAGTGGCGGAGGCCTGGGTCGACGTCGAGGAGCTGGCCGGCGAAGAGCTGGCGCGTGCCTACTACGGTCGCGCCAGCGTGGACGAGGTCATCGCAACGGCAATCCGCCGTGCCGCCGCCGCCTTCAAGCGGTAGCGGCACGACCGCGGGCGGCGCCGGCATCGGGGCGCCGGTCCGCCGGCGCGAGGACATTCGTCTCCTGACCGGCCAGGGCCGCTACGCCGACGACCTCACCGCGCCAGGTCAAGCCTACGCGGCTTTCGTACGCTCCCCGCACGCGCATGCCGATGTGGTGGCGATCGACGCGGCGCCGGCCCGCCGGGTCGCAGGCGTGCTCGAGGTGTTCACCGGGCTCGATCTCGTCGCGGACGGCGTCGGGACGATCCTCATGCTGATCGCCGAGCGCGGCGGCGGCATCCGGAACCGCGACGGCTCGCCACTCGCGGAGCCGCCCTGGCATCCCGTGGCCACGGATCGCGCGCGGCACGTCGGCGAGCCCGTCGCGATCGTCGTCGCGACGACCCCCGCCGCGGCGGAGGACGGGGCACACGCCGTCGTGGTGGACTACAAGGTACGACCTCCGGTTTGTCGACGCGGTCCTTGCCCTCGCCGAGTGGGACGCCGCCACCGGGTCGCCGCGCGACTTGGCGTGCCGTTCGAGACCGTGCGCATCGTCATGGGCGACACCGATCTCGTGTCCGACGGCGTCGGCACGTTCGCATCGCGCTCGATGGTGCGGGGCGGCAGCGCGGCCGTGGAGGCGTCGGATCTCGTCGTCGCTGCCGGCGCACGGATGGCGGCGCACCTCCTGGAGGCCGCCGTCGCGGACATCGAGTGCCGCGACGGCGCGTTCACCGTGGTCGGGACCAACCGCTCGATCGGGATCTTCGACGTCGCACGGGCGGCCGCGGCGGGATCAGTGCCAGCCGCCCTCGGCACGTCGCTCCAGGCCGCGACGATGCACGAGAACCGGGCGTTCGCGTTCGCGAACGGCTGCGAGGTCTGCGAGCTCGACGTCGATCCCGAGACCGGCGCGGTCGCGATCGTCGCGTGGACGGTCGTCGACGACTCCGGACGCTCGGTGAACCCGATGATCGTGCACGGCCAGATGCACGGCGCCATGGCCCAGGGCGTCGGCCAGGCGTTGATGGAGCGATGCGTCTACGACTCGGCGAGCGGACAGCTGCTCTCGGGGTCCTTCCTCGACTATGCGGTGCCGCGCGCCGCCGACCTCCCGTCGATCTCCGTCACGAGCCGCGACGTGCCGAGCCCGACGAACCCGCTCGGCGTCAAGGGCGCCGGCGAGGGCGCCACCGTCGGCGCGCCGGGCGCGGTCATGCACGCGATCCTGGATGCCCTCGGGCCGCTCGGCGTGACCCACCTCGACATGCCGGCCACGCCGGCGCGGGTGTGGCAGGCGATCCAGAGCGCGCGGTGACGACGATGCGCGGTCAGTCCTGCGGCCGCTGTACCATTGCCACCGATGCGTGAGAACCTCGATCTACCCGTGACCGCCGGCGACCTGCTCACCTTCGACGAGATCTCGCGCCTGCGCCGCCCGTCGGCGATTCTGAGCGCCGCGCTCGTCCTTCACGCGTGGATCGTGATCGGGGCCGCCGTCGCGCTCTACCTCCTCTGGCCCTCGCCGGTGACGCTGGTCGCCGCGATCGCCGTGATCGGCGCGCGCCAGCTCGGCCTGATGGTCCTGATGCACGAGGCCGCGCACTGGCTCTTGTGCGCGAGCGGCCGAACGAACACCTGGGTCGGCACGTGGCTCTGCGCAGCTCCCGTCGGGGCCGATCTCAAGGCGTACCGCCGGACGCACCATCTCCATCATCGCCACACCCGGCAGCCGGAGGATCCGGACCTCGCGCGCGCGATGTCGCTGCCGGTGTCACGGCGCGCCCTCGCCCTGGCGGTGGCGGCCGATCTCTGCGGGTGGACGGCCGCGCGGCATCTCGCCGCCTGGCGGCCGTGGCGCGACGGCGTCGGTCCGGGCCTGCGCCGGCTCCGCGCTCCTCTGATCGCGAACGCCGTGCTCCTGGGCGTCTTGTCCGCGCTCGGCGGTCCAGCTCTGTATCTGCTGGTGTGGGTGCTTCCGTGGGCGACGTGGCACCAGGTCGTCACGCGTGTCCGGGAGATCTCGGAACACGGGCTGCTCCCTGGCAACGACGATCCGTTCCGGAGCACGCGCACGATCGGCGCGGGTTTCCTGGCGCGCGCGCTGATCGCCCCCTACTGGGTCAACTACCACCTGGAGCACCACCTGGCCGTGTTCGTGCCGTGCTGGAGGCTCTCCGAGCTCCACGCGCTGCTGATCGAGAGGCACGGACGCACCGGGATGGTGAGTGCGGGAAGCTACTGGGACGTGATCGCCGTCGCGACCTCGGCGCGCCAGACACAGCCCACCTGACGCGCAGGGGCACCGGCGTCAGGGCGCCCAGCTCCGCTACGCACCGGCCTTCTACGAGTAGCGCGGCGCACGGGGCCTCACCCTCGAGGCCCCGCGCACGTGCTTCCGCTGGCGATGCTGTCGGGTCGGCGCTCTCAGCGGAACGCCGGGATGATGTGCTTGGCGAACAGCTCGATCTGGCGCATCTCCTCGTCCCAGGGCATGAAGCCCTGATCGAAGAACCAGCCGAACCATTCCAGATCGCCTTTGCCGCCGATGGTCTTGAGCGCCGCCACCTCGGCCTTGACCTGATCTACCGTGCCCGCCAGCGCGTACTTCACCCTGCGCATTCGCTCCACGGTCCATTCCTCGCGGGGCAGCGAGGTGTACGGCTCGAGCGGATACTTCGCGGCGTCCTCCGGTGTGTCTGCTGGTATCGCTCGTTGTTCCGCCCGATGGGGCGAAGCCGCTTGCGATCCTCGAGGGTGCCGGGCACGGTGGGCAACACGAAGAGCATGAACTTCATGACGGCCTCCTTCCCCCGACTGCGGGGCTCGGGCCAGAAGATCGAGCGCGGACGCCCCGCCGCGGGAGTCGAGTCGGCCGCGCTCGACCACCGAGACGAGGCTAGGCACGCTCCGTCGGAGCGGTCAAGGCGCGACCGGTCACGTCTCCCCGAGGCCCGGGGAGCGGACGGTGACTATACTCGACACCGTCATGGGGATCGGTTGGCTTCGCTGGTGGCGCGTCGCGCTCTTCACGGCGATCGCGGTCGTGGGGCTCGTCGTCGCCGGCTCCTGGATCGTGCTTCGCGTCTGGGGCCCGGCCTTCACCCGCGAGCGCGTGGAGGCCCTGCTCTCCGAGGCTCTGGACCAGCCGGCCCACGTGGGAGCCGTGCATCTCCAGCCGTGGCGCCTGCGCGTGTCACTGGTCGATCTCGACGTGCCCGCCGCGGCGACCGCGCCCCGCGGTGTGCGTCTCCGCGCGCCCGCCATCCACGTGGGCATCGACGTCGCGAGCGTCTGGCGACGGCAGATCACGCTCTCCGCCCTCGCCACCGACGTCGACCTCGAGATGACGATCCCCGCGAGGGAGACCACCACTCGCAACATCTTTCCCCTGCCGGAGTTCCTCGAGATCGGGCCGCTTCAGGTCGGCGTCGGCAGCGTGCGCGTCAAGAACGGCCGCGCCGTGATCCGGCACTCGGACCCGGCCCTGACCGTCGAGGTCTCGAGCGCCGATGTCACGGCTCGGCCAACCGGCGGCGACCTCGAGATCGCGGGCCGCCTCGACACCGTGAGGGTGCGCGCAGCGGGCCGTCACGAGCAGATCGACCGGGTGGTGCTGGACGGCCGGCTCTCGGCCGACGTGGTCCGTATCCGACGGATCGCCTGGCAGTGGCAGGGCGAATCGACGGAGCTCGAGGGCGAGGTGCGCCATCCGTGGGTCGACGCCCGCGAGCTGTCGGTGCGCGCGAAGGGCGACGTCTCGCTCGCGGCGGTCGCGAGAGCGACGGGCCTCGATCAGCGGCTGGACGGCAAGGCCCGGATCACCGCCGAGATCACTGGTCCGCTGTCGGCGGTCCAGATCGCCGGGCGAGTCCGGATCGCCGAGCTGGGCCTCCCCGAGGCAAAGATCACCGACGTCGCCGTCGCGGGCCGGTGGGCCGATCGCGCGCTCCGCCTCGACGACATCCAGGCCCGCCTCGGCGGCGGGCGAATCAAGGGCCGGCTCGAGGTCGACAAGATCGCGCGCGACGGCGCAAGCGTGAGGCTCGACGTGCGCGAGGTCGTGCTCCCGGGAGACCTCGCCAATCTCGGTCCCGGCACGGCCCTCGCCGAGGGCAGAGTGCGCGACGGCGGCATCGATCTCCTCCGCGGCGAGGCCAACTGGCGAGGGCTCGTCGTCTCGCTCGACGGGCGCATCGCTGCCGGTCCGCAGCTCGCGGCGCGCGGAAGGGTCTCCGCCACTCTGGCGGACGTCGCCCGCGCCATGCGCTGGGAGCCGATGAGCGGACGCGCCACCGTGTCGGCCGAGCTGTCGGGTCGCGGTCAGGCTCGAGTGCTGGAGGGACGGACCGACGTCGCCGACCTCGTCGCCGCGGGGCGCGCCGTCGAGCCCGTCCGGGCGTCGTTCCGCTTGACGTCTCCGCAGGGACCGAACGCGCGATGGGAGGGGAACGTGGAGGTGCCTCGCGTCGCCTGGAGCCAGGCTGCCGTCGAGCACATCGCTGCCTCGCTCGCGGTCGACGCGAAGCACATCGAGGTGATTCGCGCGCGCGCGCAGATCGCCGCCATTCCGGTCGAAGCCACCGGCCAGTGGGCGTGGGCCGGGGCGGGGCGGAGCCGCGTCGCGCTCGGACCCGTGTCGCTCGGCGCGATCCGGGGCGCGCCGCCCGCGCTTGGCGTCGGCGGCACCGGCCGGGCCACTGTCGACATCGCGGTCGAGCGCGGCGTCGCCTCGACGACGGCGCTCGTCGAGCTGGACCAGGTGAACGCTGCCGGCGTATCGCTGGGCGCGGGGCGTAGCGAGGTTCGCGTGCGCGGGCGCGCGCTCGAGGCGGAGCTGTCGTTTCCGTCCCGTCGGCTCCGGGCCACCGCCGCGGGACGGCTCGAAGCCGGCGGGACGCTCGCCGGACGCCTCGACGTCGACGACCTGTCGCTCCAGCCGTTGCTCCGCGAGCTGGACTCGGCCGCGGCGAACCACGTCGAGGGTCGCGTGTCGGCCCGCGGCGAAGTGTCGCTTCCGCTCGACCAGCCGTCGAGCGTGCGCGGAGTCGTTCGCTTGAGGCCCGAGGGTTTGCGCCTCGTCGGCGAGCCATGGACGAGCCAGGGCCCGATCGTCCTGCGGTGGGACGCGCCGCGGCTCCTCGTGGAGCGCTTCCGGCTGGACGGTCCGTCGGGCAGCCTGAGCGCTCAGGGCGCGCTGATCGGACCTGACGATCGCGGGCTCTCCATCGCGCTCGACAACGCGCGGCTGCCCGGCGCCCTGGCCGAGCTGGGCCGCGGCACGGCCCGCGTCGCCATGCGCCTCGACGGTGGCAACGTCGAGCTGTCACGGTTCGACGCGAGATGGCCCACACTGACGGCCGTCGCCTCGGGCCGCGCGCGCGCCGATGGCTCGATCGAGTTCACCGGTCGCGTCGACGGCGACGTCAGTGCCCTCGGATCGGCGCTCGGCGTTCCTGGCGCGCGCGGACGCGTCGTGCTGACCGCCGACGCGCGCGGGCGCCGTGACGCGATCGAGGCCGAGGGACTCGTGCGCGCGTCCCGGATCGAGCTGCGAGGCGCGACGGTGAGCGACGTCGAGCTGCCGCTCCGATTCTCGCGGTCGACGTTGCGCGTGGAGCGCGCGCGCGCGACGCTCGGGACGAGTCGCGTCTCCGCCGACGCGAGCGTGACCTGGCCCGACACCGGGCTGACGAGCGCGGGCTCCTCGGCCCGCGACGTGCACGTCAAGGCCGAGGTCCGCGCGCCGGCCACTCGTCTCGAGGATCTGGCCCCGCTACTTCCCTCGGCGCTCGACGGCCGCGGTGAGCTTGCCGTGACCGCGCGGGGCGCGGGCACGCCTCGCGCCTGGCGCGGCAGCGGGACCCTCACGGCTCCGCTCGTCGAGCTGCCGGCCGGGCCGCTCCGCCAGCTCCGCGCGCAGTTCGCGCTCGATCGAACGAAGCTCGATGTGACCGATCTGCGGGTCGACGCGCTCGGGGTCCCGACGCGCGCCAAGGCGTCCTGGGAGTGGGCTGGCGGCGGCAGCGCGAAGGCGACGCTCGGGCCCGCGTCGCTCGCCGGACTCACGATGATGCCCGCCGGCGCGGGCCTCGAAGGGACCGGCCAGGCGACGATCGACGTGGTCCTGCGATCGCCAGCGGATGCGACGGGGAGAGTCCACGCCACGTTCGAGGACGCCGCGGTCGGGGGCGTCCGCCTCGGGCGCGGACAGATCGAGGCGTCGGGGAAGGACGGCGTCTACCGCGCAGAGATCGCCTTCCCGGAGCAGCGGCTGCAGGCCAGCGGCCGCGCGCGCGTCGAGGGCGGCAACATGCTCTCTGCCGAGGTCGCGCTGCCGGCGATCGACCTCGGACTTCTGGCCAAGGCCACCGCCCCCACTTCGATCCCGGTCTCCGGAACTCTGTCGGCCCGCGCCACGGGGCGCGTCCCCCTCGCGGAGCCGCGGCGTGGGGAAGGCGTCCTCTCGATCGACCCGGTTCGTCTCGTCGTGGGAAGCGAAACCTGGGAGACGCGAACCCCCATCTCGGTGCGCTGGGCGCAGGGCGCCGTCTCGCTCGCGCCGTTTCGGCTTGCCTCGAAGGAGGGCCAGGTGTCCGCGGAGGGAGCGCTCGCCGTGGACGGGACGCTCGACGCCAGGGCCACCGCTCAGCTGCCGCTCACCGCGCTCAGAGAGGGCCGCCCGGAGATCCGGGACATCGGAGGCGTCCTCGACGCGACGCTGCGCGCCTCGGGACGCCTCACCGCGCCGATCTTCACCGGGGACGGCGCGATTCACCGCGGCAACCTCCTCTTGCGCGATCGGCCGGAGACCCTCCGCGACGTCGAGGCGCGCTTCACTCTCTCGGGCCAGGGCATACGGCTCACGGAAGCCACGGCGGCGCTCTCGGGGGGCCGCGTCCAGGCGCGAGGCGACCTCGCGCTGCGGGGCTGGGAGCCCGGCGCCTATCGGGTTCGCCTGCAGGCCGAACACGTCGCGCTGGGGCAGATCGACGGCTTCTCGAGCGCCTGGGACGCCGATCTCGAGCTGGCCGGCATCGCGCGGGAAGCGCAGCTCAGCGGGCGCGCGCGTCTCGTCCGCGGCCTCTACAACCGCGATCTCTCGATCCTGTCCCTCGTCACGTCGCCGGCCCGGGCCGCCGCCGCCGACACCGGGCTGCCCGTGCGCCTTCGGGTCCGCGTGGACCTCGACGACAACCTCGTCGTGCGAACGCGCGCCGCCAACCTCCGCGCGGGCGGCGTGCTGAACGCGGAGGGCACGACCACCCGGCCAATCGTCTTCGGATCGATCGAAAGCCGCGACGGCCGCCTCCTCTTCCGCGGCCGCAGCTGGGATGTGACCAGCGCCGCCGTGCGCTTCGCGGATCCGCGTCGCCTCGATCCGTACCTCGATGTCCTCGCGACGTCGCGCATCGCCGAGTACGACGTGACGATGCAGATCAGCGGCCCCGTGTCGAACGTCAGCGTGCGGTTCAGCTCGACACCGCGGCTCTCGCAGAACGACCTGCTCTCACTGGTCGCCTTCGGCGCGACGGGCGCCGACATCAAGGAGTCGCCGGGCACCATCCTGCTCGGCGAGGCGGGCAAGCTCCTCGCCCAGAACGTGCTGGGCGTCGATCCCGCCGCGACCGGGCTCAGGATCAGCGCCGGCTCCTCCGCGGCCAGCGGCGCGAGCGACGTCCACGGCTTCCCCGGCGAGGATCGATCGATCGCGTCGCGGACCTCGCCGGGCGCGCGGAAGGATACCGTGCGAGTCGAATACCAGCTCTGGGCTCCGCTCTTCCTGTCGGGCGAGTACGACCGCGATGGCGGCTACGGCACCGACGTCGTCCTGCGCTTCCGCTTCCGGTGAGGCTCGGCCATGAGCCGGGGGCGCGCGGTGAGCGCCCTGCTCATCGTCGCGTTCTTGCACGCCCTCGCCACGCCCGCGATCACCGCGGCGCCGACGGTCACAGGCGTGGATCTGTCCTCGGCGCACCCGCTCCCCGAGAGGCGCGTGCGCGAGGCGATCGGCAACCTGGCCGGCCAACCGCTCTCGCGCGACGCCGTCCGCGCCAGCCTCGAACGACTCTGGGGTCTCGGCCTGTGGAGCGCCATCCGGGTCGACGAGGTGCCGGATCGCGCCGGCATCAGGCTCCGCTTCGAATTCACCGCGCGGCCGCTCATCCACCGGATCACCTGGACGGGCCGGGCCGGTCTCGACCTGGCCGAGGTCGTCGCCACGGCGGGAATCGGCGTCGGTGACGACGCCTCCCCGTCGCGCCTGACCCAGGTCGAGCGCGATCTGCTCGCGCGATATCGGCGAGAGGGCTACCTTGCAGCCCGCGTCGACATCCGGATGGACCCCGTCCCGGACAGTAGCGACCAGGACGTGACCGTGACGCTCGACGCCGGTGACCAGGCTCGGGTCGGCGACCTGCGGTTTCAGGGCGACACGGGAGTGCCGCCGAGTCAGCTCGAGAAGTCGCTCAAGCTCCGCGAAGGCCGCCCTTACAAGGAGTCGCTCGTCCGGGAGGACGCGCGCACAGCCGAGGAGCGATTGCGCGAGGCGGGCTACTTCGAGGCGCGCGTCACCGCCGGCCCGCCCGACTGGCATGCAGCCACCAACCGGGTGGACCTCGACTTCCAGGTCACCGCGGGCCCTCGATTCCGGGTCGAGTTCGAGAATCGCGGGCCGCTCCCCGAGTCCGTCCTCAAGTCGCAGCTCACCTTCGCCACGAGCGGCGTGACGGATCGGTTCGAGCAAGAAGCGAGCGCGCACCAGATCGAGGTCGCCTACCGGGAGCGCGGGTACCACTGGGCCACCGTGACGCCCCACGAGACACGCGATGGCGACGTGCGCGTCCTGCGCTTCGTCATCGCCGAGGGACCGCGGGTCACCGTCGAGTCGATCACGTTCACCGGCGCTCGCGAGGTCCCCGCCGCCCAGCTCGCCAAGCAGATCGAGACCAGTCGCCCTGGCCTGTTCCAGCGGGGTCTCTTCCGCCGGGACGTGCTCGACCACGATGTCGGCGTCGTCCTCGCCCATCTCCGGTCGCAGGGCTACGCCGAGGCCACCGTGGGCCCCGCGGAGGTCCACTTCTCCGAGGACCGAAGCCAGGCCCGTGTCGTGATTCCGGTCACCGAGGGCCCGCGCTTCACCGTCGGCGCCATCACCGTCGAGGGAGCGCACATCGTCACGGCGAGCGAGATCGACGCCGCCCTGCCCTTCAAGCGCGGCGCCCCATGGGAACCTCGAAAGGAAGAGGACGGGCAGCGGGCCATCGAGGCGCTCTACGCGGCCCGCGGATACTTCGGGACCACGGTCCGGTCCACGACGAGCTCACAGGGCTCGACCGTCGACATTCGCTACGACGTCGACGAGGGGACGCTCACGCGCATCGGGCGTGTGCTGCTCCGCGGACTCTTGCTGACCCGTGAGGACGTCGTGCGCCGGACGCTGCCGTTCCAGCCCGGCGACGTCCTGATCCCGAGCAAGCTCCTCGAGGGGCAACGGCGCCTCGGAGAGTTCGCCGCGTTCGACTCGGTGTCGGTCGATCCGCTGCGCCCGCCGCCGACCCCGTTCGCCGACGTCGAGGTGTCGCTCCGCGAGCGGAAGCCCTGGCATCTGGACTTCGGGCTCGGCTACAGCAACGCGGACGGAGGACGCGGATTCCTCGAGCTGGGACACGACAACGTCTTCGGCACCGGCTCCAGCATCAGCATCCGCCAGCGTCTGAGCGCCGGAGGCGAGTCCACCGGCCGGGCCCAGCGCACGGACGTGCTCGGTCGCGTCCCCTTCCTCCTCGGCACGCCGTGGTGGCTCGACGTGGACATCTTCCAGGAGACGAGCACGCAGCTCGGCTACGACCTGGCCCAGGTCGGGCTGTGGGTCGACGCGTACCGCTCCCTCTTCCCCGACAAGATCAAGGGGCTCAGAGGCGACTTCCGCTATCGCATGGAATCCGTCCGGTACTCCAACGTCGATCCCGCGCTGGCGAGCTCGGACGTCACGCCCGGCCACCAGTTCATCAGCAGCGTGACGCCCATGCTGACGCTCGATCGGCGCAACGAGCCCCTGGACCCCACGCACGGCAGCTACCACCAGATCTCCCTCGAGACGGGCGCCGGGATCCTCGGCAGCGACGTCGAGTTCGTCAAGGGGTGGCTCGAGACACGGTGGTTCATCAACTGGCCGCCGCCGATGGTCGTGGCGCTGAGCGGGCGACTCGGACTGGCGGCGCCCTATGGCGGCACGCAGTCGCTGGCCATCCAGGATCGCTTCTTTGCCGGCGGCGCCAGCACCGTCCGTGGATTCCGCGAGGATCGCTTGGGCCCTCTCGACGACCGCGGCAACCCGACCGGCGGCAACGCCACCGCGATCTTCAACGTCGAGCTGCGCTTCCCCATCTGGCGCTGGTTCGGGGGCGCGGTGTTCATCGACACCGGCGCCGTGACGCCGGAGGTCAAGGATCTGCAGCTGAGCGAGTTCAAGTCCGGAGCCGGGGCCGGCCTCCGCATCAAGACCCCGGTCGGGCCCATCCGCTTCGACGTCGGCTACGCGCTCCAGCCCGTTCCCGGGGAGTCGCGGACCCAGTTCTACGTCACCGTGGGGAATGCATTCTGATGCGCGGATGGGTCGCCGGCGCCGCCCTTGCCCTGCTCTCGATCGCCGGGAGCACGGAGGCGGCCGACACGCGTCTCATGGACATGGTGCTGGCAACCGTCGGCGCCAGTCCGGTCACGCTGAGCGAGGTTCTTCTGGCCCGAGCGCTCGGCCTGTTCGGCCTCGAGCCGTCGAGTGGTCCAGTCACCGAGGCCGACCTCACCCGCTATCTCGATGCGCAGCTCGCGGTGCGAGAGGCGACGCAGCTCGCGGTCGAGGTGTCCCCCGCCGACGTCGATCGCGCCTGGGACCGGGCGGGTGGCGCCGCGCTCGCGGCACGACTCGAGGCGGTGGCCGTCGATCCCGCCTGGGCCCGGCGTCTCCTCGGATCCAGCCTGCGCGTCGAGCGCTTCGTCGACCTGCGATTCCGCGACTTCGCCTTCGTCACCGACTTCGACGTGGACGAGGCGCTCGGTCCCGGCGTCCACGACGAGGCGGCCCGCACGCGCACACGGGATCGTCTCCGCGCCGACATCGTCGCGCGCGCCCTCGACGCGTGGACGGAGGACGCGCGACAGCGCATCCCGACCCGCCGAATTCAGGGCGTGACAGGACCCTGGCCAGCGCCGTTCTCGTTCGCGTCTCCCGCGCGAGCGAAGTGAGGCGATGTGCCACTGCGTTCGGGCCCGACAGTGCAGAACAGTGTCGAGTCGCAGCGCAAAGTTATCCACACATGTGGATAACTTTCGCGTCACGACCGACACGCACGTGACGCGCTTGTGGTAGCATGCCGCCCTATGTTTGGTCCGGACCCACTGCTGTGGACGCGTCACGAGGTGGCGTCGTGTCCGACGTGCCGCGCCGAGGCGATCAACCTCGCCGGCCGCGTGACGTTCTCCGACGAGTTCATCCAGCTCGACTACCGATGCGATGCGTGCGGCGCGTCGTTCAGGTTCGTGCGCAAACCGAAGTTGACCACGTAGCTCCCCGTCACGCCGTGACCGGCTGTAACGGCTTGGCCCTCTCCCCTGACAGGAGGGGAGAGGGCCGAGGTCTTCAGCGCCCGGGTTCTCGCCCGGGAGCGCCCTGATCAGAACTCCTCGAACTCGTCGCCCTTGGCGGCGCGGGAGCTCGGGGCCCCGGCGACCACTTCGACCAGAGCAGGCTCGGCGCTCGTCGCTTTCGCCTTGGCTGCCGACGGCTTCGGCGCGCTCCGCGGCGCCCGGGCGAGCATTGCGGGGGCCGCGACGGCTGCGATGGGCTGTGGACCGGACTGCTCATCGTCGTCGATCTTGAAGCGAGCGACGAGAACCTGGAGCTGCTGCGCCTGCGCCGCCAGCGACTCCGCCGTCGACTGGAGTTCCTCGGTCTGGGCGGCGTTGGACTGCGTGACGTGGTCCATCTGGACGACGGCGCGGTTCACGAGGTCGACGCCGCTCGACTGCTCCTGGCAGGCCGCGAGGGTGAGCCCGGTGGCCTTCTCGACGGCCGCGCGGTTGGGGTTGACCACGACGTGGACGACGGTGGTCGCCCCGTGCAGGCGCACGCTCTGAGCCCAGGCGGCGGAGCCCATGCCCGCCACGGCCGTGACACCACGGCCCCGGTGACAGCAAACACTTTGTTCTTGGTGCGTTCTCCCTCCGGTCGTAAAGGATTGGTCGAGCCTTTCTCCGCGGCACACGCCCGCGCCACCGGGGAGCCCGCGAATCTTCATCGACGGCTGGAGGGAAATGCTTGAGGACCTTGTCGCAGCCCCGGCCTACGCGACGAGGATGCCGAACCGAGCCCTTGACTGCGCCAGGCTCGAGAACGCATCCTGCCAGGCGAGGAGGACCCCATGGAGCCACGAATCGAGCCGATCGATGCCACGCTGGGCGCCGTCGTCACGGGCCTCGCCCTTGCCCACATGGACGCCTCGACCTGGAAGATCGTCGAGCAGGCCTTCCACGACTACGCCGTGCTCGTGTTCCCTGGCCAGAACCTGACGGAAGCGGAGCAGGTGGCGTTCGCCAATCGGTTCGGCGACATCGAGCTCCTCGCCCCGGACCCCGAGCAGAAGGCGGTGGCGATCAGCAACCAGAAGCCGGACGGCACGGTCATGGGCGCGGACGAGCATCGATTCAAGTCGCTGCGCGGCAACGAGGGGTGGCATACGGACAGCTCGTATATGCCGCTCGCGGCCAAGGCCTCGGTGCTCTCGGCGCAGGTGGTGCCGTCGGCCGGCGGTGAGACCGAGTGGGCCGACATGCGGGCCGCCTACGATGCGCTGGACGAGGCGACGCGGCGGCGCATTGCCGGGCTCTCGTCGCACCACTCGCTCTATCACTCCCAGGCCCAGATCGGGCACCTGGTCCAGACAGGCGCCGGCTACGGCTTTCACGCGAAGGGGGCGCCGCTACGCCCGCTGGTGAAGGTGCACCCCATCACGGGCCGGCCCGCGCTCTTCATCGGCCGGCACGCCTTCGGGATTCCGGGCCTCGACGAGGCCGAGTCCCGGACGCTCCTGTCCGACCTCGTGGACTTCGCCTGCCGGCCGCCCCGGACGTATGCGCATCGATGGCAGCCGGGCGACGTCGTCATCTGGGACAATCGCTGCGTGCTACACCGGGCCCGGCCTTACGACTACGCGGAGGTGCGCGTGATGCGTCACACCCGGGTCGCCGGGGACCCGGCCACCGAGTTCGCCTCGACGGACCGCGACGACCGGGCCAGCGCGTTCGAGCCGTCCACGTCGAACCGGTAGCCATCGGCCCGACGCGCGGCCCCGGCGCACGCGCCTGCCGCACGCGCGTCATTCGCGTGCGCCGGAGGCCATGGTTCGCGCCGCGGCGGCGCGGACCATCATGTAATCGTCGAGGAGTCGCTGGCTGACCAGCCGGATGAGAAAGAAGCCGAACTTCCGGTTCTGGTGATACAGCTCGAGCACCTTGTCGTTGGACATGACGCCGAGATCGACAGCGGTCTCGGAGATCGCCGTGTCCATCCGCTGGTGCGTCGGGGCGAAGATGCCGATCTCGCCGAGCACGCTCCCGGGGCCGACGGTGACGCCCACGTCCACCAGGCGGAGCGACCCGCTCAGCACGACGTACACCTCGTTCGCCGGATCGCCCTGCTTGAACAGGACCTCTCCCTTCGCAAGGCTCCGGCGACGCATGAACGGCACCAACCACTCCATCGAGAGATCTCCCCGGGACGCATCGTCCACGTTCTGGATCAGCGTCCGCAGCTGGACCCAGCCGGATGCAGTTCAACGGCAAGAGAATCGCGTGGAGAATGAACACCGGGTAGAGCTGCCCTCCGAACCCGTACGCCATGAACGCGACGTTGCTCACGATGCCGATGACGCGGAGCGGAA
>Ga0187894_10000194_pt1 | contig 81193 bp, 69 predicted proteins | sample GBC1701081metaG_FD_136650 | JGI IMG/M metagenome (GOLD analysis project Ga0187894, IMG submission 136650) | White microbial mat communities from a lava cave in the Kipuka Kanohina Cave System on the Island of Hawaii, USA - GBC170108-1 metaG ...
CGAAGCGACCATGCGGAACATCCGCCAGAACCTGGCGTTCGCGTTCGGCTACAACGCGCTCGCGATTCCGCTCGCGGCAGGCGTGCTCTATCCGCTGGTCGGCTGGCTCCTCTCCCCGATGATCGCGAGCGCCACCATGAGCCTGTCGTCGGTGTCGGTGATCGCGAACGCGCTGCGGCTGCGGCGAGTTGACCTTTGAGCCGGAGTACCTGAACTAGGCGATCCCATGGCCAAGCTCGCCGCCCCGAGCGGGTTCCGCGACTTCCTGCCGGACCAGTTCCGCAAGCGGCAGGAGCTCGTCCGCCGCATCCGCGAGACCTACGAGTCGTTCGGGTTCGAGGGCATGGACACGCCGGCAATGGAGAGCCTCCGGGTGTTTCTCGGCAAAGGGGGCGGTGAGAACGAGAAGCTCATGTTCCATGTCTTGAAGCGCGGCGCCGAGCTCGAGCGCGCGCTCGCCAAGGGCGGCGACGAGCTTTCGGACATGGCCCTCCGCTTCGATCTCACCGTGCCGCTCGCGCGCTACTACGCGAGTCACCGCGGCGAGCTGCCCGCGGTCTTCAAACGCTACCAGTGCGGGCCGGTGTGGCGTGCCGAGCGCGCCCAGCACGGCCGCTTTCGCGAATTCGTTCAGTGCGACGTCGACGTGCTCGGCTCGGCGTCGATGGCGGTCGAAGCCGAGGTCGTCCTCGCGACCACGACCGCGCTCGCAACGCTCGGCTTCTCGGGCCTCACCGTGCGCCTCAACTCGCGCCCGCTCCTCTCGCTCCTCGTGCGCAGCGCCGGCGTGAGTGAGGAGCACCTCGGCGCCGCGGTCATCGGAATCGACAAGCTCGACAAGGAGAGCCCGGCGGCGGTGAAGGAAGAGCTCACCGGCAAGGGCATTCCCGAGAAGGTCGCGGCGAGCCTGCTCGAGCTGCACGCGCGCTCGCGCGGTGGGACCGACGAGGCGAAGCTCGCCGACGTCGAGTCGCGCGCCGGCAAGGCGGCGACGCCGCACGTCGCGCAGCTCCGCGAGATCCTCGCGCTGACGCCGCCGCTTCCCGCGGGCCGTCTCGCGTTCGACCCGTTCCTGGCGCGCGGCATGGACTACTACACCGGCCCCATCTTCGAGGTCGCGGCCGAGGACGTTCCCTTCAGCCTCGCGGGCGGTGGCCGCTTCGACGATCTCGTCGAGCGCCTGGCGGGCGCGAAGGTGCCGGCCTGCGGCTTCTCCATCGGCTTCGAACGCGTCTTCATGCTGATGGAGGAGCGCGGGATGTTCGGCGGCGGGAGCCGCGCGGCCGACGTGCTCGTCGTCGTGGCCGCCGCGGACGCGGCCGCCGGTGCCATCCGTCTGGGAGCCGAGCTCCGGCAGGCGGGGCTTCGCGTCGACGTGTTTCCGCATGCGGCGAAGCTCGGCGCGCAGTTCGAGCTGGCGGAGAAGAAGGGCATCCCGCTCGCCATCGTTGCCGACGCGGCGAAGCTCGCGAGCGGAACGCTCGAGGTGCGTGAGATCGCGACCCGCACGAGCACGCCCGTCGCGCGCGCCGACCTCGCCTCCTGGATTCGGGGGCGTCGCGAGACCGGTGCGTAGAGACCACGAGCGGGTTGCCCAACCCCCGGCCCTCCGCCACCATGACGGCCGATCATGCCGCAGGGAGGGATCCTCATGCTTCGCACGCTGGTGGTGGGTGTCGCGGGACTCTTGCTCGGGGCCGCGATCGCAGGGCAGGCGGCCGACCCGGAGGCCGGCCCCCGGGTCTGCAAGAAGTGGAGCGTCATCTCCACGTGGGCGAACGGGCCCGACTGGAAGGTCGACTTCCCGGGCGCCGAGCCCTTCGCGGTGGCGACGGTCGGCGGCTCGACGCGCGTCTTCGCCCGCGCCTGCGCCGACTAGGACACCGAGCGGAGGGTCGTCGAGGCCTCGGCGTCGCGCCGGCGCTGCTCGGCGAGGACGCGCTTCGCGTCGCGGTAGCCGTGCGCCATGAGCGTCTGGTTCTTGCGTGGATAGGCCTGGAAGACGGCGAGCGGTCCGAATCCGCTCCACTGCTCGGTCGGCTCGATGACCGTCACGGGGACGCCGTGGAATTTGCCGTCCTCCATGAGCGCGTAGAGGTAGCCCATGTTCCCGATCGTCCGCCACATGACGTCGAGGACGCGCTGCAGGAAGTCGAGGAACGAGCTGAAACGCGCCTTGTACGGCAGCTGGCTCGCGATGGGTGCGAGCAGGAAGATCTCGGTGGCACCCATCTGGATCGCGCGCTCGAGCGGGATGTTCCACGCGAACCCGCCGTCGACGTACCAGTCGCCGCGGTACTGGATGGGCGGGAACAGCATGGGAATGGCGTAGCCCGCGCGTGTGAGCGAGCGCAGCTCCCGCCAGTCGGTGCACGAGCCCTTGGCGTGCATCTCGCCGCGGCCGCGCGAGAGGTTCAGAACCACGAACTCCATGTCGAGCGGGCTCGCAAACACCTCGGGGAAGTCGATGTACTCCTCGAGCGCAGACGTGAGGCGGTCCATCGAGAAGAGCGAGAGGCCGAAGATGGGGTTGTGCCACAGGCTCGGCGAGACGATGCGCGGGATCGAGCGGAAGTGCATCCACGCTTCTTCCAGACGCGGGATGCCGCCCGACGCGTAGACGCAGGCGTTGAGGACGCCGATCGAGCTCGAGACGAACGCGTCCGGCGTGATGCCCTGCTCGGCGAGGTACTTCATGGCACCCACCTGATGGGCGCCGAGCGCCGCCCCACCGCCGAGGATGAAGACGCGCTTCGCCATGGTCAGGAGATCACCCCGGCCTCCTTGAGGCGGCCGATCTCCGTCCAGTCGCAGCCGAGCTCGAGCAGCACCTCCTCGGTGTGCGCGCCCGCGTCGGGCGCCGCGCTGCGCACCCGTGGCGGCTCGCCGCCGAACTGGACGGGATTCGCACACAGGCGCACGGGCCCCTGGGAGGTCTCGACCTCGAGGAGGTACCCGTTCGCCTGTACCTGCGGGTCGTCGGCCAGGTCGGCGGGCGTCTGCAGCGGTCCCCAGATGCACTCGGACGCGCGCAGGATCGCCTCCCAGTCGGCGCGCGGCTTGGTGGCGAACGTCTCCGACAGCTCGGCGCGGATTGCGCTCGCCTGCTCGGCGCGGGCGGCGGCCGTCGGATAGCGCTCGAGGAGATCCTGCCGGCCGATCGTGGCGGCGAACATCGGCCAGAAGCGCTCGGCCTGCAGCATCATCAGGACGAGCGCCTTGCCGTCGGCGCACGGGTAGAAGCCGACGAGCGCGTTCGGCGGCGGCGGCATCTCACCGGCCGTCGGCAGCATCCGGCCGTACATGTAGGTGGCTGTGATGTCGGGCGAGAGGACCCACATCGCCGTGCCGAGCAGCGAGACGTCCACCTCGATGCCCTCGCCGGTGCGCTCGCGCTGGAAGAGCGCGGCCGCGATGCCGCCGGCGATCGACATGCCGCCGATGAAGTCGCCGAACGCGGGCCGCTGCTGAACCGGTGGCCGGCCGGGCGTGGAAAGGCGATCGGCGATCCCGCCGCGCGCCCAGAACGAGACGCCGTCGTAGCCGCCGCGGCGCGAGTCCGGACCGTGACGGCCCTGACCGTTGCCACGTGCGTAGACGAGGCGCGGGTTCACGCGGCGCACGTCGTCGTAGGTGATGCGCAGCCGCTCGCGCGCGTCGTCGAGGAAGCTCGTGAGGAAGACGTCGACGGTCGGGAGCAGGCGATCGAGCAGCGCCCGGCCGTCGGCGTGCGCGAGGTCGATGCCGACGCTGCGCTTGTTGCGACCCAGGTGCTCGACGAGAAAGTTTCGTCCCGATGCGCCCGGCACGAGGCCCGCGGTGATGAGCCCGCGGATGGGATCGCCGAAGCGCGGATGCTCGATCTTGATGATCTCGGCACCCCAGTCGCCGAGCACGGTCGCCGCCGAGGGCACGAAGCCCCAGTCGGCCACCTCGAGGACGCGCACCCCCGACAGCACGTCACGCACGTCGCGACACTAGGCGACGGGCCCGGCAAGCCGCAAGCGGCTAGGGGAGGGGCAGGACGACCGAGAGCTGCGCGCCGTGGTCGGAGCTGAGGGTGACGCGGCCGCCGAGCGCGCGCACGCGCTCGCGGATGCTGACGAGGCCGAGGCCGGGCCCGCCGGGGCGCGCGCCGTTGCGCGGGTAGCCGATGCCGTTGTCGCTGACGTCGAGGTGGATGCCGTCCGTCTCGTGGGTGAGCGAGACGCGGACGCTGGTGGCGCGCGCGTGCTTGGCGACGTTCGTCAGCGCCTCCTGCACGATGCGGTAGACGGCGGTCTCCACGTCGGTCGGTAGTCGCGGCATCTCGTTCGCGACGAACCGCACGTCGAGGTCGCGGTGGGTCTTGAACGATTTCACCTGCGCCTCGAGCGACGGCACGAGCCCCCAATCGTCGAGGAGCGAGGGACGCAGGAGCTGCGACAGCTCGCGGATCTCCGCCAGCGTCTTGGCGGCGAGCCCGCGCGCCTCCGCGACTTCGGTGCGTACGGCCCCGTCGCCCTCGGGGAGATGGCGCTCGATCGCGCGCAGATACGAGACGACGGCCGTGAGCTCCTGCCCCACGCCGTCGTGCAGCTCGCGCGAGAGCCGGCGCCGCTCCTCCTCCTGCACGGACATGAGACGGTTCGAGAGCCCTTCGAGCTCCCGCTCGCGTCGCTCGATGCCCGAGCGCGCCGCTTCCATGATGTTGGCGCAGAGCGCGGCGATGATGGTGGCGAAGAGGAGGACGCCGTTCGAGAACACGAAGCGCTCCTCACCGAGGTCCTGGCGATGCGTGAGGAGTCCCACCAAGAGGAAGCCGAAGGTGAAGAGCGTTCCGACGGCTGCGGTGCGACGCGGGCTCCACGAGCAGATCACTGCCGCGCCGAACAGGAGCAGGGAGAGGACGTTCGACACCAGCGGGGGATAGCCGGACGTGACGGCGAAATAGGCGAGGAGATTGCCGCCCATGGCGACCACCATCAGCAGCGCGCAGGTATCCGCCCACCGCCGCGCCGACGGCAGGTAGCTGACGACCAGCCCGACCAGCGCAATCGCGGCGTGCAGCGTGTGTGCGATGACCCGGTTCTCGAAGTGGGCGTCGTTGTCGTAGTAGAGGTACTGGAACGGCAGGAAGAGGCTCGCCACCACGAGCGCGAGCAGGGAGCCCAGGCGGAGCATCCGCGGGCTCATTCGGGACTGGGCCGTCGGTCGATCGCTCGCCACCGCGCCCGGAGGCTAACGCCGTGGCCGGCGGCCGACAACCACCTTGCAGGCGCCGTCGCGTGCGGGTTAGGAGCGGCCGATGCCGAGCGGTCCCCTGGCCCACCTGCGCGTCGTCGATCTGACCGACATCCGGGGGGCGATGGCGGCGCGGCTGCTCGCCGACCTCGGCGCCGACGTGGTGAAAGTGGAGCCACCCGAGGGCGATCCAGGACGGTGGCGCGCCCCGTTCGTGGGCGACGTGCCCGACCCCGACCGGGCGCTCGCGTTCCTGTATCGCAACGCGAACAAGCGCGGCATGCGGCTCGACCTGGCGACGCCGGCGGGGCGGCGCGAGCTGGGAGCCCTGTGCGCGAACGCGGACGTGCTGGTCGAGAACCTGGGTCCCGGCGGCGAGGCACGGCTCGGGCTCACGCCCGATCGCATGCGCCGGGAGCATCCGCATCTCGTGCACGTCGCGATCGCCGACTGCGGGCTCTCCGGTCCGCGCGCGTCCTGGCGCCTCGAGGCGCTCCCCGCGTTTGCGGCGTCGGGCGCGCTCTTCGCGTCGGGATTCCCCGAGCTGCCGCCCTGCTGGCTGCCGGGCTACCTCGCGCACGACAGCGCGTCGCTGTTCGCCGTCGTGGGGGCGCTCGCGGGCGTGCTGGAGCGTGCCCGCCACGGGCGCGGGCAGACGGTCGAGGTCTCCGTGCAGGAGGCCGGCATCAACGCGCTCCATCCCTGGTCGATCCCGACCGCGGACTATGCGCGCGTCTATCCGAGCCTGCCGCGCCTCAGCGTTCGCAACGGCGCGGGCGCCTACACGGTGCTGCCCGCGGCCGACGGCTACATTCGGGCGCTGCCCGCGAGCCCGCGACAGTGGCGCGCGTTCGTCGAGCTGGTCGGTGTCGAAGCGCTGGCCGGACCGGAATGGGAGCGGTCCGTCTATCGGCTCGCCAACGCCGACGTGATCCGGCTCCTCACCGAGGACGCGTTGCGCGCCGAGTCCCGCGCCCAAGTCCATGCGCGCGCGCGAAAGCTCGACGTCCCGCTCGTGCCGCTCAACCGCCCCGAGGAGTTCGTGGTCGAGGAGCAGACGCGCCACCGCCGGTACTTCAGCACCTCGGGGTTTCCCCATCTGGGCGACGCGCCGTTCGCCTCGCCGCCGTTCAACCTGTCCGCGACGCCGGCCTCCATGCGGCGGCCCGCGCCGGTCGCCGGCGCCGCGGACGGCGGCTTCGCGCCGAGGACCCCCGAGACACCCGCGGGTGGAGCAGGGCCCGCGCTCGCCGGTCTGCGCGTCGTCGACCTCGGCGTGGGCGTCGCAGGGCCCGAGGTCGGGTATCTCCTGGGCGAGCTCGGCGCGGAGGTCGTGAAGATCGAGTCGCGCGCGAACGTCGACTTCCTTCGCCGGGTGACGGTCGAGGCGGACGCACCGGATCGCTCGTGGACGTTCAACGACGCGTCGCGCGGCCAGCGCAGCGTGTGCCTCGACCTGCGCACCCCGCGCGGCCGCGCCCTGGCGCTCGACCTCTGCGCGCGCGCCGACGTCGTCATCGAGAACAATCGCGGCGGCGTCGCCGCGCGGTGGGGCCTCGACTACGAAGACGTGCGCGGGCGCCGTCCCGACGTCATCTACTACGCGTCACAGGCGTTCGGGCGCGGCGGGCCGCTCGGCGAGGCGTCGGCCTTCGGACCGCTCAACTCGGCGTTCTCCGGCGTCACGTGGCTGTGGAACCACCCGAACGCGCCGTATCCCGCCGGCTGCGCCTTGAACCACCCCGATCACACGGCCGCGAAGCTGGCGGCGGGCGTCATCCTGGCCGCGCTCGAGCACCGGCGCCGAACCGGCGAGGGCCAGCGGATCGAGATGTCGCAGGCGGAATCGGCGGCCTACCTGATGGGCGAGGCCTACCTCCAGGAGGCGTGCACGGGACGGCGGATGGAGCAGGTGGGAAACGCCGCGCCGTACGCGGCGCCCCACGGCGTCTACCCCTGCGCGGGGACGGATCGCTGGGTGGCGATCGCGATCGTGTCGGACGACGAGTGGCGGCGCCTGCAGGCGGCGCTCGGCTGGGACGACGAGCCCGCGCTCCGCACGCTCGAGGGACGCCTCGCGGGGCGCGCGTCGCTCGATGAGCGCGTCGCCGCGTGGACGCGCGAGCGCTCCGCGGAGGACGCCGCCGGGCTCCTCCAGGCGAGCGGCCTCTCGGCGATGCCCGTACAGAACGGTGATGACCACCGCGCCGACGCGCATCTCGCCACGCGCGGTGCGATCGTGACCGTCGAGCATCCCGAGATCGGATCGGAGCGCCACAGCGGCAACCCGATCCGGTTGTCGGCGACGCCGCTCACGCCCGCCGGTCGCGCGCCGCTTCTCGGCGAGCACACCGAGGACGTGCTCGTCCGCTGGCTCGCCCTCTCGCCGGACGAAGCGCGCGTGCTGGTCGCCGACGCCGTCTGCCGCTGATCAGGCCAGGCCGTAGAGCGTCGCGGCGTTCCCGCCGGTGATGAGGACCCGCTCGTCGGCCGGCACGTCCTTGAAGTGGTCGGCCAACGCTTCGCGCGACTTCGGCCAAGTGCTGTCCGAGTGCGGGTAGTCCGTCGACCACATGATGTTGCGCAGTCCCGCGCGGTGACGCTCGGCGACGCCGGCCAGGTCCTGGATGAACGTCGCGTACCCCTGCCGGTACCAGTACGTGCTCGGCTTCTCCGTGATGACCGACTTCGTCCAGAAGCGGTGCTTGTTGAACGTCTGGTCCATGCGCTCGAGGAAGTAGGGGATCCAGCCGATGCCACACTCGACGAGTACGAAGCGCAGGTTCGGGTGGCGCGCCAGGATACCGGTGAAGATGAGCGTCGAGACGGTCTCGCAGATCGAGATCGGCGCGATCGCGATGAAGGTCTCCTTGATGCCGGGCGTCGGGTTCGCGAACGTCTCGGTGACGTTCGCCTTGCGCGGCCCGACGATGTGGAAGCTCATCGGGAGACGTGTCTCCTCGACGAGCGACCAGAACGGCTCGTAGTCGGTGTCCCACAGCGGTTTGCCGCCGCGCTCGTCCGGGAACGGATCGAGGTGGAAACCGCGCAGGCCCATCTTGGCGACGCGCCGGAGCTCCCGCTGCGCCTCGTCGAGGTCGAGGAGCGGGATGTGGGCGAGACCCACGAGCCGCGTCGGCGCCGCCTTCGACAGCTCGACCATCCAGTCGTTGTAGCGCTGGACGACGTACGTCCGCAGCGCGGCGTCGGCGGCGTGCTGCGTGACCGGTCCGCCGAAGTAGAGCACCTCGGCGTCGACGCCGTCGACGTCCATGTCCTCGAGGCGCGCCGTGGGGTCGTACGCCCCCGGCCGCATCTCCTTGTAGGTGAGGCCGGTCGGCTTGTACTCCTCGGGCTTGCGACCGGCGGACGAATCGAGGCCGATGGCGCCGGAGATCTGCTGATCGGTCACCCAGAAGTCGCCCATCGGCCCGGACTCGACGCGCGGCGCCCGGTCCTTGAACTGAGCCGGGCAGTCGCGGACCCACAGGTCCCGCGGCGGATTGACGTGCGAGTCAGCCGAGACGATGCGGTCGGTCGCCATCGATCGTCCTCCTGGACGTTCGTCTAGCCGAGGATCGCGTCGACAATCAAGCGTTCGTTCGATTGCGCTCAGCCGCCGCGCTGCAGCGTGAGGATCGGGGGCAGCAGGCCCTGCAAGCCCTGGGTGATCGCGTCGGCCGCGATCGCGGTGATCTTCTTCCCGCGCTGCTTGGCCACCAGCGAGATGAGCTTGCCGACCTGCTTCTGGGCCGCCTTGAGCGCCTTCTTCGCGCGGCGGGTGGAGCCGGAGCCGAGCTGGATCTTCGACTCGACGACGCCGAGCCCCTTCAGGATCTTGGTGCGCAGCGGCGGGGCGATGTCGGTCACCGCCGCGCCGCCGACCGTGCCGCGGATGCCGGCGATCCGGCACATGAGGAGCGGCACGGTGGCCTTGGGGACGTTCGAGCATCCGGTGGCCGGATCACACGAGTCGTCGGTGCAGGCGTCGCCGTCGTCGCAGTCGAGGGCGGGGCCGCTCTTGCACCCGACGGCCGGGTCGCACACGTCGATGCCCGTGCAGGCGTCGTTGTCGTCGCACACGGGCGGGTCGATCGGCGTGCACACGCCCGCGTCGCACGCCGCCGGACCACAGGCGCCGAGCGGATCGCAGTCGGTGGTCGTCGCGCACGGAATGCAGGGGTCGTTCGAGCCGGAGGAGCAGAAGGGGCCGGGACGGCACACGTCCGGGAGGCAGTGACCGCCGGGGGCGCCGTTCTGCGCGCCGTCGTCGCATTCCTCACCGCAGTCGACGACGCCGTTGCCGCACGCCTCGAAATGGCAGGTGGGCGAGCATCCGTCGCAGCCGACGGTGTTGAAGTCGTCGCAGTCCTCGCCCGGATCGACCTTGCCGTTGCCGCAGCCCTCGTTCCGGCACTGGTGCGAGCAGCCGTCGCCGTCCTTCGTGTTGCCGTCGTCGCACTCCTCGCCGGGATCGGGCGTGCCGTTGCCGCACCCGGGCGGGATGAGGATGCACGCCGCGGTGCAGCCCGTCGCCCCGCTCGGCGGATCACACTCCTCGTCGCACTCGACCCGCCCGTTGCCGCAGGCCTCGAGGCGGCAGGTCGACGAGCAGTGCGTGGCATCGCACGAGGTGACGTTGGAGTCGTCGCACTGTTCGAGCGCGTCGGTGATCCCGTCACCGCACACGTTGTCGAGCCGCGAGCAGTCGCCGTGGCAGGTGTCGCCGCTCACGGTATTGCCGTCGTCGCACTGCTCGTTGCAGTCGATGCGGTTGTTGCCGCACGTCTCGATCTGGCAGAGGGACGAGCATCCGTCGCACGACGTCGTGTTGTGATCGTCGCATTCCTCGTCCGGATCGAGGTTGCCGTCGCCGCACGACGCCGACGGACGGCCGCCGCATGGCGTGAGGGCCACGTTCTGCTCGACCACCAGCTCGGGGAGGAACGTGCCGCCCGACGTGACGGGCGCCAGCTCGAGGTACTGGAGCAGGTTCTGCTCACCCGCGCTGAGCGTGCCGACGGCCGTGAGCTGCCGGCCCGACTGCACGATGATCTCACCCTTGGCCCCCTCGGCGTGGATCGCGATTCCGGACGGCACCGTCACGTCGCACCACGCCGCCGCCTGCACGCCACCGCCCTCGACGCCGGGGTTCGCGCCGCCGTGGACGTCGATCGCACCTACGGTAAGCGTGCGGTGCGCCTCGAACTCGACGTTGCCGCCGTCGCTGTCGGCACCGCGACCCTGGGCCTGGATCGTGCCGGTCTGGACGGTGTCGAGCACCGACATGAAGAAGACGTCGCCGCCGAACCCGTCGGGCGGCGCGCCGCTGATCTCGAAGTCGCCCGCCAGCGTCAGGTTCGCACCCGAGAAGACGTTGAGATCCCCGCCGCTGCCGCCGCCCTCGAGATCGGTACCCTGGTCCCCTTGCATGAAGATCCTGCCGTCGAGCGTGACCGACCCGTCGAGCGTGAACACGGTGAAGAGCCCACCGTCGCCACCGGCCGCCGTGGCCCGGATGTCGATGCGGCCGGTAGTCGTGATCGGACCGTCGGCCTCGAGATCGAGGGTGCCGCCACTGCCACCCGAGGCGTCGATGTTGCCGGACATGACGATGCCGGCGCTCGCGTCGAGGGAGACGGGGCCGCCGCCGCCGAGGTTGCCGCCGCTCGCGAGCACGTCGCCGGCGACGAGGATGCTGCTGCCCTTGAGGTCGATGCCGCCGCCGATGCCGTCGGCATTCGTGCCGCGCGCGTCGAGCACACCGTCGATCTGGATCGCGCCGCTGCCCGCGTCGAGCTCGATGCGGTCCGCCGACGCGGGATCGGCGACGTCGATGCGCGCGCGCGTGTTGCCCTGGCGCAGCACGCCGATCGTCCCCTGGGTGTGAACGACCACGCCGCCGCCCGGCCCGAGAAGGCCCGATCCGGGGCGCAGCTCGAGGCTGCCCGCCAGGATCGTCATCGTGCCCGTGCCGACGTTGAGCGTGCTGTGGTTGAGGACGACCGCGCGCGCGCCGAAGTCGAGCGTCGTTCCGGCGACCACGGGGCAATCCTTGCCGTCGATCACGCAGGGGTCGGCCGCCGCACCGCAGAGGTCGTTCGGGCTGGTCACCGGGGCGCACGCGCCGCTGGCGCGCTGCGCGCACAGCGCGAGCGCGAGGCCGGCGGCGAGGCCCGCGAGGCGGAGAGACATCGGGCTTCTCGGCAGCAACGGCTATGCCGTGCCAACCCCCTCCCACGCCGCCAAAACCGCCGACATCCCGCGGAGATAGAAGCTCCGATCGGGACCACCGTCCCTGCGCGGCCGCGTCCTTCGCGCAGCCGCGCACGGGGCTGCGACGAAGGTCGCGAGACATGCGCACGCCCTGGCTCACGTCAGCAGCCAAGCCCGAGCTTCGTCTCGTCGCACTTCGAGGCGGCTTCGCCCGCCCGCTGGGCGAGCGCCGTCGCGAGCTCCGGGCTCAGCTGCCGTCCTGCGAGGCGATTCGCCGTTCGCTGGAGGCTGCGCAGCTGCTTTGCGGCCGCGGTGAGGAGCCGCTTCGCCTTGGCGCACTTCGAGCCCGCCGTCGATTGCGCGAGCCCGACCTTCGCCGAGAGCTTCTCGAGCTTCTTCTGGATGCGCGTGCGTGCGCGCGGATTCGTGCCGCCCGTGGTGTCGGCGAGAACCTTCGAGTGCATGTCCTCGAGGCGGCAGAGGATGGACGGGAAGCCGCTCCTCGGGTCGTTCTTGCAGCCGACGGCGTCGGTGCAGGTGTCGTCGGTGCAGACGTCGCCGTCGTCGCAGTCGAGGACGGGCTGGGTCTGACACGCACCGGCGACGCACTGCTCGGCGCCGTTGCAGGCCTGGCCGTCGTCGCAGCCCGTCACGCCCGTTCCGTTCTTCGGCGTGTGCGCGCAGCCCGTCGCCTGGTCGCAGGTGTCGTCCGTGCACGGGTTGTTGTCATCGCAGTTGGGGACGACGTCCTGGCAGCGGCCCGCGACACACGCCGTCGAGCAACGCGGTCCGCATTCGAACGGATCCGTACCGGAGCACGGCGTGCAGGTCGGGTCGGGGACCGGATGATCGCAGCCGTTGCGGTCGAGGTCGCACGAATCGGCGGTGCAGACGTCGTTGTCGTTGCACTGGCTGCTCGAGAGGCAGCAGTCGGTGTTCGGCGTGTGCATGCAGCCCTGTTCGTCGCTGCAGAGGTCGGTCGTGCACGGGTTGTTGTCCGTGCAGTTGGTCGGCGCGTCCGCTACGCACGTCGAGCCCTGGCAGGTGGCCGGATTGCACGTCGTGCCGCAGGCCGCGCCGGGGCTCGGCGTGGGCCCACCGCAGCGGTGTGTGGCCGGGTCACACGGTCCGTTCGTCGTGCACGGGTTGTGGTCGATGTCGGTGCAATCGTTGTTGTCGTTGCAGCAGTTGCCAGAGGCGACGTTCATGCACCGGTTGCCGACGCAGGCGTCGTCCGTACAGGGGTCGTTGTCGTTGCACGTCGACGCATCGCTGCAGCAGGCCGGATCGGGAACGTGCTGGCACCCGAGCTGCGAATCGCAGACGTCGTTCGTGCACACGTCGTTGTCGACGCAGGCGATCGCCACGTGCGTGCACGCGTGCGCACTGCATCCGTCAGTCGTACAGGCGTCGCCGTCGTTGCAGTCGGCGGGCGTGTTGCAGCAGCCGGGCACCGGCGACGTCTCACACAGGCCCGTCTGCGGGTTGCAGAGGTCGGTCGTGCAGACGTCGTTGTCGTTGCAGACGACGGGCGTCGTGGGCTGGCACACGCCGCCCTGGCACATGCGGACGCCGTTGCAGAGATCGCTGCCGTCGTCGCAGCGGGTGCCGGTCTGAGCGACGTTGTCGCAGAAGCCACCGTTGCACTGATCGTCGGTGCACGGGTTCCCGTCGTTGCACTCGGCAGGGGTCGTGCACGTCCGTCCTTTGCACCCATCGGTGGGGTCGCAGGCCTCCCCCGGCGGGCAGGGGAGCAGCGTACCGGGCCGACACGTGCCACCGGTGCACGTTTCGATGCCAGTGCAGACGTTGCCGTCGTCGCAGCCGGGTACGTTTTCCGCGCCGTTCGGGACCGGGGTGTGGAAGCATCCCGTCACGGCGTCGCAGCCGTCCGTGGTGCACGGGTTCCCGTCTGACCCGCAGTTCGGTATCGAGCCGGGCGTCGGGACGCACACGCCGCTCTGGCACGCTTCGAGACCGTCGCAGACGGTGTTGTCGTTGCAGTCGAAGCCATTCGGCTTGTACGTGATCGTGCACCCGGCGGCCGGGTCGCACGCGTTGTCGGAGCACGGGTTCGTGTCCGTGCAGTGATGCACCCGGCAGCGGGCGTCGCAGAAATCGCTGCCGTTGCAGAACGGTCCGCCCGCACCGACGTCGCACGTCTCGGGGAACTGGACCTGATTGTCGCCGCATTGCGGGCACGGGTCGAGGCAGCCGGGCGGCGAGTTCTCCCCCGTGCACGGGGCGCGGACGCAGCCGTTCGCGGTGACGGTGCCGTCGGTGCAGGCCCCGGCGCTACGTGCCGGCACGAACGTGCCCGTGAGCGACGGGGTGCTTCCGGCCGGGAAGGTGAGCACGTTGGCGCCCGAGGCGCGGAGCTGGCCGGCGATCGCGAGACTCGAGCGCGCGGTCACGACGTTGGTGCTGCCGGCGTCGCCGGTGATGTTGATCGACGAGCCGCTCGCAAGGTTTACCGTGCAACCGTCGATCGCGACCTGCGCGCCCCCGAACTGGCCGTGGCCGTTGGCGTTGATCGCGCCCTGCAGCGTGAAGTCACCGCCGACGCGCGGGAGGCCGAACTCGTCGATGCCCGCACGCAGCACGATCGTGCCGCCGACGCCCTCTGGGCTGCCGTTCGCGATCAGCTCGGCGCTCGGCCCGATCGTGAGGTTGCGGCCCGCCTCGACGTCGATGCCGCCGGCGCTCGAGGCGTCGGCGCCCGAGGTGTTGAACGAGACGTCGCCCTGGATGGCGACGGCACCGCCTGCGGTGATCGTGATGCTGCCGCCATCGGCGTCGAGGCCGCCCTTGCTCTCGAGGTTGCCTTCGATCGTGGCGTCGCCGCCGGCGTCGATGCCGATGTCCTCGGCGGAGTAGACGTCGCTCGCGACGATCGCCTTGGTGACGTGGATGTCACCGTCGGCGGCGATCGAGATCTCGCCGGCGCCGCTGTCGAGGATGCCCGTCGTCGAGATCTTCTTCGAGATGGTGAGGTCACCAGCCGAGGCGACGTCGACGGTGGAGCCGCTCGCGTCGATGGGGGAGTCCATCGTCAGCGTGCCGTCGGGGATACGGGATTCGGTCGTGAGGCTGACGGTCCCACCGACGCCCACCGTGAGACCCTCCGAGAGCCGCTGCAGGGTCATGGGTCCGTTGCTCGCGGTGAGGTCGATCGACCCGAAGTCGTCGCCCGCACGGAGCTCGCCGAGGACGCTGAGGCTGCCGGTGATCATCGTGATGTCGCCGCCGAGGTTGGACTGGACGACGGAGCCGTCGGCGAACGACGCCAGGCCCGGCACGTTGACGCTGATCGAGCCGAGGTCGGCCGTGAGCCGGCCGCTGCCGCCCAGCGAGAAGTTGCCCGGACCGCGGAACGAGATCTCGCCGCCGCGCTGGCCCACCGGGGGTAGCGTGCCCTGGTTGGCGGACAGCGCGATCTGGACGGTGATGTCGCCGGCCGTGGTGGAGACGTCGATCACGCCGCCGGCCGCCGCGGGGCCCCCGCTCGCCGTGACGCTCCCCTTGCTGAATGCGACGGGGCCGTCGGCCTGGATCGCGATGCGGCCGCCGGCAGCGGCCGTGCTCGATGCATTGATGATCGCGCTGTTCCCACCCTGCTGGCTGTAGGCGAGGCCGGTGAGCCCAGTCGTCACGATCGTGACGTTGCCCGCGGCCGCCCCGGCTGGCCCGCGCACGTCGATGAGACCCGTCAGCGTGACGCTCTTCGCCATGAGGGTGACGGTGCGCCCCTGGGCAGCGACGGTGCCGCTGATGGTGAGGTTGCGGGTGCCGAAGTCGAAGGCGCAGGTGGGACCGGTGACGGTGAGCGTGCCGTCGATCGTGCAGCCCGCCACCGTACAGCAGGAGGCGTTCGAGATCAGCGCACTCGCGTCGCAGGTCGACACGGTGCATGCGGCGTCGGCGCGGGCCGCGAGCGCAGAGAGAAAAAGCAGCGTGGCCGTGGATGAAAGGATGCGGCGGTAGAGGGTGACGTCACGAACTCGCAGCACGCGGACCTCCGGTTCCAGCGTCGAGGTATATCGGGGGCGACGGCAGCCGTAAATCGTGGTTCGCATAGCAAACGCCGGGAAATAGCGTCATCGCACGGACGTGATGACAGGATTGCGTCGATGTCGATCGAAAGCTGCTCGGATCTGCACGGCGGGGGCGTGGCACCCCCCTTGCACGTGCCATCCCGCGGATGCGCTCGAGTAGAAACCGTGGCTTTACGCTGATCGAGCTTCTGGTGGTGGTCGCCATCGTTGCGATTCTCGCGGCGATCGCCATCCCGCAGTTCAACTACCAGCAGCGAGCCTTCGACGCCCGCACGGTGTCGGACCTGAAGAACGCGGCGACGGGTCAGGAGACCTACTTCGCCGACAACTTCACCTACTCGAGCAGCTGCCTGACCCTCCCGGGCTTCAACGCGTCGGCCGGCGTCGTGTTCTCGGTGTGCAACGGAACGGCCACCTCGTTCGTGATGACCGCGACCAACCCGTCCGGGACCAAGACCTGCACCTGGGACAGCACGGCCAGCCCGCCCCTCAGCTGCATCTGAGCGGCGGCGCGTAAGTTCCCCAGCGCTTGCGCCAGCTCGCCACCGCGTGTACCCAGCGGCGGATGGTGAGCACCGAGACGGTGCGCGGCCGCATAGAGCAGGCCCTCGCAGGTGCTCGCGTCGAGGTCGTGGATACGACCGGCGCGGGTGACCACTTCGAGGTGAGCGTGACGGCGCCCGCGTTCAAGAACCTCGGGCTCGTCGACCAGCACCGCCTCGTCTACGAGGCCCTGGGCGACCTCATGAGCACCATCCACGCCCTGTCCCTGCGGACGAGCGTGCCGTGAGGGATCGATGATCAGAGGGGAGACCGTGCGATGAGTGACGTACTGGACGAGATCGACCGCGAGGTGAAGGACAATCCGGTGGTCGTCTACATGAAGGGGACGCCCCGCTTCCCGATGTGCGGGTTCTCGGCCGCCACGGTCGAGGTCCTGAACGAGCTCGGCGTGCCGTACAAAGCCGTCGACATCCTGGCCGAGGGCGCGAAGCGCGACGGCATCAAGGCGTACACGAAGTGGCCCACGATTCCCCAGGTGTTCGTCGGCGGGAAGTTCGTCGGCGGCTGCGACATCGTGCGCGAGATGCACGCCAAGGGCGAGCTCGCGCCGCTCGTGAAGGCGGCGACCGCCGCCCAAGCATCGTAGGATCGCCGAGCCCGAGACTACGTCTTGGGGCGGGCGCTGAGGCCGCCGCACGGCTCGAGGGTCCAGCGCTCGCGCAGCCAGTGGTTGGCGAGCTTCTGCCATTCGCTCGCCACGATCTTCGCGTCGCGCCGCACGCGATACCAGCGCGGTCCCGCGAACGCGTCAGTGGTGCTCGGCTGGACGCTGACCGCCACACCGGGGCCGAGCGCGCGACGCAGGATCAAGCGCGCGCGGCGCGTGTGCGACGGCGACGTGACGACGACGAGACGGCGGACGCCGCGCGTGCATGCCCAGCGTGCGATCGTTCGCGCCTCGCCCGCGGTCGAGGGCGCGCGACGCCGAAGCGTCACGATCGCACTCGCCGGCACGCCGAGACCTTCGAGGGCCGTCCGCGCGAGCGCGTCGGAGTCCGGAAGGGCGACTCCCCCCTTGCGGAGCGCGACGTCGCCCGGCGGAAGCGCTTCGCGCGTCACGACGACGTGCGGGGCGAGTCCCTGCCGGTAGAGCGCCGCGGCTGCGAGCGTCCGGTCGCGCACCGAGCCCGCCAGGACGACGATCGCGTCGGCCGCCGGCGGCAGCGGATCCGCGACCACGAGGAAGCTTCCGAGCGCCGGCACGAGCCACAGCCAACCGACCCCCGCGAGCCCGAGGGCGCCCGCCACGAGCCGCGCGCGCATCGGGTGCGAGGCTACGGAGCGCCGTCGCACCCTGCAAGCGACGGTTGACGAGGGATGGTGCGGCGCGCTCTCTATCGGCATGCGGACGGTTCAGACGGTGACGGGCTCCGTCACGGCGGACACACTCGGCACGACGCTCATGCACGAGCACCTGCTCGTCGGCTGGCCCGGCTGGGAAGCCGACGCGGCGGCCGATCGCAGCTCGCGGCGCGAATACGCCGCGCGCTGCGTGGAGCGCATGCAGGAGCTGAAGGGACACGGCCTGCGCACCCTCGTCGACCCGTGCCCGATCGACCTCGGGCGTGACGTCGAGCTCATGGCGGAGGTGGCCCAGAAGAGCGGCGTGCTCATCGTGTGCGCGACCGGCCTCTACAAGGAGGATGAGGGAGCCCCCGTGTACTTCAAGTTTCGCACCCACTGGGGGGACGCGCTGGCCGAGATGACCGAGCTGTTCGTGCGCGAGCTGACGGAGGGCGTGGGCGAGACCGGCATCCGTGCCGGCGTCATCAAGGTCGCGACCGGCGTCGGGCGCATCACGCCGTACGAGGAGATGGTCCTGCGAGCGGCCGCGCGCGCGCACGAGGCGACCGGAGCGCCGATCACGACTCACACCGACCAAGGCACGATGGGTCCCGAGCAGCTCGACATCCTCCTCGGCGAGGGCGTGCCCCCGCAGGCGATCGTCGTCGGGCACTCCTGCGGCCAGAGCGACGTCCACTACCACCTCCAGATGCTCGATCGCGGCGCGACCCTCGGCTTCGATCGCTTCGGGCTCGACATCCTGCACCCGGATCGCGAGCGGCTTGCGGTGCTGATCGGCCTCCTCGGCCTGGGGTTCGAGCGCCAGCTCGTGCTTTCGCACGACACCGTGTGGTGCTGGCGCGGCCGCGCCCCGAAGTTGCCCCCGGACACGCTGACCCACTGGAAGCCGACCTACGTCTTCGAGACCATCGTTCCCCGCCTGCGCTCCGCCGGCGTCGCCGATGCCAAGATCACGACGATGCTGGTCGAGAATCCCCGGCGCTACTTCGCGGGCGCCGCTGCCTAGCGAGTCAGGATCGCGACGCAGGCGTTGGCGCCGCGTCCCACCGTGTGCGCGAGGCCGACGCGCGCGTTCGGCACCTGACGCGGGCCGCACGTTCCGCGGAGCTGCCAGGCGAGCTCCACCACCTGGCCGAGTGCGGACGCGCCGAGCGGCTCGCCCTTGGAGAGCAAACCGCCGCTCGGGTTGACCGGACGACGCGAGCGCATCTCGCCGCCGCCGTCGCGGACCCACTTGCCGCCGCCGCCGCGCGGGCAGAGGCCGAGCTCCTCGGCCGACAGGATCTCCCGTGCGGCGTCGGTGTCCTGCAGCTCGACCACGTCCATGCCGTCGGGGCCGATGGCGGCTTGCTCGTACGCCGCCTGCGCCGCCATCGTCGTGGGCGGCGTGACGTCATCGTCGGCGATCCCGGAGAGCGGCGTGTGCTCCCCGAGGACGTTCCCCGCGAGGTGCGAGCGAAGCTGCACCGCCGCGACACGGATCGCGGGAGCCGCCGCGGGCGGCGTGGCGGAGAGGACGAGGGCGGCGGCGCCCTCATTCGGCGAGCACAGCATGAGCAGGCGCAGCGGCTCGCACACGAGCGGCGACGCCAGGACCTCCTCGGCGGTGATCGCCTTGCGATACATCGCGTTCGGATTGTGGACGCCATGGAGGTGGTTCTTCACCGAGACGCGGGCGAGATCCTGCGCCGTGACGTCGCTCTCGAACATCAGGCGCTGGGCGCGGAGCGCGAAATAGCCGGGCGTGGCGGCGAGGCCGGCCTCCTCCCGCCATGGCTCGAAGAACGACGACCGGATCATGCCGCGCGGCATCTTCTCGAGGCCGAAGACGAGGACCGTGTCGTAGACGCCCGCCGCGATCTGGGCGGCGCCGAGTGCCAGCGCCGCGCCGCCGCTCGCGCAGCCGGCTTCGAGATTGACCGTCGGGACGCCCGAGAGCCCGAGGGCGGTCAGCACCTTGTGACCCGACGCGACGCCGCCGTAGACGCAGCCGCAGAACGCCGCCTGGAAGCCGCCGCGCCGCACGCCGGCCTCGACGAGGGCGGCGCGCACGGCGTCGGCGCCGATCGCGGTGAGGCTCTTGTCGGGGAATCGCCCGAACGGATGCAGGCCGGTGCCCGCGACGTAGACGGGTCTCACGCCGAGCCCCCCGGCGCGAACGCATACGACAGGACGGGTGTCCCGTCGTCGTCGTTGAAGAGCGGCTCGACGACGAGTCGCATGGCCTGGCCACGCCGCAGGCGGGCGGCGTCGGGCTCGGTGAGGCGCGTGACGACGCGCAGCCCCTCGGGCAGCTCGACGATACCGAACCCGTAGGGAAGCGGTCCGCGGTAGCCGGGGGGTGCGCTCTTCACCACCGTATAGAGGAAAAGTAGCCCCGTTCCCGCGAGCGCCGCCTCGTGGCAGGACGCCCCACCGCAATAGGGACACGACTCGCTGGCGGGGAAATGGAGCTTCCCGCATCCGTCGCAGCGCGCGGCGAGAAGGCGCGGACCATCCGGCGTGATGCGAAACAGCCCGTCGGCAATGGGACGCGGCTCCGGCACGGGCGCGGACCCTACGAGACGCCCCATCAAGGCGTCAAGCTACGACCAAAGTCGCAGCTCCCTTTCGCAAGTTTTTTCTCGCCTGGTCGCGGATCGGATGGTAGAGAAATCCGGATGCGATCCAGGAAGGATCTCCGCACCATCGGAGCGATCGTGCTCGCGCTGCTCACGAAGGCGGCGGTTGCGCAGGCGACGGTCGCCACCGATCTCTGCACGCCCACGGCGGATCCGTGCGTGGTGAACACGACGATCGCGGTCACGACCGGCTCGACGATCGACCTCGGCGCGCGCGCGCTCGAGATCGGCGCGCAAGGTACGCTCGACGTCGGATCGGGCACGCTCCTCATCCAGGCGGGCGCGGTACGTCTCCTTCCGGGCTCGAAGATCCTCGGTCGCAGCACGACGGCGGGCGGGTCCATCACGATCGTAGCGAGCGGCTCGATCGACATCCAGGCGAGCGGCCCGAGCAAGGGCCGGATCGACGTCACGAGCGAAGGCGACGACGGCCTCATCACCCTGCAGGCGGCCGGCAACGTCACGGTGGCGGGCCAGCTGCTCGCCGTCGGAGCCGATCAGTTCGCGAGCGGCGGCGGCATCGCCATTCTCGCCGGCGGGTCGATCGTCGTCACGCCGTCCGGCGACGTGATCGTCGCGGGGGGAAATCAGGCCGGGGGCGGCGACATACTGCTCGACGCCGGCGGTGGTGTCGATCTGCAGAACGTCGTCGACGCCTCGGGCGGCGACTTCGGCGGCGGCACCATCGACCTCACGTCGCACAACGGCGACGTGATCGTGCGCCAGCAGCTGAACGTTCCCGGCGGCGGATTCTCCGGCGACGGCGGCGAGGTGACGATCGACGCCGGCGGATCGGTCCAGGTGCTCGCGACGATCGACGGCCACGCGGCGGGGGACAGCGAGGACGGTTCGGGATCGGGCGGCGACGTGGACATCCGGGCCCAGCAGTCGATCACGATCTCCGGCGTGCTCTCGCTCACGGCCGCGCCGCCGGACGGCGAAGGCGGCAGCGTGTCGCTCGAGGCAGGGACGACCATCACGATCGGCGCGGCGATGCTGGTCGAGGGGCAGGGCATCGACGGTTGTGGGGGTTCGATCGCGGTGAACGCGGGCGGAGCGGTGACGCTCAATCGCATCACCGCCAACGGCGGCTCGTGCGGCGGCGGCGACGTGACCGTGCAGGCGCTCGGCGATCTCGCCGTGCCGCAGATCATCAATGCGGACGGCGCCAGCTTCGGACCGGGAGGCACGATCGTCCTCGACGGGCGCAACGTGCAGGTCACCAACGTCGTACGCGCGGCGTCGAGCGACGCCGACGGGGGGAGCATCCTCGTCGAAGGGTGCAACGTGGGCATCGGCGCGGCGGCCGAGCTGCGGACGATCGGCATCGCCGGCAGCAACACGATCCACGCGAGCGGGCAGGCGACCATCAACGGGGATCTGCTGTCCTCGTTGGGAGCCGTCCCGGGCACGAACCGCATCGTCTATCGGAATGCCGCCCTGCCGCCGCTCGTCGCAGGGGCGACGATCTCCCCGCCCGCGCTGCAGGCGGTCGACGCGACGCTGCCGCCCTGTCCGGCGGCGGGGGCGATCTGCGGCGACGGCACGGTGGACGCGGGCGAGCAATGCGACGACGGCAACAACGTCGCGTGCGACGGCTGTTCGTCCGCCTGTCGCAGCGAAGGGTGCGGGAACGCCCACGTCGAGTGCAACGAGCAGTGCGACAACGGGCCGGCCAACGGCACGCCGGGCAACGCGTGCGCGGCCGACTGCTCCATCATTCCGACGGCGGGCGGGGTGCAGTCGATCCCGGGCGGGCACGGCACGACCGCGTGTCAGGCGGAGTGGATGGTGACGAACGCGGGTGGCGAGGTGATCGACGGGTTCCCGTCGACCCAGCAGCGATGCATCGACGGTGACCCAGGCTGCGATCGCGACGAGGCCGACAACGGGGCATGTACGTTCGACGTCGCGGTGTGCCTGGCGGCGAACGACACGCGGATCGGGGGCTGCCAGCCGACGGGGCTCCAGTACTTCACCCTGCAGAAGCCGAACCTGCTGACGGCGACCGATCCGATCGACGTCGCGAATGGGACCCGGATCCGCGACGCCGTCGCCGCGCTCGGCGTGCAGGTGCGGATCGGCTCCAACGTCATCGTCCCGGGCGCGCCCCTCACCGGGCGCGATCTCTGTACGCCGCCCCTCGCCATCACCGTCCCGCACGGCACGGGGATCGTCGGGAGCCGCCGCATCGAAGCGGCGTCGCGCGACCTGGCGGGAAGCCGCATGCGCCGCAACACGGTCGATCTCATCTGCGCGCCGAATCCGTCGGTGTGCGGCAATGGCATCGTCGAGATCGCGGAGCAGTGCGACGACGGGAACACCGCGTCCTGCGACGGCTGCACGCCCACCTGCCGCCGCGAGGTGTGCGGGGACGGGATCGTCGAGTGCGGGGAGCAGTGCGACGACGGTCCTGAGAACGGAACGCCCGAAAGCCAGTGCACGGCGACCTGCACGGAGAAGGTGCCGCCGCTCCGCATCGCCGGAGGCGGGTCGCCGGCGCTCGACTGCCTGGTCGAATACTCGCTCAACACGACGGCGCCGATCCTCGATCGCGCCGGCCAACCATCGAAGAAGCAGGACTGCGTCGACAACGACCCTTCGTGTGACCTCGATCCGACCGTCGGCACCTGCTGGTTCAAAGGTTGGGTGTGCGTCGGCGGCGCGGATCCGCGCATCGCGTGCCCGGCCCAGACCGTCGCCTCGCTCGAGTTGATGAAGCCGAGCCTCCGCGACGTGGGTCCGCTCGCGACGCTCCGCACCGCCGCGCAGCAGCGCCTCTCCGCCATCGCACTCCCGGTCACGAGCGGGGAGGTCTGCACGCAGCGCATCGACGTCACGATGCCGGCCGGCCGCCGCCCGCTGACCCTCTCGATCAAAGGCCGCGACCCACTCGGCAAGTCCGATCGCGACACGTTGAAGCTCCGCTGTCTCGCGCCGCCGACGTAGTGGGTCGTTGGCGGCACCGCGCGGCGGTGCCACTACTTGAGCGGCCGGCCGTAGCAGTCGAGGAAGGCGACGTCTTCGAGCGGGCGGCGGCGCGTCGGGCCGAAGCGGTCTTGGGGGTGGCCGAGCGGGACCAGCGCGACCGGCTCGATCGTCTCGGGCAGCGCGAGGAGGGCACGGAGCTCGTTCTCGAAGGCGCGGTGCAGCGTCGTGAGCGTCGTCCCGAGGCCGAGGGCGCGTGCCGCGAGGAGGAGGTTCTGCACGGCGGGGAAGATCGAGGCGTAGGCCGCCGCCGGGGATCGGAGGCCGCCGGCGCCGTCGGCGATGGGGCCCAGGCGAGTATGGTCGAGACAGCAGACGATCAGCACCGGGGCGACACCGATCGTGCGCGCGAGCTCGGCCGCGCCGCGCATCATGCGCGCGTAGTGGGGTGCGTGCTTGAGGTCGCGGTCGGCGTCCGCCTGTGCGGTGAACCGCTCGGCGGCCTCCCAGGCCTGGCGGTAGCGCCGTCCGATGGCGGCGCGCAGCTCCGCCTTTCGAACGACGACGAACACCCAGGGCTCGGCTCCACGCGCGGACGGCGCACGCGTGGCGGCGACGAGGACGCGCTCGACGAGGTCTTCGGAGACGGGGTCGGGCCGCAGGCGCCGGATGGCGCGCTGTGTGTCGACCACGTCGAAGAAGTCCACCGCGGCTCCCTATGCGCGCTCGAGGATCGTGGTAGGGCCCTGGCCCATGCCGCCGGGGATGGTCGCGAGGCCGTAGCGCATCTCGACCGCGCCGAGCACGATCCCGTCGACGTCGCCGGACGCGACGCCTGTGCGGCGCGGGATCTCGCGCAGGACGACGACGGCGAGGTCGTCCACACGCACCTGGCGCAGCACGCCTGGCCGCGGATCGGCGCGTCCGAACGGCGTCCGCACGTAGCCGACGAGGACAGCGTCGCGGAGCCCTGGCATCCGCGACGCCTATCGTAGCCGCGCGACTACTGGCAAACGCCGTTGAAGCAGACGAGCTGGACCGGAGTCGGCGGGCTGCACGGCGTCAGGTTCGGGACCTGCGTGTGCGTGCAGTCGGCCGTCTGGGATCCCAGTGGACCCATCGGCGTGCAGGTGTCCGTCGTGCACGGGTTGGAGTCGTTGCAGAGCTGGGCGCCGCGCGGCACGCACACGCCGTTGCTGCACAGGTCGAGCGCCGTGCACGGGCTCGTGCCCGCGCAGGAGATGCCGTTCGTCACCGGCAGGTGCTGGCAGCCGATCAGCGGATCGCAGCTGTCGACCGTGCACGGATTGAGGTCGTCGCACCCGGCGGGGGCGCCGCCGATGCAACGGCCGCGGATGCAGACGTCGCCTTCGGTGCACAGGTTGTTGTCGGAGCAGCCGGTGCCCGTCGTGAGGTCGGTGTGGATGCAGCCGGTCGCAGGATCGCAGGAGTCGGCGGTGCAATCGTTGCCGTCGTTGCAGGTCCGGAGCTCGCCCGGCTGGCACGTTCCGCCGACGCAGGTGTCGGCGCGCGTGCACTCGTCACCGTCGTCGCAGGTGGCGCCGTCGGTGACGGCGACGTGGACGCAGCCCGTCGCCGGATTGCAGTCGATCGTGCACGGGTTGTTGTCGCTGCAGGAAGGCGGGGTACCGAGCACGCAGTGCCCGCTGTCGCACGTCTCGACGCCGTTACACGCGTTGCCGTCGTTGCAGTCGGCGTTGGTCGAGCACGAGCAGGTGCACTGGCCGGCCTGGCCGAGCGGGATGCACTCGCCCGGGCAGGCCGAGTCGCCGCCGGGCGCCGTCGTGTCGCACACCTCGGTATTCTGCTTGACGCCGTCGCCGCAGCCACCCGCGAGCTGCACGAGGCTGCCCTTCTGGAGCGTCACCTTGGGACCGATGAGCTGGCCGACGGCGATCGTGCCCTTGCCGACGACGATCTTGCCCTTGGCCGACCGGACGTGCGCTTGCACGAACGCGCCCTTGCCGAGCTTGGCCGCGCGGCCCGCGACGCTGATGCGGATGTCCCCCGGCTGCACCGGGCTCAACGGCGTCGGGCCGAGGATCGACTCGCCCGTCAGCCGGAACGCTTCGTCGACGTTGATCACGACCGGGTTGTCCGCGTAGAGCCGCCCGCCGCCGGTCACTTTCAGCGCCGTCACGTCGTACCGGCCGACGCCGGACGCGAAGTTGAGGCCGTGGAGCACGAGGGTCCCCTTCGGCTCGACGATGATCGTTCCGTACGCGCCCGGCGCGAGATATTGCGTGTCGCCGAACGTGACGTCGACGTTCGCGCCGCCGCCGGAGCCGGTCGGGAATGCGGGCAAGGTCGGGAACGGGACCGGCGGCGTGAACGGGAAGGGCCCGCCGCCGTTCGCGAACGCGCCCGGGAGAATGAGCGCCTCGTTGCAGAACAGGCGGCCGACGTTGCTGCCCGGCAAGAGACGGCAACGATCGGCGATCGCCTGGCTCCCGCCCGGCAGCGTGGCGGACGCGCCGACGTACAGGAAGCCACCCGGGGTCGTCACGGCGACGCCACCGCCGGTGACGTTCGCGTTGGCACCGATGCGCGCCTGCAGGTCGGCGATGATCGCGAAGTCGCGGTAGTCGCTCGACAGCGTCGCGCACTGACACGCCTCGAGGCTCGGCGGATCGATGCAGCGACCCGGACACGTCGCGTCGCCGTTCGGAGCGCTCTCGTCGCACGCTTCGCCGGCTTGGAGCACACCGTCGCCGCACGCCGCGCGGGCTGATTGTACCGCCGCGCCGCCGACACACGTCACCAGCAGGAGGAACGACAGGAGCCCCTTCATCGCGGCCGGACAGGGGCAAGACACGTGCCATGTCCACGATGGAGAATCGCGCATTCCCCCTGAGTTTTGAACCTTTTTTCGCAGTCGTCGGGCTGGCGCGTGGCGCGCTGTCGCATGGTCGCGCGGCTTCGCACGATCCGCTCTGACTTCTGGTCGTTCGAAGGGGCCGTTCGGGCTCGCCGAACCTCAATCGAAACCCGGGCTACATGCGTGCTCGCTCCGACGTGCGGCGATGCAATCAAGTCGCCCGCTCGGACGTGCAATCGCGCAGCCGGACACTGCGTCATCGCGCGAACGGGTGCTCTTGCAGAGCCGCACTCGTGCTGCGCTGCTGTAAGATTCCTCCCTTTGGTCTTACGCGAACGTCCCCTCGTCGTAGTACCCAAATGGGGTAAAAGCCGCGGGTTGTTCGCGAGTTGGATATCAAAAGCCGCGATCTGCCCGTGGCATATTTCGTGCTGCCCAATGCCGCGCGATGCGCGCTCGTACGCCGAAGACTGTGCTGAGATCGATTCTGGTCCTCTCGAGCGTTCTGTGGGCTAGCCAAGCCCTCGCGCTGCATGAGGAGTCGCCGCCCGCGACGCGCCTGACGAGCGCCGACAACCACGCCGTTCCGCCGGGACGATCGTGGGGCAACTGGCTGATGTTCTCCTCGACCCAGGACCTCGCACAGATCGGGACCGCCCGCGTCCCGGGGCGCCAGCTGTTCGTGTTCAACATGGGGTACTTCGACTGCTACAACGGAACGACCAAGGTCTGTCCGCCCGGCCAGAGCCAGAACTGCCAGACCACGCCCTGTCCCCCCGCTGGGACCCCGTTCCTGCGACAGGTGACCAACGGCCCTGGCGATCCCGACAGCCCAGCGCTCGGGCTCGCACCCGACGTCGACATCTGCGTCGGTGGCCCGAACGCCGACGCGCTGTGCTCGCAGGACTCGCAGTGCCCGCTCGGCGAGTGCTCGCGGAACAAGCCGTGGCTGCTGCACCACAGGCAGTGGTTCGCGTTCGACGCGCTCGGCGTGTTCAACGGTAACACCGGCGCCGCCGCGACCCACCGCCAGATTTTCCTGAAGAACCTCGGCACGGGCGAGATCCGCCAGGTGACCGCGTCGACCGGCGGTGACAGCACGCTCCCGAGCGTCAACGAACGCGGTGGGATCATCTCGTTCCAGTCGACCGCGGCGCTCGACGGATTCGGGAATCCGGCCGGCGTGTCGCAGGTGTACCTGTTCCAGCGCGACACCGGCGTCCTGCGGCGCGTGAGCATCGGACGCCCGCCGGTCAACGCGGTGGGCCTCGGGCCCAGCACGAACGCATCCTCGACGCTCGACGGCTCGGGCGTCGTGTTCGAGTCGACGGCCGACCTGCTGGGCGACGGCCACGACACCGCGATCTCGCAGATCTTCCTCGCGCGCTTCGACAAGCGGCTGCACGTCGTCACCGATCTCTTCCAGGCGACGCACGGCAACGGCGACAGCCACAACCCGTTCCACGGCGACTCGCCGGGCAACATCGCGCAGAAGGTGATCGTCTTCGACTCGGTCGCCACGGACCTGCCTGGCACCGCCCTGTCGCCCGGCAGGCAGATCTACGAGGTGACGCTCGACAGCGCGACGGGTGCACCGAGTCCCAACATCTCGCAGATCACCTCGCAGCCCATCTTCGGCGATTGTCAGGCGCCGCGGCTCGATCCGACCGGCAACCGGTTGGGCTTCATCTGCACCGGCGATCCGCTGCTGAACACCACGATCGGGAACCGGATGTTCATCCTGGATCGCCCGTCGACGACGCTCTACCAGCTCACCGGCGCTGGCGACGTGCAGCCACCGTTCAGCCAGAACCTCGGGCAGTGGTTCGCCGCCATCTCGACGACGAGCGACCTCACCGGGAACGGCGTGTGCGGCTATCAGCTCTACGTCATCGATTACTCGCCCGGTAAGTGGGCGGCGGCGACCGCAATCGGCCAGCTGCCGCCCGACGTCCTGGGCTCGGGGCTCAACTCGGTGATCGGTCTGCGTACCTTCGAATTCCTGGCGGGCGACGCCACGGCCACGACCACGGGGAGCCAGGTCGCCGTCGCGACCACGGACGGCGTCGTCACCGCCGGGATCGTGCCGACCCCGACACAGCCGGGCCGCATCGGTCTGAACATCGGCGCCCCGGACGAATTCACTGGCGAAGCCAACATCACCGTCGACGCGAACCGCTTCAAGTTCCCGCCGACCGTCGTTCCAGGAATCGGCGCGCTCTGCATCGAGGCGTCCGCGCCCGGGCAGGGGACCATCGACTGCACCGGCGGCAAGACCGGCGGCGACGTCGACGTCTCGCAAGACCACAACACCGACGACGCCGACTTCTACTGTCAGAACGGCTGCCGCGAGAACGCCCCCTGTCCGACCCTGCTCGGCGGTCCGCACCTGAGCGACTGCCCGCGCTGCAGCGCCGCCGCCGCCTGCACGGGCGGCGCGCTGGACGGCCAGGTATGCGATCCGGACAGCGAGTGTCCGAGCAACGGCGTCTGCAACGACGGAACGTGTCCCATCGTCTGCACCGCGGGCGCGTGCACGGGTGGTGAGTCATGCACCGATCCGGATCTCGTCTGTCAGACCGGTCTCGTCTGCCATCAGGACAAGGAGCCCACGTGCAACGGTCGGGCGGTCAGCACCCAGCTCGGCGTCTACGCAACCGGCGGAGCGCGCGTGACGATCCCGGTCCACGTCACGGTTTCGCTCGATCCCGGCCCCGACGACATCTACTGCACGGGCGACCCCGGAGAGCAGTTCTCGAACCTCCACGATCTCGACGGGGTGCTGCGGCTGACGACGGGGGCGGCGACCAGCACCCTCGCCGACGCGGACAACACGCTCGGAACGAACCTCACCGCGACCGAGGCGGGCGGGGTGTTCGACTGCGCCCTCGCGCGCGCGGGCGATCTCACGGGTGCCCGCTTCGTCGCGACCCTGACGCTGCTCGACGCCAACGTGCTGCCCGGCGTTCGGGACATGCTCGTGAGCCTGCGGCTGAACGCCCGTCCCGGGGTGCTGAGCTCCTGCAGCCCGACGTGCAACGTCGCCACCGATTGCAACGACAACAACCCGTGCAACGGCGTCGAGGCGTGTACCAACGGCCACTGCGCGCTCGGGACCCCGCTCGATTGCAGCGACAACAACGCCTGCAACGGTGTCGAGTCGTGCGACCCGCTGACCGGCTGCCAGCTCCCCGTCCCGCCGGACTGCGACGACAACAACGTTTGCACGACCGACAGTTGCGACCCGCTCCTCGGCTGCCAGCACATCGCGGTCGCCGGGACGTGTGACGACTTCGATGCGTGCACGACCGGCGACACCTGCGCCGCTGGCGCGTGCGTCGGCACGCCGACGGTGTGCACCGACAACGATGCGTGCAACGGGCTCGAAGTCTGCAACATCGGGACCGGACTCTGCGATCCCGGCGTGCCACTCGTGTGCGGCGACAACAACGTCTGCACGACGGACACCTGCGACGCGACGCTCGGGTGCGTGTACACCAACAACACCGACCCCTGCGACGACAACAACCTCTGCACCGACTCCGACGTGTGCGCCGGCGGCGTGTGCGCGGGCGTACTGACCGCCGCGGCGACGGCGTGCAATGCCGGCAACGGGACCGTGTGCGACGGCCTCGAGATGTGCAATCCGGCGACGGGCGCCTGCGATCCGGGGGTGCCCCTCGTCTGCGACGACAACAACGTCTGTACCGACGATTCCTGCGATGCCGTCCTCGGCTGCCAGCACGTAAACAACACCGGGATCTGCGACGATGGCACCGCGTGCACGACAGGCGACACCTGCACGGCCGGCGCCTGCGTCGGCGTGCCCGTCATCTGCGACAACGGCACGGTGTGCGACGGCCTCGAGACCTGTGACGCGGTGCTCGGCTGCCAGCCCGGAACGCCGCCCGACTGCGACGATCTCAACCCGTGCACGGACGATTCCTGCGATCCGATCCTCGGCTGCCAGCACGTGAACAACACGAACCCGTGTACGGACGGCACCGAGTGCACCGTGGGCGACGTGTGTACGGGTGGGCTCTGCCTCGGCGTGCCGCTCGTCTGCGACGACGGCGACGCCTGCAACGGCGCGGAGACCTGCGACGCCTTCCTCGGCTGCCAGCCCGGCACGCCGCCGACCTGCGACGACAACAACAGCTGCACGGACGACGCGTGCGTGTCGCCGGGCGGCTGCGTGTTCACGAACGACGACACGAACGGGTGCAGCGACAACGACCTCTGCACCTCCGCCGACGCGTGCGTCGCTGGCGTCTGCGTCGGCTCGCCCGTCTTCTGCAGCAACAACGACGCCTGCGACGGCGTCGAGACGTGCAACCCCACGACGGGCCTCTGCGATCCCGGGACGCCGCTCACCTGCGACGACAACAACCTGTGTACGGACGACAGCTGCGACCCGGGCACGGGGTGCGTGAACGCTCCGAACGCGAACCCGTGCGACGACGGTTCGGCCTGCACGAGTGGCGACACGTGCGCCGCGAGCGCCTGCGTGGGTACGCCCGTACAGTGCGACGACAACAACGCGTGCAACGGCGTCGAGACATGCGATCCGGCACTCGGTTGCCAGATCGGGACGACGCTCGTCTGCAACGACAACGACGAGTGCACGGTGGACTCGTGCGATCCGGACGTCGGATGCGTGAACGCGCCGTTCCCGAACGTGGCCGTGTGCCGCATGATCGCGCTCATCGACTTCCTGAACGCGACCGACCCGGATCTGCTCGGCGGCGCCTCGGCGAAGCGGCGGCTGCTCCGGCGCGCGAACGGCGCCCTGCGGGCGACGCAGCGCTTCTACACCGGCAACCCACGGCTCGCGCGCAACAATCAGCGACGAGCGGAACGACGACTCAGTAGCTTCGTCCACATCGTCCAAACCGGTCTGATTCGCGGGACCATCGACACACCCACCGGGGATCACATCCTCGATCTCGCCACACAGGCGGCCCTCGACCTGGCGAACGCGCTGCCATGACGACCACATCTCGCAGGGGGACGGGCCGCATGATGTTCCATCGATCACTGGCTGTCGTGGCGCTCGGCGCGGTGCTGCTGGCCGCCCCAGCGCGGGCGGGCAACGTCCACTACGTCGACGACGACGGCATGGACGGCTTCAACTGCGCGGGAGCACCGTTCCGGACGATCAACGACGCGCTCGCGATCTCCGCGAACGGCGACGAGATCCGCGTCTGCCCAGGCGTGTATCCCGAGCAGCTCGTGATCAACCAGGACATCCGCCTGACCGGCGAGGCGTTCGGCAGCCGGCGCGCCGTCATCCGGCCGACGGCCCTGCCCGCGACGCTGCCGAGTCTCGAGGGGGGCAACCCGGTCGCGGCGGCCATCCTGATCGACGGCTCGCTCGTCCGCATCACCGACATCGACATCGACCTCACCGACAACACCATGACGGCGTGCTCGCCGGTGCTCGCCGGCGTCTACTTCCGCAACGCGAGCGGCTCCGCGATGCGCACGCAGGTGCTGAACGCGTGGGTCCCCGGCCGGCCCGACTGCGACAGCGGCATCGGCATCTTCGTCGAGAGCGGCGTCACCGACTTCGTGCTCGGCCATCCCATCTTCGGGCGGGCACGCGTCGTCGTCATCGACGCGGCGTTCGACAACTATCAGAAGGCCGGCCTCGTCGCGCACGGCCCGCGCACCGTGTTGAAGCTGCGCGGGGGCCACGCGATCGCGGGTGCGCCCGTGGACGGCGCCGCGGTGCCGAACGGCTACCAGGTCGGGCTCGGGGCGCGCGGCAAGCTCGTCGACGCGACGTCGAGCGGGCACACCACGACCACGGCCGGCAAGCTGGGCGCGGGCATCCTCGCGTGGGATTCGGGCAAGTTCACGTTCCGGCGCGATACGATAACGGCGAACCAGGTGGGCATCTTCGTCGCCGGCAACGACGCGCGCGTGAAGCGCTCGATCCTCCATGATCAGACCTCGGACGGCATCGTCCTGCTCGGCGACTCGAACCTCGTGTCGGCGACGGAGATCGACGGGACGAGCGTGTCGGGATGCTTCGTCAACGGCGACCGGAACCTCCTGCGTGGCAGCTTCATCACCCACTCGCCGATCGGCATCTGGATCATCAACGGCATCGGGAACCTGTTCTTCGGCACGAACTTCGGCGACGTTCCCCTGGAGAGCCGCGGCGTGTACGGTGGGGTGCGGCCGCTGACGGAGCTGAACGCGGCGCCGCTGCTCACCAGCTGCAGCGCGACGAGCCTCACCTGCGACGACGGCGACCCATGCAGCACCGACCTGTGCAACCTGATGACGGGCACCTGCAGCCACGGCGTGACCGTGTGCGACGATGCGATCGAGTGCACGACGGACGTCTGCGATCCGGTCGCAGGCTGCGTGTTCACGCCGGTTCCCGACGGCACGCCGTGCACGACCGGTACGGCGAGCGTCTGCACCGGCGGCGTCTGCACCTGACGTAGCTTCGGGCGACCCCTGGCAGGGGAGTCGCCCCGCGTGTGCTCACTCGAAGACGCGCGCGCCGGAGATCAGCTGCCCGGCTCGAGATTCGCCGTGATCGTCGGCGTCCCGAGGCCGTGCCACTCGTTCCAGTACCCGCTGTCCTTCTCCTTGAGCTTGAAGCTGCTGCCGAGCAGGGCGTCGGGGCTGAACAGGCGCAGGCCCTTCCCCCACCCACCGATGAAGCCCTTGGGCCACTCGTAGAAGACCGTCTCGAGGACGCGCACGCCGGTGTTGCTGTTCGTCATGTCCGGCGACGGCATCGCACCCACGGCTTCACACGGGCCGCACGTGATCTGTCCCCAGAACCAGTCGTACTCGCTCGAGATCTGCTTGGAGGCGAGCTTGTAGCCCGGCTTCTCCACCTCGACGCGGTAGGAGTTGTCGCGCAGCAGGCGCACGGTCGCCGGCGTGGTGACCTTGCGCTCCTTCTGTTCGTCCAGGAAGCTCGGACCGCGCTCCGAACTCTGCGCCGAGATCGTGGCCGTGGCGCCCGGCGGATTCGAGTCGATGCGCACGTCCTGGTAGGGCCCGTGCACCAACGTGGCGCAGCCGCTGAGCAGTGCCAGTGCGACCGCAAGGACGAGTGGCTCTCGCTTCATGACCATCCCCCTCTCGTGCCGGGCCGCGCGGACGCGACCTCGGGTGTCACGCGAACCAAAACGCCGACGCTGTGCCGGCCGCAGCTCATTTCTTGCCGAGCACCGACTCCTTGAACGTCTTCGCGACTGAGAATCCGACTTTCTTCCGCGCGGGGATCTTGATCGCCTCGCCCGTCTGCGGGTTGCGCCCCATGCGCGCCTTCATCTTGCGCAGGCGGAAGATCCCCAGACCCGGAATCTTCACGCTCTCACCCTTCTTCACGCTCTTCGTGATCGTGTCGACGAGGTCGTTCAACAGCTCGTCGATCTGCTTGCGGCTGAACCCGGCGTCGTCCGCAAGCTTCGCGACCAGTTGCCCCTTCGTCATCCCAGCACCTCCGATACGTGCCCAAAGTGGAGGAAAAGCGCGGCGCACCTTACGGCACGTACATGGCGAGTGTCAAGGAAACCCGCATGGCTCTAGGGCGATCGCGGTGTCGGCAAATACTGGCATCGTCGCGCGACGATCGTCTGCATTTGCGACGCTCCCGACGAGGGTTTGCCGCAGCCCGCATTGCGGCTGACGTAGACTGAGGCGTCCCAGTGGCACCTCGATTGCAATTGTGCCAAGTTTCGCGAGGCAATCGTGCAAAACGTCGAGACCGGCAGCGTGGACGTGCGCGCGCAACTCGAGCGGATCGTCTCCGCGTACACGGAGATCGATCGTCGCTTCACTGCTGCCGGCGGGCTCAGTACGGTGCTCGGTCTCTACGAGCAGATCCGCCACGAGCTCGCGCGCGTATCGTACGACGAGCTCGATCGCATGACGCGGGAGATCAAGAGCGTCATCGACGCGTTGCTCAAGATGGACTACGAGCTGCGCAAGGTGAACAATCTCAAGGTCGCCTTCGACGCCGGGACGGTGGGGCCGGGGAGTGCGGGATGAGGCGCGGGAGCGCGAACGCGTCGAGTACGCCTACTTCGAGCGAGCCGTTTCGGAGCGATGGTGACCACGATCTCGGGTGAGGGTCGTCGCCGACCGGCGACACAGGCGACGCCGTGGCGTCGTCCGGAGCGATAATCGCAATGCCGCACGAACTCGCGACCACCCGGCGCGTCCGCAAGGGTGTCTTGCCCAGCCCGGCTGCCGCCGGTGAGCAGCGTGCACCCGCGACCGAAACGCCGGTCGAGTCGCCGCCGATCGCGCCGACCATCGGCGATCGGGTCGTGGCGGACGTGCGGCACGAGATCGGCAACTACTTCCACAAGCTCTACTATTGGGCCGATTTCCTGACCGAGAGCCGGGCCGGCCGCGGCGGCGACGTGACCGCGACGCAGATGCTCGAAGGCACGATCCGGGGCCTCGAGGACCTGCTGCGGGCGACGCTCGAATACGTGCGCCCGATCTCGCTCACCGCGATCCGCATGACGGCGCGCGAGGTCGCGGACGGTATCGTCCGGCAGCTCGTGAGCGCCGCGGCCGGGCGCACCATCGTCGTCGATGCGTGCGGCGATCTCGGCGAGCGCAGCGTCCAGGTCGATCCGGGCCGGCTGTCGCAGGTGCTCGGCTTGGTGGCGCGCCGTCTCGAGGCGTGTACGGCGGAGGGGGCCCGCCTGCACGCCACGGTTGGCATCGACGCCCGCGCCGGCGGCGAGGCGCTCGTGGTTCGGATCATCGGAGCAGCTGCAGTCGTGTCCCCAGTGAGCTCGACGATGGCGGAGGTCGAGTGGGCGACGGCCGAGAACGTGGTGCGCACGTTCGGTGGCGAGCTCGTCGTCCAGGACGGTCCGGACGGCGGGACGAGTCTGGCTCTCGTGCTGCCGATTCGCGCCTGATCGCAGGGAGTATCGATGGAGACACGCATTCTCATTGTGGATGACGATCCGTTCATCTGCCGGCAGCTCGAGGAGCTCTACAGCTCGCAGCGCTACGCGGTGGCGTGCGCGGGCAACTCGACCGAGGGGCTGCGGCTCCTCGGCGAGCAGGACTTCTCCCTCGCGGTCGTCGACCTGAAGATCCCCGGCACGGACGGAATCGGCCTCACACGTGAGATCAAGGATCGCTGGCCCGATCTCGACGTGATCATGATCACGGGCTACGCGAGCATCAAGGGCGCCGTCGAGGCGATCAAGCAGGGCGCGAGCGACTACATCACGAAGCCCTTCCAGAAGGAGGAGATCCTCCTCGCCACGGAGAAGATCCTCGAGAAGCGCCGTCTGCTCGACGAGATCAACTACCTGCGCAGCCAGCTCTCGGACCGCTACTCGTTCGCGAACATGGTGAGCCGCAACCGCGTCATGCACGAGATCTTCGAGACGATCAGCGTGCTCGCACAGAACGACGCCACGGTGCTCATCTACGGCGAATCGGGCACCGGCAAGGAGCTGGCCGCCCGCGCGATCCACTTCCAGGGTAAACGGAAGAACGGGCGCTTCGTCGCCATCAACTGCGCCGCCTTTCCGGACACGCTGCTCGAGAGCGAGCTCTTCGGCTACGAGCGCGGCGCGTTCACGGGCGCGATCCACGACCGCGTCGGCAAGATCGAGCTGTCCAACGGCGGCACGCTCTTCCTGGATGAAATCGAGTCGATCTCGCTCAACATGCAGCTGAAGCTGCTGCGCATCCTCGAGGAGCGCCAGATCGAGAAGCTGGGCTCGAACCGCCTGATCAAGGTGAACATGCGCATCATCTGCGCGACGAACGTCGACCTGGCGTCGCTCGTCGCCGAGGGGCGGATGCGTGAGGACTTCTACTACCGCATCAACGTCGTCCCGATGCGGATCCCGCCGCTGCGCGAGCGCATCGAGGACATCCCGCTGCTGGTGGGCGAGTTCCTGCGCAACAGCGAGATGGCGAAGGACAAGGGCATCAACCGGCTCTCGAACCGCGCGCTCTCGCAACTCATGAGCTACCAGTGGCCGGGCAACGTGCGCGAGCTCGGCAACGTCATCGAGCGGGCCATCCTGCGCACGAGCGGCGCGGTGATCCGCGAGGTCGACCTGCCGGGCCACTCGAGCGTCGGACGCGAAACCGCCAACGGCAACGGCCGCCAGCCGGGGTACGACTTCGAGGTGCCGCTGAAGGAATATCTGCGCCGCGCCGAGAAGGACTATCTCGCGCGCGTCCTGCGGAAGTACCGCGGCGGCATCAACCTGTCGGCGAAGCACGCGCTGGTCGACGCCGCGACCCTGCATCGCAAGATGAAGCTCCACGGCCTGCGTCGCGAAGACTACCGCCACCGCGGCAAGGCCGATCCCGACATCGTCGCGAACTGAGAATTCCGACCCAAGACTGTCTTGGGTCGGGAGAGGACGCGAGCGTGCGGCGGCGCTGGCACGCGCGACCGGGGTGCCGCGGCCGGCGAACCCGGCGCGGCATCTACGGATACGCGCGGGGGCGCGCGTAGGCCGGCGCCATGAGGAGTAGGCGCCTCGAGACCGGCTCGGGGCGCGCCCGAAGGGCGGGGTGATGTCGTAGAGCTGCAGGACCGTGCGGCGGCGCGAGATGCTCTGGCGCGAGTGCGAGGGTCGGCGGGACGTCTGGACGGGCTGCGCGCTTCGCTTGCCGGCTCGCAGGAGCGCGAGAAACAGCGGCGGGACGCGGGCCTCCAGTTGGCGCAAAACGCCTGGAAAGTTCATTCGATAGCGCCATCGAACGTACCGTTCGTGGCACTGAAATTGCAGCCTTGTCCGTGGTCATGAGGGGGCTCTCCGTCTGTCGCTCGCCTGCCGTGCGGTACGCAGTGCGTGATCAGGCTGGGCAGCCGCCAAGGGCCGGAGTAGTGTCTGGCGGCTCGACGGAGGCAGCAATGCGCAGCCAGGAGAGACAGCGCGCACCCTGGGCCCTGGTGGCCACGATGATCGCCGTGTGCGCGGCCGCGTGTGCCACGCACCACCCGCAACCCGTCGACACGAACGACATCGCCGCCGACGCCGCCGCGGAACCGGGCGCGGAGCCTGCCGCGCTACTCCCGGCCCCGCCGCAGAACACGACCGACGGCTACCACATCCAGGCCTACGACGAGCTCCACGTGCGGTTCACGTACCAGCCCGAGCTGAACGAGCAGATTCCCGTGCGTCCCGACGGACGCATCTCGCTCGCGACCACCGGCGAGATCGCCGTCATCGGCCTCACGCCGACCGAGCTCGAGCGGCTGGTCGAGCAGCGATCGTCGCACCGGCTGCGGAAGCCGGAGGTCGTCATCGTCGTCACCAAGGTCGCCGAGCAACGCGCGTACATCGGCGGCGAGGTGCTGCGGCCCGGCTACGTCGTCCTGCAGCGCGACATGACGCCGCTGCAGGCGGTCCTCCAGTCTGGCGGATTCCGCCCCACCGCCAAGCTCGACAGCGTCGTCCTGATGACCCCGGGACCCGACGGGAGGTTCAGCGCCGCTCGCATGAACATGGACCAGGTCGTGAACGACGGCGTGCCCGAGCGCGTCCGGCTCCATCCCGGCGACGTCGTCTACGTGCCCCGGACGTGGATCGCCGACGCCAACATCGTCGTCGACCAGTACGTACGCGGTTTGATCCCGGCGTTGCCACGTGTCGGCGTCGGCTACTCGCTCTCGCAGTAGCGGGGTATCGATGGCGACGATCCAGACGGTTCCCGAGACGACCACGATCCTGCCGGCGACGGCGGAGCACACTAGCGCGTCGACGCTGGCGGTGCGGAGCTTCCTGTACGCCGTGTTCAAGCATCAACGGCTCGTGCTCGGCGTCTTCCTGGTGATCTTCCTCGGCTCGGTCGTGGCCGCGCTCTTGCGCCCGAGCCAGTGGCTCGCGTCGTCCAAGGTGCTCGTGAAGCTCGGCGAGACGGTACAGCTGGCGCCGGCCGAAGCGCCGTCCCGCAGCGTGAACATGCCGCTCAGCCAGGAGGTCGTGAAGACCGAGGCCGACATCGTTCGCAGCTACCAGGTCGTCGCCGAGGCGGTGAAGCGGCTCGACATGAAGCCGGAGTCGGGGAGCGAGGCCGAGCTCATCACCGGTCTGCAAGCGGGTCTCTCGGTGGCGCCCACGCCCGGCACGAACACGCTCCAGATCAGCTTCATCGGCAAGAACCCCGAGAAGGTCGCCCGCTTCGTCAACACGATCACGGACGTCTACGTCGAGCACCACAACAAGGTGTACCGTCGCGAGGGCCTCGACGCGTTCTACGGCGAGCAACTCCGCCTCCTCGAAACCCAGATGAAGGAAGCGCAGGATCGCCTGCGAACGTACCTGCGCGACAGCAAGATCGTCGACGTCGAGCAGGAGATCCGACTCCTCAACTCAGACGTCATGGAGCAGGAGAAGGGCCTCAAGGCGCACCGCGCGAAGATCGCCGCGACCCAGCGCAAGCTCGCGCAGGTCGAAGAGCAGATCGGTAAGACGCCGCAGCAGATCCCGTTCGCGGAGGAGTACCTCACGAACCCGACGATGCTGACGTTCAAGAACAAGCTCGCCGAGCTCGAGGTGGAGCGCATACAGCTCCTGCAGCGCTACCTGCCGACCGATCGCTCGGTCCAGGACGTCGACGAGAAGATCGCGAACCTGAAGGGCCGCACCAAGGCCGAGCAGGAGCGCATCCTCAACAAGGAGACGATCCGCCACAACGAGCTCTACTCCGAGCTCGAGCGCAACCGCCTCTCGCTACAGGCCCTGCTCGCCGACGCGCAGGCGCGCGAGCCCTCGCTCGCGAGCCGGCTCGAGGACGGCAAGGGGCGCCTCGCCGAGCTCGCCGACAAGCAGTTCACGGTCGCGAACCTCCAGCAGGAGGCCGATCAGAAGAAGTATGCGTTCGACACCTACTTCAAGAAGCAGGAAGAGGCGCGCATCACCGAGGCGATGACCGACCAGAGCCTCGTCAACGTGAGCGTCTTCGATCGCGCCGTGCCGCCGATCGAGCCGCAGAACGGCGTCCTCCTGCCACTCCTGCTCGGCATCATCGGCGGCCTCGCGCTCGCGACCGCGATGGCGGTCGCGGTCGAATTCCTGTCGCGGCGGCTGCGTTTCGAGGAGGAGGTCGAGCGCTACCTCGAGCTCCCCGTTCTCGCGGTCATTCCCGACCTCGAGTCGACGCCCGACCTGGCACAGCCCTGAGATCCGGAGACCCCTGAATGAGTCGCATCTACGACGCGCTGAAGAAGCTCGAAGCCGAGCGCACCGGAGGCGGTGGGGGCAACGGTCATGGGGGCGGTGAGGGCAACGGCCATGGCAACGGCAACGGCGCCAACGGCGGCGCGCGACGCCGCTTGTGGCACTGGTTGTTCGGCAACGGACGCACCAAGACGAACGGCGCGCTCAGCCTGAACTTCCAGCTCGGCCCCGATCTCGAAGAAGCCTACCAGCGGCTCGGGACGAACCTGCTCGTCGCACCCGGCACCACGGTGGCGCAGGCGCCGAAGCTCCTCGGCGTCGCGGCTTCGCGCCACGGCGAAGGCGCCACGACCACGGCGGCCGTCTTCGCATCGATCCTCACACGACGGCGCGGCGGTCGCGTATGCGTCGTGGAGGCGAACCTCCGATCCCCCAGCTTCGAGCGTGTGTTCGGCGCCCACCCCGAGGGCGGGTTCGCCGAGTTGATCCGCGGCGAGCGCGCGCTCGCCGAAGTGACGCAGTCGACGCAGGTGCCGAACATGTTCGCGATCCCGTGCGGCCAGGCGCCGCTCGGCGCCTCCGCGCTCTACGACTCGGCCGGGCTCGGCGCCGCCCTCGAGCAGCTCCGGGGCGCGTTCGACTTCGTGATCTTCGACCTCCCGCCCGTGAACCTCTACGGTGACGCCTCCATCATCGGCCCCCGGCTCGACGCTGCGCTGATCGTCATCGAGGCCGATCGCACGCGCATCCCCGAGGTGGAGCGCAGTCGTCGGGCGCTCGAGCGCGTGGGCGTGAAGCTCGTGGGCTCGGTGCTCAATCGCCGCCGCACCTACATCCCGGCCTTCCTCGAGGAGCTACTGTAGGGCACGCCCGCGCGCCCGAGCCCCTCGCTGCGAGCGTTCCACATGCCCGTGACCGCGACGACCTACGATCGTCCCGAAGGTGCGCCGGTCGTGGTGCGCCTCGCGATCGCGCTCGGTCTGCCCATGGTCGGCGCCATGACCGTCGCGGGCACGTACTTCGGCAAGGAGATCCTCATCTGTGCCGGCTGGATCGCGCTCTCGGTCGTGGGCTTCCTGTTCGTGCGGCCGGTGGTCGGGATCGCGATGATGACGGCCGCGTTCCTGCTCGCGGCCTATCCGACGCTGCTCCAGTCGCTCGGCATGCTCACCATCAACAACCTGCTGGGCCTCTGCTTCGTCGTGCTGCTCGGGATGCACGTCCTCGAGAAGCGCGACTTCTCGTTCCTGCGCAACCGGCAGGTGCAGATCTTCATCGTGATCGGCCTGCTCCTGCTCGCCGGGTCGATGTACGCCGACTGGGTCTTCCCGACGCTGCGCAAGACGGTCGGCCGGGCGAAGGTGCTCGACAAGACCGAGGACATGTCGCACAACTTCATCGCGCGGCTGGTCTACCTCGTGTTCTTCATCGTCTTCGTCCGCGATCGCCGTGACATCCGGACGATGTTCCTGACCTTCATGCTGGCCCTGTCCGTGGCCGTGCCGTCGGCGCTCTACAACATGGCGACCGGCACGCTGAACCGCGGGTTCCGCATCGCGGCGAGCTTCACCTCGGGCGCCAACCCGAACCGCCTCGCGATGATCTGCCTCATCGAGATCGCGTGCTGGTGGTTCTGGTCGCGGGCGCGGCCGACGCTCCTGCGGCAGGCGCTCGCGCTCGGGGCGATGGCCGCGTCGACGATGGTGCTGTTCGGGACGGGGTCGCGCAGCGGGCTCCTCGGGGTCGCCGTGCTCGCGGTGCTCCTGCAGCGCAGCCCGCGGGGCTTCCGCATCACGGCGCCGCAGGTCGGTCTGCTGGCGGCCGCGGGCTTGTTCGCCGTCGTCACGATGGTGCCGGCGGAGAGCTGGGAGCGCATGACCAACTTCCTTCCGCAGCGCGGGGAGGTGGGGGCGACGTCGAACGTCATGCGCGAGGAGACGATCGAGCGGGCGTGGCAGATCTTCGGGGACCATCCGCTCTTCGGCATCGGGCTCGGCAACTTCCGCGAGGTGTCGCGACAGATCTACCAGGACACCTTCTTCCGTCCGCCGCACAACTCCTATCTGTGGGCGGCCTCGGAGGGCGGCATCCTCGTGGTGATCGGCTACCTGGCGCTGTTCTGGGTCACCTGGCGCGACCTGCAGGTGATCACCCGCCTCGCCCACCGCGACCCGGAGATCGGTGCAGCGGCCGGCGCCATTCGCGTGATCTTCATCTTGTACGCCTTCTTCTCGGCGTTCGCCGACCTGTGGCTGAACCCGATCACCTACGCGATGATCGGCATGATCGTCGTCATGCGGCGCTACGTGGAATCGTTGCCGGAGCCCGTGCCGGTGCGCATCGTCGGCCGGCCCGGCGCAGCGAGGGTCGCTGCGTGACGCGGGTCGCGTACTTCGCGCCGTTGCTCGCGACGGGCGGGACGCAGCGACACCTGCAGCAGGTGTTGGGGCTCCTCGACCGGAGCCGTTTCACCCCGGAGGTGATCACGCTCCGACCCGGAGGCGAGGTCGAGAGCGAGCTGCGCCGCGCGGGGATCGAAGTCACGACGCTGGACGTCCCGGGCAGCCTCACGACGCCGCGCGCGCTCGGCGCCGTCGTGCGGACGGCGCGCCGCTTGCGGGCCGAGGGATGCGAGATCATCCACGGCTACCAATGGCGCCCGGCGCTCGTGGGAGCGCTCATCGGGCGGCTTGCACGCGTCCCGCTCCTGCTCGCGAGCAAACGCAGCCTCACGGGCTCCGACGATGGGGCGCGCCGGGCATGGCGGCGTATCGCGCGGCAGGTGGACACGGTGCTGGTGAACGCCGAGGCCCTCCGCGCCGAGGGCGAAGCCGACGGCATGCGATGTCGCTGGACGCTTCTCCAGAACGGCATCGACGCGGATGCGTTTCGCGTCGGCGTGGCCACGCCGGCGGCCAAGCGGGCGCTCGGCGTCGCAGCGGACCGGCCGGTCGTCGGCACGGTGGGCCGTCTCGAGCCGCGCAAGGGCCACGACGTCCTGCTCGCCGCTGTGCGGCAGCTCCGCCTCCGTCGCGGCGATCGCGCCCAGCTTCTCGTCGTCGGCGACGGTCCGTCGGCGCCGGAGCTGCGCCGTCGCGCAGCCGAGCTGGGCGTCGCGGACGACGTCACCTTCACGGGCACGCTCGACGACGTGCGCCCGGCGCTCGCGGCGATGGATGTGTTCGCCCTGCCGTCGCGCGAGGAGGGTATGTCGAATGCGCTGATGGAGGCGATGGCCGCCGGGCGCCCCATCGTCGCGACCGACGTCGGAGGCAACGGCGAGGTGCTCGATCAGGGACGCCTCGGTGCACTCGTGCCGCCCGACGATCCTGCCGGGCTCGCCGCCGCCATCGCTTCGATGCTGGACGAGCCCGAGCGTGCCGCACGCTTCGCCGAGGCCGCCCAGGCGGTCGTCGTCGCGCGTTGGGGCGCCCGCACCATGGTGTCGCGCCTCGAGACCTTCTACGACGAGCGCCTCGCAGCCCACCGGAGGGCGGCGTGAGCCGCCCGACGCCCAACGGAGCGCGGCGCGGCACGCGCCGCGCGGACGGGGGCTCCTGCGCGGGTGCCCCGTGGGCACCCGCTCTCAACGGAGCGCGGCGCGGCGTGCGCCGCGCGGACGGGGGCTCCTGCGCGGGTGCCCCGTGGGCACCCGCTCTCAATCGGAGGGCGGCGTGAGCCGCCAGCGCGTGTTCGTCGTCGGGCTCGACGCCGCGACGTGGGATCTCCTCATGCCCTGGGTCGACGGCGGCGCCCTGCCGACGCTGCGACGTCTCATCGACGGCGGGGTGTGGGCACCGCTGCGCTCGACGCTACCCGCGCTGACGCCGCCGGGATGGACGTCGGCCGCCACCGGTCGCAATCCGGGCAAGCACAACATCTTCAACTTCTATCGTGGACGGGCGGGGGGCCTCTCGCCCGCGCCCGTGACACCCGGCGACCTCAAGAGCCCGCGCGTCTGGGACATCGTCGCGCAACACGGACGCCGCAGCGTCGTGCTCCGCATGCCGCTCACGTATCCGCCGCAAGAATCGGTGGGCGTCATGGTGTCGGGCATCATGACGCCGAAGGGCACCGAGGACTTCGTCGCGCCGGCGGCGTTGAAGGCGCGGCTCGAAGCGCAGATCCCGCGCTACCGGATGGAGGTCGACGCGGAGAACCTCCGTCAGGGCGACCTCGACACCTTCCGGGCCGATGCCTTCGACCTGCAGCGCGTGCAGACCGAGGAGGCGCTCTACCTCCTCGCGCACGAGGACTGGGACCTCTTCTGGGTCATGTCCCACACGCTCGACAAGCTGCAGCACTTCTTCTGGCGCTACATGGATCGCGCTCATCCGGCGTATCCGGGACCGGGGCCGTACGAGCACACCATCCGCGACTTCCACGTCGCCTTCGACCGGGCGCTGGGTCGGTATCTCGACGCGCTGCCGGCGGGCACGAACGTCGTCCTGCTGTCCGACCACGGATCGGCACCGCTGCACACCTACTTCTGCGTCATGAACTGGCTCGTCTCCGAGGGGTTCCTGGCAATGCAGGGTGAGGGCGCGGCGCGGCGCGGGCTCGCCGCGGTCGGCGTCGATGCGAAGGATCTCACGCGACGCCTGAAGCGCATGGGGCTGGGCTGGGTGCCGAAGCTCGTGCCGCGCGCCTTGAAGGGGGCGGTGCCGCAGTCGCTGTCGTCCTTCAGCAAGATCGCGAGCCGGATCGACTGGTGCCGAACGCGCGCCTACTGCCCGTCGGCACCCGGGAGCGGCCTCTGGGTCAATCTCAAGGGACGCGAGCCGGAGGGAATCGTCAGCCCGGGCGCGGAGTACGAGCGCGTGATCGCGGAGCTCCGCGAGCGCATGCTCGCCTACCGCCACCCGAAGACGGGCGAGCCCATCGTCACGGCCGTGCACCGCCGGGAGGAGATCTACTCGGGTCCCCACGCCGCCGGCGGTCCGGATCTGCTGGTCGAGACGGCGCGCACGGTCTGCATGGTCGAGGGGCTCGGCCGCACGGCGCTCATGGCAGCGGGAAGGGCGCCGGAGGAGCGCACCGGCAACCACGCGCGCGACGGCATCCTGCTCGCGTACGGTCCCGACGTGCGGCGGGGCGAGACGCTCCCGCTCGCGGCGATCGAGGACGTGGCGCCGACGGTCCTCTACCTCCTCGGGCTGCCGATCGATGCCGACATGGACGGGCGCGTCCTCACCGAGGCGCTCGCTCCCGAGCGCGTCGGCGCCCAGCCGATCGCCGTCAACGCCGAGCCGTACGCGCTTCCCGAGAACGGCGCGTTCCGCTATTCGGCCGATGACGAGCAACGCATCCAGGACATGCTCGAGGGGCTCGGCTACGTATGAGGGCGCGCGCGGCAGTCTTCTGCTTCCACGACATCGTCCCCGCGGACCGGGTCGAGCAGGTGCCCACGACGCATCGGCCGTACGTGCTCACGCCCGAAGAGTTTCGCGCCCTCATGGTCGAAGCGCGCGCGTCGTCACGCCGCGCGATCCCGGTGGGGCAGGTCCCCTCGGAGCTCGGCGGCGTCTTCTACAGCCTCACGTTCGACGACGGCGCAGCGAGCGACTACGAGATCGCGTTTCCCACCCTGTGCGAGCTCGGGCTGCGGGCGACGTTCTTCGTCGTGCCGACGCTGGTCGACACGCCCGGCTACGTCACCTGGGCGCAGCTCCGCGAGATGGTCGCCGCGGGAATGGAGGTCGGCAGCCACTCGCTGACGCACCCCTTCGTGCACGAGCTGGATCGCGCCGGCGTCCAGCGGGAGTTCGGCGAGTCGAAGCGCCTGCTGGAGGAGCGGCTCGGCGTGGCGATCCGCAGCGCCTCCCTGCCGCGCGGGTGGGAGTCGCCCGCGCTGCGCGGGGTCCTCGCGGAGCTCGGGTACAAGGCCTTCTGCACGAGTCGCGTCGCCTGGTGGTACGTGGGAGGTGATGCGCTCGCGATCCCGCGCGTCGCGGTGCGCCGCGGCATGCTGGTCGACGACTTCGGGGCGATCGTGAACGCCACGCGGCGCGCCCTCTGGCGCATGCAGGCGATCGAGGCGGCGAAGAACGCCGCGAAGGCGTGCCTCGGCTTGCAGGGCTGGCAACGCCTGCGCGAGCCGCTGCTGGCGCTCCGGGAGCGGGCCTGATGGCGCTCGCGCTCTTCGTCGCCGCCCTCGCCGTCATCGTGTGGGTGTACGTCGGCTATCCGGTCGTCCTGTGGGCGATGGCGCTCCTGCGGCGGAAGCCCGTCCGCCGCGCGCCCGTCACGCCCACCGTGTCGCTCGTCATCTGCGCCTACAACGAGGAGCGCGACATCCGCCGCAAGCTCCAGGAGTGCGTCGCCGCCGACTACCCGGCCGACTGCTTGGAGATCATCGTGGCGTCGGACGGCTCGACCGATCGGACCGACGACATCGTGCGCGAGTTCGCGCCGCGGGTCCGCCTCCTGCGGGTCGAAGGACGTGGCGGCAAGACCGTGGCGCAGAACGCCGCCGTCGCCGAGGCCCGCGGCGACATCCTCGTCTTCTCGGACGTCACGACGGTCTACACGCCCACCACCATCCGCGAGATGGTTGCGAACTTCGCCGATCCGACCGTCGGCTGCGTCGGTGGCGATCTGCACTACGAGAAGGAGCCGCGCAACACGTCGGCCGAGGGCCGCGCGCTCTTCTGGGGCTTCGAGCGGCAGCTCCGCGTGTGGGAGAGCCAGGTACACTCGATCGTCGGCGTCGCCGGGTGCGTGTACGCGATGCGCCGCGCGCTCTACGTGCCGCTCGAGGCGGCGGCCATCAGCGACTTCGTCCAGCCGGGCCGCGTGACGGAGCGCGGCCATCGGACGGTGCTCGAGCCGAAGGCGCTCGCGTTCGAGGCCGCCGAGAGCCGCTCGCTCGGCGAGGAGCTGCACCGCCGGGCGCGCGTCATCACGCGCGGGCTCCGCGGCGCGTTCACCATGCCGGCCCTGCTGAATCCCCTCCGCCACCCGTGGTTCGCGACGCTGCTCTGGTCCCATCGCGTGCTGCGCTGGCTCGTGCCGGTCTTCCTCCTGGTTCTGCTGGCGGCGAGCGTCGCGCTCGCGCCGCGCGGGCCCGTCTTCCAGCTCGTGCTCGCGGCCCAGCTCGCCATGTACGGCTCGGGTCTGATCGCGTACACGCTCGAGCGCCTGCGCGTGCGGCCGCCCGGGCTCTTCATCCCGCTCTACTTCTGCGTGCTGAACCTGGCGCCGCTGCTCGCGCTCGCGTGGCTCGTCCGCGGCGAGAAGAAGGTCGCGTGGGAGACGGGGCGGTGATGGCGCAGGTCGTGAAGCAGGCGATCTACCACTCGGGACTCCTGCGGCTCGCGCGCCTCGCGCGCGCCCGCGTGCGCGGCATCGTCCTGCGCTACCACGCCCTCACGGACGGCGCCGATCCGGTCGTCTACGCCGCGCCCGACATCTGCATGCCGGCGGACGCGTTCCGCGCCCAGATGGCGTTCGTGAAGCACGCCTACACGGTCGTGCCGCTCGACGTGCTGGTCGAAGCCGTGGTCCACGGCGACAAGCTGCCGCCGCGCGCGCTCGCGATCACGTTCGACGACGGCTACGCCGACAACCATCGGCTGGGGCTCCCGATCCTGCGAGCCCTCGGCCTGCCGGCGACCGTGTATCTGACGACGGCCCCCATCGACGGCGCCGCGCCGTTCTGGGTTTCCGCGGCGCGGGCGATCGCGCTCCGTGCACGCGGTGAGGTCCTCGCCGCGCCGGAGCTCGCGCCGATGCGGATCGCGAACCCGGCCGAGCGCGAGGCGGCGGCCAAGGCGCTCACGCGGGCGCTCGTACCGCTCGAGGCGTCGGCGCGCCAGGAGCGGCTCGCCGAGCTGGCGCGGGCGACCGGTGTCGACCTCGAACGTGCGCTCGCCGGGACGATGCTCACCTGGGCGCAGGTGCGGGAGCTCGCCGCCGCGGGATGGACGATCGGGGCGCACACGGTGACGCACAGCAACGTCGCGCTCATCGGCGCTGCGGGAGCACGTGACGAGATCGCGGGATCCCGCGACGCCATCGAGGCCGCCACCGGCACACGCGTGTGTCACTTCTGCTATCCCAACAGCGGTGGACAGCACACGTATTTCGGCCCGGAGACGGTGAGCGTGCTGCGCGACCTCGGCTTCGCATCGGCGACGACGTCACGCCCGGGCGCGCTGCGTCCGGGAACGGACCCATTCTTGCTGCCGCGGCTCGGGGTGAGCCCCCGCCTGGCTCCGGTCATGGAGCTGGCCGCGGCCATGGAGCGCCAGCGATTGGCGGCGTAAGGCTATGTGCGGCATCGCAGGTGAGCTGAGACTCGTATCCGGTGAGCGCGCCAGCGCCGAGCGGGTGCGCGCCATGTGCGACGTCATGGTCCATCGCGGTCCGGACTCGTTCGGCGAGTTCACGCACGCCGAGGCCGCGCTCGGGATGCGCCGGCTCGCGATCGTCGACGTCGCCGGCGGCAAGCAGCCGCTCGGCAACGAGGACGGCAGCGTCCAGGTCGTCTGCAACGGCGAGATCTACAACGCGCCGGCGCTCATGCGGGAGCTCGAGGCGCGGGGCCACCACCTGCGCACGCGCTCCGACGTCGAGGTGATCGCCCACCTCTACGAGGAGCACGGGACCGATCTCGCGCGCCACATGGACGGCATGTTCGCGTTCGCCCTCTGGGACACGCGCGCGCACCGCCTGATCCTCGGACGCGACCGCATGGGCATCAAGCCGCTCTACGTCGCGCAGCGCGGCGACCGGCTGCTCTGGGGCTCGGAGCCGAAGTGCCTCCTCGCGGCGGGCGTCGAGCCCGAGCTCGATCCGCAGGCGCTGCACGACTACCTGACCCTCGGATACGTTGCCGGCCCTGCCTCGATCTTCGCGGGTGTGACGCAGCTCCCGCTCGGGACGATCCTCGTCGCCGAGCCCGGTCGCGGCGCGCCGCGCATCGAGCGCTACTGGCGCCTGGACGGCCACGTCCCCACCGATCGGCGCGGGCTCCCCGAGACCGAGGCCGAATGGGAGGCGGAGCTCCTGCGAACGCTGAGGGGCGCCGTCGAGAGCCACCTCATGGCCGACGTCCCGCTCGGCGTCTTCCTGTCGGGCGGCGTCGACTCGGGATCGATCGTCGCCCTCATGCACGAGCTGGGCGTTCGCCCGATCCGCACCTTCACGATCGGCTTCGAGGAGAAAGGCTTCAGCGAGGCGGACGGCGCGCGCGAGGTCGCGACCCGCTACGGGACCGAGCATCACGAGCTGATCGTGCGACCCGACGCGATCAACCTCCTGCCGACGCTCGTGCGCCACTTCGACGAGCCGTTCGCCGATTCGTCCGCGATCCCGGTCTATCACGTCTCGGAGCTCGCCCGCCGGCACGTGACCGTCGTCCTGTCCGGGGAGGGTGGCGACGAGATGCTGGCGGGATACGAGACCTATCGGGCCCGCAGGATCGCGGCCGCCTATGCGCGGTTGCCGCGGATCGTGGGGCAGGGGCTGGTGCCGGCGGTCGTGCGGCGGCTGCCCGTGTCGCACGGCAAGGTGAGCTTCGACTACAAGGCGAAGCGGTTCGTGACCGGCGCCTACCTGCCTCCCGCGCTGGGCCACCTGTGGTGGAAGTCGATCCTCACCGAGGACATGAAGCGCGGCCTCTACGCACGCGGCGCGGAGGGGCTCGCGCCGACGGCGCGCCTCTTCGAGTCGCTCTACGCCGAGAGCGACGGCGGCGAGCTCGATCGCCTGCAGTACGTCGACACGGCGCTCTACCTCGCCGCCGACATCCTCGTGAAGGTCGACCGGATGAGCATGGCGCACTCGCTCGAGACGCGCGTGCCGTTCCTCGATCGCAGCATGGTCGAGCTGGCGCGCCGGATTCCCCCGCGCCTGCGCTTGCGCGGCCTCACGACCAAGTACCTCTTGAAGAAGGCGATGGCACCGCGGCTGCCGGCGTCGGTCGTGGGCGGAAAGAAGCGAGGCTTCAACGTCCCGATGCCCGGCTGGCTCGCCGGCGAGCTGCGCGACTTCACCCGCGACACGCTCTCGCCGGCGCGCGTGCGAGCGCAGGGCCTCTTCGAGCCGCAGGCCGTGACGCGGCTCATCGACGAGCACGTGAAGCTCGCCGCCGACCACAGCCGGGCGCTCTGGACGCTGCTCGTACTGTCGGTGTGGACGGACGACGTGCTCGGTGCCACCGGACCGGCCGCGGCGCGCGCGGCCGGCGCGTGGAGATGACGTGAAGAAACGGAGACACTCGTGATCGCGCTCGACGCCGTCGACGTCAAAGTCGCGCCCCCGACCCGGCGGCCCGATCTGATCGGGCTCGAGCCGGACGGCAACTGGAGCCGCTGGTGGCAGGTGCTGATCGCCGCCGTGGGCTTGCTCGTGACGCTTCCCATCTCGCTTGCCGTCGCGCTCGCGACCAAGCTCACCAGCCGCGGCCCCGTCCTCTATCGCGGCACGCGGATCGGCCGGAGCATGGAGCCGTTCGGCATCCTCAAGTTCCGCACCCTCCTGGTCGATGCCGAGCAGCGCATCGGCGCGCGCCTGCTGACGCCGGGCGACCCTCTCTACACGCCGGTCGGACGGTTCCTGAAGCGCACCAAGCTCGACGAGATCCCGCAGCTCATCAACGTCGTGAAGGGCGACATGAACCTCGTCGGGCCGCGTCCGATCCGGCCCGTGTTCCTCGCCACATCGATGCGAGAGATCGAGAACTACGCGGCCCGCTTCATCGTCCGCCCCGGCATGACGGGGCTGGCCCAGCTCCGCGGGGGCTACTTCACCCACCCGCGCGACAAGCTCCGCTACGACGTGCTCTACATCCGCAACCGCAGCATGCGGCTCGACGTGAAGCTGGTCCTCGGCACGTTCGTGAAGCTGCTGAACCGCTGGCTGACGCTCGGGCTCCTGCTGGCGCTCGTCTTCCTCTCCGCCTCGTTCCTGCCCGCCCTGTTCCGCGGGCCGTTCCAGGTCGACGTCGGCGGCTTCCACGTCTCGCCCTTCGAGGCCATCGGCGTGCTGCTGGTCGGCGCGGCGCTCGCTCGCCAAATGCCGGCACACCGCCTCTACCTCTACCGCACGCCGACCAACTGGCCGATGCTGGCCTTCGTCGTCTTCGCCGTCGCGACGGCGTTCACGACCGGCGAGGTCGTCCCGCGCCTCCGCGACCTCGCGTACTTCACCGCCTCGGGGTTCCTCCTCTTCTTCCTGGTCGTCAGCGGCGACATGGACGCGGGCTTCGCGCGCCGCGCGACGCGGGTCGTGGCGCTCGCCGCCGTGGCGGTCGCGTGCGTCGGCATTCTGGAGCTGATGCTCGAGACGCAGGCCGGCGGCGATCGCATCCCGCGCATCGCCTCGACGCTCGGGAGTCCGGTCGTGCTGGCCGCATACCTCGTCCTGGGGCTCCCGCTGGTGCTGGTGGAGCTCGTATGCGCCGAGCAGCGCGAAGAGCGCGACTTCTGGGTCGTCTGCACCACGCTGGTCGTGATCGGCGTCGTGCTGACGCAGACTCGCACGTCGCTCATCGCCTTGTGGCTCGCGGCGGCCGTCTTCACGTGGCGTCTCTCGGGACGGACGTTCCGGCTCGTGGTCGGGTCGGCCCTGGCCTTCCTCAGCATGTTGGTGATGGTCGGGGCGCTCGAGCTCTCGCCGTCCGATCTACGCGCCGACTGGTCGCGCCGCGTCGGCGTCACCACGACCGCCATCGAGACCGATCTCTGGTCGTCGCGCGGCCTCATCGGCACGGAGCCGGGCAAAGGCGCCGCCAGCGTCGTCGCCGTTCCCGACGGACCCAGTGGCGAGACCCACCGCCTGCGCAACGAGAACATGCACCTGACGCTGATGCTCCGCACGGGGCTCGTCGGCTGGGCGCTCATGATGTGGATCGTCGGCGCGGCGCTCGCGGGCATGTACCGCGGCATGTCGGCCGTGACCGACCGCCGACTCGCGCTGACGCTGTGGGCGGCGTTCTCGTCGGCGGTCGGCTTCCTCGTGTCGATGAGCAACTTCAACGCGTTCTACAACCCGACGATCCAGATCGTCTTCTGGGGTCTGCTCGGGCTCGGAACCGCGATCGCGACGCATGCCGGCGGCCGGCGTCCGAGCTTCAACGTCATCTACCGCTTCGGACAGGGAGAGTGATCGCGATTCCATGACGTTGCGACTCACAGGGGCGCTCCGCGGCATCGCGCTCGGCGTCGTCGCGGGGCTCGTGTGGGCGGCGGTCGAGGCGGCGCTCGCATGGTGGAGCGGCAGCTTCGTCGCGCGCGACGTGGCGCTGCGGCTCCTCGGGCTCGACGTGCTCGTCGCAGGCGTCGCCGGTCTCGTGTGCGGCGCCGTCGCGCCCGCGGCGCGACGCCTCGCGGTCGCGATCGTGCTGGTCGGGGTCTACGGGCTCCTGCGGGTCTACGCGCCGCCCGGCTTCGGCGCGGAGGCCGCGTACATCGCGCTCTTCGCCACCGTCGCCGCGGTCGCGCTTCGCGCGGTGCGCGACGACGTCGGTGCGATCGGCTTCCTCCAGGTGACGGCGCTCGGCGCGTTCGGTGTCCTCTACGGCGACGCGTGGGCCAACGAGCACCACGCCGCGGCGCTCCGGGGTGCATGGCTACCGATCGTCGTGGCCGGGCTCGCGTGGCTCCCGATCGCGTTCGACGGGATCGTCGCCGTGGCCATCAGGGGACGAGGCATGCGGGCAGGGATGGAGCTCGCGTGCGGGCTGGCGGCGCTCGCCGCGACGGCGCATCCGCTCTCGACCGCGCCGCTCGTCGAGGACGTCGTGACGGCCGTGCCGCCCGCCGCGGGCACGCCCGACGTGATCCTCGTCTCGCTCGACACGACGCGCGCCGATCACCTGTCGACCTACGGGTACAAACGCGAGACGTCCCCGAACCTGACGGCATTCGCGGACGACGCGCTCCTGTTCACGCAGGCGCGGAGCCCAGCGGGATGGACGCTCCCCGGGCACGCGTCCATGTTGACGGGGCTCTATCCGAGCCGGCACGGCGCCCAGCTCGCCGGCACCTGGCAGGAGGGCGAGTCGATCGACGGCCGGCGCAACGTCGCCTATCCGCTCGCCGCCGATCGCACGACGCTGGCCGAGGCGCTGCGCGATCACGGCTATCGGACCGCGGGCTTCGTCGCGAACTTCTCGTATCTCTACCGCGACTACGGCATCGCCCAGGGCTTCGGGCACTACGAGGACGCGCCGGGCCTGCTCCTCCGCGTGCACCCGCCGGTCATCCGGCTCGCCCGCGCATTCGCGCCGAGCTTCTGTCTGAAGCCGTATCGCGACGCGCGCGACATCAACGCAGCCGCCCTCACGTGGCTCGATCAGGCGCCGACCGGCAGGCCCGTCTTCATGTTCCTCAACTACATGGAGCCGCACCAGCCGTGGATGGCAGACGCGCCGTACGATCGCTGGGCGTGGGAGCAGGCTGGGGCGTCCGCGCTGGCGCAGCGCGACCTCTATACGCACGAGGTACGCCGGTTCGCGCCCGACGAGCTCGGCTTCATCGTCGCCTCGTACGACGGGCAGCTCGCGGCCATGGACGCTGCCCTGGGTGAGCTGATGGCGGCGCTGAGATCTCGCGGGCGATACGAGGACGCGCTGGTCATCGTGACCGCGGATCATGGCGAGCTTTTGGGCGAGCACGGCAGCGTCGGCCACATGGGGCGTATGCTCTACGAGCCCCTGGTGCACGTCCCGCTCATCGTGAAGTTCCCCGGCGCCGGCCGGACGCGCGGCCGGGACGACACGCCGGTGCAGCTGGTCGACATCGTGCCGACCGCCGTCCAGGCGGCCGGCGCGAGCGCCGTGCCGGGCGTCCAGGGCCAGGCGCTACCTCACGTGACGCACGCCATCCTGGCCGAGGAGGGGATCAACCCGTTCCTCGTGTCGTCGTACGGTCCCACCTACGATCGCGCCGTTCGGGTCTTGTACGACGGCACGGACAAGCTCATCACGACCTCGCGCGGCGACCGCATGTTGTTTGATCTGGCGCGCGATCCGGAAGAAGCAGACAATCTGGCGGCACGGGAGCCCGAGCGTACGGCCGAGCTCTCGCGTCGCATGGAGGCGGCCTTCGGCACGACCGTGGCGGCCGCTACGACGGACAAGCAGGTGAACTGAGATGCGCCCGAACCCCGACCAGGCCAAGGCCTCGACCCCGACCCGGGTAACCTCGATGGCGCGCTGGCTCTCGCGCAAACGCGGCAGCGCGGCGGCGACCGCTCCCAAGGTCTCCGTGGTGATCCCGGTGTACAACGCCGAAACGACGCTCACCGAGTGTCTGACACGGCTGTACGAGTCCCGCTTCCAGGACTTCGAGGCCATCGTGGTAGATGATGGCTCCACCGACCAGTCGTCGGCGATTGCAGGGTCGTTCCCGGTCCGGATCGTTCCCACCGCGGGCCGGGTCGGCCCGGCCGCGGCGCGGAACCTCGGTGCGCGCATGGCGACGGGGGAAGTCCTCTTCTTCATCGATTCGGACGTCATGGTGCGTCCGGAGACCCTACCGCTGCTGGCCGAGTCCTTCGAGGCGGGCGACGTCGACGGGCTGTGCGGGGTGCAGGCCGCGCAGATGCGGTACACGAACCTCGCCAGCCAATACAAAAACCTCTGGATGCGCTGGACCTACTTGAGGCAGACTGGCGACGTGCCGCTTTTCTATACGACCGCGGCCGCCATCCGGCGGGAGGCCTTCCTGCGCGTTGGCGGCTTCGACCAGGGGTACGCGACCCCCAACGTCGAGGACACCGCGTTCGGCCAGAAGCTCGCGCGGCTCGGGGTCCGCGTCCGCGTGCATCCCGACCTCGAGGTCGAGCACGTGAAGCAATACAACCTGTGGAGTATGCTCCGCACCGACTTCATGCGGTCCGTGTCGCTGACGCGGCTGAAGCTCCGCCATCCGAGCGACCTCGCGCAGAACAATACCTCCGTCCCGTCGAGCTATGTCGCCAGCGTTCCGCTCGCATGCCTCACATTGCTGGTCGCGCTGGTCGGGTTCGCCTTCCGGTTGCCCGCCACCGCGGCGCTCACCGCCGCGGGGGTGGCCGGCGTCATGGGCCTCAACTGGGAGTTCCTGACCGCGATCCGCCGCACCGAGGGCTGGCTGCGCATGCTCGCGGCCGTGCCGGTGCTGTGGCTCGAGCTGCTGGTCGCCGGCGCGGGCACCGCCGCCGGGATGGCGTCCTACCCGTTCGGACGACGCTACTAGGGTTCCGCACAAGGAGACGACCGTACATGGGCTACCTCGACTACCTGCAGCACGGCACGAAGCTGTTCCGCAAGAACGGTCAGCTCCCCGTGTATCTCGTTTACTTCATCACCGACGCCTGCAACGCCAAGTGCAAGCACTGCCTGCTCGCCGACGGCGCGCATCCCGGATGGGAAGAGCCATCGATGACGTACCGCAAGCAGGAGCTCTCGCTCGAGGAGATCGACAAGGTGGCCGCCAGCATGGGGAAGGGCAGCCTGATGTTCCTCCTGCCCACCGGCGGCGAGCCCTTCCTGCGCAAGGACATCGGCGAGATCGTCAAGATCTTCCACAAGAACACAGGCGTGCGGAACGTCGGCATTCCGACCAACGGCTCGACGACGGCGCGCACCGTCTCGATCGTGAAGGACCTGGTCGAGTCGTGCCCGGACTTGGACCTCCACATCGACGTCTCGCTCGACGGCGTGGGCGAGCTGCACGACGAGATCCGCGTCTTCCCCGGGCTCTTCAAGCGCTCGATCGAGACCTACAAGGCGCTGCGCGAAGTCGAGAAGCACTACAAGAACTTCAGCGTCCAGGTGGAGACGACGGTCTCCAAGCACAACGAGGACGTGCTGATCGAGAACTACGAGTGGTTCCGCAAGAACCTCGACGTCGACACGGTCTTCACGCTGCTCACGCGCGGCTCGCCGAAGGAGCCGCTCACGAAGTTCTTCGACGTGGAGAAGTACCAGGCGTACGCCGACCACATGGAGCGCGAGTACAAGAGCGGGTCGCTCAGCGGCTACGACCACTTCCCGTTCGCCGACTTCATCAACGCGAAGCGGATCCTGCGACACAACCTGATCGCGAAGATCGTCCGCACGAACGAGTATCAGATCCCCTGCTACGCAGGGAACCTCGGAGGCGCGATGTTCGCCAACGGCGACATCTACCCCTGCGAGCTCCTGATCGACCGCAAGCTCGGCAACATCCGAGACGCCGGCTACGACTTCAAGAAGATCTGGTTCAGCAAGGAAGCGGAAGCGAGCCGGAAGTTCATCCGCGAGTCCAAGTGCTTCTGCACGTACGAGTGCTTCCTCACCATCAACATCCTGTTCAACCCCATGATGATGCCCGCGGTGCTGAAGGAGTGGTCGAGCCTCAAGATGCGGAAGCTGTGGCGGCGCCTGTCGGGAAGACCCGCGCCCGCGTCCCTCGCGACCTGCGGCGCCAAATCCGCCACCTCGGCCGCCGCCGACGCGGCCTGACGTCGACGACGGTAGAGATCGGAGGCCTCCATGTTCCTCGGTAAGCGCATCTCGGTCGTGATTCCGTGCCACAACGAAGAGGAGGGCGTGCGCGCGGTCATCGAGCAGATGCCGCCCGTCGTCGACGAGATCCTGGTGGTCGACAACGCCTCGACCGACCGCACCTCCGAGGTCGCGCAGTCGCTCGGCGCGCGCGTCGTCTACGAGGGCCGCAAGGGCTACGGGCGCGCGTACCGGACGGGCTTCGCGAAGGCGCGCGGCGACATCATCGTCACGATGGATGGCGACGGGACGTACCCGCCGAACTCGATTCCGCTCCTCGTCCAGGTGCTGGTCACCGAGAAGCTCGACTTCATGACCGCGCGGCGCTGGCGCTCCAAGAGCGACAAGTCGAAGAGCCCGCTCCGCCTGCTCGGCAACGCGGTCCTCTCGAGCGCGACGATGGTGCTCTTCCGGCGCTTCCTGGTAGATTCGCAGTCGGGTATGTGGGTGTTCCGGCGCGACGCGCTGCCGCTCTTCCAGCCCGAGAGCGACACCATGGCGCTCTCGCAGGAGATCAAGATCCTCGCCTTCACGAACCCGAAGGTGCGCTGCCTGGAGATGCCGATCTACTACGGCGAGCGCGTCGGGGAGAGTAAGCTCAACCTGTGGAAGGACGGCTTCGGAAACCTGTTCCAGCTCTTCAACCTGCGGCTGACGCTCGGCCGCCGGCGGCGGGCAGGTGCGACCGTGACCCCGCTTCCGGCCGCCGAGGACGGGGCGGCGGAGCAGCCCGAGAAGGTTCGGGCATCCCAGAGCAGCTGACGCGGCGGACGACCGCCCGCCCGGGGATCGACGCATGATCGCGGGCGCCGCGTACGTCGTGTTGGTGCTGGCGCTCTTCGTCCGCTTGCGCGATCCGGCGGCCCCGGCTCCGCTCGGAGCGACGCCGGGACCCGGGGAGCCGCTGCGGCTCGTCGGCGCCCATCATGCGATCTTCTACGCGCTGCTGCTCGTCGTCTGTCCCGTCGAGGCGCTCCTCACCGGCGGCGCGGCGGGCAGCCGTCTCCTCGGGGGGCTCCTCTTCGCGGCCGGCGTCGCCCTCTACCGCTGGGGGGTGGCCGCGCTCGGTGACGCGCTCTCGCCGCTGGTCGGCCCGCGGCCGGGCGGCCGTCTCGTGACGGAGGGCCCGTACCGGCTGGTTCGCCATCCGATGTATCTGGGGCAGCTCCTGATCGCGTTCGGCGCCCCGCTGACCCTCGGCTGTCGCTACGCGCTCGCAGTGTCGTTTGCCGCGGCAATCGTGCTGGTCGTTCGCGTTCGATTGGAAGAGAATGCGCTCGCGCATGCGTACCCGGAGTATGGGCGGTACGCAGGACGCGCATGGCGGCTCATTCCCTTCGTGTTCTGACGCCTCGAAATTTGCGACCCCCAATGAACTCGGTTAGTCAATCACGGTGGCGCTCGGCATGACGTTCCCGAAGCTCCTCATCATCGGGCTCGACTCGGCGGCGCCGGCCCTCGTGTTCGACCGCTGGCGGGACGAGCTGCCGACGCTGCGTGCGCTGCGGGAGCGGGGGGCGTACGGGCGGCTCCTGTCGACCAATCCGCCCATCACGGTGCCGGCGTGGACGGCGATGATGTCGAGCCGCGATCCCGGCGAGCTCGGCTTCTACGGCTTCCGCAACCGCAAGGACCACTCGTACGACGGCTACGCGTTCGCGAACTCGGCGCTCGTGAAGTATCCGCGCCTGTGGGACTGGCTCGGGGCCGCGGGCAAGCACTGCGTCGTGCTCGGCGTGCCGCAGACCTACCCACCGACGCCCATCAACGGCGAGATGGTGACCTGCTTTCTCACCCCGTCGACGAAGGCGCAGTACACCCATCCGCCCGAGCTGAAGGCCGAGGTCGAAGAGGTGACGCAGGGCTACGTGCTCGACGTCGACGACTTCCGGACGCCCGACAAGGAGCGCCTGCTCGCGCGCTGCTACGAGAAGACCGACAAGCACCTGACGCTCGCCAAGCACCTCATGCGCACGCGGCCGTGGGACTTCTTCATGCTGGTCGAGATGGGCGTCGACCGGATGCACCACGGGTTCTGGAGCTACATGGACCCGGAGCATCACAAGTACGAGGCGGGCAATCCGTTCGAGAGCGCGATGCTCGACTACTACCGCCACGTCGACCGCCAGCTCGGCGAGATGCTCGCGCTCTGTCCGCTGGACACGCTCGTGCTCGTCGCCTCCGACCACGGCGCGCGCAGGATGGACGGCGGCATCTGCTTCAACGAGTGGCTGATCCGCGAGGGCTATCTCACGCTCGCGGAGCCGGTGACCAAGCCGACGCCCATCGGCAAGGTGAAGATCGACTGGGCGAAGACCAAGGCGTGGGGCGACGGTGGGTACTACGGCCGTCTCTTCATGAACGTGCGAGGTCGCGAGCCGTCGGGGACGATCGACCCCGGCGACTACGAGAAGGTGCGCTCGGACCTCGTCGCCGGCATCGAGGCGATCACGGACCCGCAAGGACGGAGGATCGGCTCGAAAGCGTATCGTCCCGAAGACCTCTATCGCCAGGTGAACGGCGTCGCCCCCGATCTGATCGTCTACTTCGGCAACCTCGGGTGGCGCTCCGTCGGTGCGGTGGGGATGGGCGGCATCCACACCTTCGAGAACGACACCGGTCCCGACGAGGCCAACCACGACTGGCACGGGCTCTTCATCCTCACCACCAACGGCGCCCCCGCGCCGCTGCGCGGCGTGCAGGAGGGTGTGACGATCTACGACGTCGCTCCCACGTTGCTGCGGCTGCTCGGGCGGCCGATTCCGGACGGCCTCGCCGGCCGCTCGATCGTCTGAGGCGCCGTCGTGCCGACCGTCGCCGTCGACATCCTGACCGGGTTTCTCGGGAGCGGAAAGACGACGCTGCTGCGTCACGTGCTCGATCACGGCCTGCGCGGCAAACCGGTCGCCGTCATCATGAACGAGATCGGCGAGATCGGGATCGACGGCAAGGTCGTGACCGGACTCTCCGCGGTCGAGAAGATGGTCGAGCTGTCGAGCGGCTGCATCTGCTGCACGATCGACGACTACCGGTTCGATCTCGCGATCCAGGAGATCGTCGACACCGTGCGCCCGCACGTGATCATCATCGAGTCGACGGGGCTCGCCGATCCCGAGCCGCTCGCGTACCGCGTGAAGACCGCCGGTCTCGGGCTCGACGCCGTCATCACGGTCGTCGACGCGGCGAACGTCGACCGCCAGCTCGCCGAGGCCGAGGTGGCGACGGCGCAGATCCAGGCGGCCGACTTCCTCGTCGTGAACAAGCTCGACCTCGTCGACGAGCGCGGGCTGGGCGCGCTCGACAAGCGCCTCGCGAAGATGAACCCGCGCGCCGAGCGCTTCCGCACCGTGCGCGGCGCGATCGACAGCGAGCTCCTGTTCGCGACCGGGGTCGCGACCTTCCGCGACCGGGCGCGTACGAGCTCGCAGCATCTGCACGCGGACGGCATCGGGAGCTTCCTGTATCGCACGGCGGCTCCGCTCGATCAGGAGCGCTTCACGCGTCTGCTGGATCGCCTGCCGCGCGAGGTGCTGCGGGCCAAGGGCGTCGTCCGCTTCGCCGGACGCGACTGGCAGGGCCTGTTCAACTTCACCTGCGGCCGGCACGAGCTCGCCTGGGTGAAGCTGCCGAACATCGAGGAGACCCAGGCCGTATTCATCGGCCGCGGCCTCGATCGCCACGAGGCACGCATTCGGGCCGCGCTCGCGGCCTGCGAGATGCCGGAGGAGAGGAGCACGAATCATGTCTGAGCGCCGTCCCGAGGCGCCGCCGGAGAAGCCGGCCACGCCCCCACCGCCCGCCGACACGGGCTACACCGAAGAGGAAGAGGCCGAAGTCCAGAAGCGCCTCGAAGATCTCGGCTACGTCGAGTAGCGAAAGGAAAGCCTTCCATGCAGGACCTGATCGACAAGATTCGCCGGCGCGACGCGCGTTGCGGCGTGATCGGCCTCGGCTACGTCGGGTTGCCGCTCGCGCTCGAGCTCGCGCGCGCGGGCTTCAAGGTGACCGGCATCGACCTCGACGAGCGCAAGATCAAGGCGATCAGCGAGGGCCGGTCGTACATCGTCGACACGAAGGACGAGGAGATCCGCGAGCAGGTGGCGGCCGGCCGCTTCCGGGCGACGAACGATTTCTCGGTCATCTCGGAGCTCGACACGATCAACATCTGCGTTCCGACGCCGCTGCGGAAGACCAAGGACCCCGATCTCACCTACGTCGTCTCGGCGGTGAACGAGATCAAGCAGCACCTGCGGCGCGGACAGCTCGTGATCCTCGAGAGCACGACGTATCCCGGCACGACCGACGAGGTCGTCCGCCCGGTGCTCGAATCGGGTGGGCTCGAGGCGGGCAAGGACTTCGCGCTCGCGTTCTCGCCCGAGCGCATCGATCCGGGCAACAAGCAGTTCAACACCAAGAACATCCCGAAGGTCGTCGGCGGCCACACCTCGACGTGCACGGCGGCGGCGAAGGCGCTCTACGAGGCGTCGGTCGACACCGTGATCCCCGTCTCCTCGACGCAGGTCGCCGAGATGGTGAAGCTCCTCGAGAACACCTTCCGCAGCGTCAACATCGGTCTGGTCAACGAGATCGCCATGATGTGCGGCGCCCTCAAGATCAACGTGTGGGAGGTGATCGACGCCGCGAAGACGAAGCCCTTCGGCTTCATGCCGTTCTATCCGGGCCCGGGCCTCGGCGGGCACTGCATCCCGATCGACCCCTTCTACCTCTCGTGGAAGGCGAAGATGAACGGCTTCGACGCGCGCTTCATCGAGCTCGCCGGCGCCATCAACGAAGGCATGCCGCGCTACGTCGTCGAGAAGATCACCGACGCCCTCAACCAGAACGCGAAGAGCATCCGCGGCTCGCGCATCCACGTGCTCGGCGTCGCCTACAAGGCGGGCGTGAACGACATCCGCGAGTCGCCGGCCCTGATCGTCATGCGCATCCTCGCCGAGAAGGGCGCGAAGCTCTCCTACAGCGACCCCTACATCCCGACGATCCGCGAGGAGGGATTCGATCTCGACGCGGTCGAGCTGACGAACGGCTACCTCGGCAACGTCGACTGCGTCGTGATCCTCACCGACCACAAGGAGATCGACTACGGCGACGTCGTGAGGACGGCGCCGCTCGTCGTCGATACACGCAACGCGCTCAAGGGACGCGAGGCAAACCACATCGTCCGACTCTGACGGGCCGGGCCCCGTCATTGCGGGCCGCGACCATGAACGGTAAGGAGGCCGCGCCGGCGCGAACGCCGGCAGGCTAACGCGACGTGAACCTGAAACGCGCGATCATGCGGGAGTACCGCCGGGCATACGACGAGTCGCCGGCGAGCCCGTTCCTGCACGCCCGCGACCAGCTCCCGGGCCGGCTCGGCATCGACTGGGAGACGCTGGCGCCGGTCGTGAAGGACCTCGAGCAGACCCGCTTCCTGCACTGGAAGGCGCAGGATCTCTACAAGCTGTCGCCGCGCGGCGTGCGGGTCACCAGCGACGCGGCCGAGTTCGACCTCGAGTTCCCCGAGTGAACGCGACGGAACGGCCCGGAGATGCGTAAGATCGGGGCTGGAATCGCCGGCGGCCTGCTCGCCGGGGCGCTGGTCGGCGGCATCGAGGCAATCGTCGCGTGGATGTCGCGCGCCGGCGGTGCGGTCCTGCCCCCGCTCGGGTGGGCGGTCGTGGTGTACGGGCTCGTCGGCGCCGCCGGCGGCCTCGGCGCGGGCATCGTCGCGCTCGTCCTGCGCACCGGGGCATTCGGCCTCGCTCTGGGATCGATTGCGGCCGGGCTCGGGTTCGTCGTCGGACGCTTCCGCATCATCCGCGACGTCTTCCTCGAGCAGGCCCCGCACGGGCTCGTCCCGACGCTCGTGCAGGTGGCGGCGCTGGTCGGGTTCGCGGTCCTGGCATTCGTCGTCTGGCGTGCGTTCCGCACCGCGGACGAGCGCCGCGGCGCGCTCACGCGCCCAGGCGTCGTCGCCGCGATCGTCGCGGTCCTGGGCCTCGGCTGGTCGTTCGCCGAGCGGCTCGTGCCCGAGCCGCAGCCGCCCCCTCCGCCCGCGGGTGCGAAGGCGGCGCCGGGCGCGCCGAACGTGTTCCTCATCGCCGTCGACACGCTGCGGGCGGATCACCTCTCCTGCTACGGGGACAGCGCCGGGAAGACGCCGCACATCGATGCGCTCGCCGCCGACGGTACGCGCTACGCCCGCATGTTCTCGCAGGCATCGTGGACGCGCGCGTCGTTCGCGACCATCTTCTCGGGGCTCTACCCGTCGTCGCACGGCGCCATCCACAAGGCCGACGTCCTGCCCGCGCGGGTCGAGACGGTCGCCGAGGTGCTCTCGAAGGGCGGGTACTACACGGTCGGCTTTCCGAACAACATCAACGTGGCGCCCGCGTTCGGCTTCGGGCAGGGCTTCGCGGAGTATCACTACCTGGCGCCCGATCTCTTCTTCTTCGCCGACGAAGCCGCCGCCGATCTGACGCTCTACAGTGGGCTCCGCCTCGTGCGCGAGCGCTTCTTCGCGCGCTACGTGAACGTCGACTTCTACTACCGGCCGGCCGAGGAAGTGCTCCAGCACGCGACCAGCTGGCTCGACGGTCCCACGGCCAAGGGGAAGCCATTCTTCCTCTACCTCCACTTCATGGATCCGCATGATCCGTACATGGTCCACCCCTTCAACGGCGTTGGCTATGCGCGCGTCGCGCTCCCGAACCCGGCGGCGGACATGGCCGACACGCTTCGCACCGTCTACGACGGCGAGATCGCCTACCTGGACGAGTACATCGGGAAGCTCGTGGCAGATCTCAAGCGCCGGGGCCTTTACGACGAGGCGCTCATCGTCTTCACCGCCGACCATGGCGAGGAGTTCCACGAGCACGGCGGCTGGTGGCACGGGACGACACTCTACGACGAGCAGATCGGCGTCCCGCTGATCGTGAAGCCGCCGAAGGGCGGGGCCACCGGCCGCGTCGTCGACGCCTTCGCGACCAGCCTCGACATCGCGCCGACGATCATCCGAACCGCCGGCCTCGCGCCTCCGGTCGTGATGCAGGGGCGCGTGCTGCCGCTCGACGAGGCGCCGGCGCCCGAGCGCGAGAGCGTGTTCGCCGAGGAGGACTTCGAGGGCGACGTGCTGTCCGCGGTGCGGACGAAGACCTGGAAGCTCATCGACGCGAACCCCGGCAATCCGCGCGGCCTCGCGCCCGAGGAGCTCTACGATCTCGCGCGCGACCCGAAGGAGGCGAAGAACGTCGCGCCGGAAGACGCCACACAGCGCGAGGTGATGCGCGCGCTGCTCGGGCGGATGACGCTCGAGGCCAAGGCCCACGCGGGGAGCGGAGCAACCACCGACGTCGACGCCGCCACCAAGGCGCGGTTGAAGGCGCTCGGCTACGTGACGGAGTAGGCGGCGTGCGCGCGCCGCTCCTCGTCATCGGGCTCGACGGGGCGACCCTCGATCTCGTGGCCCCTTGGGCGGCGGCGGGGAAGCTGCCCGTTCTGGAGGGTCTCATGCGGCGCGGCGCCTGCGGCCGCCTGCGCTCGACGACGCCACCCGCGACGTTTCCCGCCTGGACCTCGCTCACGACCGGCGTGAACCCCGGACGCCACGGCGTGCTCGACTTCACCGAACGCGTGCCCGGCACGTATCGGGTGCGATTCGTCAACGGAAGCCACCGGCAGGTCCCGGCGTTGTGGACGCGGCTCGCGGCGCGTGGCGCGCGCACGGCCGTCGTGACGGTGCCCGGTACGTATCCGCCCGAGCCGTCGTGCGGAGTCATGGTGAGCGGGTGGGATAGTCCGCTCACGACCGCAGTCGATGGCTCGTTCGTGCATCCGCGCTCCTTCTACGACGAGATGCGCCGGGTCGTCGGACGGCTCCCGTTCGCGGACTTCCAGGAGATGACGACCGGTCCGGGTTGGCACGAGCGCGCGCTCGCGAATCTCCTCGGCGGCATCGACCGTCGCACGCGCCTCGTGCGCCATCTTCTCGGACGCGAGCGCTGGGACCTCCTGATGGTCGTGTTCGGCGAGTCGGACACCGTCGCACATCATTTCTGGCGCTTCTGCGACCGGGCATCGCCGCGCTTTGCGCCGAGCCCGTTCGCGGACGCGATCGAGCGCGTATATCGCGCGCTCGACGCCGCGCTCGGCGAGATCCTGGCCGCGGCGCCGCCGGACGCCACGGTCGCGATCGTCTCCGACCACGGCACGGGCGGGGCGAGCGATCGCGTCGCGCATTTGAATCGCCGGCTCGCCGCCTGCGAGCTACTCGGGTTCGAGCGCGCGCCGTCGCGCATCGGACCCTGGCTCCGTCGCGCGGCCGTCGGCGCCGTCCCCGCGTCGCTCCAGGGCGCCGTGCTGCGACGCCTTCCCGTCGCCGCAGGACGCGTCGAATCGATGGCGCGCTTCGGCGGCGTCGCCTGGAACCGCACGCGCGCGTTCTCGGACGAGCTCGACTACCATCCGAGCGTGTGGCTGAACGTCCGCGGCCGCGAGCCGGAGGGCACGGTCGCTCCCGACGACTACGAGCGGGTGCGCGACGACGTGCTCGGCGCGCTCACGAGCTGGCGATACGACGACGGCGGACCGGTCGTGGCGCGGGCGTGGCGTCGGGAGGAAGTCCTCTCCGGCCCGTACGTCGAGCGCGCGCCCGACGTTCTCCTCGAGTTTGCGCTCGTCGACGGCTACAGCCCCTCGTGTCTGCGCAGCGGCGGCGCGGGTTCCGCGATTCGCACACTCGATCGCCGTGAGCACGGCGCGGGGAAGGGCGCGGGGATGAACGGCGCCCATCGGCCCGACGGGCTCTTCGTGCTCGCGGGGGACGGCGTGCGCGCGGGCGACATGGCGCCGTGTCACGTGACCGACGTCGTGCCGACGCTCCTGGCCGCGGCCGGCGTGCCGATCCCACGTGGCCTCGACGGTGCGGTGCAGGCCGGCGCGCTCGAGCGTGCGCCACTGTACGAGGACGACGCCCTGCCGCCGCCGGCCGGCGAGCGCGTGCCCTACGACGCCGCGGCGTCCCGCGAGGTGGCCGATCGGCTGGCGGCGCTCGGGTACGTGGAGGCGGCACGCTGATGCGGGTGGCGCTCGTCGTCGCGGGTCCGTATCCCGCCTTCCGCGGTTCACAGGTGCTCGTGGGACACGTCGCCGACGGGCTTCGCAGTCGCGGCCACGAGGTCCGACTCGTGACCTACGGCGCGTGGCTCGCGCAGCGACCCGGCATGCACCCGGCACGCATCGCCCTCGACGGCGTCCTCGTCGCGCGGCTCGCTTGGATCGTGTGGCGCGACGGCATCGACGTCATCCACGCGCACAACTACGAGGCCGCGATTGCTGGGCTCGCCGCCGGGCGTCTCACGGGCCGCCCCGTCGTCTATCACGGCCACAGCGCCCTGGCCGACGAGCTCCCGACATACGCCCGCTCGCCGCACATGCGGCGGCTGGCCGCGCGGATCGGCCGGGCACTCGACGCTCACGTCCCCCGGCGTGCCGACTTCTGCATCGCCGTCACCGACGAGCTCGGCGCGCGGCTGCGCCAGGTCGGCGTGCGCGAGGAGGCGCTCGCCTGCATCGAGCCGGTGGCCGTTCCGGGGGAGCTGCGGCCCATGGCGGCGCGTCCCGGCGAAGAGGCGCTGGTGTGCTACGCCGGCAACCTGGACGGCTACCAGAACCTCGAGTTCCTGCTGGCCGCCTTCCGGCAGGTGCGAGTGGCCGAGCCGCGCGCCCGCCTGGTGCTCGTGACGCACGCCGACGCACAGGCCGGCGCGGCGCGGCTCGCATCGGGGGCGGTCGAGAGCGGGGTGGAGATCGTTCACGCGGCGTCCTACGATGAGGTCCGGGCGCGACTCGGGCAGGCAGCCGTCGCGGTCTGTCCCCGCACCGAGCGCTCCGGCTTCCCGATGAAGCTCCTCAACTACATGGCCGAAGGAAAGGCGATCGTCGCATCGGTGGGCTCGGCCAAGGGGCTCGTCGACGGTGTCACCGGGCGGGTCGTGCCCGACGGTGATGCAGATGCTTTCGCGCGCGCCGTGGTCGCGCTCCTCGCCGACCCCGACGGCCGCGCCCGGCTGGGTCGCGCCGCTCGCGCCAGCGTCGATGACGCGCGGGCCTGGGAGAACGTCCTCGATCGGCTCGAAGCCGTCTATCACCGGGTGATCAGCCGGGCCGGCGTACGGCCGGCCCACGCGCCCGTCACGGGAGTACGACCATGACCCAACGACCCCGCGTCGCCATCACGATGGGCGACGCCGCCGGCATCGGCCCCGAGATCACCGTGAAGTCGCTCGCCGACCCGCGCGCGACCGAGTGGTGCGTGCCGCTCGTGCTCGGCGACGCGCGCGTGCTCGAGAAGGCCATGGATGCAACCGGCGTGCGGCTGCCGATCCGGCGCATCGCCGGCCCCGCCGACGCACAGGGCACGCCCGGCACGATCGAGGTGATCGACTACGCGAACATCGACATGGGGCTGCACCGCTGGGGCGAGGTGAAGCCCAGCTTCGGCGACGCGGCCGTGCGCTACACGAAGGACGCCGGTGCGATGTGCCTCTCCGGCGCGATCGACGCCATGGTGTCGGCGCCGCTCAACAAGGAGGCCATGCACGAGGCGGGCTATCCCTACGAGGGACAGACGGAGATCCTGGGCGAGCTCACGGAGAGCCGGCCGGCGATGGTGATGGTCGTCGACAAGATGCGTCTCATGCTCTTCACGAACCACATGGCGCTGCGGGCGGTGTGCGACTACGTCACCAAGGAGCGGATGCTCGACCGCATCGTGCTCGCGGACGCGGCGCTGCGCGACATGGGGATCACGAAGCCGAGGATCGCCGTCGCGGGCCTCAACCCGCACGCCGGCGAGGCTGGCGTTTTCGGGCGCGAAGAGGTCGACCACGTGGCCCCCGCCATCGAGGCCGCGCGCGCGCGCGGCATCGACGCGCAGGGCCCGTTTCCCGCCGACACCGTGTTCTTGAAGTCCCGTGACGGCATCTACGACATGACGATCGCGCTCTACCACGATCAGGGGCTGATGGCGGTGAAGCTGGTGGGCTTCGGCCGCGTCGTGACGCTTCTCATCGGCTTGCCGCTCATCCGCACGTCGACGGGACACGGCACGGCGTTCGACATCGCCGGCAAGAACGTCGCCGATCACGTGAACCTGCTGGAAGCGATCCGGGTCGCGGCCGAGGTCGCACGCGGCAAGGCGGGCTCGGGCGAGCGCGGTCTCGCCGCGGCGTACGGGCGCAAGGCGGCGTGAGGATCGCATGACGACGCCCCGGCGCGTGATCGACGTCTCGGTGCCGAACGGCCCCGGCCAGCACGTCTATCCGGGTGATCCCGAGCCGCGCGTCGAATCCGTCCGGCGGATCGCGAGCGGCGACCCGTGCAACCTCTCGCTCTTGAACATGGGGAGCCACACCGGCACGCACGTGGACGCGCCGTACCACTTCCTGGCCGACGGTCCGCGCCTGGGCGAGGTCCCGCTCGACCGCATGGTGGGTCCGTGCCTGGTGGCCGATCTGCGTGGGCGGCGCGCCGTCGACGCGGCGTCGCTCGCGGGCGTGGCGATCGAGCGCGGCGACATTCTCGTCTGCCTCACCGACAACTCGGCGCGCTGGAACGCACCGAGCTTCCAGCGCGACTTCACGTTCATCACACGCGACGCCGCCGACGTGCTGGTCGAACGACGTGTCCGCGCGATCGGCATGGACTACCTCTCGATCGAAGAGTTCGGCAGCCCGGACTTTCCGGTACACCACCGCCTGCTCGGGGCGGGCATCTTCGTGATCGAAGGGCTCGACCTGCGTCGGGTCGCGCCGGGCCGCTACTACCTCGTCTGCCTGCCGCTCAAGTTCCCCGACCTCGACGGCGCGCCCGCGCGCGCGGTGCTGCTGGAGTACTGAGGGGGCCATGGAGCCCCTCTGCGTCATCGCCGACGACCTGACCGGGGCGTGCGACGTCGGCGCCGCGCTCCTGCCGTGGCCGGACGCCGTCGTGGTCGACGTGGGAACCGGCGATCCGGCGCGTCCGCCGGCGCCCGGGCTCTACGTCCGCAACACGCAGAGTCGCACCCTGCCCGCGCCGCGCGCCGCCAAGGCCGTGACGACGGTGCTGCGGACGCTCCCGCGCCCGTGGACGGGCATTCTCGTGAAGAAGATCGACACGGGTCTGCGCGGCTCGCTCGGTGCCGAGCTCGACGCCGCCATCGAGGCGGTCGGCGCCGACGAGGCCTTCGTGCTGCCGGCGATCCCCGACACGGGACGCACGACGGTCGGTGGAATCCAGCGCATCGACGGCGTGCCCGTCGATCAGACCGCGTTCGCGACCGATCCCGAGAACCCCGTGCGCGACGCGCGCGTCGGCGCGGCGATCGAGGTGACGAGCCGGCGGCGCACGGGGGTGCTCGAGCTGACGGACGTGCGCCGGGGTGCGGTCGCCGCGGCCGTGGACCGCCTGCGGGCCGCGCGCGCCCAGGTCATCGTGTGCGACGCCGAGACCGAGCAGGACCTGGAGCGGACGCTGCAGGTCCTGGCCGCGCGCGCGCGGCCGCTCGTGCTGGCCGGCTCGACCGGGCTCGCGCACGCGCTGCGGCGCGTGCTCGGCGCACCCGAGGAGGGCGCGTCGCTCGGCGACCGCGCGCCCGCGCCCGCGACGCACGGCGTGCTCGTGGTGGTCGGCAGCGCGCACCCCGTCGCGCGCGTCCAGCTCGCGCGCGCCGAGGCGCTGGCAGGGCTTCGTGTGATCGTAGTCGCCAAGGACGCGGACGTGTCCGGTGCGGCGACGGCGGCTGCGGCCGCGATCGCAGCGGGCGGCAACGTCGCGCTCGTGACGCCCAACGAACGCGCGAAGGCCGGCGCCGTGCTGCCGGTCGCCGCGGCGGCGGAGCGGGCCCTGTCCGAGACGCGCCCCGCGGGGCTCGTGCTCGTCGGCGGCGAGACCGCCTTCCGCACGCTGGTGGCGATGGGCGTGCGATGGGTTGCGATCGACGCCGCGCCGGCACCGCTGTGCGTGCGCGGCCACGTGGCCAGCGGCGTGCGTGCGGGGCTCGCCGTCGTGACCAAGGGCGGGTCGAGCGGGCCGCCCGAGCGCCTCGCGGATCTCGTCCGGGAGCTGACGGCGTGAGCGACGACCTCACCGTCGCGGCCGATCGCGTGGTGACGGTCGAGTACACCGTCCACCTGGCGAACGGGCGCCTGCTCGACTCGACCGGGCATTGCGGCCCGATCGCGATCATGGTCGGAGCGGGGCAGCTCTTTCCGGCCCTCGAGGATCGCATCATCGGCATGCGGGCGGGCGAGACGCGCGAGCTCCGCATCCCGCCCGAGGAGGCGTACGGCGTCGGCCACGACGAGCTGATACGGACGATCCCGCGCGATCTCCTGCCGCCGGACCTCGAGCTGGTGGTCGGCGAGGAGTACCGCTTGAAGAGCCCCGACGGGAAGCCGCTCCGCTTCCGCGTCGTCGAGATCGCCGACGGGGCCGTGCGCGCCGACTTCAACCCGCCGCTCGCGGGTCAGGCGCTGCTCGCGACCGTCACCGTGGTCGGCGTCCGGATGCCGACTCCCGAGGAGGAGCGGCGCGGGCGGGTGTAGGCTCGGGCGCCGGCTCGACGGCGAGCGGGCCCAGGATGCGGAATCCGCTCCGCCCCGAGATGGCGAGGGTCTTGCCCCAGTCGCCGATCTCCATCTTGTCGACCGTGGCGAGGCCGAGGCGGCGGTAGGACGCGTTCTTCGTGAGGACCGCGAGGTAGCCGAGCGGCAGTGCGTAGCGCGGATCCTCGAAGCGCGTCGCCTCTGCGACGAGCGCGTCGGCGTAGTGCACGAGCCAGTCACGGAGCCGCGGCTCGCCCGTGATCGCGTGCACCGCCGCGAGGCCGTCGGCGAGAATGCCCATCTTCCAGTCGCCGGCGGCGGGCGTCGGCTGGTGCGCCCCGAGAGCCGTGTCGGCGTAGCTTTTCGCGGCGTCACGGTAGCGCCCGTCGCCCGTGGCGTCGTAGGCGGCCGCGAGCGCGATCATCGGCCAACCGAACTGTCGCGGGTTGCCGGCCTTGTGGCGGCGCCGCACGAGCACGTCGGCGATGCCGCGCGCGGCGTCGAGCGAGCGCACCTCGCCCGTGAGCCGATAGTGCGTCACGAGCCCTTCGAGCCACGTGTGGCCGAGGTCGATCGTGTTCGGCGACTCGACGGCGAAGTGCTTCACCTTGTGCGGGTGATTGATGCCGACGACGTCCTCGTGGCCGGGGGCGAAGTGAATGATGTCGACGTCGCGATAGTGGCGCGCGGCGGCGATGAACGCGTCCCAATCCTCGCGCGCGCCGGTTCCCGCCCAGCCGAGGCCCAGGACCTGGGTCAGGTCGTATTCGAGATTGCCCCAGGCGTCGCATCCCTCGCTCCGGTCGCGGTAGCCGGGAAAGTTCCAGTCGCCCCAGTTGAGGGCGCCGTAGGTTCCGACGCGCTCGCGCTCGCTCGTGCGCTGATCGCACGGCACGGGCGGGCCGTCGTCCCATCGCTCGGCGCGGCCGCGGGCGAGATAGCGGCCGATCCCGATCTGGAGGCGGGAGAAGAAGCCCGCGGCGCCCGGCGAGGCGGCGGCGAGGGCGTTCGGAAGGGCGCGCGACGCGACGATCCACGCGGCGTCGGGCCGCGCGACGAGCGGATGCTGCAGCCGGGTCGCGAGCGCAGCCGGGTCGGCGGCGTGCGCGGGATCCTCGATCGCCATCCAGAGCTCGAAGGTCTTGGCGGCGCCGATGCCGAGATCGACGGTCTCGTCGCCGTGCCCGGCGAGGAGGTCGACCGTCAGCACGTCCGGTCCGACACGGAGCGCCTGCGGCCACTCCTCGCGCAGGTAGCGACGCACGAGCGTCACCGCGACGCCGTCGCCGGCCGCGCGCACCCAGCCGTCGGCCGGCTGCGCGAGCGCGGCGCCGTCGAGCACAGGAGGACCCGCGTCCCACTGCACGAGCGTGTGTGCCTCCTTCAGGTTCTCGAAGCGCTGCGCGCTCCCGCCGACACCGACGGCCCCGCTCGCAAAGCGCCCGCCGACGGCGAACGGGAACGAGGTGATGCGGCTGTAGGGCCGCGGCGAGAGGCTCGTCAGCGTGAGCTGCACCCGCGCCCACGGCTGCGCCGCGAAGGCGGCGATGCGGAGCTCGAAGGTGAGGTCGCTCGGGTAGCGGCCCTGCAGCAGGACCTCCGAGCGCACGGGGCCCTGGGTCTCGACGCCGGAGTGCAGGTCACGCAGAGGCCCGGGCGATTGCTCGGCGACCGCCGGCTCGGGGATGGGCACGCTGCCCAGCGCCGGACGACCCCGGAGGCGCGCGTCGCGCAGCATCGCGGTCGCGTCGCGTGGGATCGTCAGCTCGAGCGTCCCGCTGGTCAGGACGACGTCGGTCGCGGTCGGGGCCGTACGCACGGCGCCCGGGAGGGTCGCACCCTTGGCGGCACCGTCGCGCAGCGTGTACGTAACGCTCTCGTTCGCCCCGACGCCGGCGAGGAAGTCCAGCAGGAGCCACCGTATCGATCCGTCGGGCCAGCGCTCGAGGATGTGCGTCTGCGAGAGCGTCGGATGGTCGCTCGGGTCTGCGATCCAGAGGCCGTTCGTCGTGCGGACGCGACCCGCGGGCAGCGGAACACCGACGGTCACCGGCTCGGCCTTGCGCGCGATGCCGGCCGGCTCGGCGATCGCGAGCGGGACCCGAAGCGGCGCGGCCGTTCCTCGCGAAGCGCACAGCAGGAGCAGGGCGAGGGCGAAGCGGAGCGCGCGCACGAGAGGGCAGCGTGCCACTCACCATGCTCCTCGGCAAACCGTCTGAGCTTGCGGCTCACGTCGGCCTTGCATAGAGTCCGGCGGGTGAGCCAGGAAAAAGTGTACCTCGTCACCGGCGGCGCGGGCTTCATCGGATCGAACATCGCGGAAGCGCTGGTGAAGCGAGGCGATCGCGTCCGCGTGTTCGACAACTTCGTGACCGGCCGCCGCGAGAACCTGGAGGCCGCCGGTCGGGTGGAGCTGATCGAGGGCGACCTGCGCGACCCGGTCGCCGTCCGGCGCGCCGTCGCGGGCGTCGACGGCGTCTTCCACGAGGCGGCGCTGCGCTCGGTGCCACGCTCGGTCGACGACCCGACCAGCTCGAACGAGGTCAACATCACCGGCACGCTGAACCTCCTCATGGCCTGCCGCGAGGCCAAGGTCCGGCGCGTCGTGTACGCGTCGTCCTCGTCGGTCTACGGCGACGACCCGGCGCTGCCGAAGGTCGAGACGCTGCCGACCAATCCCATCTCGCCGTACGCCGTCTCGAAGCTCGGGGCCGAGAACTACTGCCGCACCTTCGCGCGCCTGTACGGCCTCGAGACGGTGAGCCTGCGCTACTTCAACGTCTTCGGACCGCGCCAGAACCCCGAGTCCATCTACTCGGCGGTGATCCCGCGCTTCCTCGAGCAGGCGCTCAAGCGCGAGCCCCTCGAAGTGCACGGGGACGGCCTCCAGTCCCGCGACTTCACGTACATCGACAACGTCGTGCAGGGGAACCTCCGCGCCATGGAGGCACCCGCCGCGGGCGCCTCGGGCGAGGTGTTCAACGTCGCCTGCAACACCCGGCACTCGCTCATCGACATCGCCGACGAGATCGGGCGCTTCCTCGGGCGCACCCTCGAGCGCAAGCACGTGGCCGCACGGGCTGGCGACGTGAAGCACACCCTGGCGGACATCTCGAAGGCGGAGCGCCTGCTCGGCTACAAGCCGACGATCGATTTCGCCGAGGGGATGCACCGCACCTGCACCTACTTCGTTCAGCGCTTCGGGACCGGGGCGGCCGCCTAGCAGAGCGCGCGCGGCGCGCCGTGGGGGGACGGACATGAGCGTCGACATCCACCGCGAAGCAGACGAGCTCTGGCGTTACTACAGCGAGCTCGGCCGCCGGCTTTCGCAGGCTGGGGTGCGCGACGTCCCCGATCTCCTCGGGCTGTACGAGCAGTTGAAGCGCGCCCTCGACGCCGTCAGCGCGCAGGAGATCCAGTGGGCGCTAGACCAGGCGCAGGGGCTGATCGAGACCCTCGTCCGCATGGCGTCGGACCTCCAGGCGCTGCGGGCGCTCAAGGGGGCGCTCGAGAAGCCAGGCTGAGGCGCGTGGCGGGCGACCCGGTCCGCATCGCGTTCGTCATCGGCGAGCTCGGCACGGGCGGCGCCGAGTACCAGCTCTTCGAGCTCGTGCGCGGTCTCGATCGCGGCCGCTATCTGCCGCGTGTCTTCGCTCTCGCGACCGGTGGCTACTGGGCGGGACGGCTGCGCGATCTCGGCGTCGACGTACAGGAGCTCCGCCACGTGCGCTCGGCGGATCTCTCGCGGCTCGTGACCCTGCGCCGCGGTCTCTCGGAATTCGCGCCGCAGATCCTGCACACCGTGCTCTGGTCGGGCAATGCGTACGGACGCCTGGCGTCGGTCGGGCTCCGGATTCCGGTCGTCATCACGGCCGAGCGCAACGTCGTGCGGCGCCCGGCCTGGCAGGTGGTTTTCGAGCGTGCGCTCGACGTCGTCACCGATCGCTACCTCGTGAACTCGCGGGCGATCGTCGCCGAGCTGGTGGAGCGCGGGCGGCTCCCGCGCCGCAAGATCCAGGTGATCCACAACGGCATCGATCTCGACCGGCTCCCCGCGTTCGATCCCGACCGGCGCGGCGCCCGGACGGCGCTCGGCTTCGATCCGGTGCGCCGGCTGGTGGTGCAGGTCGGACGGCTGGAGGAGCAGAAGGACCATCCGACGTTCCTCGCTGCCGCCGCGCGCGTCGCAGCGCGTGTCCCGGACGTCGACTTCCTGGTGGTCGGGGAGGGTGGTCTGCGCGCCGGGCTCGAGGCGATCGCGCGCGGGCTCGGGATCGCCGAGCGCGTGCGCTTCACCGGCGTCCGGCACGACGTCCCGGCGCTGCTCGCGGGCTGCGACGCGTGCACGCTGACCTCACTCTACGAGGGCCTCCCGAACGTCGTGATCGAAGCGATGGCGACGGGGGCCGTGGCGGTCGCGACCGACGTCGGCGGCGCGCGCGAGCTGGTCGTGTCCGGCGAGACCGGCTACGTCGTGCCGGTGCGTGACGTCGAGGCGGTCGCCGGGGCGGTGACCGCCGTGCTCGCCGATGCGGAGCGGGCGCGGGCGATGGCCGTCGCGGCGCGGCGGCGGATCGAGGACGGCTTCACGGTCGAGGCCATGGTGCGCGACACGACCGCGGCCTACGACGAGCTGCTGCGGGCAGCCGCCGCGGGCGCGCCGGTCCGGCACGCGGCGTGAGTCGGGCCCAATGCGTATCGCGTACGTGATTCCCGCCTACCCGCCGCTGCCGTCGCAGCCGTTCGTCGTGAACGAGATGGTGGAGGTGCAGGACGCGGGGCACGAGCTGACGATCGTGTCGCTCTACGGCCGTCCGGCGGAGGTGGTCCCGCACGGGACGTTCGCGCGACTACGTCCGGCACACGTGCTGCCGCCGGCGCTGGTCGATCCGGTGAGCCTGCTGCTCGCGCTGTGGGTCGCGCTCGCCCACCCCGCCCGCACGCTGCGGACGCTCGGCGGCCTGCATCGTGCGGCGGGTCTCAACCCCTGGGCCCACGCGAAGCTTCTCGCCGTGACGCCGAAGGCGCTGTCGGCGTCCTGGCGACTCGCGCGCCTCGGCGTGGAGCACATCCACGCGCACTTCGCGAACCAGATGGCCGACTGCGCCGCGATCGCCGGGCAGGTCGCGGGGATCCCGTTCTCGTTCACGGCCCACGCCTACGACATCTACTCGACCACGCCGCAGCAGCGGAACGAGACGCTCGGCTGGAAGCTCCGGCACGCCGCACGCGCCGTCGCCGTCAGCGAGTACGGGGCGCGTCTCCTGCGGGCGCATCTACCGCCAGAGGCGGCGAGCCGGGTGCAGGTGGCGTACGTGGGGATCCCGATGGAGCTCTTCCGCGCCGAGCCGCCGTCGCCCGAGCGGGAGCCGTTGCGCCTCCTGGCGGTGGCGCGCCTGTGTGAGAAGAAGGGCATCGACACGCTGCTGTCCGCCTGCGCCCTCCTGCGCGATCGGCGGGTGGCCTTCGAGCTCGCCGTCTTCGGCGACGGCCCGCTGCGGGCGGCGCTCGAAGCGCAGGCCGAGCGCCTCGGCCTCGGGGCCGCGGTGCGCTTCGGCGGTGCGGTCCCGCAGGAGGAGATCGCGCGTCAGATGCGCGCCTGCCACGCCTTCGTGCTGCCGTGCCGCCGCGATCGGCACGGCGACATGGATGGGATTCCCACCGTGTTCATGGAGGCGATGGCCACGGGGCGCCCGGTGGTGAGCTGCGCGGTGTCCGGTATCCCGGAGCTGGTGCGGGACGGCGAGACGGGACTGCTCGTCCCGGCTGACGATCCGGTGGCGCTGGCCGACGCGATCGCGCGTCTGGCGAACGATCCCGGCCTGCGCGCGAGGCTCGGGACGGCGGCGCGCGCGCTGGTCGAGCGCCAGCACGATCAGCGCGCGAACGCGCGCCGGACCGTCGCGCTCGTCGCCGGTGCCTGATCGACCGCCCGCGCGGTGCCTGGTACGGTCCGCGGGTGGCGACGCCGCGTCAGTTGCCGACCCGGGTGTCGATCAACGAGATGCTCCGTCGCGCTCTCCGGCTTCGCTGCCCGCGCTGCGGGCAGGGGGAGATGTTCTCGGGATGGTTCGCGATGCGCGAGTCGTGCCCGCGCTGCGAGCTGCGCTTCGAGCGCGAGCAGGGCTACTTCGTCGGCGCCATCTACGTGAACTACGCACTCACGGCGGTTCTCTCCCTCGGCGGGGCCATTCTCCTCGACGTGTTGTTCGGCCTCCCCGTGTGGGCCCAGCTCGCGATCGCGTTGTCGCTCGCCGTGCTGGTCCCGGTCGTGTTCTTTCGCTATTCCAGGAGCCTGTGGCTGGGGATCGACCACTTCGTGACGGCGGCGGACGAGGCGGCGGAGCGACGCAGCAGGCGGGCGCCGTGACGACCGCTGCCATCCAGGTGGAGGGGCTTCGCCGGCGCTACGGCGAGCGGGAGGCGCTCGCCGGCATCAGCTTCGAGGTGCGGCGCGGCGAGCTGTTCGCCCTCCTGGGTCCGAACGGCGGGGGCAAGAGCACGCTCTTCCGCATCCTGGCCACGATCCTGCCGCCGAGCGACGGCACGGCGCGCGTGCTCGGCTTCGACGTGCGCACGCATCCGCAGGAGGTGCGGCGGCACATCGGGGTCGTCTTCCAGCACCCGAGCGTCGACGGCAAGCTCACCGTCGAGGAAAACCTCCGCCACCAGGGTCACCTCTATGGGATGCGCGGCCCCGACCTCGCGCAGAGTATCGAGACGCTGCTCGAGCGCTTCGGATTGAGCGACCGTCGCGGCGAGCTGGTGGACCGGCTCTCGGGCGGTCTCGCCCGGCGGTGCGAGCTCGCGAAGGGGCTCCTGCCGCGGCCATCGGTACTGCTCCTCGACGAGCCCAGCACCGGGCTCGACCCGGGTGCGCGCCGCGATCTGCTGCAGTACCTGCGCCGCCTGCGGGACGAGGACGGCATGACCGTGGTGATCACGACGCACTACCTGGAGGAGGCCGAGCGCTGCGACCGCGTCGGCGTCATCGACCGGGGCCGCCTCGTCGCGCTCGACGCGCCAACGGCGCTCACGGCCGCGGTCGGCGGCGACGTCGTCGTGGTGCAGCCGACCGACGTCGACGCGCTCCGCGACAAGGTGCGGGCGCGCTTCGGCCTCGAGGGCGTGCGGGTCGACGGCACGTTGCGCCTTGAGCACGCGCACGGCCACGAGCTCGTCCGCGATCTCGTGAACGCCTTTCCGGACGACGTGCACAGCATCACCTTCGGCAAGCCGACGCTCGAGGACGTCTTCGTGCGGCTCACCGGCCGCCGGCTGTTCGCCGACGAGGCGGAGGCGTAGCCGTGCTCGCCGTGCTCACCCTCTGGCAGCGCGAGATCGTGCGCTTCGTGCGGCAGCGCAGCCGCGTCGTCGGCGCGCTCGTGCAGCCGATCGTGTTCTGGATTCTCCTCGGCGGCGGACTGTCGGCGTCGTTCCGCCCGCCCGGCACGCCGGCGGGGACGGGCTACCTCGAGTACTTCTTCCCGGGGACGATCGCGCTGGTGCTGCTCTTCACGGCCATCTTCGCGACCATCGCCGTCGTCGAGGACCGGCGGTCGGGGTTCCTGCAAGGCGTGCTCGTCGCGCCGGTCGCCCGGCGCAGCATCGTGCTCGGCCAGACGCTCGGCGGCACGACGCTCGCGGTGGTGCAGGGGCTCCTCTTCCTCGCGATCGCGCCGCTGGCCGGCATGCCGCTCACAGCCCTCCGCGTGCTGGCGACCACTGGCACGATGGCGCTCGTCGCGTTCGGGCTCACGAACCTCGGCCTCCTGATCGCGTGGCGCATGGAATCGACGCAGGGATTCCACGCCATCATGAACCTGATCCTGCTCCCGATCTGGTTCCTCTCCGGCGCGTTCTTCCCGGCCACCAACGCGCCGGCGATCCTGCGCTGGCTCATGCAGCTCGATCCGCTGACGTACGGCGTGGCGGCGGTTCGCTCCTGCATGTACCTCGGCGGCGACGCCGGCTTCCGCGACCTGCCGAGCCTCGGCGTGTCGCTCGCGATCACCGCGGCGTTCGGGCTCGTCACGTTCGTGGCGGCGACGGCAGTGGCTGAGCGTAGCGCGACGTTGTGAGGGGGGTCGTAGCGCCGTGGCGTCGGTGCCGCGAGGTTGGGGGCAAGGCTTCGGCTTCGGCTCCGCCGCGCGACAACACATGCGCGACGTCACGGGCCCGCATTCCGTCGCGCCGCTACGCAGGCGCCTCCGCCTTGCCCCCAACCTCGCGACGCGACACGCGCGCAACGACTGCGCTCCACCGCATAGTGGCGTGGGCGAGCCACCGGCGACGCCCAACCGGACGTTGGCCGGTGCCGGCGTTGCGCGGGGCGGGCGGCGAGGGCGGAGCGCCGTTGAGCCGCGCCGGCGTTCCGCCCTTGCGGTGATGGATTCGTCGGTCGTGCCGCGCGGCGAACTAAGCGGAGCCCTCGCCGCCCGCCCCGCGTTCCGACGCTACGGTTGAGCGAAACCCTACGGCTGGATCGCCAGGTGGCGATGCCCGCGCCAGAACGTCATGGCCATGGCCGCCGCCGCGAGCAGGTTTCCGACCACGATGGCGGGCCAGGCGAGGGCCTGGAGGACGGGCTCGGCGAACAGCATGCAGGCTCCGACGAAGCCGAACTCGAAGACGAAGAAGAGGAGGAGGATGCCGAAGCCGGCGTGCGAGTTGTGCTCGGCGAGGAGCAGCAGCCGAGCGGCGAGCATGCCCAGCAGGAGGAAGACGAGCATGTGGATCCAGGTGAAGCTGAGCACGACCTCGAGCGACGGCGCGAGCGACGCGGGGTTCTCGAGGCCTGCGCCGCCGCGGAAGATGGCGGTTCCGAGCACCGTCGGCGTGTAGAGCCAGCGGCCGCTCAACGCATCGAGGAGAGCGAACCAGAGGGCGATCGTCGCGGCACCGATCAGGCCTGCGCGAATGCCCTCGGAGTAGGCGGTGACGAACTCGCGGTCCCGGACTTCGATCGTGACGGGATCGAGCGCACCAGTCTGGGTTGCCATGGGCGACTCCTTTCAGGCGCCCCGGCGGGCGCCGGTCATCGAGCCTGGGTCGACCACTACGCTCGCACCGCGGGGCCGTCAACGGTCGCGCCAGCGCGCAGGCGGGGCGGTTCTGGACACGACCGGCAACGGGCGCGCAGCACGACTGGTATCGCCGCACAGCAGATGCCAGGAGACTGCGCTCAGCGAGCGGCGGCCGCCGCGAGGCGCTGCGCATCGGCGACGAGCCGCCGCAGCTCGTCGGCATCGGAGCCGTGGTAGTAGCCGCGGATCCGGAGGTCGGCGTCGATGAGGACGAAGCGATCGCTATGGGTGATCGGGCCCGACGGTGGCCCATCGTCCGCGAACGCGACGTGGAAGCCGTCCTTGAGGAGGCTCGAGACGTCGTCGCGCGGGCCGGTCACGAACTCCCAGCCGGGACCGGCGTGGTGGGTCGCGGCGTAGCCGCGTAGGACCTCCGGGGTATCGTAGCCCGGATCGACGCTGAACGAGACCAGCGTCACAGGGGCGGCGGACGCCGCGAGCGTCTGCTGCAGATCGCGCATCCGCGACGTCAGCAGCGGGCACACGTCCGGGCAGCGGGTGAAGACGAAGTCGGCGATCCAGACCTTGCCGCGGAGATCGTCGTGCGTGAGCGGTGTGCCCGCGCGCTCGGTCATGCGGAACGCGGGAACGGTGCCGAGCACCGGGAGCGCTGGCGCCCCGCACGCGGCGAGAGCGACCGCGAGGGCGACGAGCCGGCACCGCCGAAGCGAGTGGATCGCCTCCGTCAGTGCTCCGCCGCCGCCGGCGCGTCGACCACCGCGTGGGTCAGGATGCGCGTGAGCGCCCCCAGGTCCGGTGTCAGCATGAGCAGGAGGAAGACACACAGGATGGCAGGCGTGAGCGCGATCCACGTGAGCGTGTTCCGCTCGTTCGCGAGGTGCATGTAGTAGAGCGCCACGAGCGCCGCCTTGGTCGCGGCGAAGATCACGAGCGCCATTGCGATCAGGAAGTGCGGGATCGGCAGGTAGATGACGCCGATCTCGATCACCGTGAGGATGCCGAGAATGAGGAAGATCTGCAGGTAGCGACGCTCTTCGTGCGCGAGCGCTTCGGGATCGTGGTGTGCCATCGGAGAATCTCCTCGATCGCTCGTTAGAGCAGATAGACGAAGGTGAACACGAGAATCCAGATCAGGTCGACGAAGTGCCAGTAGAGGGCGGCGATCTCGATCTCGTTGTTGTGCGGATCGGTGTACTTCCCCATGAACGCGCGGGCGAGGATGACCGAGAGATAGACGACGCCCGAGAACACGTGCATGCCGTGGAAGCCGGTCAGGATGAAGAACGACGCGCCGAAGTTGTTCTTGCGGATCGACTGGCCGTGCTCGATGAGGTGGGTCCACTCGTACGCCTGACAGGACAGGAAGAGGATGCCACCCAGGATGGTGAGGCCGAGGAACTTGCGGATCTTCGCCTGATCGCCGGCGCGGAAGCCGGCGAGCGCCTCGACCATCGTGACGCTGCTGCAGACGAGGAGGAAGGTCATCGCGGCCGTCAGCTGGATGCCGAGGATGCTCGAGGGCACCGGCCAGTGGGGATCGCCGTAGCGGAGCGCGCCGTACGCGGCGAGCAGCCCGCCGAAGCTCATCGCGTCGGCGGCCAGGAAGTTCCACATGCCGAGCTTGCCCCAGCTCTCTGGGGTGAGCGGCGACTCGGCCGGTTCCACGAGATGGTGCTCTGCGACGGCGGTGCTCACGGGGTGACCTCCTTGGGACCGTCGGCCGGCGCGTCCGTGCGCCGGCGCGACAACGGAATGATGGTGGCGCGACGTCCAGCCATGGCGCGCCGATAGAGCAGCACGACGCAGGCGGCGCCGGCGAAGAAGATCGAATACGGGGCAGCCATGAGGAAGAGCACGCTCGTGTTGAAGGCGGTGGTCGTGGGGTCGTTCTGGCCGAACGAGTTCCCGCACATGGCACACTGCGCGAGCGCCCGCGGCGCCCACCCGGCGAGGGTGGCGAGCACGAGCACGATGGCGGCGCGCGTTCTCATCGACTTCATCAGTAGAGATACACCAGCGGGAACAAAAATGCCCACAGTCCCGCGACGAAGAACCAATAGATGGCGCACATCTCGAGCCCGGCGTACGCTTCCGGACGGAAGCGCCCGCGGCGCGCGAGCAGGGTCACGACGGCGAGCCACACGACGGCCCCGAGCACGTGAACGGCGTGGCAGCCGATGAGGACGTAGAAGGCGCCGCCGTAGACGCTGCTCCCGAGTGTGAGGCCGTGATGGACGAGGCGAGCCCACTCCCCGCCCTGCACGGCGAGGAAGAGGACGCCGAGCATGGTCGTGATCCCGAGCGCGGCGGCGGTACGCGGGCGGTCGCCGCGGCGGATCGCCCGCAGCGCGACGGTCATCGGGACGACGCTCGCGAACAGGACGAGCGAGTTGATGGTCGTGACCAGGAGGGGGAGGCGCGGCTGATCGGCTGGGGGCCAGACCGCGTGCGAGAGACGGACGACCACGTACATGCCGACGAGGCCCGCAAACAGCATGAGCTCGGACGTGATCAGCGCGATCATCGCGATCCGCGTGCTGGCGACGGGCGGCACGCGTTCGAGCGGCTGGCGCTGGGGCATCGTGAGGCTTCCGGCGGTCATGGGAGTATCGGCAGCTTGTCGAACGCCATGACGGCGAGGAGAGCGGGCAGGTAGACGAGGGAGGTCAGCATCAGCCGCCGCGCATCGGCGGGGGCGCCCGAGCGCTTGAGCGCGATGGCCGCCCACAGGAACGCCAAGGAGAGCACCAGGGCCGCCACGAAGTAGACCGCGCCGGCCATGCCGACGAGCGTCGGCATGAGCGCCACGGGCAGGAGCGCGAGGCAGTTGACGACCGAGTGCGTCCCGGTGCTGGCGCCGCTCCAGTCGACGACGGGGAGCACCCGGATGCCGGCGCGCGCGTAGTCGTCGCGATAGAGCGTCCCGATCGCGAGCGTGTGCGGAACCTGCCACAGGAACATGATCGCGAAGAGGAGCCAGGCCTCGAAGCCGACCTCGCCGCGGGCGGCGGCCCAGCCGACGACGGGCGGCAGCGCGCCCGGAATCGCGCCGACGAGCGAGCACAGTGACGTCACCGGCTTGAGCGGCGTGTAGACCAGGAGATACGTGACGGCGATGGTCGCCGTGAGCGCGCCCGCGAGCGCACCCACGAACGCGAACAGGTAGATGAGGCCGGTA
>Ga0187894_10000195_pt1 | contig 80761 bp, 53 predicted proteins | sample GBC1701081metaG_FD_136650 | JGI IMG/M metagenome (GOLD analysis project Ga0187894, IMG submission 136650) | White microbial mat communities from a lava cave in the Kipuka Kanohina Cave System on the Island of Hawaii, USA - GBC170108-1 metaG ...
GGCGACGCGGCGGTCTCCTCTACGCGCTCAACACGCTCGGGGCCGCCGCCGGCGCGGCCGCGGCAGGGTTCGGGCTACCGGCGCTCGCCGGCGTTCGGGCGAGCTATGCGCTCGCGATCGTCGCCAGCGCCGGCGCGGGCGCGGCGGCCCTCGTCGTCGGCGACCGGACCCCGCAGGGCACGCCCGCCGCGCGGTTATCCGCGCGGGACCCGCTGCCCGCGCGCCTCGTCCTGGTCGCGATCTCCACCGGAGCGCTCGGCCTCGGTCTCGAGGTGCTGTGGACGCGCGTCTTCGCGCAGGTGCTCCACAACTCGGTGTATTCCTTCACCGCGGTGGCGCTCGTCTTCCTCGTCGCGATCGCCGCCGGCGCCGCGCTGGCGGGCCTGCTCCTCACCCGCGTTCCGGCGGAGCGCATCGCGGCGGTGGCGCTCGTCGTCGCCGGCGGCGCCACGGTCGGAGGTTACTGGCTGTTCGTGTGGCTCACCTCTGGCCTCGAATACGTCGGCATGAACGTGGGTCTCGCGGAGTACGTCGGCCGCATCGTCGCACTCGCGGCCGCGACGGCCGGTCCGGCGGCGCTGGCGGGCGCGGCGGTCCTGCCGGCGCTGTGGGAGGAATTCGGCGTTGCCAGGGGAGCGGCCCGTCCGATGGGTCTCCTCTCGGCCGCAAGCTGCCTCGGCGGCGCAGCGGGAGCGCTCGTCGCGGGCTTCGTCGTCGTGCCGGCGCTCGGCGTGCGCGGCGGACTGCTCCTCGCCGCCGTCGGCTACGTCGTCCTCGCCGACGTGGTGTCGCCGGCGCGTGGACGCTGGCGCCTCCTCGCCTACGCCGGGCTCGTCGCGATGGTCGTCGCCGATCCGCTCCGGGCTCCGCTGACGCACCTGCGGAACTCGGTCGAAACGATTCGGGCGATGCTCGAAGGTCCGTCGGGCATCGTCACGGTCGTCGACAGCGGGGTCGACACGCAGCTTCGCCTCGACAGCTACTACACGCTCGGCGGCAGCGCCTCGGCCCCGAACGAGCGACGCCAAGGCCTCGTCCCGCTGCTCCTGCACCCCGATCCGCGCCGCGTCGCCTTCATCGGCCTTGCGACGGGAATCACCGCGAGCGCGGCACCGGCGCTCGGCGTCCCCGAGACGACCGTGATCGAGCTCGTGCCCGAGGTGGCGACGCTCGCCCGCACGTACTTCGGCGTCTGGAACGACGGGCTGCTCGAGCGCGACGGCGTGCGCCTCGTCGTCGGCGACGGCCGCCGCCATCTCGCTGCCACCGACGAGCGTTTCGACGTCATCGTCTCGGACCTCTTCATCCCCTGGCACGCCGGCGCCGGCAGCCTCTACGCCCGAGAGATGTACGAGACGGCCGCGCGCCGGCTCGCACCGGGCGGCCTCTTCTGCCAGTGGCTTCCGCTCTACCAGCTGACGCGCGAGGAGCTCGACGTCATCGCACGCACCTTCCTCGCCGTCTTTCCCCACGTGACGCTCTGGCGGGACGACTTCTATGCGGATCGTCCCGTCGTGGCGCTGGTCGGACTCGCGGAGCCCCGAACGCTCGACCTCGAACGGGTGGGGGAACGGATCGCGGGCCTGCCGGACGCGGCGCGCGACAGCGTCGTGCAGTCGCCGCGCGGTCTCGCCATGCTCTATGCCGGCGACCTCACGGCGGCAGCCGACCTCTTCGCGGGAGCGCCGCTCAACACCGACGACCGGCCGGTGATCGAGTTCCTCGCGCCGCGCCTGACACGCATGTCGAGCGCGGGCGACAAGGACTGGCTCACGGGCGAGGCGCTCGCGGCCTTCTATCAGACCCTGGCCGACCAGCCGCCGGCGCTCCTGCCCGCAACCGCCGACACCGCGCGCGGACGTCGCGCCGGCCTTGCACTCTTCCAGTACGCCCTCGCGAGCGCGCGCCACCACGACCAGGAAGCGGCCCGCCATCAAGCGGACGTGCAGCGCCTCGTGCCGGAGGTGGTGGCAGCGGCCGACCGATCGCCTGCGATGGATCCGGACGACGCGTTCGTGCGTCTGCGCCGCGAGGAGTCCCAACTGCGGCGTGAGATGAGCGAGATGGAGCGGCGCCTCGCCGATCTCGCGGGAGGAAACGAATGACGTCTCGGGCCATGATGGTCATGCTGCCGGCGCTGCTCCTCGGCTGCGCGGCCCCCGCGCCGGATCCTCCTCCGAGCACGGTGCGGACGGTCGCCGTTCTGCCGCCGGGCAACCGGACCGGCGACGGCCTCCTCGTCTCGGGCACCTCGTTCCTCGAGAAGTACGCCTTCAACACCGACCCCATGACGGTCGGTGACGTCCTCGCCGCGAACCTCCGCATGCAGCTCGCGCGCCGCGGATTCGCGGTCGTGCGGCCGGACGTCGTGCAGGAGGCCACCCAGGGTCGCGGAGTCGGCAGCCCCGACGCGGCGGTCGAGATCGCGCGTCACGGGCACCTGACGGAGCCGATGCTCGTCGTCACGATCGATCGCTGGGAGCCGAACGGCGGGACGCATCCCGACTATGTCATCGTCGCGCTCGAAGCATGGATCGTCGATCCGGGGACGGCGGCCGTGCTGTGGCACGCGCACCGGCGCGCGAGCCCGATCGCGACGCCGGGCTCGGTAACACTCGCGGCGGGCTACGAGATCGCCGCCGGGAAGGCGGCGCAGGAGCTGGTCGGGTCGTGGGGAGCGGACGGCACGCAGTACACCGCTCCGCCGCGGTGAAGCGGATTCACGTCCGCGCCGCCGCAGGTCATCGCTAGCTGGGCGGCCTCCGAAGCCGCGCCAGCGCGCGATCCGACCACGGCAGCCCGCGCGTCAGGTGAGCTTCTACGCCACGGTCGGCGTGGCGGCCTGACGGCGCGAAGGTCGTTCGTTTTCCGTACATCGGCGGGCGTAGGTGAGGTGGCTCACGCCCTGGCCTCCGCCTGCAGCTCCTCGAAGCGCGCGAGCGCCTGGTCGGCGACGTCGAAGGTCTCGAAGTGCCGGACGCGATCGCCGTCGGCCACGATCATGCGGAGGAAGACGTTCTCGAACGGCCCGCCGTCCGGGACCGTTCCGTACTGGTGCATGACCGCCACGCATCCGTGGCGGTCCCAGCCGAGGAGGCGGTGTGTTTCCGTGCGGAGGTCGGTGGCCAGCTCGCGGTGCACCCGAACCGCTGCGACGAGCTCGTCGCAGGCGAGCGTCCCCAGGCCAAGCTTCCGGTGGTCGCGGTATACGAGGTCGTCGGCGAGGCAGGCGCGGAACGCGAGCCAGTCGCGCCGTGCGAGCGCGCGGTCGAGAGCCAGGATGACGGCCTGCGCCGGGGCCGCGCCCGCCTCTCCGGCGACGAAGCGCGCGTGCGCTTCGTCGAACGCAGCGCCGAGATCGTCGGGGTCGAACCAGAGTCGCGCAACGATGCGCCCTTCGGCGTCGACCTCGGTGAGGCTGAGCGTGTCGATCTCGAAGGCCGGGCGGCCATCGGCGCCCGAATAGCGGTGACGATAGAGTGCCAGCCGATCGCCCGACGTGGCGAGCAGCGTGCGGGTCGCCCGCGCTCCGTGCGAGAAGATGTGCCGCCAGCTCGCGAGGTACATCTCGAGATCGCCGCTGGTGCGGAGGCCGCGGCGGCGATCGTCGTACACGAGCGTCGGGGCGCACAGCGGACGCAGGGCGTCCCAGTCCTGCGCTTCGCCGGCTTCGTGCACGCGATCGCACGCGCGCGTCGCGGCGTTCGGCGGGATGCGCAGCGAATCGGGCCGCAGCTCGGCGAAGCGCGCGAGCGCGGCGTCGAGGTCCTCGGGCTCGAACAGCTCCTGCCGTGTGATGCGGCCGTCGGCGACGATGAACACCGCCGCACTGGGGCTCTCGAAGGCGCCTCCCTCGCGGGACGTGCCCGATGGCTGCACGAGGAGTGCCGAGCCGTATCGTGCGTGCGCAAGGGTGGAGACGATGACGGTCCGAACGTCCGGCGCGAGGTCCCACAGCGTCGCGCAGGCCTCGACCCACGTGCCGGCGTCCTCGATCGTGCCGAGTCGGGCCGGGCGATGGTCGTCCAACACGAAGTCGTCGCTCAGCACCGCACGCATGCGGGTCCGGTCGCGGTCGTTGAACGCCTCGATGAGCTCGAACGCCGGTCCCACCGCCGCTGCGGCCGCCGCGTCGCGGGCGAACCAGCGAGCCCGTGCCTCGCGGGTGGCGGCGCGCCAGTCGTCGACGTCGAACGAGATGCCGGCGGTGACCCGTCCGCCCTCGTCGACCTCGCCGACCCAGAGGAATTCGATCTCGAACGGTCCCAACGAGGAGATCCGCCGGCTCTCGGTCGCGGCGTCCGCGGCGGTATCGGGCTCGCCGGTCAGGAGAAGGCGGTAGAAGGCCACGCGATCGCCAAACATACTCACGAGCTGGCGCTCGATGCGGACGTTCGGCAAGGAGGTGGTCCGCTGATTGTCGGCGATCCACCAGTCGACGTCCCCAGAGACGAGGGCGAGGTGCCGCCGGTCCTCGAACGTCGCATCAGGTGCGCAGAGAGCGCGCAAAGCGGCCCAGTCGTGCGCCGCGAACGCCGCGTGCCACCGATCCGCGGCAACGGTCGCCGCGGTCGGGCGCGCCGTGGCGGCGAGCGGATCGCGGACCGCGCCCGCCCGGATGGCTTCGAAGCACGCCCGGGCCGCGTCGAGCTGGTGGAGGTCGTAGACGTGCATCCGTTGCCCGCGCCCGTCCGGGGCCAACACGGTCACGGCGACGAACGGGATCTCGAACGGTCCGCCCTCGCGCCTCCCAACCCACAGCCCGACGCCGAGCGTCCCGCGGTCATCCAGGGCGAGGACGTGGTCCAAACGCACCATGACGTCGGGCGCGAGATCGACGAGCGCACGGATCCTCGTCAGGTACTCGTTGCTCGAGTGCAGCGTCCCCCATCCGATCAGGCGATGGTCGTCGAAGACGAGGTCCGGATCGAACACCGAGGCCAGCTCCTCCCAGTCACGCGCGGCCACCGCTCGGACGAAGCGCTGGTACGTCTCCCAGGCGCGAGCGTAGGGCGCGGCCTCCCCGGCTGCGTAGCGGCGGTCGAGCTCGGCGTACGCCCCGTCGAGGTCGTCGGGGTCGAACATCACGACGGCCACGCGATCGCCGGCGTCGTCCACCTCGACGACTCCGAGCCATTCGGCTTCGCTCGGCCCAACGTTGCGGTCGCTGCCCTCGAAGCGCCCACGTTGGAGTGCCAGACGCTCACCCCGCGTGGCGAGGAAGCTCCCCGAAAACCGAGCCGAGGTCATGTCGAAGATCAGGCGCATCGACTGGAGATGCTCGTCGCGATCGACCTCGAGATGCATCATCGTCCGGCGGTCGCTCTGCCGGAATCCCGGCGCGAAGATCGCGGCGAAGCGGTCCCAGTCGCGCGCCTCCCATGCCTCCCTGTGGCGATCCCAGGATCGCGTCGCGGCGTTGGTGATGCCGGCGGACGGCAGCGGCTCGGCCGTCATCGCGTCGAAGCGGGCAAGCGCGTCGGCTTCGCACCGGTCGGCGTCGAAGTACTCGATGCGCGTCACGAGACCATCGGCACCGAAGCGGTGGAGCGCAAGGAACTCCCGCTCGTAGGCGCCGCCGCCGGCACGGGCGGTGCCACAGTGCGTCGGTCTGACGAGGAGTGCATCGTACCGCAGCCCGAGAACGTCGTCGTCGCGGATGGCGACGTCTTCGGCGAGCTCGAGCACGGAGCGGTAGTGGTGAAGGAAGGGTTCCGCCCCCCGGGCAGACCAGGTCCCCAGGAGGCGGTGGTCGACGCACTCGATGGCAGGTGCGAACGCCGCGGCCAAGCGAACGAGGTCCACCGGTCCCGTCATCGCCGCGACCGAGCGCGCCGTCGCCGCGGCGCGGGCGCGCGCGGGGCCGTCGGGGAGGAGCTCGGCGTAGCGCTCGTACAACCGGACGACGGCGTCGCCCAGCCGGTCGGCGGCGAACAGCTCGGCCCACCGGCGACGGCCGCGCGCATCGACCTCGGTGAGACCGATGTGCTCCTGCTCGAAGGCGCCGACGTCGACCGTGCCATCGGAGAACCCGCTCGCCGACATCGACCAGCGGGCCAACTCGAGCGAATCACCTAGGGTTGCGAGCAGCTCCGTCCGCGACGTCGGGTCGTGTGCGCTCAGCCGGAAGCGAAGGGACGAGAGAACTCCCTCCCGGCCGTAGGTGACGCCGGTCGTATGATCCACGAGCTCGAAGTCGTCGGCGTACAGCGGGGGGAGCGCGTCGGCATCTCGGGCAGCCATCGCGGCGTTGAAGCGGGCAGCGGTTGCGGTCGCGGCGTTCGCGTGCACGCGGCGCCCGTGCCGCTCCGCGCTTCGGGCCGCCAGCGCGTCGAAGCGGGCGAGCGCCTCGTCGACCCGGTCGACGTCGAAGAACTCGGTGCGCGTCTGGCGGCCGTCGGCGCCGAAGACGCGGAGGTCGAGGTGCGGCTGCTCGAAGGCGCCGCCGCTCGCGCGATCGGTGCCCGAGAGGGTCGCATGCCAGAGGACGGTGTCGGGCCGCGTGCCGAGGACGTCGTCCACGCGGAACGCGAAGTCGTCGGCCAGCTCGAGCAGTGCACGATTGCGCCGCGCGGCGGCCTCGGCGCCGCGCGCGGGCTCGAGCCCGAGACGCCGGTGGTCCACGAACTCGACGTCGGGCGCGAACCTCCGCTCGGTGACGCGACGGAGGTCGAAGGCGACGACCGCCGCGATCCCCCGTGCCGTCGCCGCGGCGCGCGACCGCTCAGAACCCTCGGGGAGGCCATCGGCGTAGCGCGTGTACAGCCGCGCGACGGCGTCGCCGAGTTGATTCTCGGCGAAGATCTCGGTGCAGAGGCGCCGTCCGGCGGGGTCGACCTCGACGACGACGATGTTCTCGAGGACGATGGCGCCGAAATCGAGCCGCGGGACCGCACTTGCCGTGCCCACCCTTCGGCAGAGGGCGAGCGAATCACCGAGTGAAGCGAGCGGCTCGTGTGTCAGCGTCGGACCCTCGGTCCGCAGGGCCTTCCGCCACTGGCTCATCCCGGCCTCGCGGCCCTCGTACGTCGTACCGGTCGGGTGGTGCACGAACTCCGACGTGTCGGCCAGCAGATCGGCGAGCGTGTCGAGATCCCGCGCCGCGAATGCGGTGTCGGTGCGAGCCAGGTTCGTGGTCGCCGCGTTCGGTGGGACGCGGCGGCGCGCCGGCGCGCGTTCCACGCCCGTGCCATGCGCGGGCGGCCCGGCGGTGAGCTCGTCGACACGCGCGTCCGCATCGCGAGCGACGATGGCCGCTTCCTTGCGAGCGGCGAGCGCCGTCGCGGCGTTCTCACATATGCGGCGAGCGGGGCGCTTCCAGGGGGCAGCCGTCAGCGCGTCCAGGCGCGCGAGCGCCTCGCGCTCACAATCGGCGTTGAACACCTCGTTGCGCGCAACGAGACCGTCGGCGTCGAAGACGTGGAGCCGGAGGTGCGGCGATTCGAACGCACCGCCCCCCAAGCGCTCGCGACCCGTCATGGTCACGCGCAGCAGCAGCGCGTTCGGCTGCGCGACGAGAACGTCGTCGATGTGATCGAGCGGGTCGTCGGCCACTTCGCGCGCGGTCGCGACGACGCGACCGAGCCATTCGAGGCCGTGCCCGCTTCCGAACCCCGCCGTCCTGTGATCGACCGTCTCGACGGTGGGTGCGAACACCGTTCCGAGCCGATCCAGCTCGCGCGACGGCGTCATGTTCGCGACCGAACGCGCCGTCGCCGCGGCGCGGTCACGCTCCTGGCCGGCGGGCAAGAGGTCGGCGTATCGCTCGTAGAGCCGCGCGACCGCCGGAATCAAGCCGTTCTCGGCGAAGACTTCGAGACGACGATTCCGCCCCTGTGCATCGACCTCGATCAGCACGATCTGCTCCACGGTCGCGGGCCCGACGTCGAGATCGCCCCCCCGGACGCCACGGAACGACACGCACCTGCGACACAGCGCGAGCGAGTCCCCCAGGGTTGCCAGTGGCTCGTGCGAGAGGGTGGCCAAGGACGCGAAGATCATCTCCTGATCGAGCGCCGCCCGACGATCGTACGTCGTCCCGGTGGGATGGTGTACGAACACGGCTTCGGGCGCGATCTCGGCGGCGAGCGCCGCCTTCACGTCCGGCGCGGTCGCCGCGACGTCGCAGCGAGCGGCATGCGCGGTCGCGGCGTTCGGGCGGACCCGGCGCAGCGCGGCCGGCGAGGGCGCCGATGCACGCGCGAGCTCGTCGAAGCGGGCGAGCGCCTCGGCTTCCCGCCCGACGTCGAACACCTCGTTGTCGATCATGAGGCCGTCGGCCCCGAAGCGGCAGAGCCGGACCGTCTCCCTCTCATAGGCGCCGCCACCGACGCGCGCCTTCCCGGAGATCGTCGAGCGCACGAGCAGCGCGTCCGGCTCCGCGGCGATGACCTGGTCGCAGCGGACGGCGACGTCGTCGGCCACCTCGAAGTTGGTCGCGACCACGCGGAGCATCGCTTGCGCCCCACGTGTGGACCCGAATCCCACGAGCGACCGATGATCGACGAACTGGACGTCGGGTGCGATCGCCGGGGCCCAGCGGTCGAGGTCGAACGAGCAGAGAAGCCTCTCGACCGAGCGCGCCGTCGCCGCGGCGCGGTCACGCGCGGGGCCGGCGGGGAGGAGCTCGGCATACCGTCCGTACAAGCGTGCGATCCCGTCTGCGAGTCGATCGGCGGCGAAGAACTCGCCCCGCTGCATCAGTCCGTGCGCGTCGACGTCGATCAGGGTGAATTGGGTTATCTCGATGGCGCCGAAGTCCGAGAAGTCGAGCGCGGCGCTCGCTTCGAGGTCGCCGGACGTCGAGACCGACAGGCGGCTGAGCGCGAGCGTGTCGCCGAGGGTTGCGAGCGGCGCGAACCGATGCGTTGCCTCCCGAGCGCTCAGCAGAGGGCGATACGAGACGAGGATGCCGTTCACGTCGTAGTCGACGCCGGTAGGATGGTGCACCACCACCCCATCCTCGGCGAACAGCGCGGCCATCGCATCGGCGTCGCGCGCCGCGATCGCGGCATCGAGCCGAGCTTGCTGGGCGGTCGCCACGTTCGCCCGGACGCGCGGACGTACCGGCGGCCGCACGTCGTCGGCCGATGGCCCGGCCGCGAGCGCGTCGAACCGCGCGAGCGCCTCATCCTCCCGATCGGTCGGGAACCACTCGAGACGCGTGAGAAGCCCGTTCGCCCCGAAGGTCCAGAGGGCCAGGAACTGCCGCTCGTATGTGCCGCCGCCGGCGCGGACCGCGCCGAAGTTCGTCTGTCGCGCAAGGAGCATGTCGGGACGGAGGCCGAAGACGTCGTCACTGCGGCTGGTGGCACCCTCGGTGAGGTCTGTCAGGGTACGGAGTCCGCCCAGGAAGGTTTGGGCCCCGCGCGCGGACCCGAAGCCGACCGGCTGGTGGTCGACGAACTCGATGTCGGGAGCCACCGCGGCGGCGAAGGCATCGATGAAGTTCGGCTGCCTCGGCAGCAACAGCATCGCAGCGACCGACCGCGCCGTCGCCGCGGCGCGGTCGCGCGCGGGACCGTCGGGGAGAATCTCGGCGTAGCGCGCGTAGAGTCGCGCGACGGCGTCGGCGAGATGATCGTCGGCGAACTGCTCGACACGCCAGTGCTGATCGGCGTTACCCTCGATGACGATGTAGAATTCGTAGAGACTCTTGCCAAAGGATACGCCGTCGTCTTCGGCGAGCTCGTCGAGCGACTGTGAGCCGCGGAAGAGCGCGAGCGACGTGCCGACGGTCGCCACGAGCTCGTGCGAGAAGGCGAGGCCCTTCGCTCGAAGGATCGGGTCGAGATATTCGAGGACTTCGGCGCGGCCATACGTCCTGCCGTTCGGGTGGTCCACGAGCTCGTGGTCGTCCGCGAGCAGGGCGGCGAGCGCGTCGGCGTCCCGTGCGGCGATCGCCGCGTCGAAGCGTGTGACGTTCGTGGCCACGGCATTCGGACGCACGCGACGGCGCGCGGAACGGTCCTTCAGGGGGTGCGGCGCGGCCACCCGCCGTTCGGCTGCCCCGTGCGCGCCCCTCGCCCGCTCGACGAGCAGCGTGGCGCCCTTCGCCTCCCAGAGCTCGATCGTACGCGCCTCCTCGGCGTCGGCCTCGCCGCTCCGTCCCGCCGCGCGCAACGCCGCACCGAGCGCGCGCCGCGCATCGGCGTGGTCGAGCAGCGCGTCGGTCGCCGATGTGATCGCGACGGCGGCGCGCGCGAGCTCGACCGCCGCCGCGTGCTCCCCGCGTCGCGCGAGCGCCTCGGCCCGCACGCCGCGCCATGCGACCGCCGCCCGCAGGTCGTCACCCGCGAGCGCCTCGCTCTCGTGGCTGAGCGCCTCGGCGTCGGCGTCACGCCCGAGCGCGAGCAAAGCCCGACCCAACAGCGCGGCCGCCTGCGCCGCATCGATTCCGAGGCCGTGGGCTCGAAGCCCGTCGTATGCCGCGCGCAGGCCGCGCTCCGCGGCGGCCGCGTCTCCCTCGTAGAGCTCGATCTGCCCGGCCGCGACGTCGGCTTCCAGGAGCCGCTGCGTGATGCCGAGCTCCTCGACGAGCCGCCGCGACGACGCGAGCATCCGCCGCGCGGCGTCGGTCCGGCCGCGCAACGCCTCGAGCACCGCCTGGCATCGCAAGGCCACCGCCTCGACGGCAGGTGCGCCTTGCGTGATGCGCAGCACGCGTACGACGTCGAGGCAGCGCCCGCTCGCCCGCGTGACCGGGCTCGGTCCCCAGAGCGCGGCGAGCGGCGCGCCCGAGAGCACCGCGTTCGCGCGCCGGCGGTCGTCGCCTCGTCTTGCGGCGGCGAGCGCGCGATCGAGCGCGGCTTCGCACTCGCCGACCTTGCCGAGGCGCGCGAGCGCCATCGCATGGACGTGGTGCGCCTTCGCTTCGCCGGCGGCGTCGCCGGCGCCCGCGAGCGTCTCGGCGGCAGCCGCGACCGCGTCGACCGTCGCGCGGAGCGACTGCGGATCGGTCAGCACGGCATGCTGACCCGCGAGGCAGGTGTGCCAGCCGCGCAGCCGTTCCGAGCCGTCGACGAAACGCCCGAGCTCGGCGATTGCCTTCGCCGCCGTCGCGACGTCGCCGGACGCGAGCAGCGCCTCGCACCAGTCGAGCGCGAGGTCGGCGCGCCCGGGATCCGTTTCGTCGAGCCGCGCAAGCGCGCGCCCGACCAGGCTCGCCGCCACCGGCACGTCGTCCCGTGCGAGCGCACGCCGTCCGGCGGCGGCGAGATAGCGGGCCGCGCGCCCGCCGAGCGCTCGACCTTCCACGTCGAGCGGCCCCAGGTCGCGCAGGTTCTGATGCGCCTGCTCGAGATGCCAGCCGAGCGTCTCGTCGTGCTCGACGGACCCGTTGACCTTGCTCTCGAGCCAGTCCGCGAAGCGCGTGTGCAGCTCGGCTCGCGTGCCCTTGAGCACGCGCCGGTAGGCGGCATCGCGGATGAGCACGTGATGGAAACGCAGCACGGGCTCGCCGAGGAGCCACCCGACGTCGGGCTCGATGAGCTCGCTTCGCCGGAGCGACTCGAGACGTGCGTCGAGATCGCCGAACTCCCGCGGGAGGAGCTGTGCGACGGCCGTCCGCGAGAACTGCCGGCCGACGACGGCGGCGCGCTCGAGCACGGCGCGCTCCTCCGGCCGGAGCCGCTCGATGCGCGCCGCGAGGAGCGCCTGGATCGTCGGCGGCATCTCGAGGGCCGCGAGCTCCACGCCCATGATCCAGCGATCGCCCTCGCGCTTGAGCGCCCCGTCCTGGACGAGCATCCGCACGAGCTCGCCGACGAAGAGCGGGTTCCCTTCGCTCGTCGCGAGCACGCGACCGGCGATCGCGGCGGGCAATGCGTCGGCGCCGACCACGTTCGCCGCGAGCCGGGTCGCCGCAGCGGCGTCGAGCCCGACGAGCGTCACCACGTCGGTCACGAGTCCACCGGGCGTCGCCAGCGACGAGCGCACGTCGCGCAGCTCGGGACGGGCCGCCACCAGGACGAGCAGCGGCACGCCGGTGCTCCACTGCACGAGATGCTCGGTCAGATCGAGCAGCAGCGGCTCGGCCCACTGCAGGTCGTCGATCGCGAGGACCACCGGGCGCGTCGCGGCGATCGCGGCGAGCAGGCGGCGCACGACGAAGAACGTTTCCTCCGGCGACGCTGGCGTGCCGGCAACAAGTGCTGCGATACCGTCGGCAATGCGCGTGGACTCCTCTCCGGACACGACTGCGCCGACCGCGGCCCGAACGCCGTCGCGGTCCGCGCCGTCATCGAGCCGCAGGTACGTGCGCAATGTCGCCGCGAGCGGTGCGAAGGTCGCCCCGCCGGCGGCGTCACAATGCGCCGCCAGAACCGTCGAGCGGTCGCCGAGACGTCGAGCGAGCTCGGCGAGGAGGCGCGACTTGCCGAGCCCCGGCGAACCGAGGATCACCGCGAGCCGCGCGCCTGGCGCGGCGACCGCGGCCTCGTAGACGGCCATCAGCCGCCGCAGCTCGTCGTCGCGGCCGACGAACGGGGTTGCCGCCGTACCCGCCGGCCGCTCGAGCGACACGACGCGGTACGCCGTCACGCCTTCGGCGCGCCCCTTGAGCGCAAAGGTGCCGACCCGCGCGAGCGTCACGAGATCTCCGACGAGCCGCTGCGTCGCCTCGCCGATCAGTATCTGGCCGTCCTGCGCCTCCTGCTGGAGCCGCGCCGCCACGTTCAGCGGATCGCCGATGCCGGCCGCGTACTCGTCGCTAACGACGACCTCGCCGGTGTTGACGGCGACCCGCAGGCCCACCGTGCCGACCAGCGCGGCCTCCTCGCGAGCGAACTCGCGGAACGCCTGCTGGATCGCGACCGCGGCTCGCACGGCGCGGATGGCGTCGTCCTCGGCTACCCGCGGCACGCCGAACGCGCACATGACGCCGTCGCCGAGGAGCTGCACGACGGTCCCGCCGTGCGCGTCGACTGGGCCGCGCACGGCGCGGTAGTAGCGGTCCATGACGCGGCTCACCGATTCCGGGTCGAGCCGCTCGTGTAGCGACGTCGAGCCGATGAGATCAGCGAAGACGATCGTGACGACCTTGCGAGCGACGGCGTCGTTCGCCGGCCGTGCGACCAGCGAGGCGCCGCAGGCGTCGCAGAACTGCGCGTCGGGTCTGCACTCGGCGTTGCATCCGGGACAGCGCGGCACGAGCGGCTTCCCGCAGCCGTCGCAGAAGCGGGCGCCCGCCCGATTCGTCCGTCCGCAGCCGCCGCAATTCATCGCGCTCACGCCGTCCCCTCATCGTGGAGCTCCTCGAAGCGCCCCCGCGCGCGGTCGAGGTCCTCGAGGTCGTAGACCTCCGTGGCGACCGGTCGACCCCGTTCGAGACGGATGAGATTCACGAAGACGGATTCGAACGAGCCGCCCTCCGGAAGGGTGCCGAACGCGTGGCTGATGAAGAGGACCCCATGGCTCCCGTGCGCGATCTCGCAAAGAGGCTCGCTGATCGCGTCGGGACATTGCTCGAAGAGCGAGCGCGTCCATGCGAGGTACCCGTCGGCCGTCTCCAGTCGGCCGGGCCCGCTGCGGCGGTGGTCATGGTACACGAAATCGTCGGACAGTACGGCGCGAATTCGTTCGAGGTCGCCCGCGATCAGGCCGCGGCGCCACTCGAGGAGGGGGGAGGCGCGTCCTCCCGCGCTTCGCGCCTGGCGCTCGACGAGCTCCAGGCTCGCGGCGCGGCGGTCGTCGGGGTCGAAGCTGACGACGGCGACCACGCGACCTTCGGCGTCGACTTCGGTCAGGGAGAGGGCCTCCGCCTCGAACGGCACCCTGTCCTCGGCCTCTACCCACCGGACGTGCTCGAGCGCGAGGTGGTCGCCGGCGGTGGCGAGGAGGGTGCGCTCCTTTCGGGCTCTTGCCCCGCCGATCAGCCGGGCGCTCGCGATGAACATGTCGCGACCCCCGGTGGTGAGGGCCGCCTTTCGGCGGTCGTCGAACTCGAGCGTCGGTGCGCAGAGCGCTTCGAACGCGGCCCAATCGCGCGTCTCCATTGCGCGCGAACGGCGATCGTTGGTGCCCGTCGCGGCGTTCGGCGGGATGCGCAGCGGATCGGGACGCAGCGCGGCGAAGCGCGCGCGCGCCTCGTCGAGCTGCTCGAGGGTGTAGAAGTCCTGCCGGCGCCCTCGTCCCTGCTCGTCGAGCTCGAAGACGTGGACGCGAGGCTCTTCGAACGCGCCCCCGTCGCGAGTGCCGTGCAGGACGTTGACGTACATGAGACCCCGCGCGCAGACCCAGAAGTGATCGGTGCGAAACCGCGTATCCGGCGCCAGCTCCGCCAGCGCTTTCAGCGACTGGAGGTACGTGGGACCGTCCAGCGTGCCCCAGCCGAGCGGTCGATGGTCCGTCAGGACACAGGCGACGAGCGAGGTCATGGCGTCCCAATCCCGGGCCGCGAAGGCGCGCTTGAAGGCGGCCAAGCCCTTCGCATGCCGGAACGGCGCCGCCTCGCCCGCGAGGTAGCGGGCGTCGAGCTCGTCGTAGGCGGCGTCGAGCTCGTCGGGATCGAACGTCACCATGCCGAGGCTACGGTCGCCGCGCTCGGTCGACTCGACGAGCACGAGGAAGTCGAGGTCGCTCGGCCCGACGTCGCGGTCGCTTCCCTCGAAGCGTTGCCGGAAGAGCGCGAGGCGCTCACCCCGGGTGGCGAGGAGCTCGGACAGGAATCGACTCGAGGTCATCTCGAACACCGGGCGCATCGACGCGAGATGCTGCGCACGATCGAGCTCGAGCTGCGCCATCGCCCGACGGTCGCTCAGGCGGAACTCCGATGCGAAGTGCGCCGCGAGGCGCTCCCAATCGCGGGCCTCCCATGCCTCCTTGAAGCGTTCCAGGAGTCGGGTCGCCCCGTTCTCGATGCGCGCCGTCGCCCGCGGCTGGGCCGTCACCTCGTCGAAGCGGGCGAGTGCCTCGTCCTCGCGCTCGGCGTCGAAGTACTCGAGACGCGTGATGCGGCCGTCGGCTCCGAAGGTCCAGAGCTGGATGAACTGGCGCTCGAAGGCGCCGCCGCCAAGGCGGTCGATGCCGGAGAACGTCCGCCGCCAGAGGAGCGCACCGGGCTCCAGGCCGAGAAGTTCGTCGTCGTGGAACGCGACGTCGTCGGCGAGATGGAGCCAGCCGCGGTAGTGCTCGAGAAACGCTTCGGCTCCCCGTGCGAACCACGTCCCCAGGACTCGGCGATCGACCACCTCGATGTCGGGCGCCCAGGCAGCAGCAAAGCGATCGCTATCGAAGGGTCCGGTGTAGGCTGCGACCGAGCGCGCTACCCCCGCGGCGCGATCGCGCGCTGGCCCGGCGGGGAGGAGCTCGGCGTAGCGCTCGTACAGCCGCGCGACGGCGTCGCCCAGCCGATCGTTCGCCAGGAACTCGACCCACCGGCGTTTCCCCTGTGCGTCGACCTCGCTCACCTCGACGTGCACCGTTTCATAGGCGCCGACGTCGTAGTTCCCGCGCTCGATTCCGGTGGCCGAGAGCGTCACGCGGCAGAGCGAGAGCACGTCGCCGAGGGTCGCCAGGGGGTCGTGCCGGTACACGGGGTCGCGAGCCCGCAGTAGAGACCGGAGCGAGAAGAGCGCGCCGTCGCGGTGGTAGATGCCGCCGGTCGGGCGTTCGATGAACTCGGCGTCCTCGGTGAACAGAGCCGGGAGCGCGTCCGTGTCTCGCGCCGCGATCACGGCGTCCAAGCGGGCGGCATTGGCGGTCGCGGCGTTCGGGCGCACGCGGCGCGCGCGCTGCGGGACGGTGGCGGACGGCGCACGCACCGGTCGCGTCGCTTCCTGCTGGGCAGTGAGTGCATCGAAGCGAGCGAGCGCCTCGTCCTCACGATCGCTGTCGAAGAACTCGATCCGCGTGATGAGGCCGTCGGTTCCGAAGGCACGGAGCCAGATGAACACGCGCTCGTAGCGACCACCACCCGCGCGGTCGGTGCCGGAATGGGTCCGGCGCGTGAGCAGCGCGTCGGTCCCGAGACCGAGGATGTCGTCCTCAGAGGAGACGACGTCGTCGGCGACCTCCAGAACGGAGCCGAGCTGCTGCCGGTAGGCTTCGGCCCCGCGCGCGAACCACGTCCCCAGGATCCGGTGATCGACGGCCTCGACGTCCGGTGCCCATGCGCTCGCCTGCCGATCGAGATCGAGCGGCCCAAGATTCGCGGCGACCGCGCGCGCCGTCGTTGCGGCGCGGGCGCGGGCGGGGCCGTCGGGAAGGCCTTCGGCGAAACGCTCGTACAGCCGCACGACGGCGTCGCTCAACCGGTCGAGAGCAAAAGCCTCGCCCCACCGGCGTCGTCCGTTCGCATCGACTTCGATCGCGTTGAGCCGGTCTGTCTCGTAGGCTCCGACGTCGAACGTCCGGCCCACGAATCCGCTCGCCGACGTCGTCACACGGAACAGCGCGAACGACCTGCCGAGCGTCGCGAGCGGCTCGTGCCGAGACGACGGGTCTCTAGCCTTCAGTAGAGCGCGCCACGAGGCGAGTATTCCCTGCCCCTCGTACGCGGCGCCGGTGGTATGGTCCATGAACTCGCCGTCATCGGCGAGCAGGCTGGGGAGGACGTCGCCGTCGCGGGCTGCGATCGCGGCGTCCACGCGGGCGGCATTGGCGGTCGCGGCGTTCGGGCGCACCCGCCGCTTGTGCGTCGCCGCGGGTCGGGACGGCGCGGCCGGAGATGGCGTCGCCGCCAGCTCGTCGAAGCGAGCGAGCGCCTCGGCCTCGTGGCCGACGTCGAATTGCTCCAGGTCCACCAGCAGGCCGTCCGGTCCCGCGACCCACATGAGCAGGTACGGCCGCTCGTACGGGCCGCCGGAGACGCGATCGGTCCCGAAGTTCGTCACCCGCAGGAGCCCCGCGTCGGGATGCATGGCAAGGACGTCGTCGACCCGGTTCGTACAATCGTCGACGGCCTCGAAGAGACCGTGGACCACGTCACCGAATTCTCGAATCCCGCGAATCGAGCCGAATCCCATGTGCCGGTGATCGTGATAGACGACGTCGGAAGCCATCACCGACATCATGCGATCGCAATCGAGCGTCCCCAGATAGGCCGCGATCGAGCGTGAAGTCGCTGCGGCGCAGGCGCGCAATGGACCGGCTGCGAGAAGGTCGGCATGGCGCTCGTACAGCCGCACGACGGCGTTGCCCAGGCGGTCGGCGGCAAAACCCTCCATCCGCCGGCGTCGTCCGTCCGCATCGACCTCGATCGTGAGGAAATACTGTTGCTCGTAAGCACCCACATCGAACGTCCGACCCGTGAAGCCGCTCGCCGATATCGACAGGCGGCACAGCGCGAGAGAGTCGCCCAGGGTCGCCAGCGGCTCGTGTCGGTACGACGGGTCTCGCGCGTTCAGGAGAATGCGCCACGAGGCGAGTATTCCCTGCCGCTCGTACGTGACGCCGGAGTTGTGCTCGATCGATTCCGCGTCATCGGCGATCAGGCTGGGAAGGACATCCGCGTCGCGGGCGGCGATCGCCGCGTCCACGCGGGCGGCGTTCGCGGTCGCGCCGTTGGGGCGCACCCGGCGTGTGGGCGTTGCCGCGGGCGGGAACGGCGCCGGAGATGGCGGCGCAGTGAGCGCATCGAAGCGGGCGAGCGCCGCGGCCTCGCGGTCGACATCGAAGAACTCGGTGCGGCTGACGCGGCCGTCGGGTCCGAAGACCCGGAGCGAAATGAACACGTTCTCATAGGGGCCACCACTGCCGCGGTCGGTGCCGGAATGTGTCCGCTTCGTGAGCAGCGCGTCCGGCCCGAGACAGATGACGTCGTCGTCACTGAAGACGACGTTGTCGGCGACCTCCAGAACGGAGCGACCATGCTGCCGGTATTCTTCGGCCCCACGCGCGAACCAGGTTCCGAGGATCCGGTGATCGACGGCCTCGATGTCGGGCGCGTAGGCGGCAGCAAAGCGATCGGCATCGAACGGCCCATGCGTCGCGGCGACCGCGCGCGCCGTCGCCGCGGCGCGCGCGCGGGCGGGGCCGTCGGGAAGGCTTTCGGCGTAACGCTCGTACAGCCGCACAACGGCGTCGCCCAGGCGGTCAAGAGCAAAAGCCTCGCCCCACCGGCGTCGTCCATTCGCATCGACTTCGATCGCGTTGAGCTGCTCTTGCTCGTAAGCTCCGACGTCGAACGTCCGGCCCACGAATCCGCTCGCCGACGTCGTCAGACGGAACAGCGCGAACGACCAGCCGAGCGTCGCGAGCGGCTCGTGCCGAGACGACGGGTCTCGGGCCTTCAGTAGAGCGCGCCACGTGACGAGCAGTCCCTCCCGCTCGTACGTGGCGCCGGTGGTATGGTCCATGAACTCGCCCTCATCGGCGAGCAGGCTGGGAAGGACGTCGCCGTCGCGGGCTGCGATCGCGGCGTCCAGGCGGACGGCATTGGCGGTCGCGGCGTTCGGTCGCACCCGGCGCTTGCGCGGCGCCGCGGGTCGGGACGGCGCGGCCGGACATGGCGTCGCCGCCAGCTCGTCGAAGCGAGCGAGCGCCTCGTCCTCGTGGCCGACGTCGAACAGCTCCGCATGCGTCATCAGGCCGTCGGCTCCGAAAATCCACAGGAGCAGGAACGGCCGCTCGTAGATGCCGCCGGACCTGCGATCGGTCCCGGAGTTCGTCACGCGCAGGAGCGCCGCATCGGGGCGCACGCTGAAGATCTCGTCGACCCGGTTCACGATGCCGTCGGCGGCTTCGAAGAGCGCACCGAGCGACTCGCGGAATCCCTGGACGCCACGCATCAATCCGACGCCGATGAGACTCCGGTGGTCGTGATGGTCGGCGTCGGGCGCCACCGCCGAGAGCATGCGATCGAGGTCGAGTGATCCCATGTTTGCCGCGACCGAGCGCGCCGTCGCCGCAGCGCGGGTGCGTTCCGGGCCGTCGGGGAGGAGCTCGGCGTAGCGCTCGTACAGCCGGACGACGGCGTCACCCAGGTGATCGACGTCGAACCGCTCGTTCCGCAGGCGCCGACCCTGCGCGTCGACTTCGATGACGTGGCTTCCGTTCAATTCGTACGCGCCGACGTCGAACTTCCCGCCGACCAATCCGCTCGCCCCGACGAAGAACCTGCACAGCGCGAGGCTGTCGCCGAGGGTCGCCAGCGGCTCCTGCACGTACCTCGGCTCTCGGGCGGTCAGGAGAGAGCGGAGCCCGCGGAGCACCCCGTCGCGGTCGTAGACCGCACCGGTCGGATGCTCCACGAGCTCGGCGCCCTCGGCGAACAAGGCGGGGAGCGCGTCGCCCTCCCGGGCGGCGATTGCGGCGGCGAGAAGGGCATTGTTCTCCGTCGCGGCGTTCGCCCGCACCCGCCGATTGCGTTGCGCGAGGAGGGGCGACGGCATCGTCTCGGGTATCTCGCCCGTGAGCTCGTCGAAGCGTGCCAGCGCTTCCGCCTCGCCGTCCGAGGGGAAGAGCTCCTGGTGAGTCGCGAGGCCGTCGGGCCCGAAGACCCAGAGCAGGAGGAAGGTCGTTTCGAATGTCCCTCCGCCGTCGCGCGCGGTTCCGCGCTGCGTGAAGCGTACGAGGAAGCCGTTCGACCGAAGGCTCAGGACGTCGTCGATCCCGAGGACGACGTCGGTGGCAACGGTCTCGAGGGTACGGAGCCTCGTCAGGAGCTGCTCGGCACCGCGCGTGGGCTCGAATCCGAGCGTTCGGTGGTCGAGGAACTCGATTTCGGGATCGAGCGCGCCGGCGATGCGATCGAGGTTGAATTCGTCGAGCAGCGCCACGACGGAGCGCGCCGTCGCCGCAGCGCGGGCGCGCGCGGGACCGTCGGGGAGGAGATCGGCATGCCACGCATACAACCGGGCGATCGCATCACCCAGGCGGTGGGCATGGAAGGCCTCGGCCCGACTGCGTCGCCCGATGGAATCGGTCTCGACCACGAAGATCCGCTCGTCCTCGTAAGCCCCGACGTCGAAGCTTCCGTGCCTGACGCCGCTCGCGGACGTCACGACGCGGAGGACTGCGAGCGAGTCTCCGAGGGTTGCCAGCGGCTCGTGCCGGTATGTGAGGTCCGGAACCTGCATGAGCGCGCGCCAGCTGGCCAAGCTGCCGCGCCGGTCGAGCACGATCCCGTTGATGTGATCGACGACCTCCGACCCATCGCTGAGGAGCCGGTCGCTCTGGGCGAGTGCCTGCGGGTCACGGGCGGCGATCACGGCGTCGATGGCGGCCGCGTTCGCGGTCGCCGCGTTCGGTCGTACGCGGCAACGCCCGCCGGCTGCGCGAGCTGCCGCGCCGGCGGACGGCCCCGGCGGAGCAGAGGTGAGTACGTCGAATCGCGCGAGCGCCTGGTTGGCACGATCGGCGTCGAAGAGCTCGATGCGCGTCAGGAGACCATCGGCTCTGAAGACCCCGAGCCACAGGAAGGGGCGTTCGTACGCACCGCCACCGGCGCGATCGATTCCGGTGTTCGTCCACCGTACGAGCAACGCGTCGGAGCGCAGCGCGATGACGTCGTCGATGCGGTTGGTGACGTCGTCGGCGAGATCGAGCGTGGAGCCCAGGAGCTGGAGGACGGACTCCGCTCCGTGCGCCGGCGGGAGCCCCAGCGTGCGGCGATCGACGTACACGATCTCCGGTGCGAATCCCGTGGCATAGCGATCGAGGTCGTACGGTCCCAGTGCAGCCGCGGCCGCGCGCGCCGTCGCTGCGGCGCGGGCACGCTCGGCGCCGTCGGGCAGCAGTGCGGCGTACCGCTCGTAGAGTCGCACGATGGCCTCGCCCAGGCGGTCGACCGCGAAGCGCTCGGAACGCCGGAAGCGCCCCTGTGCGTCGAGCTCGTTCAAGGTGACACTCCCGACCTCGTACTCGCCGACGTCGAACTTTCCGCCGGCCGCAGCGCTGGCGCTGACCCATGGGCGGAACAGGCCGAGCCTCTCACCGAGGGTCGCCAGCTCCTCGCTTCGGTACGCGAGGTCCGGAGCCCGGAGGAACGCACGGCGCCACGTCTCGCCCAGTTCCTGCCGGCCATACACGGCGCCCGTCGGATGATCGATGACCTCGGCACCTTCGACCCACGTGGCGAGGAACGCGTCGACGTCTCGTGCGGCGATCGCCGCATCGGCCCGTGCCGCGTTCGCCGTAGCGGCGTTCGCTCGCACGCGACGCACCGCCCGCGGCGTGGCCGCGAGCCGTTCAACGGGGCTCGGGACGAGCTCGTCGAAGCGGGCGAGCGCCTCGGCGTCGCGGTCGGCGTCGAAGATCTCCCAGCGCGTCACGAGTCCGTCGACTCCGAAGACCTGGAGTGCGAGGTAGGGTCGCTCCCAGGCGCCACCCGACGCGCGGTCGGTGCCGTAGATTGTCCACCGGGCGAGAATGGCATCGGAGCGCTGGTCGAGGATATCGTCGACGCGGATGACGATGTCGCCGGCGATTGGGAGCCAGGAGCGGAGGTGCTGCAGGAACGCATCCGCGCCGCGGGCGGACCAACTCCCCAGAATACGGTGATCGACGACCTCGATGGCAGGTGCGCACGCCGTTGCTTGGCGATCGGGATCGTATGCTCCCACCAGCAGCGCCGCGGCCGCCCGCGTCGTCGCCGCGGCGCGCGTGCGTGCTGGGCCGTCGGGGAGCGCGTCGGCGTACCACTCGTACAATCTCACGAGCGCGTCACCCAGGTGATCGAGCGCGAAAATTTCCACGCGAACGGACCGTCCCTCCGCATCGAGCTCCACGAGCGGCAGCGCGTCCCATTGATAGATGCCGACGTCCAGCTCCGCGCTGATCAGGCCGGGACCCGATACCGACAACCGGAACAACGCGAGCGAGTCCCCGAGCGTCGCGAGTGGCTGGTGCCGGCTCGTGGCACCCGGCAACTCCATCATCATGCCGAAGGTCTCGAGCGCCTGCTCGCGGCCGATCACCGTGCCGGTGGTGTGGTAGATGCACTCCACCCGGTCGGCGAGGAGGGTGGAGAGCGCATCGCGGTCTCCGGCCGCGACGGCGGCATCGATGCGGGCGACGGTCACCGTCGCGGCGTTCGCTCGTAGGCGGCGCCACGTCGTCTCCGCGGTCCGCAATGGAGCTGCGGCGGGCGGCCCGCCCGTGAGCTGGTCGAAGCGCGCGAGCGCCTCGGCGTCGCAGTCGCCGTCGAACTGCTCCGAGCGCGTCACGAGGCCATCGGCCCCGAAGATCCACAGCACGCAGAGGCGTCGCTCGAACGCGCCGCCGCCGGCGCGGTCGGTGCCGGCGTGCGTCCAGCGCACGAGGAGCGCGTCGGGTCGGAGGGCGAGGACGTCATCGGTGCGCGCGATCGAGTCCTTCATCAGGTCGAGCAGGGCCCGGACCGCCCTCTGCAGCGCTTCGGCTCCGTGCACGGAGCCCATGCCCACGGTCCGATGGTCGACGTACTCGAAATCCGGCGCGCAGAATCCGAACGCATCGAAGTGATCGACGTCGTGTGGTCCCGCCAACGGCAGCGCCGCGACCGAGCGCGCCGTCGCCGCCGCGCGCGTGCGCGCGGGGCCGTCGGGGAGCAGCTCGGCGTAGCGCTCGTACAGCCGCGCGACGGCGGCACCCAGCCGGTTCTCGGCGAAGAGCTCGAACCGCCCGAGGCATCCGCGTCCATCGACCTCCAACAGGTGGATCTCGTCTGCCTCGAAGGCGCCGACGTCGAACGGCTCCGTAGCGGTGCCACTGGCTGACACGACCAGGCGGCCGAGCGCGAGTGAGTCGCCCAGGCTGGCGAGCGGCTCGAGGTGATGGGATAGGTCTCGCGCCTGCAGCACAAGGCGGCAGAGCTCGAGCACTTGCTCGCGGTCGTACGGGGCGCCGGTGGGATGATGCACGCCGTAGACACCATCCGCCATCAGCGCGGCGATTGCGTCGATGTCTCGTGCCGCGAACGCGGCATCGCGGCGCGCCGCGTTCGCGGTCGCGGCGTTCGGTCGTACCCGACGCGCGATGTGCTCCGTCGCTGGAAATCGTGCGACCGTCGCCGACGGCCCGGCCGCGAGCTCCTCGAAGCGCGCCAGCGCCTGATCGGCGCAGTCGTCGTCGAACCACTCGCTCCGCGTCACCCGGCCGTCGGCGCCGAACCCCAAGACGATGAAGAACGCGTTCTCGAAGCGGCCACCGCTGGCGCGAACGGTCCCCGACGTCACCTGGTGCGCGAGGAGCGCGTCGGATCGCAGGCCGAGCACGTTTCGGTAGCGAACCGTGAGGTCATCGGCGATCTCCACCAGGGACTCGAATCCGCGCCGCAGCCGGGCGGCTCGGCGCGATGCTCCGAGGCCGAGGCGTCGGTGGTCGACGAATTCGTGGTCCGGAGCGAAGATCACCTCGTACGAGTGGGCGTCGGGTGGCTGCGTTAGCCTGGCGACGGCGAGCGCCGTCGCCGCGGCCCTGGCACGTTCGAGACCGTCGGGGAGCGAGTCGGCGTACCACTCGTACAGCCGTACGATGGCGTCCCCGAGCCGATCGTCGGTGAAGAACTCGGAGCGGCGTGATCGTCCGTTCGAGTCCACCTGGACGACCGCGAGCTCGTGCCGCTCGTAGGCGCCGACGTCGAACATGGCGCCGGCGAATCCGCTCGCGGACATGACCTGACGGCAGAGCGCGAGCGAATCGCCCAGGGTCGCGAGCAGCTCACGCCGCGACGTCGGGTGCTCGGCGTGGAGCAGCCCGCGGTAGCTGGCGAGAATTCCCTGACGATCCAGGACGCTGCCCGTGGGGTGGTGCACCGTCTCGTGCTCGTCGGCGAACACGTTCGCGAGCGCGTCGGTATCTCGGGCCGCGACCGCGGCGTCGAGTCGGCCCAGGGTCGCGGTCGCCGTGTTCGCCCGCACTCGCGCAGGTGGCTTCGAAAGCGGCCGATCTGCGCGGGTCCGCGCCTCGTCGACGGCCCGTCCGGCATCGCGCCGCGCGCGCTCCACCAGGATCGTGGCGCCCTTCGATTCCCACAGCTCGATCGCTCGCGCCTCCTCGGCGGCGGCTTCGGCGTGCCGGCCCGCGGCGCGCAGCACCCTGGCGAGCGCGAGGCGCGCATCGGCGTGGTCGAGGAGCGCGTCGGTCGCCGCTGCGGTGTCGACCGCCGTGCGCGCGAAATCGATGGCGGCGGCGTGCTCGCTGCGTCGGGCGAGCGCCTCTGCCCGCACGCCGCGCCAGGCGATCGCGGCCTTCAAGTCGTCGCCCGCCAGCGCCTGGCTCTCGTGGCTGACGGCCTCGGCCTCCTCGGCTCTGCCGAGCGCCAGTAGCGCGCGGCCGAGCAATGCCGCGGCCTGCGCCGCGTCGATGCCGAGGCCGCGCTCGCGCAGCCCGTCGTAGGCCGCGCGGAGACCGCGCTCCGCCGCCTCGGCGTCGCCTTCGAGCAGGTCGACGAGACCGGCGAAGACGTCGACCTCGAGTAGCCGCTGCGTGATCCCGAGCTCCTCGACCATGCGTCGCGACGACGCGAGCATGCGGCGTGCGGCGTCGCTCCGACCGCGCAGCGCTTCGAGCACGCCCTGGCAGCGGAGCGCCACCGCCTCGACCGCCGGCGCGCCTTGCGTGATGCGGAGCACCCGCACGACGTCGAGGCAGCGGCCACTCGCACGCGTGACCGGGCTCGGTCCCCAAAGGGCCGCGAGCGGTGCGCTCGCCAGCACCGCGTTCGAGCGCCGCCGGTCATCCGCGCGGCGAGCCGCGGCGAGCGCGCGATCGAGCGCGGCCTCGCACGCGCCCACCCGGCCGAGGCGCGCGAGCGCGAGCGCGTGCACCGAGTGGGCCTTTGCCTCGCCGGCGGCGTCGTTCGCTGCAGCGAGCGCGTCGGCCGCGGCCGCCACCGTATCCGCCGTCGCCCGCAGCGTCTGCGGATCGGTGAGCGCTGCGCGCTGACCGGCGAAGCAGGTGTGCCAGGCGCGCAGACGGGGCGAGTCGGCTGCAAAGCGCTCGAGCTCCTCGATTGCGGGTCCAGCGGGGCCCACGTCCCCGGCGGCAAGCAGGGCCTCGCACCAGTCGAGGGTCAGGTCGGCCCGTGCGGGATCACTCGAGTCGAGGCGATCGAGCGCACGACCCAGCAGGCCGGCCGCGAGTGACACGTCGTCGCGCGCCAGCGCGCGACGACCGGCGGCCGCGAGGTGGCGGGATGCCCGCTCGCCGAGCGTCTGCCCCTGCGCGTCGACGGGCCCGAGCTCGCGCAGGTGCTGGTGCGCCTGCTCGAGGTGCCATCCGATGGTCTCGTCGTGCTCGACACTGCCCGCGACGCGCTCCTCGAGCCAGTCGGCGAAGCGCGCGTGCAGCTCGGCACGCGTGTTCTTGAGGAGTCGCCGGTAGGCGGCGTCGCGGATGAGCACGTGGTGGAAGCGGAGCGCGGGCTCGCCGAGGTACCAGCCCGTGTCGGGCTCGATGAGCTCGCTTCGACGGAGGGCCTCGAGCCGGGCGTCGAGGTCGCCCGCCTCCCGCGGCAGCAGGTGGGTGACGGCCGCGCGCGAGAACTGCCGCCCGACGATCGACGCCCGCTCGAGGACGGCACGCTCCTCGGGGCGGAGCCGCTCGATGCGGGCCGCGAGCAGCGCCTGGATGGTGGGCGGCATCTCGAGGCGAGCCACCTCGACGCCGGCGGTCCAGCGATCGCCTTCGCGCTTGAGCGCCCCATCGGCGACGAGCATGCGCACCAGCTCGCCGACGAAGAGCGGATTGCCTTCGCTCGCGGCGAGCACACGGCCGGCGACCGCCGCCGGGAGCTCGCCGGCGCCGATGACGTTCGCAGCGAGCCGGGTCGCGGCCCCGGCATCGAGGCCGGCGAGTGTCACGACATCGGTCACGAGGCCACCCGGGACGGTGAGCGCCGAGCGTGCGTCCCGCAGCTCGGGGCGCGCCGCGGCGAGGACGAGCAGAGGCACGTCGGTGCTCCACTGGATCAGGTGCTCGGTCAGATCGAGCAGGAGCGGCTCGGCCCAGTGGAGGTCGTCGATCGCCAGCACCACGGGCTGCGTCGCGGCGAGCGCCGAGAGGAAGCGCCGGACGACGAAGAACGTCTCTTCGGGCGACGACGGCGTGCCGCCGAGCAGCGCGGCGATCCCGCCTGCGAGGCGACTGCGCTCCGCATCGTCGCCGGGTAGCGCGCCCTCGATCGCGGCCCGGAGCGCATCGCCGCTCGTGCTCCCGTCGGCGCCGAGCCGAGCGCGCAACGCTTTGGCGATCGGTGCGAAGGTACCGCCGCCGGTCGCGTCGCACTGCGCTGTGAGCACGATCGCGCGATCGCCGAGGCGGCGTGTGACCTCACCCACCAGGCGTGACTTGCCGAGGCCCGGCGATCCGAGGACGACCGCGAGCCGGGCGCGGCGGTTCGCGACGGCCGCATCGTAGACCGCCATCACGCGCCGCAGCTCGTCCTCGCGCCCGACGAACGGCGTCGCCGACGCGCCTGCGGGCCGTTCGAGCGACACCACGCGATACGCCGTGACGCTCTCGGCGCGGCCCTTGAGCGCGAAGGTCCCCACGCGTTCCAGCGTCACCAGCTCGCTCACCAGCCGGCGCGTCGACTCGCTCACCAGCACGTCGCCGTCGCGCGCCTCCTGCTGGAGACGTGCCGCGACGTTCAGCGGATCGCCGATGCCGGCGGCGTAGTCGTCGGTGACGACGACTTCGCCGGTGTTGACCGCGACACGCAGCCCGACGTCACCGATCAACGCCCGTTCCGCGCGCGCGAACTCGCGATAGGCGTGCTGAATGCCGACTGCCGCCCGTACCGCGCGGATCGCGTCGTCCTCGGCGACGCGCGGCACGCCGAACGCGCACAGGACGCCGTCGCCGAGAAGCTGCACGACGGTGCCGCCGTACGCTTCGACCGGAGCGCGGACGGCGCGGTGGTACCGGTCCATTACACGGCTCACGGATTCGGGATCGAGCCGCTCGTGCAGCGACGTGGAGCCGATGAGATCGGCGAAGATGATGGTGACGACCTTGCGCGCGACGGCTTCGTCCGTCGCCTTGGCGGGATTGGCGGCGAGCGCGGCGCCGCAGGCCCTGCAGAACTTCGCGGTCGGCGCGCACGGGCTTGCGCACGATGGACACCGTCGCTCGAGGCCCGCGCCGCACTCCTCGCAGAACGCCGAGGCCGCGGGATTTTCGTGCCGGCACGCCGCGCAGTTCATGGCTCGTCCGTGGTGTCCGTCTCCGATCTCTGCGTACATGCCGGCAGGCGGTGCCGGCCCGACCCGAAGCCGCCCGATCGGCGGAGAGTCGCGAGGACTCGGTTCTACTCCAGCGCGGGGTCCGGTGTCGACGAAGGCAGCGCCCGTCAATCCGGCCGCGAGGAGCGGTGATCCGGGCATGTCGAGAGCGCGCGGTGGCCGTCGACGCGAGCGTTTGGGGCCTCCTACGGGGCGAAAGCCACCCACGAATCGGCGAGAACAGGCTCTCGCCACGCTCGTAGTCGGACCTCGCGCTCTTCCACTCCGCGCTGCGAGCGCCCGACATGACGCGGGCGCGGCGGAACGCTATCAGGAGATGTGCGCCGTCAGCTGAGCGAGATGGAGCGGCGCCTCGCCGATCTCACGGAAGGAGACGAATGACCTCGCGCGCGATGATGCTCCTGTTACCGGTTGTCCTGCTCGGCTGTGCCCTGATCGCACCCGCCCCTCCTCCGGACCCCATGCGCAGGATCACCGTGCTGCCGCCCGGCAACCGCACCGGCGACGTCCTCCTCGTCGAGGGTGCGTCGCTCCTCGAGAAGTACGCCTTCGACACGGATCGCGTGACGGTCGGCGAGGTCCTCGCCGCCGAGCTGCGTGCGCGGCTCACGAAGCGCGGCTTCGCGGTCGTGCCGCCGGACGTCGTCCGCAAGGCGACCGAAGGCCGCGGCGTCGCCACTCCCGAGGCGGCCATCGATCTCGCGCGCAACGGACACCTGACCGGTCCGCTGCTCGTCGTGTCGATCGACCGATGGGAAGCGAACGGCGGCACGCACGCCGACTTCGTCATCGTCGCGCTCGAGGTGTGGCTCGTCGATCCGGCGAGTGGCGCGGTGGTCTGGCACGCGAACAGGCGTGCGAATCCAATCGCCACGCCAGGTGCGGTGACGCTCGGGTCGGCGTACGAGATGGCGGCCGCCAAGGCGGCCGAGGAGCTGGTCGGGTGGCTGGGCGCGCCCGGGCCGCGGTAACCGCGCACGCGCTCGCAGTGCCCCGGGGTCCCGTGCTACCACACGTGATCCTTCGACTTCTCGGCATCGCCATCGTCGCGGCCGTCGCCGGCTGCGGCGTCACGCCGCAGCTCCCTCCGCCACCCACCGACGTCACGGCGGTTTCCGTCGCGCCGGTCGTGAACAAGACCAAGCAAGAGCTGATCACCGGGGGCGACTTCATCGGCGCCAAGCTCCTCGGCATCTCGAAGAAGACCGTGATGGACGTCATGCGCGAGCAGACGGCGAACATGCTTCGCGAGCGCGGGATCAAGGTCGACGTGGCCGGCGCGCCCGTCCTGAAGATCACGCTGCAACGCTTCTACCTCGATGGGCCGCAGCTCGACTGGGTCGACGTCGCGCTCACGGTGACGCTCACCGATCCCGACGGCACGGTCCGCTGGTCCGCCGAGCGCTCGAACTGGCTCGTGTCGACGGACCTCTCGCCGTCGATGCCGGCGGCCTACGAGACCGCGGCGCAAAAGGTCGTCCGCCAGCTCTTCGCGGACTGGGGCAAGGCGTCCTGAGCTCAGGCGACGGCGCGTGCCTGCGCCGTACGGTGCACCCACACCTGCACGCCGCGCGCACCGAGCGTGCCGAGGCGACCGCAGAAGCCGACGAGCGAGCTCCACGACGTATCGGCTGGGACCCAGACGTCGACGCGGCCGCCCGTAGCGAGCCGCCGGGCGTCGTCGACGGCCGTGGCCGTGAGATAGGGCGTCAACGCTCCGACGTGCTCGACGAAGGGCGCGGTCGCCGCGGCGGCGGTCGTGAGGCGCACGCGCACCAGCGGCGTGGTCTCAGGCTCGCTCCGGCGGTGCCCGAGCGCGCGCACGATCGCGTCGACGAGGTCGCCCTGCGTCCGCACGCGACCCAGCACCTGCGGCGGAAGGTCGACCCCGAACGCGCGGCCGATCTCGCCGGCCAGTCGCGCGAGGTCGGTGGGTGTCGCGCCCAGGTCGTCGCGGAGCCGCGTCGTTGCGCGCACCTCCTCCCAGACTCGGCCGAAGTAGCCGCACACGATGCGGCGCAGGCTCGGCTCGACGTGCTCCTCGAGCCCGAGCCAACCCATCGCGCCCGAGCGGTCGGGCGCGTGGGCGGTTCGGTGCGGAGTGGGGCGGGTGGGCCACGGCGCGGGCATGCTCCCTTCAGCACGCAGCGTGCCGGCGCGAAATCCCGAGACGCTGCGCCGGCCCCGAAATACGGCGGGGGCGAAACCGTCCGCACGGGGCGCTTCGGCGCGACGAGGATCCGCATCGCATTGGCCAGTCCGCCGTCCGTCCACTACAAGCAGCCGCGAACATGAACTACCTCCTCGTCGGCGTCGGCGGCTTCGTCGGCGCCAACGCCCGCTACGTCGTCGGCCTCTGGCTGGCGAGCGTTCTGGGCGCCGCCTTCCCCTACGGCACGATGGCCGTCAATCTCACCGGCAGCTTGGTCGCCGGCATCCTCCTCGGCCTCGGCGACACCCGCGGTATCGCCGACGAATCCCGCCTGCTCCTCGTGACCGGTTTCCTCGGCGGCTACACCACCTTCTCCGCCTTCACCGTGGAGACGATGCGACTAGCCGAGCAGACCGGCATCGCGACGGCGGCGGTCAACGTACTCGCGAGCGTCGGCGTCGGGCTGGTTGCTGCGCTGATCGGGATCTACGTCGGGCGCGGGCTCTAACGCAGGGCCGAAGGGTCCGGCCACATATTAAGGTGCCTGACCGGACGGCCTCGGGTGTCCCCCAATCCGGGCTGACCAACGAGGCGAAGAGGCCTCCTTTCTCAGTCGATGGGGATGGAAAATGACCGCCCGCGTCACTCGGGAGCTATCTTGCGCGGAAAGGACGCGATCTCCTAAACCAATGAGGGTCTGTGAAGCACCTCCGGCCGACCGTCCTCGCCGTCCTCGCCTGTGTCGCGATCGCAAGCCCGTTCGTCTCGTCCGCCGGAGCCGTCGCCGTGGACGCCGGCGGTGCGGGGTCCGGTCCGTTTTCGGCAGATGCGTTCTTCTCGGGGGGATCGACCGGTCGCACGACGACGACGTTCGATCTGAGTGGGGTGACCAATGCCGCGCCCCAGGACGTGTACCAGTCGATCCGCTTCGGAACATTCACCTACTCGATTCCCGGTCTGACGCCCGGCGCGCCGTACCAGGTCCGCCTGCACTTCGCCGACAGCTTCAACCCGGTTCCCGGACGTCGCGAGTTCGACGTCGCAATCAACGGGACCCCGGTCCTGACCGACTTCGACATCGTCCTCGCCGCCGGAGGGCCGCGGCGCGCCGTGGTACAAGAATTCGTCGCACAGGCGAATGCCGGAACGATCGCCATCCGGTTCACCCCTGGCTCGGTCGGGAATCCCCAGGTGTGCGGGGTCGAAGTCCTGCCGATCGCCTTGCCGCCTCCCGATTTCGATCTCACGGCGTCTCGAGATCCGATCCGGGTCGGCCGGGGCGCGAGCACGACGGCGGAGGTAGCCGTCACGTCCCTGAATGCCTTCGGCGCCGACGTCGCGTTCGCCGTTTCGGGCCTGCCTGCCGGCGTGAGCGGGACTTTCGCCCCGAACCCCGTTTCGGGGCGAGGCCCCTCGTTCCTCACGATCACGACCTCTCCGACTGCGCCGTCCGGCGCGTATCCCGTCGTGATCTCGGCGACGTCCGGGGACCTCGCCCACACGGCCGGTTTGACGCTCAACGTCATCCAGGCGAGGAGCTTCGACTTGTTCGCGTCGCCGCAGACGCAGTCGCTCATCGCGGGAACCGCCGGTATCGTCGACGTCACGCTCGACGCCATCAACGCCTTCACCAGCTCGGTGGCCCTGAGCGTTCGCGGGGTCCCGACCGACGCCGTCAGCGCCGTGGCACCCAACCCGGCTGCGGTCCCCGGTAGCTCCATGGTCCTCCTCGTGACCGCACCGACGACCCCGCCGGGCACCTACGCATTGACGATCACCGGCAACGGTGGCGGAGTCACCCGCACCCAGGACGTCACGTTCGTCGTCACCGCGCCGGGCGGGGGAGACCCGCCGCCACCGCCGCCTCCGAGCGGCTTCACCTGTACCGAGATCATCGGGTTCAGCCAGACGTTGATGTGGCACGAGACCCCCGAGTTCCAGCAGCACATCGACGACGCACGGTGGCAGATGCGCTTCCAATCCGGCGGGGACGTCGACGTGTGGGGCGACCCGGCTTCCGCCGGCTGGAGCGCGCCGGTCGCCACGCAGTGTCTGGGCTCCGGCTCCCCGGTTCTGTGCTCGCCGTGCGCCCAGGGCTCGGGCTCACCGGATCGGGTGATCCTCACGATCACTTCGCATCAATACGATTCGAACGTCCCGTTGTGGGCGCAGAGGATTCGTACCGCGGTCGCCACCATTCGCCGGGAGCATCCCCAGGTGCGGCAGATCGTGCTCCAGCCCGTCGTGGGTGGCCCGGGCGGCGCGGTGTGCCCGACTGCCGCCAACCGGCAGGGTATCCGGGCCACCTTCAACCATCCCTACATCGTTCAGGCGATCGCCCTGGTGGTGCCGGACAGCGGGGATCTGGTCGCGGGGATCGCGCCGGAGGTACAGAGCTGCGCCAACTACACGGACGACCTTGGCCACCTGGCCGCCGCGGGACGCGCGTTCGTCGGTCAGGAGATCGGGCAGTACTACGGGGAGTAGCCGCGCGCCCCACCACGCGGCCGATCCCTGGTGATCGGGGCGCCTACTCGTTGCAGGTGAGGTCGACTGGGCAGCTGTCGCCCGGCCCGCACAGCGAGCCGCCACGCAACCCCGCGTCCCACCAATCGTCGAGGCAGCAGGCCATCCGTCGCAGCGTCGCACCGTAGGGCCCGCTCTCGTCCGAGAGGAGTGCGGCGACCGGACCGTTCGCGTGCACGTCCTTCTCGTCCGGGTCGAGGAAGAGGTCCGTCATGTCCGCGCCACCGAAGGTGTCGTACATCTTCAGCATGCGCGGCTCGCACAGGCGGCGGCAGGCGGTAGCGTGCCCGTTGACGGTCGGGCACTCGGGGCAGTCGGGCGCGGCCGTGCACGCGACGTCGGGCGCGTTCGCGCACCATGTCGCTTCCTTGGCGACGCATGCCGCGGGCGCTTTCAATAGCGTCGCGCAGGTGGCGTCGTCGACGCACGGCGGCCCCGCCTGGCACTTCCCGCCGAGGCAGACCGTGCCCGACGGACACGCGCCGCACGCTGGTCCGCCGCGGGCGGCGCAGAACCCGCCGAGGCAGAACTCGGAGGCGCCGCACTCGGTATCGGCCGTGCAGGCGGCTCCGCCCGTGAGCGCGCATCGGCCGACCGCCCCCGCACCGGCGAGGAGATAGCGCCCGCGCGACGGCCGCACCGGGCGCTGAGTCTCGTGGCCGCACAGGGCGCGTCGCAGCGCCGTCGCCGGCGCCGGCCCACCGGGATTCGAGACGAGCTGCGCGCGGAAGTCGCGCCCGTCGCACGACGTATCGTCGTAGTCGCTCTGCGGGCAGCTCTGCATCCCGGGCGCCGCGCCGAGCGCGAAGCCGAGCACGCTCGGCAGGATGTCTGTCGAGTGCGCGAGCGCGAGGCTCTTCATACCCACCGGTCCGACGGCGGTCGAACCGGCCGTCTGTCCGCGCGGGTCGAGCACGATGAGTCGCGTGCGGTAGCCGTTCTCGGTGAAGTTGTGCTTCGAGTTCGGGAGCTGCCAGCCGTTGTCCGAGAGGTAGACGAAGATCGTGTTCGTCGCCGGATCCGGCGCGACGCTCGTCACCCACGTGCCGCGACAGGCTTGCGGCGTCGTCTCCTGGAAGCGGCTCTGCCCGTTCGGACCGATGCAGTGGGGCGCGGTGGTCACCTGCAGGAACTTCTGGAACTCGCGCAGGCTGGCGTCGGCGAGATAGACGTTGGCGTAGTACTCGCGCACGGTACCGAAGTTGTTCTCGTCGAACGCCCGCACACTCGGCGCGCAGGTCCCGCCGCTGCAGAGTTGCCCCAGCTGGAAGAAGCCGGATTGCCCGTCGGCACCGAACAGGTAACGCCCGATCGCGTCCGGAGCGCGCAGCGGCTGGTGCGGAATGCGCGGCGCGTACCACAGGAAGAACGGCTGCATCGAGAAGTCGCCGGGTGCGCCGCCCGGCGTCTTGTAGACGAGCGAGTCGAGGAACGTGAACACGTCCCGCATGTGGCTGATGGTGAACGGGTTGTACGTGCCCTGCGTGTCCGAGCCACACAGCGGAGCGCCGCCCTGCGAACTGGACGTACAATCGATACGGCCGATCGTACGCTCGCCCACGTTGATGCGCGCGTCGAAGCCCGTGTCGCGTCCCGACGAGGCGGTGAACTTGCCGCCCTGGAGCGAGCAGTAGCCGCCGATGCTGGCGTCGGGGTCGAACGGATCCACGACCGTACCCGGCGCTCGTCCGAGCTGCCGCAGCGTGCGCGGAATCGTGAGGTAGCGCTGCGCGATCTGGCTGCGGAAGCCGCCGAAGCTCTTCTGATAGCGGCCGGTGAGGATCGAGTTGAGCGAGGGGTAGCACCACGCGGCCGTGTTGTGCGCGACGGCGAACACCGTGCCGGTCGCGGCGAGCGAGTCGAGGTTCGGCGTCACGGGCGCGGGGATCGGCGTGCCCGACTGCGCGCTCCGGCACTCGCCGGCGCTGCCGTAGAAGCACTCGCCCTGATCGTCGGAGATCATGAGGATCACGTTCGGACGGCTGGCGACCGTCGGCACGCACCGCGTCCCGCCGACGGCGCACACGCCGCTCAACGGACACGGGTTGCCGCCGGGGCACGCACCTTCCTGCGTCGCGCAGCACGGCGTCGCGCCGGCCGCGTGCCGGCTCGAGTAGAAGACGCTCGGCGGCTCGCAGAACGATCCCTTCTTCGGACCCCACACGAGGCTCGCGCGTCCGAGGGACGGGATCGCGAGAGCGAGGGCGACGGCGAGTGCAAAGCTCGACCGTACGCGGCGCGGACCGCGAGGCATGGTTCGTCTTGGGTACGTCGGGGCCCGAATCGGTGTCAAGAAGAATTGTCGTGGAAGTGCGAGGGGTTCCGCCCCATTCGTGCACCTCCGCCCGATTCCGGCGTGGCGCTGCGACTCAAGTAGTAGCCGACCCGCGGCTCACAGCTTCCCGTGCGTCACGTTCCAGGTGATGTCGCCCTTTTTGAGCGGGACGAGCACCGTCTTCGTGAACCCACTGCCGTTCCATTTGTATTGTCGCAGCTCGGCCTGATCCTCGGATGCGACGTAGATCTCGAGCCCGCCGTCGCCGTCGAGATCGGCGAGGTCGACGGGCTGCTCGAAGCCGGTCGATTGCGCGTCGATGAGCTTCGGCGTCCAGCCCTGCGGGCCCTGCTCGATCAGCCACAGACCCGACGCGAGCGCCCCGGCGACGAGATCGATCTTGCCGTCGCCGTTGACGTCGCCCGCCTGGAGCGCCCGCATCTGGCGGTCGGGAATGGTCGTCACGACCGAGGACGTCCACTTTCCGTCCTTCATCTTGTACTGCTTGATCGTGACCGGGCGCACGAGCGCGCCACCCGGGCCGACGGCGCCCTCCCACACGACGTACAGCTCGGCGATGCCGTCGCCGTCGACGTCGGCGGTGAGAATCTCCTTCGCGTGCGTGTCGCCGGGCGCGTCGACGATCGACTTCTGCCAGCCGCTCGGCGTGTGCTTGTACATCCGCACCTCGCCCGGCTGCTCCTGGTCCAGTTTGTTCGGCTTGGACGGCGTGGCGAAGAACTCGGCCACCTTGTCGCCGTCGACGTCGCCGATCTCGATCTCGTGCACGAACGTGTTGGGCTCGCGATCGACCTCTTCGACGCGCCAGCCGTCGTCGGGATGGAGCACGGCGATGACGCCCTGATCGTGCGTCGCGATCACCCACTCGGGCTTGCCGTCGCCGTCGACGTCGCCCTGCTCGATGTCGCGCAGGCGATCGAACTTGCCGCCGAACTTCGGATTCCAGTGCGTCGCCGCCGTCCACTTGCCGTCCTTGAACGCCCAGCTGCGCAGGAGCGCTTGCTGGCCGCCGATCGTGAGCAGCCCCTCGGGCGTCTGGAGCGCCTTGTGGAAGACGTTGCTGTCGGGGTCTTCGAGCACCGTCGCCTCCCACCCCTTGTCGCCCTTGCGGACGATCGTGAGCTTGGCGGCGCCGGGGATCGACTGCTTCTTGCCGTCGGCGCCGACCTTGTCGACGAACTGCGCCTGCGCGACGAAGAGCGCCGGGAAAGGACCGCCGGCGATCGGGTCGCGGCGCGGGGCTGCGGCGGGCGCGGCCGTGCCCTGGGACGCCGGCCCCGACTCGTCGTTCCCGCCGCATGCGACGAGCGCCAGCGACATCGCGAGCGTCGCGCCTCCCCATCCGAGCTTCGTCATCGAATTCCTCCCGCGCGCCTGGCTGCCGGCTGGCTGCCGGAAAGTCAACGCGGGGCCACCGACGCGTCCGCTCTCGGCAGAAGGCCAGCAGTGCGCGCGTGAAGTCGCGGGGACTCTGTCGTTGACATCGGATTCGAATGGGTGCTAGCCGCCGCACAACCGTTATCGGCTCGAGGCAGGAGGTTGGGTTGGCGCGGCACCGGTGGCTCCCGTGGCTTGTAGTGGTCGCCTTTCGTACCTTCGTACTCGTCGCCGCAGGCCTTCGCCATTCGGTCGGACGTGGCCGACTATTTCGTCACGCGAACGCTGAACGGCGAACGGCGAATCTTCTTCGTCACCTTCATCCGTGACGATGCCGACGGCATCTGGCGTCTCGATGGCATGTAGTCGACGCATCGTACGCTGGATGGGCTGGACGCTCGGTGTCGTCGCGGTCCTCCTCCTGGGGCTCGTAGTGATGAGTCCGATCTTCTGGGAAGGGATCGTTCTCCCCATGATTGTGTTTCCGCCCATCCACTACGCGGCAGCGATCGACGGGCGCGTGATCGACGCCGCCACCGGCGAACCCGTGCCGGACGTCGCGGTCGCGGTCGTCTGGGAGCTCGAGACCGAGATGGTGGGCCACCGGCTGTTCCACCTGGAGTCCACACACACCGGAGCGGACGGCCGTTACCACTTCGCGGCGTGGGGACCGAAGCTGCGGTTCCCACCGATGCTCGTCCTGCAGAGCGATCAACCGAACCTGATCTTCTTCAAGCCGGGTTATTTCTACCGGATCGTCGGCAACACCCTACGCGACAACCGGAGCATGACCCGGCACTCCGACTGGGATGGCCACGATCTGGCGCTGTTGCGGGCACCGACCGACGACAAGGGCTATGCGAAGTCGGTCGGCGAGCTGACCTCTCTCCACGTCGAGAAGTTCTTCCTGGTGGACTGCAGTTGGGAACGCATTCCCGATCTCATTACGGCCGCTCTCGAAGGATCTGATCGGCTCATTCAGGGCCGCGCGTGGCCACGCGGTGAAACCCAGCCACGCCAGCTCTGGCCTGAGCTGGCTCAAAGGGCAGGATGCAGCCCGCTCTAAGGCACCGAGAGGCTCGGCGCGCGATAGATCGGCGGCCACAGCTGCTGCGTGTGCGTGTGCTCGCCGATGAAACCGTCGAACTCGAGACCCAGGGCCTGCGCCGTGGGATTTTCGACGAACGCCTGCAGCGCGGCGGGGTCGCGGAAGCCGAAGATCGACGTGTAGGGGTTCTGTTCGCGCGTGAAGTCGACGTAGGTGTCGATGCTGGCGACGCCCTGCTCGAGGAAGCGCTGTCCGCCGCTCTCCTTCATCCACTTCTCGAACGGCTCGAGCTGTCCGGGCTTCACCGCGTACGATTGTACGAAGAACGCCTTCGCCGGCTGCTCCGGCGCTTCGGGGCGCGCGAACACGTTGGCCGGGACGACGGGCGCGCTCCCCATGACGTGTCCCGCGTGCGCGCCGCCCGTGCGGAGCGAGGAGATGTACGCGACGAGGTCGCCCAGCTGCCGCACCGTCATCTCGGGATAGTCGGGCATGACGGAATGGCCGTCCGGTCCGATGTAGCCGGGGCCTTCGATCAGCACGGCGTCGGGAGAGAGAATCGCTTCGGCGAAGTAGGCCGGCGGATGGTGCGCGCCCATGCCGGTCAGATCGGGGCCCACCTGCTCGGCCGTCGCCTTGTTGGAGAACGTCTCGCCTTCGACGCGGTGGCAGGATGGGCAGCCGAAGTCGACGAAAGCCTGTCGGCCCGCCGCGATGTCGCCCGCCGGCGGCGTGAGCTTCCAGCCCGGCGGGATGCCGCCCATGCGGTGGAGCGCATCCATGGTGACGCGGATGCCCGGGGTTCGCGTACGTGTCCCCGTGTCGCCCGGTCCGCCGGAGCTCCCTCCGCACGCGGTGAGCACCGCAAGCAGCATGAGCCAAGGCATGCGGGCATGCTGGCGGTGCACTTCCAAGCTGTAAAGCGCGCGAACGCGCTTGACACTGAACGTCGATCCAAGGCAATGTCACCCGCAGTGACGAGACCGCTCGCAGCGCCGTGTTGTTGTATCGAGGCCCGGGGGGCTTCCTGCGTGCGCGGTCACGTCGATCGAACGTCCTGATCATCGTTCAAACGTCGTGAACCAGGCCCGGGAGGCTCATGCCCCCCGGGCCTTTTTGTTTCCACGACCCACATGAACGACACGACGACGAAAGGACGATTCGATGCAGCCCCAGACGACCAAGACCGAACTGCAGCTCCGCTGGCTCCGCCTCCGCCGGCATCTTCGCTCGTGCAACACGAGCGCGCGGGCCCTGCGCGACGCGAGCCGCGCCCTCTCGGGCACGTCCGAGACCGACGTCGGCATCGTCCTGCCGGCGCGGAGTCGTCTTTGTCGCGACTCCGGCGCCCCGGCGGTTCTTCTGGCGGCCTAGCCGCATCGTCTTCCCCCAGCTCCGCTTCCTACCCGATCACGCCGCAGCGACCGCGCCCGGCGTCCAGCCCGCGCCCTGGACGGCCGTCCAGGGCTGATGGAGACGCCGATGTCGAAGCACGCTCTTCTGGTATTCGTCGCCGCGGCGCTCTTCGCGGCCGCTCCGCGCCGCGCCGGCGCGCTCGAGCTCCTGAACGTATCCTACGACCCGACGCGCGAGCTCTACCGGGCCGTCAACGAGGCCTTCGTTCCCAAGTACAAGGCCCAGACCGGCATCGTCGTCACCGTCAGGCAGTCGCACGGCGGCTCGGGAAGCCAGGCGCGGGCCGTGCTCGACGGCCTCGAGGCGGACGTGGTGACCCTCGCCATGTGGCCGGACACCAACGCCATCGCGAAGGCGGGCCTCATGCCGCTCGGATGGGAGAAGGCCCTCCCGAACGACTCCCTGCCCTACACGTCGACGATCGTCTTCGTCGTCCGCAAGGGCAATCCGAAGAACATCCACGACTGGCCGGACATCGTGCAGCCCGGCGTCGAGATCGTGACGCCGAACCCGAAGACCTCGGGCAACGGCAAGCTCTCGTTCCTGGCCGCGTGGGGATCCGTCGTAACGCGCGGCGGTTCGGACGCCGAAGCGCTCGCGTTTCTGAAGAGGCTCTACGAGCAGGTGCCCGTGCTCGACCTGGCGGCGCGCGCCGCGACGACGACGTTCGTCCAGAAGAACATCGGCGACGTCCACCTCGCGTGGGAGAACGAAGCGGAGCTGGAGGTGCAGGAGGCGAACGGTGCGGTCGAGATCGTCTATCCGCCGACGAGCTTCCTCGCCGAGCCGTACGTCGCGGTCGTCACGAAGAACGCCGAGAAGAAGGGCAACCTCGACGCCGCCAAGGCCTACCTCGAGTTCCTATACACGCCCGAGGGCCAGGAGATCATCGCCAAGAACTTCTACCGCCCCACCGATCCACAGGTGCTCGCGAAGTACAGGTCCCAGTTCCCCGACATGAAGCTCTTCAAGATCGACGCCGTGGCCACGAGCTGGGAGGACGCCTCCGCCAAGTTCTTCGCGGACGGGGCGCTCTTCGACAGCTTCTACAAGCCGAAGAAGTAGGGGACGCCTGCGATGGTCGACGTCAATCGCCGCGTGCTGCCGGGGTTCGGTCTCTCGCTCGGCTACACCATGCTCTACCTGAGCCTGGTGGTGGCCGTACCGATGGCCGCTGGGTTCGTAAAGGCCGCACATCTCTCGCTCGACGAGTTCCGGGCGGCCGCGTTCTCGGACCGCGCGCTCGCGGCGTACTGGCTCACGATGTGGACGTCGTTCGCGTCCGCGGTCGTGAACCTCCTCCTGGGCGGCCTCGTCGCGTGGGTGCTCGTCCGCTACGAGTTCCCAATGAAGCGCCTCCTCGACTCGCTCGTCGACTTCCCGTTCGCGCTGCCGACCGCCGTCACGGGGCTCGTCTTCTCGAGCCTCTTCGTGAAGGACGGGTGGTACGGCCGCTTTCTCGTGCCGCTCGGCATCCAGGGGGCGTACTCGCGGCTCGGCATCGTGATCGTCCTCGTCTTCATCGGCTTCCCGTTCGTCGTGCGGACCCTGCAGCCCGTCCTCGAGAGCCTCGATCGCGACGTCGAGGAGGCGTCGGCCTGCCTCGGGGCGAGCCGGCTCCAGACCGCGCTCGAGGTGACCCTGCCGTCGATCATGCCCGCGCTCGTCACGGGCTTTGCCCTCGCGTTCGCGCGCTCGCTCGGCGAGTACGGCTCGGTCGTCTTCATCGCCGGCAACATGCCCTTCCGCACCGAGATCGCGCCGGTGCTGGTGGTCGCCCGTCTCGAAGAGTTCGCGTACGGCGAGGCGGCGGCGATCGCCGTCGTGCTCCTCGCGATGTCCTTCGTGACCCTGTTCTCGATCAACCTCCTCGAACGTTGGAGCGCGCGCCAGCATGGCTGAGACAGGGCATCGCCCCGTTCCGGTGCGGGCCCACGAGGACCCGCGCTGGGTTCAGTGGACCCTCACGCTCACGGCCGTGACCGTCATGGTGCTGCTCGTCGTCGTCCCGCTCGTGAACGTCTTCGTCGAGGCGTTCGCCAGCGGGCCCCGAGTCTACTGGAAGAACCTCTTCGAAGACCCCGACACCCCCGACTCGATCACGCTGACGCTCATGGTGGCGCCGACGGCGGTCATCCTGAACCTGATCTTCGGGCTCGCCGCCGCCTGGGCGATCGCGCGCTTCAAGTTCCCGGGGCGCGCGTTCCTGACCGCGCTCATCGACCTGCCGTTCACGGTCTCGCCGGTCGTGGTCGGTCTCTTTCTGCTGCTGCTCTTCGGGCTGCAGGGCTTCTTCGGACCGTGGCTCCGCGAGCACGACATCCACGTCGTCTTCGCGTTCCCCGGGCTCGTGATGGCGACGTGCTTCGTCACGTTCCCGGTCGTCGCCCGCGAGCTGATCCCACTCATGGAGGCGCTCGGCGCCGAGGAGGAGATCGCGGCCGTCAGCCTCGGGGCCCGCGGCTGGCAGCTCTTCCGCATGGTCACGCTCCCCAACATCAAGTGGGGCCTGCTCTACGGCGTGATCCTTTGCAACGCGCGCGCCATGGGCGAGTTCGGCGCCGTGTACGTCGTCTCCGGCCACATCGCCGGCAAGACCGACACGATGCCGCTGCGGGTCGAGAAGCTGTTCCAGGAATACAACCTGCCCGGCGCCTTCGCGGTGGCGTCGGTGCTGGCCATGCTCGCGCTCGTCACGCTGCTCGTGAAGACGACGCTCGAGTGGAAGACGCGCCGCGAGCTCGAGGAGAACAAGCGATTGCTGACTCTAGGAGGAGAGGCATGAGCATCACGGTCAAGAACGTCACCAAGAGCTTCGGCACGTTCGTCGCCCTCAACGACGTGAGCCTGGAGGTGCCCGCCGGCGAGCTGCTGGCGCTCCTCGGCCCGTCGGGGTCGGGCAAGACGACGCTGCTGCGCATCATCTCGGGACTCGAGGCGCCCGACTCGGGCACCGTCCTCTACCACGACGAGGACGTGACCGACGCCGCCGTGCGCGAGCGCAACGTCGGCTTCGTCTTCCAGCACTACGCGCTCTTCCGGCACATGACCGTGTTCGACAACGTCGCGTTCGGTCTCCGCGTGCGGAGCCGGCCGAAGGCCGAGATCCGCGACCGCGTGCACGAGCTCCTGCGCCTGGTTCAGCTCGACGGCTACGAGCGCTCGCTGCCGTCACAGCTCTCCGGCGGCCAGCGCCAGCGCGTCGCGCTCGCCCGAGCGCTCGCGGCGCAGCCGAAGGTGCTGCTGCTCGACGAGCCCTTCGGGGCGCTCGACGCGAAGGTGCGCCAGGAGCTGCGACAGTGGCTGCGCCGGCTGCACGACGAGATCCACGTGACGAGCGTCTTCGTGACGCACGACCAGGAGGAGGCGTTCGAGGTGTCCGACCGGGTCGTCATCATGAACCACGGGAAGATCGAGCAGGTCGGATCGCCGGCGGAGATCTTCGAGCATCCGGCGAACCCGTTCGTCATGGACTTCCTCGGCAACGTCAACGTGTTCCACGGCAGCGTGCAGTCCGGCCGGGCGACGCTCGGCAACATCGAGGTCGCGTATCCGGAGTACACCGACTCCGAGTCGCGCGCCGCGATGGCGTTCGTGCGCTCGCACGAGCTCGAGATCCTGCGCACGAAGAACGGCCGCCCGAGCCTCGAGGCCAAGGTGACGCACATCAACCCGGCGCGCCCGGTCGTGAAGGTGCGCGTCTACTCGGAGACGTTCGGCGTCGTGCTGAACGTGGACCTCTCCTGGGACCGGTTCACGGAGCTCGGGCTGGTGCCGGGCGACGTCGTCCAGGTGTCGCCGCGCCAGATGCGCGTGTTCGTCCAAGACTACGTGATTTGAGGGGATGAGGATTGTATGCGAAACGATCAACCGACGACCGCCGTGGCGACCCCGCTCGATCGCACCCGCGACGCGCTCGAGCGCATCCAGACCGCCTTGCGGGGCCTCCGCTTCGGGACGGTGACGGCAGTGGTGCAGGACGGGGTGGTGGTGCAGGTCGATCGGACCGAGAAGATCCGCATCGAGAAGCGCGAGCCACGAGGATCGTGATGACGACACAGCTCCCGACGATCGACGACGCCCTCGAAGAGACCGTCCGCGACGAGCGGGCGGAAGCGGTCCGGGGGCCCGACGGCCCCGAGGGCCGCGCCCTCGCGGCGGCGGTCGGGAGCAACATCGAGCGCCACCGTCGCAAGCGGAGCGTGACGCTCGAGGAGCTCGAGCGACGCACGGCGATCGACGTCCCGATCCTCGAGCGGCTCGAGCGCGGCGAGCTCATCCCGAGCCTGCGCGCGGTGTGGACGCTCGCGACCGCGCTCGAGGTGCCGTTCGGCGCCCTCGTCGCCCATCCCGGGCGGCCCGACGTCGCGTTCAGCATCCGGCGGTCCGGACAGGGACGCGTCGTCGCCTCGTCGGACAACGGATTCCGCTCGCGGGCGCTCTCGCCGCTCGGACAGGCCGAAGCGCCCGAAGTGTACGAGATCTCGCTCGCGCCGGGCTGCGTGGAAGAGGCCCACGCCCACGCCGCGAAGACCTACGAGCACTTGACCATCTTGCGCGGCACGCTGGTCGTCCAGACGAGTGACGATCTCGCGCGGCTGGAAGCGGGCGACGTGCTCTTCTTCCGCGCCGACGTTCCCCATCGCTACGAGAACCCCGGCGACGTCGAAACCGTCGCCCATCTCGTCATGAGCTACGCCGCACGACCGTAGATTCCATCGTGGTCGACCCTGCGCAGGGAGACCCATCGACTGACACACAAGCGCCGCTGACCGGACCCACCGGAGGCACGCAGATGCTCGAGAGGAGTATCGCATGTCCACCCGGGGGTTTGGAGAAAAACGCTGGGCCGTCGCCGTCATCTCGGCGCTGCTCGGCCTAGCGACGATCGCCGGAGCGGCCGAGCCCGATCCCGAGCGACGTCTGCGCCTGCTCGAGCAGCAGCTGCAGCGGACGCAGGAAGAGATGCGGCGGACGCAGAGCGAGTTGAAGCAGCTCCGCGGCGAGATCGCGCAGCAGAAGGCGGTGTCCCGCGCGACTGAGGAGCAGGTCCAGCACGCGGCCGACGCCGCCGACATTGCGAAGGCCAAAACCTCGAAGATGCCCGACTGGCTGAGCTCGGTGACGCCCTTCGGCGACGTTCGCTTTCGCTACGAGGGCTTCTACAACCAGCCGCATCTCGAAGACCAGGTCGTGACGGCCAACAACCGTGAGCGCGTCCGAGCGCGGGTCGGCTTGCGCTTCAACTACAGCGACGAGGTGGGAGCGACGTTCCGCATCGCCACCGGCAACATCAACGATCCGATTTCGACCAACCAGACCCTCACCGGCAACTTCACGCCCTTCTCGGTCAATCTCGATTGGGCCTATCTCACGCTCGCGCCCGGCAAGACGTTCAACATCCGCCCCGGCCTCGTGACGGTGAACGCCGGCAAGTTCCCCAATCCGATGTTCCGCGTCGGCGAGCTGGTTTTCGACGAGGACCTCGCCCCGGAGGGATTCAACGAGACCATCGCGCTTCTCGACAAGCCGATCGGCGACCCGAGCGTCCTGAGCCTCGACCAGGTGAAGCTCAACGCCGAGCAGTGGACCTTCAGCCAGGTCAACAACCGAGCGGACGGGTGGATGTTCGGGGGACAGGTGAACCCGAGCCTGCACATCGGGCCGCTCATCCTCGAGGCCGGCATCGGCCAGTACTGGTGGCTCAATCCCGACGAGATCGCGCAGGCCACCAGCCGGAATACGACCGCGTACACGGCAGCGGGTGCGCCCGTCGCGAACCCGAACTTCAACTCCACCCTCGTGAACACGAACCAGATCGTCCTCAAGAAGATCCAGCCTCCGACGCAGAAGGGCGGCAAGCAGCCTGCCGCGTTCGCCGCCACGACGGGCTTCCTCAGCGACTTCAATCAGACGAACCTCGCGCTGCAAGGGACGCTGCCGAACGTCGTGCGGGCCCAGCCGCTCAAGTTCTTCCTCGACTTCGTGAACAACTGGGGGGCGGTCAGCAAGGGCTTCGGCTGGCAGGGCGGCGTGCAGCTCGGACAGACGAAGACCCAGGGGGACTGGGCGGCCTACGCGCTCTACGAATACCTCCAGCAGGATGCGGTCATCTCCGCGTTCACGTGGAGCGACTTCGGCGTCGGCGGGACGAACCAGCAGGGGCCGGTGGTCGGCTTCGCCTACCAGCTCCTGAACCCGCTCACGCTCAGCACGAAGGCCTACTTCACCGACTTCATCGACCGGCCGTGGGTCGCCAGCCAGGGGACCTCGAACTTCGTGAACAACCCGACCCAGACGCGCTTTCAGATCGACGCCATCGTGAGGTTCTGACCGAGGACCGGGAACGACACCATGAACGCCACCACAAACGCTCGCGGCCCCGGATGGACCGGAGGCACGCAGATGGAGACTCTCGCGATGTTTCGAGTACCGAAATTCATGACGGTGGGGATCCTGGCGATCGCCGTGCTTCTCCGCGGCACCGCGCACGCGCAAACCGCCACGACCACCACGTCCACCAGTACCAGCACGACCACCACGCTTCTCCCACACCCGTTCAGCCCGGAGACGCGGGCCTGCATCAAAGCTGCGAAGCAGGCGTACCGGGACTGCCCCGGCACGAAGGACGACTGCTTGAAGCAGTATCAGACCGCGTATGCCCAGTGCTTCGCGGGATCCGACGGTGTGAAGTGCGCGACGAAGTGCCAGACGAACCTGTCGAAGTGCCTGACCAACGTTCCGACGACCCGCAAGACCTGCCAGAAGACGTGCCGGACGAATCGCAGGAACGACACGAAAGCCTGCAGGCAGATCCCGGACGGCGACAACATCTGGGCATCGGGAGATGCGGGATGCCTCACGACAAGGGACTCGACCTTCAGGCTGTGCAGGTTCCAGTGCTCGGAGGCAAAGCAGGTCTGCCACACCAACTTCACGTTCTGCATCGCGGACTGCCCCAACCTGTGACGCCGTGATCGATCTGGACGGGTCCGGCCGTCGAGCCGGACCCGTCCGGGGCATCGAGCGTTACCTTCGATCGTGCTCCGCGTCAGTCGAGATGCCACCGCTTGCGCTTGCGCCAGAGCGTCGTGACGTTGATGCCGAGCCGCGCCGCCGCCTCTTCCAGCGTCGCCGATTCGGCCAGCACGACCTGCACGTGACGCCGCTCGAAGTCCTCGAGCGACTGCGCGCCCCCCGCGGCAGGCGGCGCGCCGGGTTGCGTCACGTGATCGGGTAGATCCTCCACCTGCACCACGTCGCCGCGGCAGAGCACGAGCGCGCGCTCGAGGACGTTCACCAGCTCGCGCACGTTGCCGGGCCAGCGCGAGGCGAGCAGCGCGTCGCGCGCCGCCGGGGCGAGCATGACGTCGGAACGAGCGTGCCGCACGCGCAGCGTGGCGAGAAGGTGATCGACGAGGGCCGGCAGGTCCTCGGGCCGCTCGCGGAGGGGCGGTAGCCGGAGCCCGATGACGTTCAGCCGGAAGAAGAGGTCCTCGCGGAAGCGCCCCGCCCGCACCTCCGTGTCGAGGTCGCGGTTCGTCGCCGCGACGACCCGCGCGTCGACCTCGATCGTGTCCGCGCCGCCGACGCGCTCGAAGCGCCGCTCCTCCAGGAAGCGCAGCAACTTCGATTGCAGCTCCGGCGGCAGCTCGCCCACCTCGTCGAGGAAGACGGTACCGCCCTGCGCGCGCTCGAGGCGACCCGGCTTGTCCTTCCACGCGCCCGTGAACGCGCCGCGCACGTGGCCGAAGAGCTCGCTCTCCAGGAGATGGTCGGCGAGGGTCGTGCACGCGATCACGACGAACGGCCGCGAGCGTCGCGGGCTCCACTCGTGGATCGCGCGCGCGAGCACGTTCTTGCCCGTGCCGCTCTCGCCGCCGAGCAGCACCGTCGCGTCCGACGCCGCGGCCTGGCGCCCCGTCTCGAGCACGCGGCGCATGGCCCGGTTGGAGGACTCGAGCAGCGCCGGCGCGTCGACGGCGCGGCGCAGGGTCCGGTTCTCGCGCCGCAGCCCCTGCACCTCCAACGCCCGGGCCATCACGACCTCGACCTCGTCCACCGAGAACGGCTTCACGAGGTAGTCTTGGGCGCCGGCGCGCATCGCCTCGACGGCGCCGGCGACGGTCGCGTAGGCGGTCATGAGGACGACCAGGGCCTCCGGACGCCGGCTTCGCAGCTCGCGCAGCAGCGTCAGTCCGTCGAGCCCGGGCATCCGGATGTCGGAGAGCACGAGGTCGACCGCCTCTCGATCGAGCACCCGCAGCGCGTCCGCGCCGTCGGTGGCGACCACGGCCCGATGTCCCGCGCCCTCGACGACGCTCGCGAGGTGCGTCCGGATGTTCTTCTCGTCGTCGACGATGAGGACGGTCGGCATGCTCGTCACCCGCGTGGCAGCTCGATCGTGAAGCGCGTCCCCTGGCCGACCTCGCTCTCGACGAAGACCCGGCCGCCATGAGCCTGCACGATGTCTCGCACGATGGCGAGCCCCAGGCCCGCGGCGCCCGGCTCGGCGTCGCCGGCTCCCTGCACGAAGCGCTCGAAGATGCGCTCCCGCAGCTCGGGGGGGACGCCGGGTCCCGTGTCGGCGACCGCCAGGCGCACGGTGCCGTTCGCGGCCGCGGCCTCGACCGTGATCCGCCCGCCGCGCGGCGTGTAGCGGAGGGCGTTCGCGATGAGGTTCGAGAGCGCCCAAGTGATCTTGGTGGGATCGCCGGCGAGACGCAGGTCGCCGGGGGCGATTGCCGGCACGATCGCTACGTCGCGCTCGCGTGCCTGGAGCCCGAAGAGCCGCACGACGCGGGCGATCACGTCCGGCAGGTCGAGATCGCGCCGCTCGAGCGCGATGCTCATGGCGCGCGAGCGCGAGACGTCGAGCAGGCGCGTCGCCACGTCCTCGAGTCGCCCCACGTCCTCGCGCGCCGCCGTCACGAGCTCCGCGTCCTGCCCGCCCAGCTTCGCGCGCGAGCGATCGAGCAGGTCGGTCGCCAGCCGCAGCGCCTGGAGCGGCGTGCGGAGCTCGTGCGAGAGCGTCGCCATCAATTGCTCGCGGCGCGCCTCTTGGTCGCGGAGATACGTCACGTCCTGCAGCACGACAATGAGACCGGCCGGTCCGCCGCCCGGCAGATGGAGCGGCGTCGGGCGGAGGACGAAGTAGTGATCGCGCCCGCGCAGGTAGAGCGCCAGCTCGACCGGCTCTTGGGGCCGCTCCGGATGCGCGAGCAGCTCACCCACGACGGCGCGCAGGCGCAGGTAGTGCGGATGGCTCGAGCCGAGCTCGGCGAACGACGTGCCGAGCGCCTGCGAACGCTCGACGCCGAGGATCGCGCACGCTACCTCGTTCACGTGGACGACGCCGCCCGTGTGGTCGAGCACGACGAGGCCGTCCTCGATGCTCTCGATGACGGCTTCCGTCTTCGCCTTCTCGGCGAGCACGACGTCGATGCGGCTGCGCTCGATCGCGACCGCGGCCTGCCCCGCGATCGCCTCGAGGAGCTGGCGCTGCTCGAGGGCGAGACCGCGCCCGGTCGCCGTCATGCGCACGGCGAGCACGCCGGCCGCGCCCCGCGCCGTCGAGAGCGGCACGTGCAACCATTCGCCACCCGGCAGCGTGTCCGTGTCGCGGCCGGCCGGCCGATCGTGCTTCCACACCCAGGCCGCCGTCCCGCGTTCGGCTTCGTCGAGCTCCGTGCCGGCGGGATCGATCCCCTGGACGACCAGCCGATCGCCGTCGGGCAGCAGGACCGCCGCGGGCGCGTCGAAGACCCGCCCCACGTGCTGCGCCGTGCGCCGGACCACGTCGGCGAGCGTCGCGGCCGCGGCCATCTCGCCCGCGAAGGCGCGCAACGCCGTCATCCGCTCCTCGCGCCGCCGCGCGGCTTCGGCCTGGGCGCGGACGCGCGACGTGAGCTGGCTCAGCAGGACGGCCACGACGAGGAACATCGCGAGCGAGAGGATGTCCTGCGGCTTCGCGACCGTGAACGTGTAGTAGGGCTCGACGAAGAAGAAGTCGTAGACGAGGAGCGCGCAGAACGACGCGAACACCGACGGCCAGAGCTCCGAGGTGATCGCGGTCACGACCACGGCGGCGAGGAACACCATGCCGGGATCGGGCAGCGGCAGAACGGCTTGCAGCGCTCTGGCGACGAGCCCGGCGGTGGCGACGACGACCGCAGCCAGGATGTAGCGCTGCGACTTGATCGCGCGCGGCCGCGGTGCGGTCGCCGGTGATGTTGCCTCGCCGGAGACGACGCGCACGTCGATCGAGCCACTGCGCCGCATGAGGGCGTTGACCACGCCGCCCCTGCGCAGCATCCGCCAGAACGAGCGGGGCACGCGACCGACGATGATCTCCGTCGCGTCGTGCTCGCGCGCGACGCGGACGAGCTCGGCGGCGACATCGTCGCCCGGTACCGTCAGCGCTTCACCGCCGAGACGGGCGGCGAGGGCGAGCGCGTCTGCGGGTCCCTGGCGCTCGGCCTCCGACCGCTCGTGGAATCGCGACGGCTCGACGAAGACCGCCATCCAGGGCGCGCCGCGGCGCTCGGCGATCCGCCGCGTGATGCGCACGAGCCGCTCGGAAAGGGGACCACCGCCGACGGCGACGAGCAATCGCTCCGACACGCCCCACGGCTCGGCGACGCCGCGCGCCCGGCGATGGGTCTGCACCTGCTCGTCGACGTGCTCGGCCGTCTCGCGCAGGGCGAGCTCGCGGAGCGCGGTCAGGTTCGCGGGCTGGAAGAAGTGTTCGAGCGCGCGCTCGGCCTGCTGCGGCAGGTACACCTTGCCCTCGCGCAGGCGCTGGAGCAGCTCCTCGGGCGGCAGATCGATCAGCTGCACCTCGTCGGCACGGTCGAGGATCGCGTCGGGCACCGTCTCGCGCACGCGCACGCCCGTGATCTGCGCGACGACGTCGTTCAGGCTCTCGAGATGCTGGATGTTGACGGTCGTGTAGACGTCGATGCCGGCGTCGAGCAGCTCCTGAACGTCGAGGTAGCGTTTGGGATGCCGGCTGCCGGGTGCGTTCGTGTGCGCGAGCTCGTCGACGACGGCGAGCTCGGGACGGCGCTCGAGCAGCGCGTCCAGGTCCATCTCGGGGAGCATCTGCCCGTGGTAGGAGATCGACCGGCGGGGCAGGACCTCGAGACCCTCCAGGAGGGCCCCGGTCTCGGAGCGCCCGTGCGTCTCGACCACTCCGACCACGACGTCGACACCCTCGGCGCGGCGCTGGCGCGCGGCCTGGAGCATCGCGTAGGTCTTGCCGACGCCCGGCGCGGCACCGACGAAGATCTTGAGACGCGCGCGCGCCTCCCGCGCCGCCGTCGTCAGGAGCGCGTCGGGCGACGGTCGCCGGAGGTCATCCGCGGAGCGCGAAGACACGTGTGGCGATTCTACTTCGAGGTGGCGTCCAGCGCGAGGTTCAAGGGCAGCACCTCGACGACGGACTCGCCGAGGAAGCCCCACTGCCGGGCGCGCGTGAAGCGTGCGACCAGCCCCTGGACGGCCGACGCTGAGAGGCCGCGTACGCGCGCCACGCGCGCCACCTGGTAGGTCGCCGCGGCGGGGCTGATGTGCGGATCGAGCCCGCTGCCCGACGCGGTCACGAGATCGGCGGGAATCGGCAGCGGGTTGCCGGGATCGGCCTCCTTCAGCGCATCGATCCGGCCTCGCACGGCGTCCACGAGGGCATCGTTGAGGGGTCCGAGGTTCGAGCCCGACGAAGCCGCGCCGTTGTAGGGCTGGGGCGAGGTCGCCGAGAGTCGGCTCCAGAAGTACTTCGGGTCGTCGAACGGCTGGCCAATGAGGCTCGATCCCACGACGGCGCCGTCCTTCATGATGAGGCTTCCGTTGGCCTGCGCGGGGAAGAGCACCTGCGCGATCGCCGTCACGACCAGCGGATAGACGACGCCGGTGAGCACGGTCATCAGCAGCAACGACATCGCGGCGGGGCGAAGCTGTCTCATCGAATCCGCTCCTTCCTCACGTCAGCCCGACGGCCGCCAGCACCATGTCGATGGCCTTGATGCCGATGAAGGGCACGATGATGCCGCCGAGGCCGTAGACGAGCAGGTTGTCGCGCAACAGGATCGACGCCCCGACCGCACGGTAGCGCACGCCGCGCAGCGCCAGCGGGATCAGCACGATGATGATGAGGGCGTTGAAGATGACCGCCGACAGGATGGCGCTCTCGGGGGTCTTGAGGCCCATGACGTTCAGCCGGTTCAAGACCGGGTAGGTCGTCGCGAACGCGGCCGGGATGATGGCGAAGTACTTGGCGACGTCGTTCGCGATGCTGAAGGTCGTGAGCGCGCCGCGGGTCATGAGGAGCTGCTTCCCGATCTCGACGATCTCGATGAGCTTGGTCGGGTTGGAGTCGAGGTCGACCATGTTGCCCGCCTCTTTGGCCGCCTGCGTGCCGGTGTTCATCGCGACGGCCACGTCGGCCTGGGCGAGCGCCGGGGCGTCGTTCGTGCCGTCGCCCGTCATGGCGACGAGCCGCCCACCCCGCTGGTGCTCGCGGATGAGCTCCAGCTTCTTCTCGGGCGTGGCCTGCGCCAGGAAATCGTCGACGCCGGCCTCGGCGGCGATGGACGCGGCGGTGAGCGGGTTGTCGCCCGTGATCATGACCGTCTTGATGCCCATCTGTCGCAGCTCGGCGAAGCGGTCCTTGATGCGCGTCTTCACGATGTCCTTCAGCTGGATGACACCCATGACCTCCGCGCCGTCGGCGACGACGAGCGGCGTGCCACCCTCGCGTGCGATCGACTCGACGCTCGCGTGCACGACGGCGGGGAAGTGGCCGCCCCGGCCTTTCACATAGGCCTCGATGGCGTCCGCCGCGCCCTTGCGGACCTGGCGACCGTTCAGGTTGACGCCGCTCATGCGCGTCTGCGCGCTGAACGGCACGAAGGTCGCGCCCAGGGCGTGGATGTCGCGCTCGCGGAGGCCGTACTTCTCCTTGGCGAGGACGACGATGCTGCGACCCTCGGGGGTTTCGTCGGCGAGCGAGGCCAGCTGCGCGGCGTCGGCGAGCTTCTCGGTGGCGATCCCCTCGGCGGGCAGGAACGCGGTCGCCTGGCGATTGCCGAGCGTGATCGTGCCCGTCTTGTCGAGCAGGAGCACGTCGACGTCGCCCGCCGCCTCGACCGCGCGGCCCGACATGGCGATCACGTTGGCCTGGATCATACGATCCATTCCGGCGATGCCGATCGCCGACAGCAGCCCGCCGATCGTGGTCGGGATGAGACAGACGAGGAGCGCCGCCAGCACCGTCACCGTGATCGGCGTCCCCTGGCCGACCTCGTTCACGCTGTAGATCGAGTAGGGCAGCAGCGTCACGGTGGCCAAGAGGAAGATGATCGTGAAGCCGGCGAGCAGGATGTTGAGCGCGATCTCGTTCGGCGTCTTCTGGCGCTTGGCGCCCTCCACCATCGCGATCATGCGGTCGAGGAACGTCTCGCCCGGGTCGCTCGTGATCTGGATGACCAGCCAGTCCGAGAGCACGCGCGTGCCGCCCGTGACGGCGCTGCGATCGCCACCCGCCTCGCGGATGACCGGGGCCGACTCGCCCGTGATGGCGCTCTCGTCGACCGAGGCGATGCCGACGACGATCTCGCCGTCGCTCGGAATGAACTCGCCGGCCTCGACGAGCACGAGCTGCCCCTTGCGGAGGTCGGCGCTCGTGACCGGCGTCGTCTTCGCCGTCCTCGGATCGAAGTTGCCGTTCGGCGGCGTTCGGTCGAGCCGGCGCGCCGTGATGTCGCGCCGCGCCTTGCGCAGTGCGTCCGCCTGCGCCTTGCCGCGGCCCTCCGCCATCGCCTCGGCGAAGTTCGCGAACAGCACCGTGAACCACAGCCAGGCCGAGATGGCGAGGATGAACCCCGCGGGCGCTTCGCCGTGGCCGCCGAGCGCCTGCACCCACAGCGCCGTCGTGAGGACGCTTCCCACGAGCACGACGAACATGACGGGGTTCCGCACCTGGTGACGGGGGTCGAGCTTTCGGAACGACGCTACGACGGCGCCGCGCACGATCTCCGGGTCGAGCAGGGGACGAGCCTTGGCGTGGGTTTGCATGGAGGATCCTTCTCTCAAGCCGTCATCATCAGGTGCTCGACGATCGGGCCGAGCGCGAGGGCGGGAATGAAGGTGAGCGCGCCGACGATGATGACGACGCCGATCAGCATGACGACGAAGAGCGGCGTGTGCGTCGGCAGCGTGCCCGCGCTCGCCGGCACGCGCTTCTTCTGCGCGAGCGAGCCCGCGATCGCGAGCGTCGGGATGGCGAGCCAGTAGCGTGCGAAGAGCATCGCGATGCCGCCGGTCGTGTTGTAGAAGGGGTTGTTGGCGCCGATGCCCGCGAAGGCGCTGCCGTTGTTGTTGCCCATCGAGCTGAAGGCGTAGAGGATCTCGCTGAAGCCGTGCGCGCCCTGGTTGAAGCGGCCGGCGAGCCCCGCCTCGGTGACGACGGCGAGCGCGGTGAAGGCGAGCACGACGATCGGCGGGATCAGGATCACGAGCGAGGCCATCTTCATCTCGTAGGCCTCGATCTTCTTGCCGAGGTACTCGGGTGTGCGCCCGACCATCAGGCCGGCGACGAAGACGGCGATGATCGCGAACACGAGCATGCCATAGAGACCCGAGCCGACGCCGCCGTAGATCACCTCGCCGAGCTGGATCATGAAGAGCGGCACGAGCCCGCCGAGCGGCGTGAACGAGTCGTGCATCGAGTTGACGCTGCCGTTCGAGGCCGCCGTGGTCGCGGTGGCCCAGAGCGCGGAGTTCGCGATGCCGAAGCGGACCTCCTTGCCCTCCATGTTGCCGCCGGTGACGCCGAGCGCGGCGAGGCGCGGGTTGCCGGCGTACTCGGCCCACACGCAGAGCGCGAGGAGCGCGACGAAGATCGCGGTCATGGCCGCCAGCACCGCCCACCCCTGACGGGTGTCGCGCACCATCTGCCCGAACGTGTAGCAGAGCGCGGCGCTGATCAGCAGGATCGAGAGCATCTCGAGGAAGTCCGTGAGCGGCGTCGGGTTCTCGTATGGGTGCGCCGAGTTCACGTTGAAGAACCCGCCTCCGTTCGTGCCGAGCTGCTTGATCGCCACCTGCGACGCTGCCGGCCCCATCGGGAGCGTCTGCTCGCGCACGACCGTCGTCTCGCTCTTGGGCTCGCCCTTCTCGTCGAGGACGGGGTTCCCGTCGGCGTCCTTCACGGGCGTCGTGACGGACGTGGACTGGAGCAGCGGGACGGTCTTGTAGGGTGAGAAGTTCTGGACGACGCCCTGCGAGGCCTGCACGAGGGCGAGCACGAGCGACAGCGGCAGGAGGATGTAGAGCGTGCTGCGCGTGAGATCGACCCAGAAGTTGCCGATGTTCTTCGTGCCCGCGCGCACGAAGCCGCGGATGAACGCTGCCAGCGTCGCCATGCCGGCTGCCGCGGAGACGAAGTTCTGTACTGCGAGGCCGAGCATCTGCGTGAGGTAGCTCATCGTCGACTCGCCGCCGTACCCCTGCCAGTTCGTGTTGGTCGCGAAGCTGACGGCGGTGTTGAACGAGGAGTCGGGCGTCACGGCGGTCATGCCGGCGGGATTGAGCGGCAGCACGCTCTGGAGGCGTTGCAGCAGATAGACGACGACGAACCCGAGGAAGTTGAAGAGCAGCATCGCGAGCGCGTACGTCGTCCAGGACATGCCTTCGTCCGGACGGACGCCGCAGGCGCGGTAGACGAGGCGCTCGAGCGGACCGAGCACGCCGTCGAGGAACGTCCGCTCGCCGTCGTAGACGCGCGCCATGAAGCTGCCGAGTGGCTTCGCGAGGGCGAGAAGCACGACCAGGTACAATCCGATCTGCAGGAGGCCGTTGGTCGGCATCAGAACCACTCCGGTTTGAGCAAAGCCGCGAAGAGGTAGACGAAGAGCACGAGCGTCACCACGCCGCCGATCGCGTAGAGCACCGACATCGTCCCCCCCTCAGGAGAGGCGCTCGCAGGCCACGATGAGGGCCCACGAGAGCGCGAAGAATCCGACCGTGAGGCCGAGGTAGAGCAGATCCATCATGCCCCGTCTGCGGAGCATGCACCGTGCCACCCCGGCCCGACAAGGACCGCGGCGCCGTTTGTCCACGTCGCGGCCGTGGGACGTTGCAGACCGGAATGGCCTGCGTTGCCGAACGCAGTGCGACCCCGGGCCCACCGATCGTGCCACCGCACGATGGCGTTGCTGCAACATGCGCGGTTCCTCCGCCGTCCACTCGGTGAAAGCGCAAACAATCCGCGCGCGCGGATGCCGGCACGTCCCGTGCTCATTCCGGTATGAGCGACGCGGTCCTAGGTCTCGTCATGTGGAGCGGGCTCGTGGTCGGCTACTTCGTGTCGGTTCGTGTCCTGCTGGACGACGCACCGCTCGCGGACCCGGTACGGTCTCAGACGGCGAACCGCAGGTCCTCGCGCTCGCCGACGATCCGGATGGTCATCTCCCGATCGGGGTCGGGCTCGACCGCGCCCCACCGCAGGGCGAACGCCTCGGCCTGGACGTCCGCCGCGAGCGTCCCCGACTTGCCGAACACGACCTCGCGCGCGCCGAGCTCCTGGGCCGTGCGCGCGATGGCGAAGAACGGATCGTTCGACGTCACCACGAGCGGGACGACGGCCTTGCCGTGCTTCTCCGCGAGGTCGACCACGGCGGTGAAGATCCGGTGCTCGTCGGGGGCGAAGTTGGGGTTGTGACCGGTCGCGACCAGATCCCGCTCGACCTTGACGGTCGGCACGACGACGTCGACGTCGTCGTGCTCGGCCTCGTGGAGCGCGCGGTCGAGGTGGCACAGGTTCGACGGGTCGCGTACCGGCACGATCTTGCAGCCGGCGCGGACGCCGATCGTGCGGGGCTCGAGCTCGGGCGTGTAGCGCAGGTTGAACTTCTCTAGATGCTGGACCGCGCCTTCGCGCCGGCGCAGATGCTCCGAGATCCAGAAGATCGCGAAGAAGACGAGCGTGAACGCGATGCCCCACTCGGTCGCTACTTGTTTCGTCACGAGGTTCACCAGCGCCGCCATGAGCAGGACGAGGAAGACGAGCGTCAACCCGACGGGCAGCTCATGGCGCCCGACGCGGACGTTGAACGGCACCCGCCACTCCCGCGGCCGGCGATCCTTGAAGCGCAGGATGACCATCGAGAGCGCTTTGAAGACGAAGCTCCACACGACGCCGAACGCATACGCTTCGCCGAGCGCGTACACGTTGCCGCGGCTCGCGACGATCGTGAAGATCTGGAGCACCACGACCATGTTGATGATGCGGAACGTCGTGCCGTAGCGGCGATGCGGCAGGCGGAACCAGTCCGCGAGCACGCCGTCCTCGGCGACGCGATTCAAGACCCCGTTCGAGCCGACGATGGCGGTGTTGACCGCGCCGGCGAGGATCAGGAACCCGACCACGACCACGAAGGCTCGCAGCACGAGGCGCACCGACAGGGGTCCGACGACGTACATTGCGAGCCCGCCGACCAGGTTGTCGCTGTAGCTCGCCATGCGAACGTCGTCCGGGATGATCATGACCGCGAAGAACGAGACGAGCCCGGTCGTGAGCAGCGTGAAGACGAAGATGACGAGCCCCGCGCGGATGAGATTCGGCACCTTCGGGTAGGCGATCTCGCGGTTCACCTGTGCGAGCGACTCCTCCCCGCTCATGGCCAGGATCGAGTGTCCGAACGCGATGACGATCCCGAGCGCACCCACCTGCTTCGCCCAGCCGGTGCCGGCGAGCCAGCCGAGGGCGTCGTCGCTGAAGTGGAGCTCGAACGGGGGCAGCGTCGCGCCGCGCATCCAGATGGTGACGGCACACCACGTGACCATCACGACGATCATCACCGTCGTGACGGCCATGATCTTCATCGCCTTGTCGCTCGACTCCTCGATGCCCAGGATGTTCTGGTGCCAGAAGTAGAGCGTGATCGCGATCGCGATCACGGCCGATCCGGCCGCGGTCGGGATCGCGACGGGCACGTGGACGAGCTGCAGGAGCTCGTTCGTGAGCCCGACGATGTACTGGCCGGCCGACACGCCACTGATCGGCCCGGTCAGCACGTAGTCGAACATGAGCGCCGAGACGGAGAGCTTCGCGAGCGTGCCGCCCATCGCCTCCTTCACGACGCGATAGACGCCGCCGCGAACGAACATGGCGCAGGATTCGATGTAGATGCCGCGCACCGCGTAGGCGAACAGCATGACGCCGCCGATGTACCAGGGTGCGGCCTTGCCGATCGCGTGCTCGACGATGCCGCCGATGTAGTAGACGGTCGACGCCATGTCGCACAGCACGATCGCGGCGGCGCGCCAGTACGAGATGAACACGAGCATCGCCGTCGTGACGACGATGATCTGCGGGCGGCGCGGGGCCGCCGCGACTCCGGCCGGTTCGGTCACACGGGTCTCCTCGGCGCGCGCTCAGCTCATGCGGCGCGGGCGGTGTCGCGGACGCGCGCTTCTTCGGCGCGCAACGCCTCCAGAAACGTCGCTTCGTCGGCCGCCTGCATGAGGCTGGTCCGGCAGCGCGAGTCGTGCAGCAGGCGCGAGGCCGTCGCGAGGAGCTTCAGATGCGCGCCCGCCGCGTCGTCGGGCACGACGAGGAGGAGAAACAGGTGCGTCGGCTTGCCGTCGTGTGAGCCGCAGTCGATGCCGGCGTGGCTGCGTCCGAAGACGGCTGCGATGCGCGTGAGGCCTCCCAGCCGCGCGTGCGGAATGGCGACGCCGTCAGCCAGCGCCGTGCTGACCTGACGATCACGCTCCCGCAAGGCCGAGGTGAGCCGGCCGCGGTCGATGTCGGGGTAGTAGCTCGAGAGGCGGGCGGCCAGCGTCTCCATGACCTCGTCCTTCCCCTTTTCGGACAGCGCGGGGAGAACGAGATCGGTCGCCAGGAAGTCCGAAATTCGCATGCGGCTCCTCGTCGGTTCGGGCGTCGGCCGGCAGTCCGCGCCATCCGCCGCCGAGGCGCAGTCGCGCTCGAGGCGGCAGGGTCATGGGATCGATCGGTTGAAAGAGCTCGACCACGTGCCAGAGCCACGCCGCCCCGATGGCTGCGAGGATGAGGGTGGTCATGCGGAGGATTGCACCTCGCATGCCACCCCGTGCACCACGCAAAGGGTCGGGGTTCTCCGTGCCGCGGAGCGATCCGGATTGCAGCCTGCAATCCTTCGTCGTGCACGATGCAGAGCGCCTGATGCCGCCGCCGGTGCCGCGAGGGTGGGATGAGCCGCACGGCCTTTCGTCAAGACGCGAGCTCGACGGGGGTGGATGGCCGGATTGGGTCGGTCTCGCTCGCAGACCTACGGAAGCGTCACGCCCAGCGGATGCACGGGCGCGAGCACATCCGACCGCGGCGCGCCTCCGTATGAGGGGGTGAACCGCGCGCGCATCGCATCCGAAACGAACGACAGAGCAGGAGGACGAACCCATGCATCGCAGATCCACGGGCCGTGGCATCGCCGCCACGAGCCTTGCACTGGCACTCGCCACCGCCCCGGCATTCGCCGCGAGCCATCGCGAGGCCCCGCTCATGACCCTCGATCCCGCGGCCGACATCACGGACGTCTACTTCTTCGCGAGCTACGACCAGGCGAACCTCGGGCGCACGGGCGCCGACCGCCGCGTGACCATGATCATGAACGCGGTGCCCGGCCAGGAGCCGGGCTCCGGTCCCAACTACTTCGCGTTCGACGACAACGTGCTCTACGAGTTCCACGTCGACAACAACCAGGACGGCGACGCCGAGGACGTGCGCTATCAGGTGCGCTTCCAAACCGAGCTGCGCTCGCCCGATCAGTTCGTCGCGACGCTCGGTGGCGGCCCGCTGCCGCCCGTCTCGCACATCGACGGCGCCGGCAGCGAGGGCCTGTCGCGCGTGCAGCGCTACACCGTGACCGAGCTCCGCAACTGCCGCGACTCGAAGCGCGGTCCCAAGTGCCAGGACCGCGTCCAGCTCTTCGGCGGGCAGCTCCAGCCGACCGTACCCTCGAACATCGGCAGCCGCACCATGCCGCGCTACGATCTCCTCGCCGCCGAGGGCACCCGCACCGATCCCGCGACCGGCTGCCGGACCTTTGCCGGCCAGCGGGCGGAGACGTTCGCGATCGACCTCGGCGCCGTCTTCGACACCGTGAACCTCCGTGTCGAGCGTGCGACCGTCATTCCCGGCGCGCGGCCGCCGCTCCCTGTCCAGACCGCAGCCGAGGACGCGAACGACTTCGTGAACCCGTTCGGCACGAACAACTTCAGCGGCTTCAACATCAACACGATCGCGATCGAGTGTCCGGTGGCGCGCCTCACGTCCGACGGCAGCGGCAAGGGCCCGCTCGGCCTCTACGCCAGCACGGCGCGGCAGATGCTGACCGTGCGCACGGGCAACCCGGCGGTCAACTCGAGGAAGCCGCTGCTGAAGGGCACCAAGGACTTCCGTCAGGTCTCCCGCATGGCGAACCCGCTCGTGAACGAGCTCATCATCCCGATCGGCAAGAAGGACCTCTGGAACGCGACCGATCCGGCCGACGAGGCGCAGTTCGTGCCCTTCTACAAGGGCCTCGCCGTGGCGCAGGCGCTCCAGGCCGTGTCGAACGTGCCCGTGCCGACGGGCGATCGCGACGACATCGTGCGCGCGCTCCTCAAGTACTCGGACGCCGACCCGAGCTTCTCCGAGCTGCTGCGCCTGGATCCCACGACCGCGCCGACGCCGCCGTCGTCGATCAAGCGCCTCACGGTGCTGGCGCACGACGCGGCCGGCAACTCGACGCCCGACGGCGCCGGCTTCCCGAACGGCCGCCGGCCGAACGACGACGTCACCGACATCGTCGTCCGGCTCGCCGGAGGCCCCAACTTCATCGCCAACTACGTCGGCGACGGCGTCGGTGTGAACGAAAAGGGGATCACGCCGGACTTCCCCTTCCTGCCCCTCCCATACGACGGCCGCGACCGCCGTCACGTCGATCCGGGTGAATGATCCGGACGATCGCATTCGTCTCGAAGCCCGGCCGGGCGCTGGCACTCTCGCTGGCGCTCGCCGGGCTTCGGCCCGTTCACGCGGCGGGCGCGCCGAGCGCGGCCGATCGGGCGATCGCCGGCGTCGAGGTTCGGGTGGAACACGCCCCGGCGCCCGATGTCTTCGTCGACCTCGCCGCGGCGTTCATGCGCAAGGCGCGCGAGACGGGCGATCCCGACTACTACGCCCGCGCAGGGGTGGCGCTCGACCGCGCACTCGCGATCGATCCCACGCACTACGGCGCGCGGCGCGCGCGCGCCTGGGTGCTGCTCGGCAGGCACGAGTTCACGGCGGCGCTGCGCGCCGCACGGGCGGCGCGGGCGGCCGAGCCGCGCGACTGGTGGAACTACGGCAACCTCGCCGACGCCTGCGTCGAGCTCGGGCGCTACGACGACGCCGCGCGGGCAACCGCCCGCCTGATCGAGCTCCGGCCGGGCCTCGCCGCGTACACGCGCGTGGCTGCGCTGCGCGCCCTCACGGGTGATCGGGTGGGCGCAATCGAGGCGCTCGAGCTGGCGCTCGCGGCCGTCGACCCCGCGGACCCCGAGGAACGCGCCTGGATCCTCACCTACCTGGGCCACGAGCACTGGGCGCTCGGCGATCTCGCGCGGGCCCGTGCCCGCTACGAGGAGGCGCTGCGCACCTTCTCCGACTATCACCTCGCCCTCCCCGGTCTCGCCCGGGTGCTCGCCGCCGGCGGCGCGACCACCGCGGCGATCGCCGTCTACGAGCGCGCCCTCGCCGTGGCGCCGACCCCGGGTGTGGCCGGCGCCCTGGGCGACCTCTACGCCCGGGCCGGAGATCCAGATCGCGCGCGCGCCACGTATGCCTTCGGGGTGTACATGGGACGCGTCGCGACCGCCCGCGGGCAGACACTCGGCCGAGAGCTGGCGCTCTTCCTCGCCGACCACGACCGCGACCTGGAGACCGCCCTGCGTCTCGCGGCGCGCGACGCAGCCGTGCGGCGCGACGTCTACACCGACGACGCGCTCGCGTGGTCGCTCTACAAGAGTGGCCACCGTGCGGAGGCAAAGCGCGCGATCACGCGGGCGCTCCACCTGGGCACCGAGGAGGCCTCGTTCCGGTTCCACTCGGGCATGATCGCCGCGGCCCTCGGCCGGCCGCGCACCGCCGCGCGCCAGCTCCGCGCAGCGCTCGCCCTGAACCCGTACTTCGCGGCGGGCGACGCGACGACCGCCCGCGCCACCCTGGGGGCGCTCGCCGCGCCCGATCGCTTGGCCGGAAGGGCCTCGTGAGGTCCGCGCTCGTCGCTGCGTTCCTGCTGTCCGCGACCGTCGCCGCGGCGCACCCGCTCGGTAACTTCACGACCAACCGCTTGGCGCACGTCACCGTGGGAGCAGGTGGCCTCGACGTCCGCTACGTCGTCGACCTGGCCGAGCTGCCCGCCTACCGCGCGCTCGCAGAGATGGACGCCGATCGCAGCGGCGCGGCCGACGACGCCGAGCGTGCGGCGTGGGCCGCGCGCGCGGCGAGCGACGTCGCACGCAACCTGCGCGTCGCGGTGGACGGCGCCCCGCTCGCGCTTCGCGCCGGCACCCCCCACGCCGAGACCGTCCCCGGCGCGGGCGGACTGCCGACCCTGCGCCTCGAGCTCGACCTCGCGGCGCCGTTGGCGAGCTCGCGCGGATCGGTCGACGTCGACGACGGCAACTTCGCCGGCCTCCCCGGCTGGCACCAGGTGATCGTCACGGCCGGAGACCGCGTGGCGATCGAAGGGTCGAGCGCGACCGGCGTCGATCGCACGAACGGCCTGCGGAGCTACCCGCAGGACCTGCTCGCCGCACCACCGCAGGTGCGCGCGGCGCGCTTCTCCTACCGCCCGGGCGTCGCTTCGGCCGCGCGCGCGCCCGAGCAAATGCCGTCGCGGAGCGGGGCGGAGCGGTTCGGCGATCGCCTGACCGCGCTCATCGCCGACCGGCGCCCGCTCTCGGCGGGCGTCGTCGCGAGCGCGCTCCTCGTGGCGCTGGTGCTGGGCGCATTCCACGCGCTGACGCCGGGGCACGGCAAGACGATCGTCGGCGCGTACCTCGTGGGCGCGCGCGGCACGTGGCGGCACGCCGTCTTTCTCGGACTCGTCGTCACCGCAACGCACACCCTCGGTGTGTACGTGCTCGGACTCGCGACGCTGGTCGCGTCGGCGTGGGTGCTGCCCGATCGTCTGCTGCCGTGGATGAGCGCCGTCTCCGGCCTGCTCGTGGTCGCCGTGGGGACATCGCTCCTTCGGAGCCGTCTCGAGACGGCCGTCCACGGGCACGCGCACGATCACGGTCATCACCACCACCATCATCATCGCGACGGGGCGCACGATCACGGCCACAGCCACGCGCCTCCTGCCGACCTGGCGCCGACGGTCCGGAACCTCCTCGCCCTCGGCGTCTCGGGAGGCATCCTTCCCTGCCCGTCCGCGCTCGTCGTCATGCTGGGCGCGATCGCGCTCGGCCGCACGGCGTTCGGCCTCGTGCTGATCCTCGCCTTCAGCACGGGTCTGGCGGCTGTGCTGACCACGATCGGTCTCGCCCTCGTCTACGCGCGCGGGTTCTTCGATCGTCTGCCCATCGACGGCCGGATCGCGCGATACATGCCCGTGGCGAGCGCCGCCGTCATCTCGCTTGCAGGCCTCGCCATCCTGGTGGAGGCTCTCGCCCAGATCGGAGCGTGACCATGCCAACCTCTCCTCTCGCCATTCTCGGCCTCGGCTTCGTGCTCGGCCTGCGTCACGCCCTCGACGTCGATCATCTGGCGGCCGTGTCGACGATCGTGAGCCAGCGCCGGAGCCTCTTGCGCTCCTCGCTCGTGGGCGCGCTCTGGGGCCTCGGGCACACGGTCTCGCTCGTCGCGGTCGCCGTCGCGGTGATCGGCCTCCATGCCGAGATCCCGCCGTCGGTGGGTCACCTGCTCGAGCTCGGCGTCGCAGTCATGCTCGTCGTCCTCGGCGTGAACCTCCTGCGCAGCGTGGCCGCCGGCCAGGTGCACCTCCACGCGCACGCGCACGGCGGACGCACGCACGTGCACCCGCACCTTCACGCGTACGAGACCAGCAGTCACGACCATGGTCCGAGCCGGCGCCGGCCGTTCCTGGTGGGCCTCGTGCACGGGCTCGCGGGGAGCGCCGGCCTCATGCTCGCCGTCGTCGCGACGATTCCCAGTCCCGTCCTGGCGCTCGCGTACGTCGTCGTGTTCGGCATCGGCTCGGTCGGCGGCATGACGGCGATGAGCGCGCTCCTCGGCATTCCCGCCCTCCTCACGACCGAACGCTTCGCCGGCGCCGAGCGGGTGCTGCGCATCGGCGCCGCCGTCGCGAGCGTCGCGATCGGGCTCCAGCTCGCGTGGCAGATCGGCATGGAGGCGGGGCTCCTCGCGTGAGCGAAGCCGATCTCCTGGCGCGGATCGCGCACGGCGACGAGCGCGCCCTCGCCGAGCTGTACGACGCCATGTCGTCGCTCGCCTACGGCCTCGCGCTGCGCATCGTGGGCGACGCCGACACCGCCGAGGACGTCGTGCAGGACGCCTTCATGCGCGTGTGGCACCGGGCCGATCGCTACGAGCCGTCGCGCGGCGCCGCGCGGCCGTGGTTGCTGCGGGTCGTGCGCAACGTCGCGATCGATCGTCTGCGCACGGCGGACGCGCGGAGCCGCGCCGAGACGCGCAGCCAAACCGACGTTGCCCTGGCGCCCGTATCCGAGCGTCCGGAGGATACCGTCGGACGAGCGGAGCGAGCGCGGGTGCTGCGGGCCGCGCTGGCCGAGCTGCCGGCCGATCAGCGGCGCGCGATCGAGATCGCCTACTTCGAAGGCCTGTCGCACAGCGAGATCGCCACGCGCGAGAAGATGCCCCTTGGAACGGTCAAGACGCGGATCCGCGACGGTGTGCTAAAGCTCAAGGAGAAGTTCGTGGGAGTTCCGGTCCATGCGTGACGACGAGCCGATCGGCGTCGACGAGCGCGGGCTCGACGACCTGGCGCTCGAAGCGCTCGCCGAAGCGCACGCGCGACGTGCGCCCGCGGCGCTGCGCGAGCGGCTCGTCGGGGCGGTCCGGAGCGAGACGCAGATCGCCGGCACGCGGCGGGCACTCACCCGCTGGCGCATGGTCGGCGCGCTCGCCGCCAGCGTGGCGGTCGTCACGACGGGTTTCCTCGCGCGCGAGCTGCAGTACGCGCAGCGGCAGTCGGCGCAGATCGCGGGCCTCGCGACCGCGAACGCGGACCTCGAACGGCGCCTCGACGATCAGGGCAAGACGCTCGTCGGGCTCCGCGAGGCGCTCGACGCGCAGACCGAGATCCTGCGCGTCATCGGCGGCCCGCGCACCCTCACGGCGCAGCTCGCGCCGAAGGAAGGCTTCGCCGGCAGCGGCCGCGTGCTGGTCGACGCCGAGAGCGGCGAAGCGCACATCGTGCTCGCCGGCCTCCCGCCGGCGGGCGCCGGGAAGACGTACGAGCTGTGGGCGATCCGCGGCGATCGCCCGCCGGAGCCCGCAGGCCTGCTGCGGGTCGCCGGCGGCCCTGCCGTCGCGACGCGACTCGAGCGCGTGAAGGCGCCGGGAGAGGTCGCCGCGTTCGCCGTCTCGATCGAGCCCGAGCAGGGATCGACGAGCCCGACGGGACCCATTGTACTGGTCGGTAAGCTGACATAGGCCCTCGGGCATGAAGGTCTACGACTCGTTCGGCCCGAATCCGCGCGCGCTGCGCATGTTCCTCGCCGAGAAGCAGCTCGAGCTGCCCAAGGCCGACGTCGATCTCCTCGGCGCCGAGAACCGGCGTCCGCCCTACACCGAACGGAACCCCGGCGGGCAACTGCCCGCGCTCGAGCTCGACGACGGTCGAACGCTCGGCGAGACGGTCGCGATCTTCGAATACCTCGAAGAGAAGCATCCGAAGCCGGCGCTCGTCGGCACGACGGCCGAGGAGCGCGCCGAGACGCGCCAGTGGCAACGCCGCGTCGAGCTGAAGATCACCGAGCACCTCTACAACGGCTTCCGCTTCGCCGAGGGCCTGGCGCTGTTCGAGCCGCGCATGCGCGTGCTGCCCGAGGCCGCCGATGGCTTGAAGGCGACCGTGCGCGACAACCTCGAGTGGCTCGACGGCCTCCTCGCCGGCAAGCAGTACGTCGCCGGCGACCGCTTCACGATCGCCGACATCATCCTCTACTGTGCCCTCGACTTCGGCCGCGGCGTCGGCCAGCCGTTCGACCCGAGCCTGAAGAACCTCTCCGCGTGGTTCGATCGCGTCTCGAAGCGCCAGAGCGCGTCGTCGAGCCTCCACCCGATGTCCGCCGCGATCGGTTCGGCCGGCTGAGGGCGACGGCCTCGCCCCGCCGCGCACACCCGCTCACGCCGCAGCCGCCCCGATCGAGCCGCCGAGGGGCAAGCGCAGCGTGAACGTGGTGCCCTTCCCGACGGTGCTCGCGACTTCGAGCGTCACGCCGACCTGCTCGGCGAGCTTGCGCACGATGTAGAGCCCGAGCCCGACGCCGCCGTACGGCCGCTGGTCGGAGCTGTCGACCTGGCGGAACATGTCGAAGATGTGCGGGAGCTGATCGGGGGGAATGCCGATGCCGGTGTCGCGCACCGTCACCAGGCAGTGGTCGACGCCACCACGTACGCTCACGACGATCTCACCCGCGTGCGTGAACTTGAGCGCGTTCCCGACCAGGTTCTTCACGATGATCTTCAGCTTGCGGCGATCGGTGGAGGCGACGGGCTGGCCGTGCGCCTCCCAGCGCAGCGCGACCCCGGCCCGGCGCGGGATGGCCTCGTACTGGCCTTGCAGCTCATCCCACAGCTCGTGCATGGAGATCGCCTCCCGGTGCGCCGGATCCTGCCCTGACTCGAGGCGATTCAAGTCGAGCGTCGCCTGCACGAGGTCCAGCAGGTCGCGGCCCGCGGAGCGGATCCGATCGACGGCGACCCGGCCCTCGACGTCCGCTACCGTTTCCTCGAGCACGTCGATGTAGCCGAGCATCACGCTGAGCGGCGTGCGCAGCTCGTGCGACATCGTCGACACGAACTCGGTCTTCACGCGGTTCGCCCGCTGCAGGTCGGCGACGAGCTGCGCGTTCCAGAGTGCGATCGCGCATTGCGACGCGAACCCCTGTGCCAGGCGGAGCTGCTCGTCGCTGAACCCGCCCCCCTCCCCCCGGAGGTTGAACGCGAGATAGCCGAGCACGCGGCTCCCGTGCGCGAGGGCGACGTACAGGCTCTCGACCACGCCGAAGTGATCCCGCACGAGCTCGCTCATCGCCGCCAGCGACTCGGTCTGCGTGCGCGCGAATCCGCGGGCGGCGAGCTCGCGGAGCAGCGGCTCCACTGCGACCAGCGGCACGTCGAGCCCGATGACCTCGCGGTCGGCCTCGATGAGCTCGCCGATCAGCGAGACCGTCCGCAGGACCTCGCGTCGCTCGTCGACGAGCCCCAGGGCCACGGTGTCGCCCCCGACCAGGGCGTGGCCGACGCGTGTGATGGTCGCGACCGTCTCGTCGAGGTCGAGGCTCGCGTTGAGCTCGCGATTCGCTTCGAGCAGCAGCTCGCGCTGCGCGGTCATCGCGCGTGCCTGCTCGCGCTCGAGGAATGCCGTGCGCCGCTGGCGATCGAGGACGTACGCCCCGACCACGGAGAGCGCCACGCAGTCGGCGAGCGAGAACCCGAGGTCGACGATGTGGCCCTCGGCGAAGGCGTTCCACCCCGGCAGCAGCGCGTAGGCGCATCCCAGCACCAGCGCGACGACGAGCTGCGGGCCGAGGCCCCACGGGATCACGATCGCCGCGCCCATCATGAGCGCGGAGAGCGCGCCGACCTTCACGTCGTGCCCCTGCGGCGCCTCGACGAAGATGCCGAAGAGGAGCAGGCCGAGCGCCAGCACGAACGCGATGGCGATCGGGATGGCCCGTCGTCCCGCCGAGCGCTCGCTGACGACGGCGTGGGTCAGCGCCGCGAGACCGAGCATTCCGATCAACGCGAGCGCCCGGATCGGCATGCTGTCGCCGAAGACGCGGATGTTGACCGCGAGCGCCAGCGTGAGCGGCGGCAGGAGCAGGAACGTCGCCCGGCGCAGCCGCCCGAAGGCCTCGACCCGGCGGGCCTCCTCGAAGCGGGCCCGCGTCTTCCCGTCCATGGGGCGGCTGTGGGCGAGGGTCCCCGGGGTGATGCTTACCGACGAATTCGTCACGGTCGTCGTCCAAATGCCGCCGCCGGCCTCGAATTGGCGGGAATTTCGGTCCGCCGATCGAGGCCGAGGGGGTCTGAGCAACCAGCATGCCGCACGGCACCCCACGAGGGCCTTGGCATCCGCGGTCTGCGGCCGGCCCGTAGATTCGTGGTAGGGAGCGCACCGAAGTGACCCGCCCGATCCCCGTCGCCGCGGTCGTGCTCGCCGCCTTCATGGCGACGACGGCCGTTCCCGGCCCACAGGTGGTCGCGCACCGCCATGCCGGCGGCGACCACGATCACGTGCACGCGTTCCTGGTGCACGGCGACGACGATCACGACCACGCGCATCACCATCATCATCACGATGCCGAGGCCGCGCACGCGCGGCGCCATCGGAGCCACGCGCACCGGCCGCGGGTCTCCCACGGGACCGCGGACCCGCTCCATCACGCGCACGTCGTCTCGCCGTTCCAACCGGCGACCCCGCCGGCGACGCCGCACGTCGAGCTCGCGCTCCACGTCACGACCGGGCGCCCCGCGGCGCTTCCCGTCGTCCCCGCGCTCGCCCTCGAGAGGATCCGCTCGCGCGGACCGCCTCCGCTCGCGCGCTTCTGATCCGAATCGTCCCCGATCACGAGCGTGCGCGGATCGTGCCTCGTCACGATTCGCCGGAGGGAGGAGAGCGCCATGCTACGACCCGGCAGGGGTCGTGTGCTCGGCATCGTCGTGTGGGTCGCGTGCGCGGTGGCTGTCGCGCGCGCGGCGGACGACACGGCGGCGGACACGGCCAAGACGACGAGCGAACAGACGACCGAAGACACCGACGGAAAGCCCGATCCGGGAGGGGTCCCGTCCGACCAGGCACCGCCGCCGGCGAGCAAGAGCGAGACGCGGCTCGAGGAGCTGGTGGTCGAATCGAAGAAGCCGATGAGCGCGGCGTCGGCACAGGACATCCGCGCCCACGACTTCGACGTCCGGCCGCACCAGACCATCATGCAGATCCTGAACAACCTGCCGGGTCTCGTGGTGGCGCAGCACCAGGGCGGGTCGAAGGCCCCGCAGTGGTTCCTGCGCGGCTTCGACGCCGATCACGGCACCGACGTCGCCGTCTCCGTCGACGACATGCCGATCAACTTCGTGACCCACGCCCACGGGCAGGGCTACGCGGATCCGAACTTCCTGATCCCCGAGGTGATCGACCGCGTCGGCCTCTACAAGGGCCCGTACTTCACGCAGTTCGGCGACTTCGCGACCGCCGGGGCCCTCAACTTCGTCACCAAGGACGTGTTCCCCGAGAACTTCTTCCTCGCCGAGGGCGGGTCGTTCGACACCATGCGCTACGTCGTCGGCGCCTCGCCGCAAGTCGGGCAGGTGAAAACGCTCCTCGCGGCGCAGGCGTACTACACCAACGGCCCGTTCGAGAATCCCGAGAACCTCGCCCGGTACAACGGCTACGCCAAGATGAGCTTCGACCCGACGCCGCTCTCGCACATGTGGCTCACGACGATGGGCTACCAGGCAGACTGGGACGGGTCGGGGCAGGTCCCGCTGAGCCTCGTCTCGGCGGGCAAGCTGAGCCGCTTCGGCTCCCTCGATCCCACCGAGGGCGGCCACACCGATCGCGAGATCATGGACCTCCACTGGCGCTACACGCCGTCGGCGGCCGACACCTGGGACGTCCAGACCTACGCCAACCGCTACAAGCTGCGCCTGTACTCCGACTTCACGTTCTTCAACTCGACGGGCCTGCGCTTCGTCCAGCTTCCCGACGGCGCGGTCGTCGACACGCGCGCGAAGCCGGTGCGCGCCGGCGCCCACTACATCCCCGGCGACGGCCTCGCGCAGGACGACTCGCGCGTCTACTACGGCGCGAAGGCGCGCTACACGCGCAACTGGTTCCTCGGCGGCGTTCCACTCCAGTCGCAGTTCGCCTTCGAGACCCGCAACGACGACGCGCAGGTGGCGCTGCACCGCCAGGTCCGCCGGACGATCTTCTACACGATCAACAAGGTGTACGTCCGAGAGCATTCGTTCAGCGGCTACTGGAACCAGCAGATCTTCTTCAACGACTGGGTGCGCTTCGACGGAGGGCTGCGCGGCGACTTCTTCATCTTCGACGTGAACAACCGCCTGCCGCAGCAAGGCACCGATCCCAACTTCAGCCCCGTGTACCTCAACGGCGCCACGACGCAGGGCCAGGTGAGCCCCAAGGCGAACCTCATCATCACGCCCGTCCGCGACACGGAGATCTACCTCAACTTCGGGGAGGGCTTTCACTCGAACGATGCGCGCGCGGCGATCGGCGGCGCCGCGTTCACCGGCGTCTCGAATCCGGGAGAGGGCGCGCCCGAGGATCAGAAGGTGACGCCGCTCGCGCGCGCCATCGGCTACGAGTTCGGCGCGCGGACCCATCAGTTCGACAGCCTCGACCTCGCGGCGTCCCTGTGGCTGCTCGACCTCGATAGCGAGCTCGTCTTCTCGGGCGACGCGGGCACCGACGAGCCGAGCCCCGCGAGCCGGCGCTGGGGCATCGACTTCGAGACCCGCTACCAGATCACGCGCTGGCTGTTCGCCGACTACGATCTCTCGTACGCCGATCCGCGCTTCGACGACGGCGGCGCCGTCCCGCTGGCGCCCACCCTGCTCATGAACGGCGGCCTCACGGCGGAGTTCGGGAACGGGCTCTCGGTCGGGCTCCGCGCCCGCTATCTCGACGATCGCCCCGCCAACGAGCAGCGCACGCTGATCGCGCGCGGCTACTTCCTGCTCGACCTGATCGCCCGCTACCGGTGGCGCAACGTCGAGCTGTCGCTCCAGCTCCTGAACCTCACCGACACCGACTGGCGCGAAGCGCAGTTCGCGGACACCTCGTGCGTGCGCGGCCAGGAGCAGTCGACCAACCCGAACGCGCCGTGCTTCAGCAAGCCGGGCAAGACGGGCATCGATCCGCCCGAAGGCATCCACTTCACTCCCGGCAACCCCTTCAACGTGCGCGCCGGGCTCAAGATCTTCTTCTAGCCCGTCAACCCGCGGAGGACTTTTTCGATGGATCTCTCAGCCTTGAATCTCTGGACGGCCATGGGGCCGTTCGCACGCACGATCGTCGCGGTGCTCGCGGCGATGTCCCTGGCCTCGCTGGCGACCGCGATCGAGCGGATGATCGCCGTCCGGGCCGCCGCCCGCGCCGCCACCGGGTTCCTGCCGCAATGGCGCCGGGTGCTCGCCGCCCCGCTTTCGGTGGACGCCCGGCGCGAGGCGTACGACCGCGCCGTCCGGCATGCGGTCATCACCACGGGATCGCGCCTGCGGCGCGGGCTCCCCATCCTCGCGACGGTCGGCGCGACGGCGCCGTTCGTCGGCCTGGTCGGAACCGTCGCCGGGATCGTGAACGCGTTCCACGAGATCGCGACGGCCGGCCAGGGCGGCATCGGCCAGGTGTCGGGCGGCATCGCCGAAGCCCTCGTCACGACGGCGGTCGGCATCGGCGTCGCGATCCCGGCCGTGTGGCTCTACAACTACCTCACCCAGCGCATCAGCCGCCTGCTGGTCGACATCGAGGGTTCGGCACAGGCGCTCGCCGTCGAGACCCTGACGGCGGAGGTCCGATGACACTCGACGCGGACGAGAGCGACGACCTCCAGGCGAGCATCAACGTGACGCCGCTCGTCGACGTGCTACTGGTGCTGCTCGTGATCTTCATGGTCGTGACGCCGATGTTGAAGCAGGACCTACCGATCGATCTTCCCGTCGCGAAGACCGGACGCGATGCGGAGATTCCGCCCGACCAGGTGACGCTGACGGCGACCGCCGATGGGCGGCTACTCGTGAACGGCACGCCAATCGACGAGGGCAGCCTCGCCGAGACCATCGGCGGACGGCGCGTCGTGTTCCTCGAAGCCGACCGGGCGCTGCCGTACGCGCGCGTCGTCGATCTGATGGATGCGTGCCGCACCGCCGGGGTCGAGCGTATCGGCGTCGTGACGAGGGGGGTGAACCCCACGTCATGAGCGGCGGGTTTGCGATCGCGACGAGCCGGCGCCTACTCTCGACGGCGGTGGAGATGCAGCCGCTCGAAGCACCCGACGCCGGGCGCGCGCGCATGGCGGTCGCCGTCGTGGCGTCTGCCCTCGTCCACATCGCCGTGATCGTGGCGGTGCTCGCGCTCGTGCGGCCGCACGAGGAGCGGACGTCGCCGATCGTCCTTCCCGTCTCGCTCGTGGTCGTTCCCGGGGGCGGCGGAGGAAGCGGAGGATCTGCCGAGGCGCCGGCGCCTCCGGCACCCGCCGCGGCGCCGGAACCCGCTCCCGTCCCCGCGGAGGTCGCACAGCCGAAGCCCGTTCCTGCGCCCGTCGCACGGCCGAAGCCGCTCGCGAAGCCGAAGCCGTCGGCGAAGCCGGCCGACGCCACAGCCGACACCGCAACGCCGAGCCCGAGCGCGCCGGGGGCGGCCGGCGCCGAAGCGAGCGGCGGCGCCGGAGCCGGTGGACGCGGCGGGACGGGCTTCAGCGCCGCGAGCCCCGGCTACGGCGTCAACCCGCTCCCACCCTATCCGATCGCCGCGCGACAGCTCGGCCTCACGGGCGAGGTGCTCCTGCGCGTCTTCGTCGCCGCGAACGGCCAGCCGACGAACGTCGTCGTCCTCAAGTCGTCCGGCCACGCGATGCTCGACGACTCCGCCGTCGAGACGGTGCGCACCCGCTGGCGCTTCATCCCGGCCACCCGCAACGGCGTGCCGGTGGACGACACCGTGCAGGTTCCGATCCGGTTCCGTCAGACCGACCGCTGACGGCCAATCCATCCCCGCCGTCTCCTTCGTAAGGAAGGCGAGATGGACGTCCTCGACCTCGACACCTACGTGGGCCACTCCCGGGCCCTCGACCTCACCGGCATCGCCTGGGACGAGGTCGCACGCCATCCGCTCTCGGCCGCCGCCGTGCGGACGCTGCGCTACATGCAGGACATCGAGAGCCACACGATCGTCTACGAGCGGGAGCTGGCGAAGACGCGCGCGATCGACGAGCCCGAGGTCGCGACCTTCCTCGCCTGCTGGCTCTACGAGGAGACGTTCCACGGCCGCGCGCTCCGCCGCTTCCTCGCGGCCGCCGGTCATCCGACGCCCGAGCGCGGCCGCGGCACGAGCACGTTCGCGCAGCGGGCCGAGTCGGTCGCGACGTCGCTCGTCGCGCGCGCCTGGCCCGACTTCGTCGCCGTGCACATGACGTGGGGCGCGATCAACGAGCTCTCGACGCTGATCGGATACCAGCGCCTCGCCGAGGTCGAAGACCATCCCGTGCTGACCGATCTCCTCACCCGCATCATGCGCGACGAGGGCCGGCACTTCGCGTTCTACTTCAAGCAGGCCGAGCGCCGGCTCGCGCGCCCGGGCGCAGCACGGGTGGCGCGCTTCCTCGTCGATCGCTTCTGGGATCCGGTCGGCAGCGGCGTCGCCCCGAGCGAGGAGACGCGCCTTCTGGCTCTACATCTCTTCGGCGATGGCCCTGGCCGCGAAGCCGCGCGCCGCATCGACGGGATGATCCGGCGCCTGCCCGGCTTCGCGAACGTCCAGCTCGTCGAGGCGTGGGTCGACCGGCACGCGGCGTAGCCTGGCCCGTCGGGCGGCCAGGCTCTGTTCACGGCTGCGGCGTTCCGGTAGTCCGCGAGCATGAACAGACTGGCCACCGCCGCACGCATCCTGCTCGGCGCCGGGTTCGTCGTCTTCGGTCTCAACGGCCTGCTGCACTTCCTCCCGAATCCGGAGATGCAGGGGCCGGCCGGCGCGTTCATCGGAGCGCTCGTGAACTCGGGCTACCTCATCACGCTCGTCGCGCTGACTCAGGTCGTCGGCGGGGCGCTCGTGTTGACGGGCGTCTTCGTCCCGCTCGGGCTCGTGCTGCTGGCGCCGGTCCTCGTGAACATCGTGCTCTTCCATCTCTTCCTGGAGCCGAGTGGGATCGTTCCGGGGCTCATGCTCTGCGTCTGCGAGATCATCGTCGCCTGGCAGCATCGCCGCGCCTTCCGCGGGCTCTTCACATGAGCGTCGTCCTCCGGCGTGCGGCCGAGCGCGGACGCACGCGCATCGACTGGCTCGACAGCCGGCACACCTTCTCGTTCGGCGAGTACCACGACCCGCGCCACATGGGATACGGTACGCTGCGGGTCATCAACGACGATCGCGTCGAGCCGGGTCAGGGCTTCGCGACCCACGGCCATCGCGACATGGAGATCATCACCTACGTGCTGGAGGGCGCGCTCGCGCACCGCGACAGCCTGGGCTCGGGCTCGGTCATCACCCCGGGCGAGGTGCAGATCATGAGCGCCGGGACCGGGATCACGCACAGCGAGTTCAACCACTCGGAGGTCGAGCCCGTGCACTTCCTCCAGACGTGGGTCGTTCCGGCCGAGCGCGGGGTCGCGCCCCGCTACGCGCAGCGTGCCTTCGACCCGGCGGAGCTGTCGGGCCGTTTGCGCGTCGTGGTCGCACCGGGCGGGCCGGACGGCGCGCTCGACATCCATCAGGACGCGCACCTACTCGTCGGGCAGCTCGCGGCCGGCGACGAGGTCGTGCACCGGCTGGGCGCGGGCCGGCGCGCGTGGCTTCACGTGGCGCGCGGTGCGGTCGCCCTCGGCGCCGCGCAGCTCGACGCCGGCGACGGCGCGGCCGTCACGGGTGAGCCTGGGATCACGGTGCGCGCGAGCGGACCGGCCGAGATCCTCGTCTTCGACCTCGCCTGAGGTCGATGGCCGAGCGAGGCATCCGGGCCCCGCTTCGGCGGCCGACGTTCCGCGCCATCTGGACGGCCGCGGCGGTGTCGAACGTCGGCACGTGGATGCACGACACGGCCGCCGTGTGGACCATGGCGACGCTCGCGCCGACGCCGCTCATGGTCTCGCTCATGCAGACGGCCACGAGCTTCCCCTTCTTCGCGCATCGCGCACCTCGTGGCGCGTGCGATCCGGGAGGAGTGAGCCGTCAGGCGCGCTGCGCGCCGGCGTGTGCGACGGCGCCCGCGACCTCATCGGCCGGCGGGAAGTCGCTCCTGTAGATCTGGACGACCACGCCGTAGCGCCGCGCTCGCGCCAGCGCGCGGTCGACGTACATCACGTCGCGTGCCGACGCGCTCGAGCGCAGCACGACCTCGAGACGCGCTCCCCGGCCGGCGGCACGTGCGTCGTCGACGATCGTCTCGGCGAGGTAGGCGGTGAGACGGCCGCCGCGGCGCAGGACCGCCGCGGTGCGATCGGCGCATCGCCCGGTCCGCGTCCACACGAACGGAGGCGGGACCGGAGGCTCCCGCTGCACGCGATCGTGCGACGTCGCGAGCCGATGCGCGAGCACTGCGAGATCGGCGTACGTCCGCACGCCGAAGAGGAGCGGGTCGGAGAACACGATGCCCAGCTCCGCTTCGAGACGCTGCACGAGCTCGAAGAGATCGGTCGGGTGAATCCGAAGCTGTCGCATGACCGCCCAGCCGTCGTCACCGGGGCGCAGGACGAGAAAGTCCGTGACCACACGCACCACCCGGCCGTCGAGCACATCCATTTGCGAGGCCCTCCACCGGCGGCAGGGTTGCATCGCGCGGTCGAGGGTGCGCTCACGTGGGTGGGTGAGCCGGCGGAATAAGATGTGGGATGGCCCCTAGTACCGATGGGCAACCAAGATGGTGCGGCGGAACACCCCGGTTCATCCTCGCGACACCCTCCCGTCCTCTCCCGACCCGCGACGCAGTCGTGGGTCGGATGCCTCTAGGTCTGCATCACGCCGCGACGTGGCGTCGCGGTGCCGTAGGTCTCGGGTGTCAGGCGGACGCCCATCTCGGCCAGCACCGCGCGGTGCTTGGCCGGCGGCGTCCGGATCATCCGATCCTCGATCGGCTTCACCGCCTGGAAGCCGGGCGTCGCGAGCGTGCGCGCCACGAGTCCTGCCGTCTTCGGCCAGCGCTGCTCGTCGATCACGAAGCGCGCGAAGGCGGCATTGCGGAAGAAGCACGCGAGCGCGACGTCGGCGATCGACAGCTCGCCGAACGCAAACCCCTCGGCGGGTAGCTCGGACTCGAGGTAGGCCAGGATCTGCGGCACGTCTTCGGCGAGGGTCTTCGCCACCAGCTCGGTGTCGGTCTCCTCGCCCCACACGAACGGGCGGATCGCCACCTGGTTGAAGAGCCGCCAGATGAAGACGTCGCCCATGCGCGTGTCGGCGAACTCCTCGAGCCAGCGGGCGCGAGCACGGGCGACGACGTCCCGAGGGTAGAGCGCGGGCTCCGGGTGTCGGTCCTCGAGATACTGGCAGATCACCGACGAGTCGGAGAGCGTCACCCGGTCGTCGATCAGCACGGGAATGCGCCGCAGCGGGCTCAGCTTCGTGAACCGATCGTCGCCCATGAAGGGGATGATGGGATCGATCTCGTACCCGATGCCCTTCATGTGGAGAACCACGAGGACCTTGCGCACGTACGGGGACAGGAAGCTGCCGACGATCCGGACCGGCTCCGCCATGGGCGGGCCCATAGCAGCCGGCGCAACCCGCTACGAGAGCTCGTGCGGATGGCCCTCGCGGAGGGCCGCCGCGACCATCCGCTCGACGATCTCGCTCTTCGCGTCCGCGTAGGCCTGGCGCTCCGCCGGATCGGGCGCCGCGAACTGCGGCGCGAGCCGGCGCTTCAGGCCCTCGTACTCGCGCGCGGCGTCGGGATGCGCGCGGAGATAGTCGCGGAAGGCCAGCGTGCGACGCTCCTCGGCGTCGCCCCGGCGCACCACGTGGATGTGGTGGGTGTGTGGCCAGCCGTGCGGCCGGTGGAAGAACGGGCAGAACGCATCGTCCGCGTGCGGCACGTGGACATAACCGATCGACTCGAGCGGACCTCGGTAGACGTCCATCGGCTGCAGCGCGGCTACGGACACCTGGATGTCGATGATCGGCTTGGCGGCGAGGCCGGGCACGGCCGTCGACCCGTGGTGATCGACGCGCAGCGCGACGGCGCCGAGGGCGGCGCGGATCCGCTCCGCCTCGACTCGAAACGCGGCGGCCCACGCCGGGTCGTGCGGGACGATCTCGAGCGACGCCGCGCGCATCAGGCGGGGGCCGCCGCCCTCGCGTGCGCGACCACCCCGCGCGGCGCGAGCACGCCGAGCACGACGGCGACCAGGAACAGGCCTGCGACGTCACCCGGCAGGTGGCCGTGCTCCATCGGATCGACGATCGCCTGCACCGCCATGATCCCGCCGTGCACGACGCTCGACCACACCGCGAACCAGATGAGGCTCAGGTGCGCCTCGGGCGCGCGTGAGGCCCACAAGAGGAAGATGCCGAGCGTCGCATAGATGCCGACGATCATCTCCTCGTACTCGTGCTGCGCCGGCTGCCACGTCCAGCCCGAGGGCCACACCCGCATGAGCGGATAGACGAGAAGGAAGGCGATCCCGGACGCAACGAGCGCGACGCGAAGAAGCCGATCACGGTTGTCGTTCATCCCGGACCTCCTTTGCGAGACGGGAGCACGGCTCCTCGAAGTGAGCCACGAGGTGTAGGTCGTACCAGCCCGAGACCCGGTCACACCAGCCTGCGGGGATGGCCGGACTTCGGGCACCAGTATTCGTGCTCTATCCGAGGACGGAGCTTGCCTCACGAAGGCCAAGACAAACCTCCGCGACCACGGCGTGTCGTTCCTCGAGGCCTCGACCGTCTTCGGCGATCCCCCGTCGCTGACGATCCGTGATCGCGTGCACTCGGTCGACGAAGTCCGTTTCGTCACGGTCGGAGTCTCGCGGAGCGGTCGTACGCTGGTTGTGGTCCACACCGATCGGGGCGACAATGTCCGCATCATCAGTGCTCGGCTCGCCAGCAGGCGGGAGAGACGGCAGTATGAGGAAGAGTCGACAGCCCGACGACGAGTACGACTTCAGCGGCGGTGTGCGTGGGAAGTACGCAGGTCGAATCGCCAAGGGGCGGGTTGTCGTCGTCCTGGATCCCGACGTCGCGAAGACGTTTCCGAACGCCACGTCGGTCAATCAGGCACTGCGCGCCCTCGCGCGGATCATTCGTCGTACGAACGGCGCATAGCCCGACGCCTACGCGAGGGCCGGAGGCGGCGCCCACGGCGGCTACGCCCGCGCCGTCCGTTGCCCCAGCCGGCTCCGTACTGCGCCGAGCTCGCCGACCTCGACGACGGCGCCGTCGCGGAACGCGATCACGTCCTTCGTCGCAGGCGCCACGCGCGGCCCCGGCACGAGGATACCGGAGAGATTCAGTGGGTCAGCCGCCGCCACGAGCACGATCTCGCCCTCGCCGCCGCGACGTCGCACGGCGCGCAGCGCCTCGACCGCCTCGGGCAGCGCGAACTGCTCGCCCACCATGCCGGCGACGAAGCGCCCGCCGCGTACCTCGCCGCGCGCTTCGAGGGTACGCAGCGCGCGCACGAGCTGCCACCACGGCGGCATGCGCGCCTCGCGCGCGAGCAGCTCGCGCATGACGACGCCGTAACGACGCAGCCACTGCCGCGCGAAGCGGAGCGGGTCGCTCTCCGGCGCGCCCTCGACGCCGGCGCGCAGGAGCGCCCACCGTCCGGCCGGTACGAGCCGCCCCCGCCCGCCGCGCAGCATGTGCAGCCGCCGCGTGCGGCGCGACTCCTCGGGCTTCTCGATGAGCGCGCGCAGCCCCGCGATGCCGTCGCCCGTGACGAGGCCGTGCGCGACGAGGGTCCAAAGGGCCTCCTCGACCGCGGCCGGCAGGAGCCCGGCGCCGCGTGCGATATCGGCGACGAACGACGCCCCGTTGCGCGCGAGGAGATCGTGCACGACCTGCGCGTCGCCAGCGACGTCGACGGCGTCGGCCGACGGCGCGAGCAACCAAGACAGATCCTCGCGCAGCACGAACGCGAGCGGCGCCGCCCGGTTCGGCGTCCGCGCGCGGCGCGGCGCGGGCTCCTCGTCGTCGCCCGGCAGGTCCGTGCGCAGCCGTCCCCAGGCGACGGCGCCGGCGAGGCAGAGGTGCTCGAGATCGTCGGGGTCGTAGCGCGCGATGCGGGCCGGGAAGATCTGCGCCTCCCAGGCGCGCGCCGGCAGCTCGACGCCCTGGAGCTGGCCCACGATCTCGAGCAGGCCCTGGCGTCCATGGAGCTGCGTGCCGGTGTGCACGTGCTGCCATCGGAAAAGAAAACGCATGAAATCGGCCGCCGTGACCGGCTCGATCTCCCGCCGCAGGCGCCCGAGCGTCAGGCGATGGATGCGCGCGAGGAGCGCGCGATCGCACCACTCCTCTTCGCTCGCGCCGGGACGGTAGCGGCCGCGCATCGCCACGCCTTGCTGCTCGAGCTGGGCGAATCCGATCTCGATGCGTGAGCCGGCGACACCGAGCCGCTCCGCGAGCGACGCGACCGTCACGGGCCCCACCGCTTCGAGCCAGCCGCCGACGATCGCGCGCAGCGCCTCTTCCTCGGTGCGCTCGGCCCGACGCGCGAAGAGCGGCTCCTGCACCGCGGGCTCGAAGCGCACGGGTCCGCATGCGAGCCGCACGAGCTCCATGCGCTCGGTCGCGACGAGCGCGGCCTGCGCCAGGCCGGCGGCCCAGGTCGCACGGCCGTCGCCGATCAGCCGCAGCGCCAGCTCCATCCATCCCGCGCGCTCGACGTCCGGCCGCGGGAGGAGCCCCATCGTCTGCAGCACGTCGTGCAGCTCGTCCGGGTCGCGCGCCACGGGCCACGCCTGGCGCTCGACTTCGGCGATCGCTTCGGGATCGAGGGCGCCGAGCCCGCCGGCGAGGTCGGGCATCGTCTGGCGGAGCGTCACGGCGCGCGCACGCCGCTCTTCGAGGGGCGCGTCGTCGAGGTACGTGTACGGGTTCGAGTTCAGGATCTCGTGCGTCATCGGCGACGGCGCCACGGTGTCGATCGCGCGCGTGCGGATCTCGCCGCCACGGATCGCCGCCAGCACCGCCTCGAGGCCGTCCACGTCCATCGCCTCGCTGAGGCAGTTGTCCATCGTCTCGGCGACCAGCGGATGGTCGGGGATCTCGATCGGCCCGGCGCCGCGGTTGTCCTGACAGCCGAGCTGCTGGGGGAAGACGGCAGCGAGGAGATCCTCGGCGCGCATGCGCTGGAGCGGCATGGGCACCTTCTTGCCGCCCTGGTGACGCAGGAGCGCCAGCGAGCGGGTCGCGTTCCAGCGCCAGCGGTTCGTGAACATGGGCGAGGCGAGCGCCGCCTGCGCGAGGTCCTCGCGCAGCGTCTCGGGCCGCAGGAACTCGAAGACGCTCTCGAGGGGGAAGCTGTGCTGCTGCCCGAGCGAGAGCAGCACGCCGTCGTCGGTCGCGGCGGCCTGCAGCTCGAAGTCGAAGCTGACGCAGAAGCGCTTGCGGAGCGCGAGCCCCCACGCCCGATTGATGCGCCCGCCGAACGGCGCGTGGATCACGAGCTGCTGCCCGCCCGCCTCGTCGAAGAAGCGCTCGGCGATGACGGTTGTCGGCGACGCCACCGCGCCGAGCGCCGCCTGCGCCTCGGCGACGTAGGCAGCGAGCTGCACCGCGCCCTCGGCCGAGAGACCGCAATCCCGCTCCAGCCATGCAGATGCGCCCGCCGGATCGACCGCGACCTCTTCGCGCAGCCGGCCGACCGCGACCGACAGCTCGCGCGTGCGCGACGGCGCCTCGCCCATCCAGAACGGGATCGTGGGCGGCGCGCCGGCCGCGTCCTCGACCCGCATGCGGCCCGCCTCCACGCGGATGATCCGCCACGACTTGTTGCCGAGCAGGAAGATGTCGCCACGCATGCTCTCGACGGCGAAGTCCTCGTTCACCTTGCCGACCAGCAGCCCCGCCGGCTCCTCGACGACGTCGTAGTCGGCGACGTCGGGAATGGCGCCGCCGCCGGTGATGGCGGCGAGGCGTGCGCCGCGACGCGGGCGCAGGCGATCGTGCACGCGATCCCAGTGCAGGAGCGCCGTCTTCCGCCCGCGGCGGGTCGAGACGCCCTCGGACAGCATGTCGAGGATCGGCTCCAGCGCCGCGCGATCGAGGTCGCGATACGGATGGGCGCGGCGCGCGAGCGCCAGCATCTCGTCGACGGCCATCTCTCCCGCCGCGACCGTCGCCACGCACTGCTGCGCCAGGATGTCGCGCGCGCCGGGCGGCACCGCGAGCACGTCGAGCTCGCCCGCCCGGACGGCGCGAATCGCGGCCGCCGCCTGCACGAGATCGTCGCGCGTGAGCGGGAAGAAGATCCCCTTGGGTACGGCGCCGCGCGCGTGGCCCGAGCGGCCGACGCGCTGAATCAGTGTCGCGAGCGCGCGCGCCGAGCCCAGGTGCACGACCAGGTCGACCGCGCCGACGTCGATGCCGAGCTCGAGCGACGCGGTCGCGACCACGACCGGAATCTCGCCCGCCTTGAGCTTCTCCTCGGCGTCGAGCCGGATGCGACGCGCCATGCTGCCGTGGTGCGCGGCCACGCGTCCCGCGCCGAGGCGTTCCTCGAGCGCGTGCGCGACGCGCTCGACGAGGCGCCGCGTGTTCACGAACACGATCGTCGTGCGGTGCGACGCCGTGAGCGCCACGACGCGATCGTAGATCGCCGCCCACAGCTCGTGCGTGGCCATCGGCCCGAGCGTGAAGTCGGGAATCTCGATCGAGAGATCGAGCTCGCGCCGGTGTCCGGTGTCGACGATCGCGGGCGCCGGCCGGCCGGCACCGACGAGCAGGCGGCCCACCTCCTCGATCGGGCGCTGCGTCGCCGAGAGCCCGATGCGCTGCAGGCGGCGTCCCGCCAGGAGGTCGAGGCGCTCGAGCGAGAGCGCCAGGTGCGCTCCCCGCTTGTCCTGCGCGATGGCGTGGATCTCGTCGACGATGACGGTCTCGGCACCGGCGAGGAAACGGCGGCTCTTCTCGGCCGTCAGCAGGATGTAGAGCGACTCGGGCGTCGTGATGAGGATGTGGGGCGGCCGGCGGACCATCGCCTGCCGCTCGTGCGCCGGCGTGTCGCCGGAGCGGACCATGACGCGGACGTCGGGGAGCGGAATGCCCTCCGCGTCGGCGCGCGCCCGCAGCTCGGCGAGCGGCCCCAGGAGGTTCTTCTGGACGTCGTTGCCGAGCGCCTTCAGCGGCGAGACGTAGACGACGTGCGTGCGATCCTCGAGCGAGCCCGCGGCCGCGAGACGCAGGAGATGATCGAGGGACCACAGGAAGGCGGCGAGCGTCTTGCCGGATCCGGTCGGCGCGGCGATGAGCGTGTCCTCGCCCGCCGCGATGCGCGGCCAGCCCGCGTCCTGCGCCGGCGTGGGTGTCCCGAAGCGGTCGGTGAACCACCGGTCGACGAGCGGGGAGAACGGCACGCTCACCCGATCACGCCGTAGCACCGCGCAACCGTCACGCCAAGGACACCGCCCCAAGGCTACGTCGTGGGGCGGGGGCGAGTGTGGGGCGTTCGCGGCACGCGCGAGCGCGGTCCTCCGACCCAAGACGCCGTCTCGGGTCGGTGGCCGCCTCCTGGGGCGCCTGGTATGCAACGCGCGTGTCCCGGGCCGATCGACGACGTGCGGAGCGTCGCGCCGCCGCACGACAGGCGGCCGGCGCGACGACCTCGACGCCCGCCACAGCGCCCGCCGTCGAGCGCGACTACACGGTGCTCGCGCTCCGCGTGGGTTTCGCCGCGGCGGCGGCGATCTTCCTCGTCACCAC